>Ga0315274_10002005_pt1 | contig 31197 bp, 31 predicted proteins | sample YL17G02_20_MG_FD_203700 | JGI IMG/M metagenome (GOLD analysis project Ga0315274, IMG submission 203700) | Sediment microbial communities from Yellowstone Lake, YNP, Wyoming, USA - YL17G02_20 | ecosystem: Environmental > Aquatic > Freshwater > Lake > Sediment | place: USA: Wyoming | collected...
TAATTTAAAATTGGACACTATCTTGATGTTATCCAGGGAAAAACATAATTAATAAGAACGTAATCAAGACCGCCTAAAAATATTGCCGCTACTACCGAAATTAAAATAACAGTGGTGGTATTCATCAGGGTGTCTTTTTTAGTTGGCCAATTAACCTTTTTCATCTCAAGGCCAACATCTTTAAAAAATGTTGCGATTTTATTAAAGGGGTTCATTTTTTTTCTATCTTAAAAATGGCTTCTTAGCCATTAGATGATAATAGCCCATTTAATCTTTGATGTCAAATTAACCTAAATATCCAAGTTTTTTACTTTCTTGGCATAGGTCTGGATAAATTTTTTGCGCGGTAAGACTTCTTCTCCCATTAAGACATCAAAAATTTTATCCGCTTCGTTTGTATTATCAATTCCAATTTTTAGCAAAACCCGATTTTCGGGATTCATGGTTGTTTCCCAAAGTTGTTCTGGGTTCATTTCTCCAAGACCTTTGTATCGCTGAATTGATACTCCCGCTATCTTTTCCTCTCCCTCTAATTCCTTCACTTTTCCCTTTTCTTTCTTTTTGCTTTTCTTTTCCGATTTCAAGCTTCCCAGTATCTCTGTCTTATCAGCATCATTATAAGCATATTGAATATTTTTACCCGCCTGAATACGATAAAGAGGAGGCTGGGCGATATAAAGATATCCTTTTTCAATTATTGGTTTAAAATAGCGATAAAAAAGCGTCAAAAGAAGAGTTGTTATGTGCCTTCCGTCAACATCAGCATCAGTAGCAATTATGACTCTATGGTATCTTATTTTGTCGATATTAAAATCTTCAGCAATTGCCGTTCCTAAAGCAATAATCAAAGATTTTATTTCTTTTGAAGCCAAAATCTTATCAAGACGGGCTCTCTCGATATTTAATATTTTCCCGCGAAGCGGCAGAACCGCCTGAAACTTTCTGTCTCTGGCAGATTTGCAGGAACCGCCGGCTGAATCACCTTCTACTATAAAAATTTCCGCTTCTTCCGGTTTTCTGGAAATACAATCAGCCAATTTTCCCGGCAAAGCCAGGCCTTCTAGAATCCCCTTTCTTAAAACGGTTTCTCTTGCCATCTTGGCTGCTTTTCTGGCTTTGGATGCTAAGACACAATTTTCAATAATGGCTCTGGCATCTTGGGGATTCCTTTCCAAAAAATCGCCTAAAGTTTCGGCCAAAACCGCTTCCACTGCTACTTTTGCCTCTGGATTTCCCAGCCTTCTTTTAGTTTGACCCTCAAATTGTGGCTCTTTTATTTTTAAATTAACAACTACAGTTAAACCCTCTTTCATATCTTCACCGCTTAAATTTTCATCATTGTCTTTCAAAAAACCGTTCTTTCTGGCATAGTCGTTAAAAGTTCTGGTTAGAGCTCCCCTGAAACCAGTTAAGTGAGTTCCTCCTTCAGGAGTATAAATATTATTTGCGAAAGTTTCCTCAACGGTTTCATATTCTTGAGTGTATCTTAAAGCAACTTCCACTATTGTGCCGTCTTTTTCTCCCGAAGCATAAAATATATTTGGATGCCTGGGAGTAATACCACGAGTCAGATATTTTATATATGAAATAATTCCGCCTTCAAAATAGAAAGCATATCCTTTTTTATCACCAGTCCTGGCATCAATTAAAATTATCTTTACCCCCTTATTAAGATAGGCCTGTTGTCTAAGATAGTCTACAATTTTTTTAAAATCAAATTTTATTTCCTGAAAGATCTGGGGATCGGGCTGAAAAAGTATCATCGTCCCTGTTTGCTTGCACTTCCCTGTTTTTTTAACTTTTCCCTGGGGTTTACCCCTGACATATTCTTGCGAATTCCTAAATCCGTCCCTGCAAACTTCTGCTTTGGCGTATTCAGAAAGAGCATTGACAACTGCGACACCAACTCCGTGCAAACCACCAGTAGAGTTGTAAACCTTACCGCCAAACTTGGCGCCCTTATGCAAATAAGTCATTACTGTTTCCAAGGCAGATTTTTTTGTCTGGGGATGAGTGTCTACCGGGATACCTCTGCCATTATCTTCCACCTCTACTCTATTTTTGGGTAAAAGACTGATTTTTATTTCATTGCAGTAACCCATTATCGCTTCATCAATGGAGTTTCCTACAACTTCCCAAACTAAATGATGGAGCCCTTCGAGCCCGGTGCTGCCAATATACATAGCAGGTCTTTTCCTGACAGGTTCCAGTCCTTCCAAGACAAAAATATCATGAGCAGTATATTCTGATTTTGTTTTTTTTAATTTCCTTGCCATAGTTTATTGTTTTCTAACTTGCCACTCTGGATTTTCTTCCAGGGCGTTAATTATTTTTTTATGAATCTTATTAATTTCGTCTGAAGACAAAGTTCTGTCTTCGGCCTGATAAATAATATGGAATGCTAAATTTTTCTTACCTTCGGGCAGCTCTTCTCCTTCGTAAATATCAAATAAATCAACATCTCTGACCAGATTTCCCCCCACTATTTGAATTTTATTCAATATTTCATCAACCAATACGCCCAGCGGAACCAAAACTGCTATATCTTGAATCGCAGCCGGATAAGAAGAGATCGGCCTGAATTCATGTTCTTCAGAAGATAATCGGGATAACTTTTCAAAATCTAGATCAAAAGCCACGACTTTTCCAATAATTTTAAATCTCCCTAAAATCTTAGGAAAAATTTCTCCTAAGAATCCCAGTTCTTCCTGATTAACTTTTATTTCGGCACATTTTTTCTGAACCCAAAGGGAAGTTTTTGACTCTTCAGGTGTTGGTCCAAAATCGTCATACCAAACTTTAGCGATTCCTAATTTATTAAAAAGCAAATCTATTATTCCCTTCGCTTCGAAAAACCTATCACCGCTCATTAAGACGGTGAGCATTCTTTTTTCCCCGGCTTTTCTGAAAATTTTCCCCAATTCAAATATTTTTATCTCTCCTGGTATCTTTTGGTTTTTTGAAACGTTCTTTAAAAGATTGGGGATCAAACTTGCTCTCAAATATTGGTAATCCGAACTTAAAGGATTTTCTAATTCTATTAAATTTTTAAAATTAAAAATATCGTTTTCTTTTTTACTGATGAACGAGTAATTATAAACTTCGGTGAACCCCATATCTTTCAAAATATTCTTTGTCATATCCTCCCAAAAAATATCAAGGTTTTTTACAGGAGGAATCAAGATGGCAATGGGAGATATCGGAACGACATTATTATAGCCGTGAATCCTGGCTATTTCTTCAATCAAGTCTTCGGGTAAGGAAACATCCAACCTGAAAGTAGGGACAGTTACTTTAATCAATTGCGTTTTGATTTTTTTAGTTTTGAATCCAAGTCTTTCCAAAATATTTTTGACTTCTTTTTCTGAAATTTTTGCGCCTATTAAACTATCAACATAATTCAAATCTAATTTAATTTTTCGGGGTAAAACTTTCTTGGGATAAAAATCAATTAAACCTTTCGTAACTTTTCCTTTTGCAATTTCCGTAATCAAACTTGCTACCCTATTTATGGCTGATTCTGTCAGATTGGGATCAATTCCGTGCTCAAAACGCAAAGAAGCATCGGTTCTCAAATTAAGCTTCTTTGAACTTTTAGCTATAACTATGGGGTCAAAATTAGCTGATTCCAAAACTATGGTTTTGGTTTTTTTATCAATTTCTGCTTTTCTACCCCCTTTAATACCGGCTATTGCCAAAGGTTCTTTTTGGTCGGCAATCAAAAGTATATTATTATCTAATTCATATTTTTTTCCATCAAGAGCTGAAATTTTTTCTCCTTTCTTTGCTTTTCTAATAATAATTTTTCTTTCTTCGATCTTTCCAACATCAAAAGCGTGGAGAGGCTGGCCTGTTTCCAGCATTACATAGTTAGCCACATCAACTATATTGTTTATTGATTGCAAACCGCAAGCTTCCAGTCTTTCTTTTAACCACTTTGGCGAAGGGCCAACTTTTACATCAGTTATTACTCTGGCGCTATAACGAGGACAGGCTTTTTTATCTTTAACCTCAATCTTTATTAAATCCCTTGCCTTTTTAGTTTTATCTTCTTTTAATTTGGCATCTGGTATTTGAATTTTATAATTTAAAAGTGCGGAGCACTCACGCGCTATTCCTAAATGCGAAAAGCAGTCTGGCGCGCGGTTTGATAAAATATCAATGACTAGGATAAAATCGTTTCCTCTCTTTTCCACCTCGCTGACTTCAAAAGAAGCCATAGTTAAAATCTCAGCCAACTTTTCTGGCTTTGGTAGCTTCTCTTTAAAGAATGACTGTAACCAATTATAGGAAAAAATCATATACTAAAATTAGCGCTCTAATTTATAGGAAGCGTTAAAACTGTTGTAAAAATCTTAAATCTCCGGAATTAAAAAACCTGATATCATTGATTTTATATTTCATCATTGCAAACCTGTCCATACCCATACCAAATGCAAACCCCTGCCAGTCTTTTGGATTTAATCCAACGTTTTTAAAAACGTTGGGATGAACCATACCCGCTCCCATCATCTCTATCCAGCCACTCCCTAAACAAGTTGAGCATCCCTTACCGCCACAGACAACGCATTCAATATCAACCTCAAAAGAAGGTTCGGTAAAAGGAAAATAACACGGCCTTAATCTCATTTTAATTGTCTTTTGGAAAAATTTATTTAGGAATTCCTGCAATATCGCCTTAAAGTTAGCGATTGAAACAGATTTATCCACCATCAAACCTTCAATATGATAAAAATTAAATTCGTGCTTGGCATCAGTGGCTTCGTTCCTGAAAATTCTTCCTGGAACTATAATTCTTAGGGGCGGGTGGTGTTTTTCCATATATCTTATTTGGACTGGAGAAGTATGGCTACGGAGCAAATTCCCTCCTTTTAAATAAAAAGTGCGGCAAAGAGAAAGACAAAAAGTGCTTCTGGCGGGATGATGAGCTGGAATATTTAGGGCTTCAAAATTATACCACTCATTTTCTATCTCCGGTCCTTCAATAACTGAAAACCCCATTGACTGAAAAATTTCTTCAAATTTTCTTTTGGTTTGAGTTAAAGGATGCAAATGACCGATGGATGGTTTCCTGCCAGGAATGGTAATATCAATCCACTCTTCTTTTTTAATCTCTTTTTTTATTTTATCTTCGAGATCCCCAGTCCTTGCTTTTAGTTCTTTCTCAAGAAAGCTCTTTAATATATTTAATTCTTTGCCTGCTTTTGCTCTTTTTTCTTTAGGTAAATCTCTCAAGCTTTTTAAACCAATAATAATTTCTCCATTTTTTCCTAAATATTTCTTAAAAACCTGATCTAATTCTTTCAGATTTTTGGCTGATTTTATCTCAGTTTCAACCTCTTTTTTAAGCGGAATTCTGATCGTCATATATACTATTTTAGCTTAAATTCAGAACAAAATCAAGTAAAAAAGGGTAAGTTTTTTACCCTTCTCATTTAATGCCTCTTCTCAAATTTTATTTTTTGCCTTTTTCAGAGAAAAAGTCAAATATTAAACAAAAAACCCACAAATGTGGGCCTCTTTTTAAAGAACAATACTTTTTTTCGTTTAAAATCTATGCAATCCCCAACAAGCTATTGAAATGTTCTGCCGTTTCGACCAAGTCAGACCATTGACTTGATAAAACTATGCGTTTTCTCTCGTTGTTTTCTATCTCTCTTAGATTTTCTCTCAGACCAACAGAAATTGAAGAAATCAATTCTTCTCTCGTCATTTCTTTTTGAGGAGGAATTTCCACCCTCAAAACTTTAACTCCGAATTGCGGCTTATCCAGCTCTACCATGACAGCAAGGGCACCAGAAGTATTTGGAACTATCTTCTTTTTTATACAAGCACCACACGGTAACTTAATCATCAAATTTTCACCAAGAAAATTGTTACATTTCTGGAAAAATGTGTCAAGCAAAAATAAAAAAGCCCACGAAAAGAAAAAAGTGGGTTATTTAAAAAATGGGGTTGTGATGGAAATACCTTAACTTTAGTTCGAGTAAAAGCGGATCAGATTCTCATTTCTTCAAGTATTCTCTTGAGTGCATTGACTTTATCAGTAGCTTTCATAATTGGACTGCCACAGACTAGAATATGTGCGTCTTTCTCTACGGCTGTTCTCGGTTCAACCTCTTCTTCATGCCTTGTATCTTGGTACCAAGTGGGTCGGACTCCGGGTACAACTTTGATTGTTTTGAGATCTTGCACTACTTCTAGGGTAGTTCCGGGTAAAATGATGCCGTGACAACCAGCTTTAATAGCTACTTCAGCAAAATGTCGTACTGTCTCTTTTATAGAACGTCGGAAGTGTTTTTGGCAATAAGTCTTATCGAAGTGCGTCAACACTGTTAAGCCGAGAACTTTAGTTCTAGTACCGTCAGTGATCTTAATGGCTTTTGGAAGAAGGTTATCGGCTAATGCGTAGACATTAAGAAAGTCTACTTCTAGACTTACTAGATTCTCTATCACTGAAATCATAGTTCTTGTGCCGTTCCACATTTTGAGATCAGTAAAAACTGGCCGACCGAACTGTTGAATAGGTCGAAGTAAGTCTTTCAAGCCTTTCTTGAAATTCAATAGATAGTCCAAGTTGACTTTGAATCCAAAGTCACCTTTCACGCCTGCAAGCTGTTCTACGGTTTGTAAAGTTTCCTCTTCTTTGTTGGCTAAATCATCTAGGGCCACAAAGAGAAAAGGTTTTTGCATTAAAGCGTGCCTCCTTTTTCTATCGGTTCAAGGCCTCTCGCTGCCTGCCAACCCAAGGGATCTGCAAGGAACTGTTCGTATCTTTCGATGAGCTGTGCTGGAACAATCTGACTTTTCTTTCCAATTTTCAAAAGCTCGGCGAGGGTAAAGAGATAGTGAAAAGTAACCTCCATCTCTTTCAATCGTTTAATAGCTTCTGGATTTTCATAGGAAAGAATAGTCGCCGCATCGTTAACTGTGTATCCTTTTTCTCGTAGCCAAAGAGTTGCGTTACCGATGGACTCAGCAAAGTTCACTAATTCTTCGATAGCTATTCCTCTACTTCCTGCAGGGATTTCATCTAAGGGTATCTCGAAATCTTCGGATCTAAGGTCATAGCCGTCGTCTCCCATCAATCGGAATCCGGTCTCGCTTAGAGCTTGTCTTCTGAAATCCTTGCTCCCTCCAACAACAATACCTAAAGATCCTTGAGAAAGTCTGCGATTGTTGGTTGTTACTCCGGTGATAAGTTCACCTAAACCTCCTTTCTTCCGTTGTTCTCGAATGTAGACATAGGGAATGTCTTCTTCCAGTTGTTCTCTTAATATCTGAGCTACTCGGAATCCAGGTACCATGCCGCTGGGAGCGACACCAGCGACAAAATCGAAAGGATATTCTTCGCCTGGAAATTCTCCAAGAACATCTGCGGCAATCGTACTAGCAATCTTCTCTAGCTTATCTTGGTCAATTGCTTTCGCTGAAATTGTTTCTTTGCGACGAGTGCCTTCAAGGTAGGTATATTTCACTGGTTGAACAAAGGGTACCGACAGCAATTGACTTAATCGATAGCCAGGAATAACGCCTCCTGTCATTAGAGCAGCGACAAAGTCAATCTTGACGCCAGCTGTTTGAAGCTTTTTGGCAAGCATAGCAATCATTGTCTCAAAAAGTTGAGTTTGGCTAACGCATCCTTTAATAGTTACATAGCCAGGTCCCCAGTTTCCCGACGCATAAAGAAATGGCTGTTTTTCTCTAGGGAGTCTTTCGACCTCTTCATTTGTTACCTTTTCAGGAACATCTCTGATTTCCACCGCTTTTGCTTCGAATATCATTGAAACAATCTTTTCTATATCTGTCTTTGGTTTCATCTTTCTTTTCTCCTATATTTTTAAGGAGCTCTACTCCTGTTCTGAAAATAACAAGGTTTGAAAACTTTGTCAAATTTAATAAAAAAACCTGCATCGCAGGTTTTAGACCAAAAGTTTTTTTATTTTGGCCATTAGTTTTTTGTATTCTTTGAAAACACCTTTTCCTTTCTCGGTGATTTCGACTCTTTCCCTGCCCGCTTCTGATATTATTCTAATCAATCCTCTTGTCTCAAGATGTGAAAGATAACCTTTTAGTAGTTCATAAGTAGTACCGATTCTTCCCATAAGTTCTGTGCGTACAATGCCTTTGCCATAATATAGAATTTCGAGAATTTCAAGATAAATTTCCCACCTAATCCTTCTTCTTGTCATTCTTAATTACTTCCTTCGATTCTAGATAAAAAGTTCTGTATATTATTTACTAAACCCGGAGCCATTTGTCAATTAAAAAAGCGCCAAAAAATTGGCGCCTAGGTTAAGCTCATATTAGAGCATTAATCGCTTCTTGGCGAGTTAAAATGGAATGGCAATAGTCACACTCAAAGGCAGGTTCTTTACTTTTTGGATTTAAGGTAAGGAATCGCGTTTTTACCGGTTCTTTTGGAACAGACGGGTTATCATCGCGGACGGCCCTGGTTATGCAAGTTGGGTTTTGACACTTGATTAAACCCTCAATAACTGCAGGAATCTTTACATCATACTTATTGATAACATGTGTATCTTTGATAATATTTATTCTTGCTCGCGGTGCTATTATGGCAATCTTATTGATTTCTATCGGGTCAAGCTCCTTGCCTTCAATTTTAACAATGTCTTTCCTGTCCATAGTCTTGCTTGATACGTTCATGGCAATACTGACTACTTTATCGGTGCCAGGTTTAATCCCGAGGATTTTGATAACCTCAGGCGCTTGACCACGTTCAATACGATCAATCACCACTCCCTCAACGATCAAATCGATTTTTAGTTTATTTCCTTCCTTTTTCTCCTCTTTTTCCATATTTTCACCCTATAAAATGAACTTCTTCTTTATGTTTTTACTATGAAAATAGAAGGGTGTCAATTAAAATACCCACTTCGTGGGTATTTTCATTTTTTTATAAATTATATCTAATCATTTTCCGCAGCACCTTTTGTATTTTTTTCCTGAGCCGCAAGGACAAGGATCATTTCTGCCAACATTTTTGTTTCGGCCACTTGAAGAAGCAACTTGGGTGAAAGCAGGCTTTTGTTTCTGAACAGAAACTTTAAAAATATTTTGAGCTACGGCTAGTTCGATGACGGAGAGCAATTTCTGAAACATTTTATGGCCTTCGTTTTTGTATTCAACCAGAGGATCAAGCTGGCCATAAGCTCTGAGTTTCACCGAATCTCTCAAATGCTCCATGTCTTCCAAATGATCTATCCAAAACATATCCATAGTCCTGAGCCATATGAATTTTAAAACTTTCAAAAAATCGGTCTCGCCTATTTCTTTTTCTTTTTTTTCAAACTCCTCTTTGGAAAAACCGGATTTCTCTATAACCCCTGAAGTTTTCTCTATTAAGCCTGAAGCGTCAAATTCCAGAATCTCTTTTCTCTTTTTGTAAAAAACTTCCCGGTGCTTATTCATAACATCGTCGTATTCTATAAGATGGGATCTGGCATCAAAATTAAATCCTTCTATTTTTGACTGAGCATCTTCAATAGCTCTTGAAATAAAGCTGTTTTCGATTGCTTCGTCTTCGGGAATTTTCAGCATTTCCATCACTGATTTTATTTTGTCTCCGCCAAAAATCCTCATTAAATCATCTTCCAAAGAAACAAAAAATTGGCTGGAACCCGGGTCCCCCTGTCTCCCCCCTCTTCCCCGCAATTGATTATCTATTCTCCGTGCCTCATGCCTTTCGGTTCCGATTACATGAAGACCGCCGGCTGTAATAATTTTTTTTGCCTCTTCTTTATCTTGAGGGTTACCCCCTAAAATAATATCAACTCCCCTGCCAGCCATATTCGTAGCCACTGTTACCATCCCCAATTTTCCGGCTTGAGCTATAATCTGGCCTTCTTGTTCATGATGTTTAGCATTTAAAATTTGGTGGGAAATTCCTTCCCTTTCCAATAATTTCCCAAGATATTCATTTCTCTCGATTGAACGGGTTCCCACTAAAACCGGCTGCCCTTTTTGATACTTCTCTTTTATTTCTCTTACTATGGCGCTAAATTTTCCTTTTTCATTTTTATAAATCTTATCTTGCAAATCAGTTCTTATCATTGGTTTGTTGGTCGGGGTTGCCATCACTTCTAATTTATAGACCTTATCAAACTCTTCGGCCGAAGTGGAGGCAGTGCCTGTCATTCCAGACAGCTTTTTATACATCCTGAAATAATTTTGAAAAGTGATGGTGGCAAAAGTAAGAGATTCCGGCTGGATATTAACTCTTTCTTGGGCTTCGACTGCCTGATGAAGCCCTCCAGACCAACGACGCCCCGGCATTAATCTGCCGGTAAACTCATCAACGATAATAATCTGACCGTCTTTAACCACGTAATCTTTATCTTTTTTAAAAAACGCTTTGGCTCTCAGGGATTGTTCTAGATGATGAACATATCTAATTGTTTTTTCTTCATAGATATTACCCATGCCTAAAATTTTTTCTACTTTAGCTATCCCGCTTTCGGTCATAGTTACCGCTTTCATTTTTTCATCGATTAGATAATCTGCTTCAGATTCCAATTCACCTTCTTTTCCTTCCTCTTCAATAACTCCTTTCAGTCTGGGAATAATTCTGGCAAATTCAGAATACCATTTTGATGATTCGGTATCGGGTGCAGAAATAATTAAAGGGGTCCTGGCTTCATCAATCAAAATTGAATCAACTTCATCAACAATGGCGTAGTTAAATCCCCGCTGAACACAATCGGTTATCGCATAAACCATATTGTCTCTTAAATAATCGAAACCAAATTCGTTGTTGGTGCCATAAGTGATGTCCGCTAAATAGGCCTCCTTTCTGGAACAGGGTCTTAAAAAATCCTCGACAACAAAAAACCCTCCCAGTTCGTCTCTCTTTTTTTCTTTATCCTCATCAGGTTTTTTGTAACCGGCATCGTACAAAAAAGATTGTTCATGATTTAAACATCCGACGCTCAAACCTAAAAAATTATAAATCTGACCCATCCAGACAGTATCTCTTCTGGCCAAGTAATCGTTGACTGTCACCAAATGACATCCTTTTTCTTCCAGAGCATTTAAATACATGGATAGTGTGGCTGTCAAAGTTTTACCTTCACCTGTTTTCATCTCGGCAATTTTCCCCTGATGCAAAACAATTCCGCCTATCAACTGAACGTCAAAATGGCGCTGTTTCAGCGTTCTTTTTGATGCCTCCCTGACTAAAGCAAAGGCTTCCGGTAAAATGCCGTCAAGAGTTTCTTTATTCTCTAATCTTTTTTTAAACTCGCCTGTTTTTTCTTTTAGCCCTTGATCCGACAACTGAGAAAATTCCTGCTCAAAGCTGTTGATCTTATCAATAAGAGGCTGAATTTTCTTCAAATATTTATTGTTTGGATCGCCAAAAATTTTACCAAAGATTGACATGCCCAGTAGGAGAATTTTGAATAAAAATTTCTCCGAAAATTTTTTATTTTAGCCCAGTGGCGCTGTTCAAAATTCCTCTACTGGGCATGATGTCTAAATTTTACCTTTAAAATAGGGTTTTTTCAACCCCCACACCAAACAAGGATTTCCGCTAAAATTTAGTTTGGTGGTGGGCGAACTCGCGGAGCGAGTTCGCATATCCTTATTATGGTGTGGGGGTCAATAAAAAAGCAATCCTAAAAAACAGGATTGCTTAATATCAAATAGAATGAGAACTTAATTTATCAGCAATAACATCTGCAGCTTTTACTGCTTATTCTTTTTGTTTTCTTCGCTTTTTTCTTAGCTATTTTCTTTGCCATTTTAATAATAATTTAAGAAGTTAAATTTTTCGACCTTGTTTTTGGCCTACAGAATAAAGGTGGCTACTTTATAGATAAGTTTAGCTGCCAGAAAATCAGGAGCGATAAAGCCGGGAATGGGGCAAAGTTCAACAAAATCAGCACCTATTATATTTTTTTCCTTGCAAATTTTTTTAAGCAAATCCAAGGTTTCTTGCCAAAGATGGCCTCCGGGTTGAGGCGTACCCACTGAAGGCATAATAGAGGGGTCAAAAAAATCAAAATCAAATGTCAGATAAACATTTTTTGAAAGTGCGTTTAAAATCTTTTTAGCGGGGAGATTAGGCGGAAAAAACATATTCTTGATTTTTTCTTTTTTAATAAATTCGGCCACATCACAATCTATGCTTCTGATACCGCAAGAAACAATAGGAACCCCCAACTCCCTGACCCTCCTCATAACGCAGGCATGAGAAAATTTTTCTCTCAAATAAGTATCCCTCAAATCAGTGTGGGCATCAAATTGTAAAACGGAAATATTTTTAAAATGCCTGCTAGCTTCTTTTACTGCTCCTAGTGTTATCAAGTGCTCTCCCCCCAGAATAAAAGGAGTCTTCTTTTTGTGAAAAATTCCTTTCAAAAAATTTGATAGTTCTAATATCGCTTTTTCCGGCCTTCCTTTTAACTTTATTTCCTGTGTTGTAAAAATTGCTTCTTCTTTTTCAATTTTTGAATGAATAAATTCCCCCCAGATTTCTTCGATTTGGCAGGAAGCTTTCAAAATTGCCTTGGGTCCTTTTTTCGTCCCCTCATAATAAGATGTGGTAACTTCATATGGGACAGGAATTACAACAATCTTTGACTTTTCAAAGTCTTGTCCTGATAACCCGCCAAAGGAAAGAGAATTTTTTTGAGAAATAATTTTTTTCATTTTTTCAAAAGCCAAGAAAAATCCGGAGCTCTTCTTTTTAATTTTCCTGCACCGTCTTTTTGAATTTTCTCATTCAGGGCATTAAGTATAATCGGTAAAGCAATGGTGGCATCGCAATAGCAGACAGCTTTGTCGTTGTCTTTTTTAGTTATCTTCCCCCAGCTAACTGCCTCTTCAAAAGTGCAGCCGGATAATCCCCCCCACTGTGGCGAATCGGTGGTTATTTGTATGGCGTAGCTATGCGGAAATTCCAATTTATCTCCTTTTAAAATACCGACTATGGCAGTAATGAGCTGAATCGTGTCTTTCGGCACTCCGCCACCAATATAAATTACTCCGGTTTTCTTGCTTTTTTCCCCTATTTTTGCCAATTCCTCAAAATCTTTCATCTGATCAACAACTATATTCTTTTTATCCCATCTTCTGGCTATCACCGCGGCAATGCCATATTCACTGTCCATAATGGCCGGGCTATAAACCGGAATATTTTTCCTGTAAGCAGTGGATAATAAAGAATCGATGTTTTTTTTCAATTGAAATTTCCCGAACTCCTGGCAAAATTCTCTTGACGAATAGGGGTAGCCATCTTCTAAAGTGTTGAGAAATGCTCTTATCAATTCCGTCATTCTTCTGTATTTTAAGCCGTCAGTAAAAACATCATAATACCTGAAAATATTATTTTTTAATAAATCAGCGTCATCAACAATCCAGTGGCCTTTGTAGTAACCATGTAACGAATCCTGAATGTCTTCAGAGATGTTAGCGCCGGTGGAAACTAATACATCAATGAATCGGTTTTCCATCAGCCATTTTATGAGCCGCCACTGGCCGGTAGTACTCATTGAACCGGCCAGTCCCATAAATATAGTCACATTTTTATCTTTGATCATTCTTTCCCAGATATTCACTGCCTCCCCTATTTTTCTTCCCTGAAAACCGGTGTCGGCCATTTCGGCCATTAATTTTGAAATGCTTTTTTTCTCAACTTCAATATCTTTTACTCTTTCTTTTAAATACTTATTGGAATTTTTTTTCATTTTTAATATTTTTTCTAAAAATTTTTAGACGGCAGCGACAACTGCTGTTTTTTTATTATTCTATTTTTTCATCTCAAACAAGATTGGTCAATAGTGAATAACTAAAAACTAGACGCTCAAAAACCTAAATATATAATTTCTTCTTCTAAAATTACTCCGAACTTTCCTTTTACCTTTTTCTTAATAAGACTTATTAATTTCACGACATCTCTGGCTTTGCCTTTTCCTAAATTAACAATAAAGTTGGCATGTTTTTCAGATATTTTTACATCTTCTACTTTCTTTCCTTTTAATCCGCATTTCTCAATCAATTCTGCCGCAAAAAATCCTTTGGAATTTTTAAATATTGATCCTATTGAAGGCAATTTTAAAGGCTGGGTCTCAATACGGTGGTTTAAATAGGCTTTCATTTTTTGTTTTATCTTTTCTTTATTTCCTTTATTAAGTCTTAATTTAACAGAAATTATTATCAAATTTCGATTTTTCTTAAAAATGCTTTCTCGATAACTAAATTTACAATTCTTAATTTTAAAAATTTTTATTCTTTTGTTTCTAACGTCATAAACTTCGACTCCGCTTACGTTTTCCCCAATTGATTTATTAAAAGCTCCAGCATTACCTGCGATAGCTCCCCCTACAGTTCCTGGAATTCCTATCGCCCATTCCAAACCCGTTAAATTGTTTTTTGAGGCAATATTAACTAATTGACCTAATGAAACCCCTGCCTCAACACAGATTAAATTATTTTTAATTTTTGATTTTTGATTTTTGATTTTTATTACTAATCCTTTAAAACCTTTATCGGATATTAATAAATTGCTCCCATTTCCTAAAACAAAAAGTGGCAACTTTAAATCAGTTACCGTAGTAATCGCTTTAATTAAATCTTCTTTATTTTTTGCCACAAAAAAATATCTGGCTTTCCCACCAATTCTAAAAGTATTGTGGCTCTTTAATGAAACATTTTCCCTCACTCTTGGCAATAATTTTTTAAACTTTTTATTCATTTATTTTATTCTAACAAAATCTGTGATAAAATGTAATTGGCCGAGAGGAAGACACTCACTAAAAACTTAGAATTGGAGTTAACTCTCTCGGCCATTTCAAAATCCCGCTTAAGGCGGGATTTTGCTTCTCTTTATAAAAAGCAAAAATCCTCGCTCGAGGGAGGATTTTCGCCAACTAAGATTGGAGACCTTTCGGTCACACTCACTATATAATCTTAGCAAATCTTCAAAATCTTGTCAAGTATTTATCTTATCTTTAGTAAATATTTAAGCAATATCGCGAGGGTTATAAGACGGGATAATTTTTCTTAAAATATTCCTTATTTCTTTTTGGTTTCCTGTTTGAATAACTGTTTTTAGTTTTTTAAGGCCCTGATCTAATTTTTCTTCATTTACTTTTGAAAGTTTTGTAATAAAAATTTTTTTGTTTTTGGTAGCAATTACCCCCTCTTCAGGATTTAAGATTTCTTCCAAAAGCTTTTCGCCCGGCCTGACACCGGTGAAAACGATCGGAATATCTTTATTGGGTTCATAACCAGAAAGTTTAATCATTTCATGTGCTAAATCTAAAATTTTAATCGGCTCTCCCATGTCCAAAACAAAAACTTCTCCTCCCTTACCCATAGCTCCGGCTTGCATTACTAAAAGACAGGCCTCGAAATTAAGCATAAAATATCTTTTCATTTTTGGATCGGTTACCTCAACAGGCCCTTTTCTCCTTATCTGTTCACGAAAAATCGGAATTACGCTTCCCCGACTATCCAAAACATTTCCGAATCTAACTGAAACAAATTTAGTATTATTTTTTTGACTTAAAGCTTGGCAGATCATTTCCCCCATCCTCTTTGTTGCACCCATAACAGAAGATGGATTTATAGCTTTGTCGGTAGAAATGAAAACGAATTTTTCTACTCCATATTTAAGAGAAGCTTCGGTAACATTCTTCGTTCCAAAGACATTATTTTTTATTGCCTCATCGGAATTAACCTCCATTAAAGGAACGTGTTTATAAGCGGCGGCATGAAAAACTATATTGGGTTTAAAATCGTTAAAAATTTTCTCAATTTTTTGTTTGTCTAAAATATCTGCTATTACTGATTTAATTTTTGTTTGTTCAAAATTATCTTTTAGCTCTTCTTCAATATTAAAAATACCGGTTTCATCCTGGTCAAGTATTAAAATCGAAGAAGGTTTAAACTTTATAACTTGGCGGCAAAGCTCAGAACCAATAGAACCCGCAGCTCCAATGATTAAAATAACTTTATTAAGAATAAAATTTTCAATAACTCTCTGGTCTAAAAAAACTTGTTCTCTTCCTAATAAATCCTCAACCCTAACTTCACGCAAAGTCCTGATATTAACTTCTCCATTTATGACTTCAGTAACAGACGGAACTATTTTTATTTTTTTTAAACCCGCTTTGTTTCCAAATTCAACCGCTCTCTTAATAGTTTTTGAGCCAGCTGAAGGCAATGCAATTATCATTCCTTCCACGTCTTCTCTCTCAACCACTGTAGGTATGTCTTCTATCTTTCCAAGCACACCAATGCCATGAATTATAACTCCTTGTTTAAATTGATTATCATCGACAAAACCGACTGGCTGATAAGAGCTTAATCTTGAATTTAAAATACTTCTTAAAATTTGTTCTCCGGCATCCCCTGCCCCAACAATTAAAGTCTTTTCCTTTCTTTTATCTGAGCCCCTTCTAAACATCTGAGCATAAGCCCTCTTGGAAAAACGGCTTGCTCCGCAGAATAAAAAGATTAAAAAATAACTTATAAAGAGAACGGAACGGGGGAAACCAAAAAAAATAGCTTGCTCTCTAAAAATTAATATAACTGTTGCTGAAAATAAAAAACTAAAGATATTAACCTTGATTAAAGCGACTAATTCTTCGGTACTTATAAAAGATAGCGAAAAAGAATAAAGTTTAAAAAAGTAAAGAACTGGCAAAGAAGAAAGTAAGGCAAGAACGATAAACCCCCTTATGTTTGAAACTTGTTCCTCAGGAATTTTACCTTCAAATCTCAAAAAAAAGGCCAGCCAAACCGACAAAGTGATTAAAATAACATCTAATACAAAAAAGAGGGGTTTTTTATATTTTGATAGAATAATCATTTTGAATAAAAATTCTTAATGGAATTAATAACATATTCTATCTGCTGATCGTTTAATTCCGGATAAGTCGGCAGTCTTACAGATTCCCCCGCTATTCTTTCGGTAACCGGCAGATTAAATTGTTCCATTCCCAATCCTTTTAATTTATGGTTAGGGATCGTATCTCTGATTAGAAGCTCTACCCCTCTCTCATCCATATATTTTTTTAACTTCCCCATATCTTTTACCTTGATGATATATTCTTGATAAATCTGTTTTGGTTGTTGGGATGGTAAAATGCAGGGCAAATTTTTCAAGCCCTCATTGTACATTATTCCTATTTTTCTCCTTCTCTTAAGCATCGCTGGATAATATTTAAATTTTATATTTAAAATTACTGCTTGAATATTATCGAGTCTGCTGTTATATCCCCAATCCATGATCTTAGGCGCTTTTGGCTGAACTCCATATAATGCTCCCTGAGTGATATTCCAATGATTTCTCATTAACAACAACTTTTCATATAGCTTTCGATCGTTGGTAACTATTCCGCCAGCATCTCCGGCGCCGCCTAAAGTCTTGGGGGATATAAAGCTAAAACAACCTGTGTTTCCTATGCTCCCCGCCTTTCTGTTGCCCCAATATGCTCCCAGAGCTTGACAAGCATCTTCCACAACCCATAATTTATATTTTTTGGCTATCCTCATAATTTCATCCATATCACAAACCTTTCCCGACAGATGAACCGGAACAATCCCTACTGTTTTTTTAGTAATCACTTTTTCAATTTGAGAAACATCCATTAATCCATCATCTCTGACGTCAATTAAAATAGGCTTTGCACCCAAATGAATTATCTCTTCGATTGAAGAAATGAAAGTATGGCCCACGGTTATAACTTCATCTCCAGGTCCGCAACCCAAAGCCACATAGGAAAGTTTTAAAGCGTCTGTTCCAGAATTAACTCCTACAGCATACTTTACCCCAACAAATTTTGCTAATTTTCCCTCAAATTCCAAAACATCTTTCCTCAAAACAAAATTGCCAAGAGAAAAACATTTATCAATCGCCTTTAATATCTCTTTTTTATGCGCTTTATAATATCGACGATAACTTGAATTAATAAAGTCTACTTTGTATTTCATATTTTTACAAAATTTTATTTTTAGGATGTAGTTATATTCTTATATAGCAAGGTGAATTAAGCTTATATGTTTCCAAAATGACTCTTTTAACTTCTTCGGGATTTTTAACGACAAAAGACTTAAGATTAGGCAGACGTTCTAAAACTTTTATTTCCTCATCTTCGACAATAAGATTATGGCTAAAACCCAACATTTTGTATTTTTCGCTTCCCTTAACCCCAATAATTTTCACATTGGCATCATGCAAACAAACAGCATTCCTAATCATTTCATAAGGTCTAAAGACAACAAAATTTATCATGCTATACACATACGGTTTAAAGCCCGATAATGCCAATCCCGCGGCAATTATCATTGTACTTTGTTCAGTTACGCCGAAATTAAAAAATCTGTCAGGAAATTTATCTGAGAATAAATTTATGTAATTAAATCCTACATCAGGAACAATAAGAATAATTTTATCATCCTTCTCTGCTAACTCAACTAAAGTTTTGATAAAAACACGTCTTGTATCTTCGGTTTGTATTATCTCTGCCATGGTTTTTTAGAAACTCCTTTATAAGTTTTTAAATGACAGTTTTCGCACAGTGTTCTGCCATTATTTATACTCCAAAGCTCTTTGCAATTCCTAGCCTCTCCAAGGATTTGTATATTATATTCATCTAAAATTTGGGCAAATCTTTTAGGATAGTGATCGACCTCCAAATTGCCACCCTTTTTGCCGCAAATCTGGCAACTATAGTCATCCCTTCGGAAAACGTCATATATCCATTGACGATATTCAAGCATTTTTCTAATAGTTTCTCTGGTCGGAGTAATCCCTCCTTTCCAATTCCAGTGTTTCTCGCCAATCATTTTCCCTAATTTAGCCAATCTGAATTTTTCTATTGTCTCCGGTTTGTGTTTCTTGCCTAAATGAATTGTATGGCCTTTTTGAAATCCGGCAATGGGTTTATGTCCTTTTTTAAAAACTTGGGGATTATACTTAGCCCAGGGCTTCTTTTTCCCTTTATGGGCAAGGCTCATTCTTCTTCTGGTTTCTTCAGGGTGTGGTTTCCTATGGATTATTCCTCTTTTATAGATTCCTTTAGGCATTCTCTAATTCTTTTAATGCTTTTTGGTATTCTTCTTCGGACGGAGCCTTATAATGCCATATATTTTCTCCCTCCATAAAACTCACTCCCTTGCCCTTAATCGTCTTAGCGATAATAACCATTGGCTTTCCTTCGTCAGTGGGAGGAGCAATAAGCGCCCTTTCTATCTCTTTGAAATTATGCCCGTCGATTTCCAAGACTTCCCAGCCGAATGCCGTCCATTTGTCTTTCAACGGCTCAACATTCAAAATTTCTTTAACTTTTCCCATTGCCTGCAACCCGTTGAAATCTACAACAACAAGTAAATTATCCAAATCATGGTGAGCCGCGATGAGGGCGGATTCCCAAGTGGTTCCTATGTCCATTTCTCCATCGCCCATTAAAACAAAAACTCTCCCTTTTTCTTTTTTAATTTTTTTGGCGATAGCGAATCCAACTCCAAAGGGTAACCCGAAGCCCATTGAACCGCCGGCCGCTTCAATTCCCCTGACAAAGGGCTCAACCAGTCCGATATATTTACTTCCCTCTTTGCAGTAAGTTTCTAAATCCTCCTTTGGTATAATTCCTTTTTCGGCCAAAAGCGCATATATTGCTGCCGCAACCCAACCCTTAGAAATAACAATTCTGTCCCTGTCTTCTTTTAAATCTTTATCTACATTGGCAATGTTGTAAAGAACAGTAAGTATGTCTATGCATGAAAAGTTTGAACCTATATGAGAAGTTTGAGCCTGATAAATTAAACGAAGCGCAGTCTTTCTCGTCTCCAAAGCCATTTTTTTGTAATTCGCAATATTATCCATAAAATGCCTTTATTATCGTCTTAAAAATTATCTTTAAGTCTAACAAAAATGAGCGATTTTTAACATATTCAATCTGAAGTCGGATTTTTTCTGGCCTTATTTTTTCCATATATGTTTTTTCATGATCTTGGCTTCCTTTTAAAATTTCGCCTTCGTGAAAATCCCACAAAGAAGCCAGATCAGTTATTCCAGGACGCACAGACAAAATAATTTTTTTCTCTTCTTCTGTCATCATATTAACATAAAAAGGAACTTCGGGTCTCGGTCCAACTAAACTCATCTCTCCTTTTATCACATTAATAAGCTGGGGTAATTCATCAAGCTGATATTTTTTAAGAAATTTTCCGATTTTTGTTAAGCGCGGATCGTCACCGGCAGTAGAAGATCCTCCTAATTCCTCGGCATTAGGCACCATTGTTCTAAACTTTAAAATTCTAAATTGTTTGCCAAATCTACCTACTCTTATTCCTCTAAAAAAAACTGGACCTTTAGAAGTCGATTTTATCACCAAAGCAATCAGTATAAAAACCGGCAGTAAAATAAAAAATCCAATAAAAGATGAAGTAAAATCAAATAATCTTTTCACCCCCACACCAAACGAGTTTATGCCTTAAGACTTTTTTGAATTCTATTCTTAAGTTCTTTTAAGGCTTTCGCTCGTAGTTTAAGATTATGTTCTCGCTTTGTTGCATCTTGTTGAATAGCATATGCTTCATAATAAACAAGATGTAATGGTATCCTTGATTTGGTCGACCCAACAAGTCCTAAATTATGTTTTTTTAATCTTTTTCTAAGATTATTTGTATATCCAATATAGAATTTATCGTCTTTTTTACTTTTCAAAATATATACGAAAAACATAATTTAAAACTCATTATGGTTGTGGGGGTAAATCATTTCTTGGGTTCAGAAAAAATAAATACTATTTTAAAAGAAAATCTGCGTAAAAATGGGAAAACAGATATTAAAAAATTATCTATTCCCTCAAATAATTTTAGCAAAAATTTTCTTCCCGGAAAATTTAAAATTGGAAACACTACCCAGGAAACAAGGTGGAAAAAATGAGTTTCTGTTTTTTTAAAATATTTTTCAGCTTTTTTCAAATCACCCATTTTAAAAATGTGTTCTGCCGCCCATTTGGTTCTTTTACCGGTTAATTTATTAATTTGTCTTTTAAAATTTGTGAAAGGATTATGCCCTAATGTTTCAATGCCAATTAAAAAACCATCGGGCTTTAACACCCTGGAAATCTCAGCTAGCGCTTTATTCGAATCAATAGAAGAAAAGGTCCCTCCATCAAAAACAATATCGAAGAAATTTTCAGGAAATTTTAGATTTTCGCAATCCATTATCAAAAATTCAATTTTATCTTCCAACTTTTTTGCCTTTGCCCTTTCTTTGGCAATCTGCAGAGACTTTTCTGAAAGATCGATTCCGGTAACTTTGCCTCCGTACCCGGCTAACCAGGTTGAATGTATTCCGTTTCCGCAACCATAATCTAAGATTTTTTTGTCTTTACATTTATCCCTTAAAAATTTGCGCAAAAAATTATAGCTTCCCAATAAAAAAGGGGAAAATTCTTCAAAATCAACCTCCTCTTTCTTTTTAGACTCACTCTCCAACCATTCCTTAGCTCCTTTGTCGTAATATTCAATTTCTTCTTGTTTTCTTTTTTCTAACATTAAATTAAAAAAATTTTAATAATGATTTTTATGTTTCGATGCTATTCTCTCTATATATTCAGCATATTCTTTGTATATTTTATCCGCATCAAAAATTCTATCAAAAGTATCATTAACATTCTGAGCCATCTGCTTATATAAATACTTATCTTCGTAAAACTTCTTTACGCATTCCAAGAGAAGATTAATGTCATTTGGCGAATAATAAAAGCCCAAATTGTATCTTTTTATAAGTTCCTTTAAATCACCTTCGACACTAGAAATAATAGGTAAACCGGCTGAAAAATATGTAAAGGATTTATTGGGAAAGGCATCTATTTTCCTTGTAGAAGGAACGACACCGATATCAGATAGAGAAAGTAAGAAATTAATTTCTTCTTCTTGAAGCCAGCCGGTCAGGGTAACGTTCTTTAATTTTTCACTCGCCTCTTTGACTTGAGGAAAATAAATACCATCACCCCCTAAAATAAAATGAATATTTAAATTAGATAATATTTTGGCAACTTTTGTTAGAATTAAAGGATTATAACATTCATTAAAAGCGCCAATAAAGGTAACTACAAATTTATCTTTGACAATGTTTTTAATGAAAGATAGTTTTTCTACTCTTGAAACTGATTTTATTTTTTTTGCACCAAGGTAAAATACTCTATCGTCTGCAGCCTTTTCTCTGTTTGCTCTTGATAAGGCCCAATTAAGCATGCTTTCCATCACAGATACTAGATGGGTAGCATTTTTGAAACAATGCTTTACCATTTGAAAATCTTGATACAAAAAAAACTGAGCTATTTTCTGTATCCAGGCAGGAAAATATTCAAAAAAAATATCAGGCCACTGGTCTCTAACGTCCACTATTACCGGAATCTTATTTTTTTTTGCAAAAATAACGGCTTCATAAGCTAAATCGTGACTTGGCATAGAGGTAATTATAATATCAGGTTTTTGTTCTTTTAAAACCAAATTTTTAAATTTTAAAGCTATTAGTCTATGGTCTAAAAATCTCTTTAAAGAAAAATTCTTTTTATAGCCTAAGCCTCTTAGAGCTTTTATTGTAAAATTTTGTTTCAAATTTAAAGTTGTGTCAGTATTAAAAATCCATTTCTTTTTAAAATGATCAAAAGCACTCGTCCACCACAAAATCTTATGCCCTTTTTCTATCAGTTTTTCGGCTAAGAAAGCAGTTCTTGATTTTCTTATACCTTCCTTAATCGGCAAAAGTTCGCCTATAGTAATAAACCAAATATCCATGTTTTAAAATTTTTTAATCAGGACTTTTACAATTTTTTCTGCAGTTTTACCGTTACCAAAATAATTATATTGTTTCTGGAAAGGATTAAATTTTCTGATTGCATTTATAATTTTTTTATCATTATTACCTACCAAAATATTCCAGCCGTTTCTGACTGTCTCAATCCATTCGGTAGTGTCTCGTAAAGTAATACAAGGAATTTTAAACCAATAGGCTTCTTTTTGAACGCCGCCTGAATCGGTAATAATTTTTTGAGAATTTTTCTCAAGCCAGAGCATGTCTATAAAACCAATGGGTTCTATAAATAAAATATTGGAGTATCGACTCAATGCTGATTTATCAAATCTTGTTAAAGATTTTTTTGTTCTCGGGTGGACAGGAAAAATGATTTTTTCATTGTTTTTTTGAAGTGCTTTGAGTATTTTTTTTAGACTTTCCGGATCATCTACGTTTTGAGGTCGATGAAGAGTAAGCAAAAAATAACTTCTTGGTCTTAATTTCAATTTTTTCAAGATCCCCGATTTTTTTTGAGCAACTTTAATACTCTTTAAAAAAGTATCGTAGGTTATGTCGCCAACATTGTAGATTCCTTTTTTAACTCCTTCTTTTTCTAAATTTTTGGCAGCATTTTCTGTGGGACAAAAAAGAAAATCAGAAAGATGGTCTGTCAAAACTCGATTAATCTCCTCGGGCATTGTTTTATCAAAACTACGAAGTCCTGCCTCAATATGCGCTACCGGAATACCCATCTTTGCGCTCGTTAAAGCTCCGGCTAAAGTTGAATTAACGTCCCCCACTACAATCACTAAATTTGGCTTTTCTTTTATGAAAACTGGTTCTAATTTTTCCATTATTTTTGCTGTTTGCCAAGCATGAGAACCTGAACCCACTCCCAAACAATAGTCCGGTTTTTGAATTCTTAATTCGCGGAAAAACAACTCAGACATTTCAAAATCGTAATGTTGACCAGAGTGAACTAATATTAGTTCAATTTGTCTATATTTTTTGATCTCCTTCAACAAGGGAGCAATTTTTATGAAATTCGGCCTCGCTCCTCCTATGATAATAATTTTTATTTTCATAATTATTTTTGACCAATAATTAACATTTCTGTAGCAAATAATCTGTTTAAAATTTTAAACTTTTTTATTTTTTTTTCTAAATTTCCCTCTAATAAACAACCTGTGTATTTATTTAAAATTATTTTTAAACCGAGTTTGTCAAAGTAATTTTTAAGTTCTTTTTCTGTTGTTCTAAAATGTTTAGTTTTCTTTTTCCAATCATAAGCATATTTCATATAAATAAAATTTAAGCAAAATCCCAAATACGGAACCTGACAGATAAGATAACCATTGTCTTTTAAAACCCGACTTTGTTCCTTTAAAATTTGGTATTTATCTTTTTTTTCAAAGTGTTCAACTAAACCCATTGAAAAAACTAAATCAAAAAAATTATCATCATAAGGCAAATCTTTGGCGTCGCCAAGGGCAAAATTTATTATGTCATTTTTTCTAAAACCGGATGATTCGTTATCAACACCGAAGACATCGGCTTTATACTCCTTGCTAAACCATCTCAGCCATCGGCCGTTTGAACATCCTACTTCTAAAATTTTACTAATCTCTGCCTTGGGGATATTTAGTAAAACCGAATCAATAAACTCTTTTTCCCATGTGTTCTTACCTTCTGGAAAATCAGATAAATTTTCTATATATGAGTTCCATCTAAATTTTTCGTTTTTTTCCATAATTTTTAATTAAAACTTCCATTCCTTTTTCAAAAGAAAACTTTTTTTGAAAACCTATTTTTTTAATTTTTGAAATATCGGCTAAGCTTTTTTTAATGTCTCCCTTTCTTGGTTTTTTAAAAATAATTTTTGATTTTGAATTTGTTAAATTAATTATCATTTTAACTAATTCTCTTATATTTATTTCTTCTCCTGAACCAACATTAAATATGCCAATATCCTCTTTTTCCATCATAAATTCGTTAGCCTTAGCCACATCTTCAACATAAATAAAATCCCTCGTTTGAAGCCCTGTTCCGTATATTATCAATGGTTCGTTATTTAGGGCTTTTTTTATAAATATCGGGATAACGGCTGAATAAGCCGAACTGTCATCTTGTCTCGGGCCAAACACATTAAAATACCTCAATGAAACTGATTTAAGCCCATATTTTTTAAAAAACATTTCTAAAAGATTTTCAGCAGACATCTTCGAAACCGCATACGGAGATTGGGGACTCAATTCCATATTTTCTTTATGGGGAACGGGATTATTTCCGTAAACAGCGCAAGAAGAAGCAAATAATATTTTCTTAACTTTGTTTTTAGCAGCGGCTTTGATAACGTTTAATGTTCCGGCAACGTTTACCTCCATAGTTTCTTTCGGTTTTTCAAAACTTTCAATTCCAGAAACCAAAGCAGCTTGGTGAAAGATATAATCGACGCCTTCAGTCGCCTTTTTAACGATTTTTAAGTCCCTAATATCCCCTTTTGTAAAATCCACAATGCTCGGCATCTGCCATTTGCTTTTTTTAGAAAGATTATCCAACACAACAACCTTATAACCTTTTTTCAACATTCTTTCGGCAATATGAGAACCGATAAATCCCGCTCCTCCTGTAATTAAAATTTTCATATTTATTCTAAAGTTTTATTAAAAAAATCCAAATCGCCTTTTTTTATTTCTTTTAGGTGTCTAAGGCAAAAAATATAAGCTTCCAAAGAATACATAATTTCAATAAATTTTAAACGACCGAAAAGCCAAGAAATTATCTTAAAAATCGTCCTTCCAATTCTTCCCCAAAAATAAATCATTTTGTTCTTAAAATTCTGAGGTATGATTTTATAAAAAAGATACAGATAATATATCTCTTCCATGTAAGCTATTTCTTTTTTAGGGGTTCTTCCCTCCAAAGATAAATTATGAACATATTTTGCCGCTGGATTCACAAACAAAGAGTTGGGATATTTCTTAAAAATCCTGTAAGAAAAATCTGTGTCCTCCCCCCAAGAATATTTTTTAAGTTTTTCATCATAGCTGAAATTATCAAAAATCTGTCTTTTAAACGTTGACGCTCAGGAAAGCCATTCGCAATTTATAATCTTATTTCCCGAATAAACAGTGACTCCTAGGGAAGGAAGTACTCGACATCCGTTTTTCTCACGATGACCAAGAAAAAATAATTTATCAAGGACCTGAGTAAAGAAAGACCTAACTTTTCTTTTTTGACTATCCAAAATAGGCAGCCCTTCTACGCCGAGAGCATTTGGATATTCTTTATAAACCTTTATGATTTCTGCATAATATTCTTTATCCAAAATAATATCATCATCTAAAAAAGATATAATATCTTCGACAGAATTTTTAACTCCAATATTTTTTGCCACTGTAAGACTATTTTCTTTTTCGTTTTTTATGTATTTTAAAAATATATTTTTATTTTCAAATTTATCTTTAAGGTCGGTAACCAGCTTCGTAGGCTCATGGCTATCACTATTATCAACAATAATAATTTCTCCAGGCAATAACGTCTGAATCAAAATTGAACTTAAGCACTTATTTAAATCATCAGGTCGATTATATGTTGGAATAATAATGGAAATCTGCATACTATTTTTTATAGGCCGTGAAATACAAAATCCGATAGAAAAAATTTGGAATATCGTCTGCAAGGGGAATAAACTTAATATCTTTGATCATCTTCGTATCTTCGTTATTAATTTCTTTTTTCAAAATTGTTTTATGAAAAATAAATCTGTCTAAAAACTTCCTAACTCCTATCTTTTCTGGTATTAATCTAATAATATTGCTAAATGTTCTTATAATAAAAACTCTAAATTTTTCCCTCTGTTCCATTCTAATTCCTTCTTTTATTGAAAAAGCACCGAAAATTTTTGCTTCAAACTGGTTTTTTTCTAATATTTTAAAAATTTCCGGTACAGAATAATAGCTTTTACCAAGCTCGCTTCCCCTAAAACCAGGGATATCTTTATTAGGAATATCAAATATCAGAAGGCCTCCTTTTTTTAAAATATTGAAACACTCGTTAAAAAATTTATCAAGATCTAAGGCATAGGCTGTTGCCATGGCTACGATTACATCAAAATTATCAGTTTTCAATATTGATAAATTATGGGCATCGGCTTTAATAATTTTTATTTTTTTATTATTATTTTTTCTTTTATATAAATTCCTGGCAATTTTTATATTTTCATCTGAATAATCTATGGCTACTAAATTTTTTGCCCGTTCTGCCAGATAAGCTAATCCTAATCCCGGACCACACCCAACTTCAAGAACATTCTTTTCTGAAATAAATTTACCAACAAAATAATAACGGGCAAGAATTATCTGCCATTGCGTCTTAGATATCATTACCCCGGGAAGTTCTGCTTCGTGACTCATAATGATAACTTACTGTCTTTTTGAAGAAATAAATTTATGTGGTCTTCCTCATTTTTACGAAAGTCCATAATCTCTTCGATATTATTGATTTTTGTCATTTCTCCTTTCAACGCATTGTAATCATCAGGAATAACATATATCGAAAATTTATAATCCTCTAAAAGTTTTCTAATAAATTCCTTTGGAGAATTTCCCATTTTTTCTATCAGTAATGGAAAAAATTCTACGAACATTTTCAGGTTTTGATTGGTTTTCAGAATTTTATCCATTCCCAAAAGCGCCAGCATCTCTGCACCCTCAACATCCATTTTTATAACATCAATTTTCCTTTCTTTTTCTCCCAGAAAGTCATCAATTGAAACGGCATCTATTTCAATTTCTTTGGTTTCCCCCTTCCTTCCCTCTCTATAAGCGTCAATCCCATTTGGTCTATTGATGGTATGATGCCCCGAATCATAGCCGCAGATAAAAAGTTTGATTTTCCCGTTCTTATCCGAAACCGCTTTTTGGAAAGCACTTACATATTTATAATTATTCAGCTCTATATTTTTGATAAGATAGCTGTAATTTTTCGGCTCCGGCTCAAAAGCAAAAACTTTTCCTTCTTGTCCTACCAGCCTTGCCGCCAAAAGAGTAAAATACCCTATATTAGCCCCTAAATCAATAACGATATCTCCTTTCCTGACAATTCTTTTAAACAAATTTGTTGTAGCTTCTTCATGGATTCTATTAATGGCATAGGCTTGAAGAGTTTTTCTCATGGCCGGATCTTGTTCGTTAACATTTATTTGCATCTTACTACCCTGAACCTCAACGACATCACCATATGGCCAACTATGTATAAAGAAAAAATCATATAATTTATTTCTATATGGAATAATTTTATACAAACCAGTAAATGTCAAAAAACCAGTAGAAATTTTTAAAAGTTTAATAAGAAATAATTTAAATTTTTTCATATATAATTTTGTTCTAATTTTTATAAATTAAAAGGTTGAGGCTTCTAATAATCTAGTATAAGTTTCCTCCACTTTTTCCATCTCTTTGTAATAACTATTTTTTTCTTCAATTATTTTCCTGTTAACTTCTCCAAATTTTTTTCCAATATTTTTGTTTTTGAAAAAATAAATGATTCTTTCAGCCAATATTTTTGGGTTTTTTATAGGAATAACAAATCCATTTTCTCCATCTCTTACCCATTTTTTATTATCTGCCACATCTGTGATTATTACCGGTAACCCACAAGCCATTGCCTCGGCGGTACTGGCGGCGATACCTCCGTCTGACAAGGAGGTAGAAACATAAACATCAGCTGCTCTTAAATATTTTGGTAATTCCTCGTTAGGAATCCAACCAATAAATCTAATGTTTTTTGTAATTATCAAATCACCGGCTAATTTTCTTAATTCTTTTTCCTGAGAACCCTCCCCGGCAATTATCAAGTATGTTTTTGGAACTTCTTTTAAAACAGAGGGCATGGCCCTTAGTAACGTTTCTAAATCATAAACTGGCTCTAAACTTCTCAAACTTATTATAATTTTATAATCGGAAACTCCAAGGTTTTTTATTACAATCTCATCTTTTGAATTTGGATAGAATTCTTTAGTATCAATTCCAAAATTAATAATTTTAATTTTGGAATTGTTGACTCCCAATTTTATCATCACTTCTTTCATATGTTCAGCGTCACAAGTTATCAAATCGGCTTTTTTAAGAGCGTATTTCACAAAAGGGCCTTTAATTTTAGATCTTGCCGCAAGTAAAACATCGGATCCCCAAGCGGTTAAAACAAGGGGGTGTAATCCGCTTAACGCTCCAAGCAGACCATTCAAACCGGCATAATGAGCGTGCAAAATATCAGGTTTTATTTTTTTTATTAAAGCTCTGACCCGAAATATATTTAAAATCAAATTCCCTTTTATTAAATATAATTTCGCATTTTGAATTTTTTTTTGAGTGAAAGGAACAAGGGAGACCCAATGAATCTCGTGTCCTCTATCAGAGAAATATCTAATCCATTTATAACTATGAATTGAATCACCTCCGGCCAAAAAGCAAATTTTCATATACTATTTTTTCTAATATTAAAAAATTTCTTATATAAAAATAAATCGGATATTTTTATTAAAACAATTTCTCTCATCTTATTTTTGGATATTTGACGATAAATAAAGAGAGTTATTAAAAACATTAATATATAAGAAATCGTTGTCGCCCAAGCTGCTCCAATAATTCCCCATTTGGGAACCCAAATAATATTTAAAAATATGTTTAATAACACCGAGATTCCTATCGCATATGTGTTTAACATGGGCCTTCCTCGGGCTGCCAAATCATTGCATAATATATTCCAGCCGCTAATAGCTATAGCTCCTATTAATAAAATCTGAAATGGTCTGATACTTCCTACAAAATCTGCAGAATAGAAAAGTAATATTAACCGATTGGCTAAGAAAAAAAATAAAATAACTATTAAGGTAGTGATAAACAAAATATTGCGGCAGACTAAAGGAGTAAAATCTTTTAAACTTTTTTCATCTGTCTCTGATGCTACCTTTGGGAATAATACTGTCCCGGCAGAAATTGAAAAAAGCCAAATCCCCTCGGTTAATTTTACAGCTGCATAATAAATACCTACCGCAAAGGGGTTTATGAAAATATTAAGTAAAAATAAATCTACCCGAGAATGTAAAAAGTCAAAAATACCACCCAAATGAACTTTAAACCCATACAAAAAAGATTCTTTTAAATAGTTGATGTTCGGCCTAAGATCAATTCCATTTGTCTCTTTACTGACGATTAATAATAAAATTACAATAGCAACAATATAAGAAAGAATCTGCGCCAACATTGTTACTGTGACTCCAAAATGCATTCCAAAAAGCAAAATCCCAATCAATACCAGGAAGAGTCCACTCTGAAAAAAAGAAATAATATTATATTTTTTAAAATTTTGTAAACCAAGAAGAATTTGGCAACCCAGATTAAAAAAAAGAAGCAAAGGGATTAAAAATAGAGACAAAATTAAGTATATTTTTTCTATGCCCGGAAAAAATTTATCAGCCAGAAAAAAAATAATTCCCAAACCGATTAAAATAGTAAAAATACTTATTAAAAAATTAAAAATAATACCGGTGCCAAAAATTTCTCGAGGAGGGTATTTTTTTTTACCAAGAAAAAAAACAGATGCTGAGCTTAAACCAAAACTCGTAAAGACTAATAAAAGCGCAGGGAACAAAACGGCAATCGAATAAATACCTTGCCCTTCTGGTCCGAGAGTCCTGGCAATAATAACGGTGATCGCTACCGTAATAATAGCTGTTATTACTCGAGTTAAAAAAGTAACAATGGTATTTTTTGTAAAATTACTCATTTTATTTTCTGTAAAAATCTTTAATCTCTTTGATGATAAAATCTTGCTCTTTTTGTGTAATCTCCGGGTATATCGGCAAAGACAAAACTTCTCTGGCAGCTTTTTCTGACTCTGGACAATAACCTTTTTTATAACCCAAATATTTAAAAGCCGGCTGCGAATAAAGAGGTGTTGGATAATAAATCATTGTAGGAATTCCTTTATTTTTTAAATATTTTTGGAGTTTATCTCTTAATTTTGTCCGGATAGTGTACTGATGAAAAATGTGAATTCTATCTAATAAAATCTCAGGAGTTGCTATGTCTCCTGCTTTGTGTAGTTTTTGATCATAATATTCAGCAATTTCTTGACGCTTTTTTGTCCACTTTTTTAAATACTTTAATTTCACTATTAAAATTGCGGCCTGAAGGGCGTCCAGACGAGAATTCATTCCCAGGACTAAATTCAAATATTTCTCTCTTGTTGAAGAGCCGTGATTTTTAAGAAGTTTAATCTTTTTTGCCAATTTTTTATTATTTGTTAATATCATTCCAGCATCGCCATAAGCTCCGAGGTTTTTTGAGGGAAAAAAACTCAAACATCCTAAATCTCCAATTGAACCCGCCTTCTTTACCTGGAACCTAGAA
>Ga0315274_10002007_pt1 | contig 31190 bp, 28 predicted proteins | sample YL17G02_20_MG_FD_203700 | JGI IMG/M metagenome (GOLD analysis project Ga0315274, IMG submission 203700) | Sediment microbial communities from Yellowstone Lake, YNP, Wyoming, USA - YL17G02_20 | ecosystem: Environmental > Aquatic > Freshwater > Lake > Sediment | place: USA: Wyoming | collected...
CGCCGCCAGGTACAAAGGTCGTCCCGATCAACGAACAACTCTTCAACTCCAATAACGCACCGAGGTATGAATAATCCGGGTGCACGGCTCACGCTCCTGGGAAGTAATCGTGGAACCCGACCCGGAGGACCGGCTCCTGGTTGTGATCACGGCGTATCCTGTGAACTCGTTATGAAGCCATGAAACACTCGTATTTGGAAGTCACGCACCGGAAGGGTCGTCCCGTGGCCGCGTACTACTACCTTCCGCGGCGAGATGGGGACAGTAACGCACGGACGGAGCGTGTCGACGCAGGACTCCTGGTCGACCTCGCTTCCGACGGAAGAGCGATCGGCATCGAGATCTCGTCACCGAGTCGGCTTGACGTGACCGTGTTGAACGAAGTTCTCGTGCGCCTCGGGCATCAACCAGTCGGTCGCCAGGACTTGGCGCCTCTGGTTGCCGCATGAGAGCCCCTTGTCCAACAACGCATCAGAGCGATACATCCGTCCCGGCTTGAGCCCGCAGCGTTATGTGGCCGTGTCGCTGCCGTCCCACGCTCTGAACAGGTCGGACCGGTCACGGCAGGCACGTCACGCAGTCGATCTCGATCTTCGCGCCGGGGGCGACGAGTTCCTTGACGACGACGGTGGACCGGGCCGGGGGATCGGCGGGGAAGTAGCCGCGGTAGACCTTGTTCATGGTCTCAAAGTCGGAGGCTTCGGTGAGGAAACACGTACACTTGAGCACCTTGTCCATGCTCGAACCGGCGGCCTCGACGGAGGCTTTCAGGCTGTCCAAAGCCTGACGGCACTGCCCTTCAAAGTCGGGGGAGGCCAGGTCCCGCGTGCCGGGCTTGGTCCCCATCACCCCCGCGACGAAAACCACCTTCCCGAACACCACCGCGCGGGAGAAGTTGGGGCTGGGGCTGCCGCCGATCACCCGGCGTTGAGGAGTCGTTTCCTCCGCGGACGCGGTCGTAGCGGCGATACCCGTCACGGCCACCATCGGCGCCGCCAGTGCGGCTCGGCTAAGGAATGCACGTCGTGATTCGTCGTTCATGTCGCCATAATCCTCCGCTGGGCAAGTTGGTTCTGGATTAACGCACGCGGTAGAGGGTACCGTCGCGTGAGGCGGACAAGAAGAGCAGAAGTCGAGCCTAGATTGGGCCGTGATACCTTCGGGCAGGTTGCTGTCCCCATGGGCGAGATGGGCGAGGTCGTCGACCCGTGTGGCAACGTTCTTGGTTTGCGATTCTTCCACCGTTAGCGCGGCGGGTGAAGTCCAATCCGCATCATGAATCCGCGGACGGCGGTCATTTTACGTCGATTCATTTTGAGTCGCTTTTCGGTCGCTCGGCCAATCGGCGTCAGCCCGTCAATTTTTAGACAGTTTTTCGACCAGCGGAAGTGCGTCGACCAGCGGTCCTTGCGCGGATCAAAAATCGGAACCATCTCGCCCGTGGCGGGATCCGTAGCATCAACAGCGGCACCTTTGGAACCGTTGCAGCGCGGACAGGCCCAGGCGAGGTTGGACAGATTCGTTGGACCGCCGCGAATCTCCGGGATGCAATGGTCGCAGGCAAACGCTGCGACTTGCGCCCGTTCGCTGACTTGGCAGTATTCACAACGATTTTTCGCGCGACGGCGAATTTTTCTTCTTAGCGAGTCAGAGATATGCGCCTTCGGCATTTGTTTCGTCTAGCCGACAATCAATTGACGGATCCCGCCGCCCTCTGAAGCTCGTAGAGGGTCAACTCGTCCAGGTAGTCTAGAACCTCGTCGAGTTGGGTCTGCTCCCCGGAAGTGATCGCACCCGATTTGCTCTTTTCGATCAATTCGTCAACCTGGCGTTGCATCAGGCGGGGAATTTTGGGGATGGTCACAGGCTTGGTCGTTGCGGTTCGTACGGAGCTCGCGTGGATTTTGACGATGACGCGTCTTGTACGTCTGGGTTTGAGTTCAACGCGGCCCTTCTTTGCTGCATGAAGGCCGACGATCCAGAGGGCGTTTCCCTGGTCCTTGGGTTCCAAAGTAAAGACCGCATTAGGCTTTCTCTTGAGAGAGCGATACAGCGATCCGTACCCATATTCGATCGAGTATCCTCCTGATTGGAAGACGCGGGTGTGCCGGTCGGGCCTTGGTTCGCCGATGGCGGGATTCGCCTCGATCGGCTCGATGAGGTTGGAAAGCCATTGGTGCTTGAAACGTCCCAATGAAGACCGGCGGCCCCGTCCGACAGAAGCCGAAACGCCTTTCAAGGCGGATCGCTTGAGCCAGCTGTCTACTTCCATAGACGACCCTACCCAGCAAACCTTCGGTTTCACCTTAGCCATACGTCGTCATCCGCGTCAAGAGGTCGGTTCTGCGTCCGATCGGCGATTGTTCTTACCTTTGTCCGCTGGTCATTATACCAATACTATACCGAGCCTGCCATCATGCCTTATCGAAAAACGGCCGGCAACACATTATCGGCACCGGAGAGTTCCTTCGGTCCGAATACCCCGACCGGTGGAGCATGGAAGTCACGTTCCAGGAAGTGCGGGCCGACGTGGGGTTCACCGCGCCGCACGACGGGTCGGCCAAGAGTCCCGGCGTGCCGGGACGCATCGCGCCGTGTCTGCTGGGCTTGTTCAGCCCGGTGAGCCTGATCTTCGCCCGTCAGGTACGCGACCAGAGCGTCCGACTCCTGCACGCTCTCTCGTACGCCAAAGAGGAGGTGACCTTGAGCGACGTGGTCACGACCATGCGTCGCTTGTGTTGGGAAGCGGTTTTGAAACACTCGTGGGAACATCGAGGCGTCGCCAAACTCCCGAACCGGCTACGTCGCACACTGCTGGACCATCTGAGTCATGCAGCGTGAGACCGAAAAAACGCCAAAACTCGGGTTTAGAGCCGACCTCAGTAGGGGCACCGAATGCATGGCGGCGCTGCGCTTGGCAATGCCACCTACGCTTGGCGGGAAAGGCTCTTGCGCAACGGGTGCACGCATCAGGCCGTGAGCCATCGGAGGAGGACCAGGGCGACGTTGTAGGCAGCGTGGCAGCCTGCAGCGGGACCGTAACCGCGGAACCAGAAAATGGCCGCCAGGTACACGCCGGCCATGGTGCGGAAGAGGAAGCGGACCAGCTCAAACGGCTCGGCCCCGATGGGTCGATGGTGGTGGGCCGCAAACGCCAGTGCTGAAAGGATTACGGCCGCCACCGCAACCGGGGCTCGATCACGTCGAAGCAAGTCCACCCCGATCATCACGATGACGGAGATGAGGATCAGGCGGAAGACCAGTTCCTCGTAGACGCCGGCGCCGATGCCGAGGGCCAGACCGTCGAGCAGCGACGAGGGGCTCCCGGTCGCGGACACGAGCGGGACGGCCCAGTTCAGCAGCAGCAACGGCACCGACAACGCGACGGATTCGACGTACATCCACCCGACACGGTTCCAATGGACGACCCATTTGTCGCCGGCGGCGACGTGCGTGGCGAGGAGGATGACGATGACGGCCAGCCCCGGGGCCCACATGCCGACTTGGCCGAAGAGTTCAAAGAAGCGGCGGAGGAAGTCGAAGGCGATGACGCGGTCCTGTCGGGCGAGCGAGGCGACCTCGTAAAAGACGATCAGCGGCAACAAGAAGACAAGGGCGTCGAGGGGACGGGCGAGCGTGCCGCGACGCGTTCGGGCTTTGGTGCGTGGTTGTGACCGGGCCATGCTCTGCGTATCGTGGCGATGGATTCGCGGGTTGCAAGGGCGGGCGTGGGTGCGGCGGTCCGGGGTTCGGAATGCGCGCGTCGGTTAAGAAAAGTCTGTTGGAAATCTACGACCGGCTTTTTCGCGCGTACGGTCCGCAGCATTGGTGGCCGGCGAAGACGGACACGGAGGTCGTCGTCGGGGCGATCCTCACGCAGAACACGGCCTGGGGCAACGTCGAGCGGGCCATCGACAACCTGCGCCGCGCGAAGGCCTTGAACTGGCGTTCGCTTCGCAACCTGTCGGAACATGATCTCGCGGAACTGATACGCCCCTCGGGCACGTTCCGCGTGAAGGCCGAGCGACTCACGGCTTTCGTGGGGCACCTGTGGGAGCATCATCAGGGATCGTTGCGGTCCATGCTCGACGGAGAGCTAAAGACGGCGCGTCCGCGATTGCTGTCCATCCACGGCATCGGGCCGGAGACGGCGGACGCGATCCTGTTGTACGCGGGCGATCGACCGACGTTCGTGGTCGATGCGTACACCCGGCGGGTGCTTCGCCGTCATTTTCTCTGCAATGAGAAAGTAGACTATGAGACGATCCGGCGCCTGTTTCACGCGGCCCTTCCGGCGGTCCCGCAGGTGTTCAACGAGTACCACGCCCTGCTTGTTGCGGTGGGGAAGAGGCACTGCCGCAAATCCGCCCGCTGCGAGGGGTGTCCGCTGGCGAGCATGCCGCATGATCGTAGGTTGTAGCCTGGGAAGCCGTGTCGCTTGCCTTCGCGTGTGATTTCGGTTAATGTGGCGACCTGGAATGACCGGCCCTAGAGGCGGGGTCGGCGGACTGATTTCCGCGGCAAGGAGAAACTTGATGAACCGTGGTTGGATTCGTAGGTTGGGGACGTTGGTCGTCGGGCTAGTGTGCGTCGCGGCGTTTACCACAACGAACGTAGGATGTGCCAGTTGCAAGAAGTGCCCGCATCCCTGTAACAAGCCGTGCGACAAGCCGTGCGGCAAGCCGTGCGACAAGCCGTGCGACAAGAAGGGCGAGGTCAAGAAGGAAGAGCCCAAGAAGGAAGAGCCGAAAAAGGAAGAGGCCAAGAAGCCGTAGTCGTTCTTCGAGCGACGTGCGGTTCTGAGTGTACTGCGGTGGCACGGTCAGGCTCGGCGGGTCGATCCCTTGGGAACGGCGCCGGCATGATCGTGCCACCGATCTTTTGATCATCTGCGGGCGATCTTGAAGGACGACGAGCATTTCGCGGAGGCGATCCGACGGATCGACGCGGCCAGCGCCGAGGACCCGCGAACCGACGTGGCGGGCGGATGCGTAGAGCAGACTCCGGTCCGTGGCCTCGACCCGAACCGCCACATTCATGGGGCGGGTACACACCCGCGGCATGAATGCCGCGGCTCGGATCAACTCCGTGAATCGCCCTGGAGGTCGCCTCCAGACGAGAATCGTCGGACTTTTTCGTCGGTGACGAGCATATCGACGTGACGATCGAGGGGTCCAACGGGGACGGCCGGGGTCATCTGAGCCTCGAAGGCCATCGCGCACGCAACGCCGTGGAACTCAGAATGCGACAGGAACCGATCGTAAAACCCGCGTCCGCGGCCCAAGCGGTTGCCGAACTCGTCGAAACCCAGACCGGGAACGATGACCAGATCGATCAAGGATATCGGGAACGGAATGCCCGACACCGGCTCGCGGATGCCCATCGTGGAGACGACCAGGTCCTCGGTGAGCGAGCGGATTTCCACGGGCAACATTCGCCGCTGGCTCCAACTGACCTTCGGGGCGAGCACCCGCTTACGATCCTGCCAGCCGCGAAGGACGATGGGGGCGGTTTCGATCTCGGTGGGCAGGGAGAGAAACACCATGATGACCTCGGCCTCGAGATACTCGGGCAGCTCAAAGAGCCGGTGACAGGCGCGGAGCGACCGTGCGCCGAGCTCGTCGGGCGGGATGCCGGCCAGGACCTTCCGAAGCCGTTGGCGTAGTTCCGTTTTCACGTCGTACGGGTTCGCCCGCAACGGGAACGATTCATCCTCATGGCTCGTCGGCGCCGGCCGATCCGTCAGGGCCGAGGCTGCGTCCGCCAGTATAGCGTCTAGCCCGTCGCGACGCGACCGTCCTCACTGGAGCGATCGTCGTCGCTGCTTGATTCGGGCACGCAGCGTCGCTCGCTGATGCTCGACGGCGACGGACCGTCCTTCACGCGTGGCCGCTTGGTTGCGACGAAGCGGCACGCCGGGCGTGTACTCCTCGCGGCACTGCCGACACCGGCGTGGGATGACCCGCTCGATTCCGTTTACGACGACCGGAAACCCGCAGTACGGGCAATGGGCATACAGAGGCGTCATGTTCCGTCCCCCCAAGGCCGGTGAACCGACCGGCCGACGGCTCCGCGACGCCTCAAATGGTTCTGCGGAAAGCGAATTACGAGTTACGAATTACGAGTTACGAATTACAGATTTCAGATTACAGACAGGCGGTCGGCCATTCATTTTTCGCAATTTGTAATTTGTAATTCGTAATTCTCTTTAGCTTGCTTCGCGCTCGCCGACGATTTCGTTCAGCAGCAGCACCCCATCCTGCGTGCCGATGGGCATAATGTCGGTGGACAAGGGCGCCTCTTTGAACTCCTGGTCGTCCAGGAAGGCGTCCGCGGGCGATTGATCGTCCATCAGATCGAGATCATCGTCTGTATGGTTCAATCCCAACAAGTGCCCGGCCTCGTGCGCGCCTACGTTGCCGATCGCCGTCCCCAATTCCGTCGCCGTCGGCACCCCCGTAAACACGGACGGGGTGAAGGATTCGGTAAAGATGATGGAGTCGTCACAGCGGTCGATGTCGTAGAGGTCCACGTCCTCCGACAGGCCGAAGGCGCTGCGGTCGAAGCCTCCGAAGAAGATCGTCGAATAGACCGTGCCCGGCGGTGGAGGCGGATCGTCGGTGGTGAGGATGATCACATTGAAGCGCTCGTAGTTCTGATCAAACACGTCACGGATGCGGTCCTTGACCGTTTGGGTCGTCCCTTGATACACGGGGGCGATGTCGGCCGCATCGAAGGGCAGGAGCGTTATCTGGGGGAGCACGGGCGAGTTCACCACCGCACCGTCAAAGTCGAGCAACAAGGTCTGAACGGCCGGCGGCGGCACGTCGAACCCCGATTTCGCGGTGATATCCACCCGGTAACTTCCGATCAACGTGTTGCTGGAGGCGAAGGGTGAACGGGTTACCACCAAGTAGTAGGGATTACCGGCATGGCGAACGATGAAGTCGATGTAGGCGTCAAGCGACGTCGGGGGTTGAATCTCCTGCCCGCAGGAGGTTTGAGCTTGACGGTCGTCGTTGTTGTGCACCAGGCGGCCGTGGTCGTCGAACAGAGCTATGGTGACATCCAGCGGTGAGCCATTGGCGTAGGCGTCCACGATGATCCGATCGCCGGGCGAGAAAGCACCGAGCAGGAAAACGTCGAGGTCGTCCACGGTCTCGACCGTCCCTTGCAAGCGGGCCACGTCGGCCGAATCAAAGACCGCGACCACGGGGTCGCTGAACGCGTCGTTCGGCTCGCCGGAAGTCTTTCCGAGGGTGCTGGTCACGGAGGTATCCCGATTGCCGTCCACGATATCGCCGGTAGGCCCGGGCGGAACCACGATCGACGGGCAGCCGCCCACCCCGATAACGATGAACCAGCCGATCACGCCGACGCAACCCCGTACGGGGAAACCCTCGTGCGACTCCGCTTGACCAAACACAACCTTCATGAGTCCATTCCTCATCCGAGACACTCTCCGTTCCGCCGGTCTCGGCATCCTACGGGTCAACCGCGGGTGGATGCAACCTTATCTCCGTTCGAGTTTGCTTCGTGAACCACAGTCGGGGTCAGCGTCATCGCGCGGGCTGAAGCCCGCGGCTCAGGAAAACCATTAGTGCCCGTGCAACCCGCAGCCGCTCAACATGGAGGAGGTCCGCGCCGGCGGCGACCAGGGTCGATCGCGGACCTGCACTCTCGAACGATCGCGCTCCTGGCTCTTTTGATGAGCCAGCTCCTCATCGCCGCCCACGGAATCGAGCAACGATTGGACCGAATCTTGATTACCCAACGGAAACACGGCGGAGTAGAGCGGCGACTTCGCGAAATCCTGGTCGAGCAGCAACTCGCTCAGGCTCGCGGTGACGTCCATCAGATCGTCGGCGTTGTTGGTGTGGACCAAGCCGAGTAGATGCCCGATTTCGTGGCTGGCGACGTTGGCGACGGCTTGGGCCATGTCGGCGACCGACGGGGCGAGCGGCATGAACGCGGAAAACGTATCCGTGAAGACGATCGCCTCTTGAGCGCTGGCGGCGTTGAACTCGTCCACGCCCTCCGCGACGCCCAGCAACGCCGGATCGAACGTGCCGAAATGGACCCGGCTCATCTTCCCATCGTATGCCGCACCCTCGCTGGTGGACACGATGGTCACGTCGTAGGCGACGAAGTCCTCGCGCACGCGGGCGACGATCCGGGCCGTCATTTCGTCCGTCGTTCCCTGGTACGCGGAGGAGATGTTGGCGGCGTCGAAAGCGGGCACGTCGATGACCGGACGGCTGCCGATGCGCAGGTTCTTCTCGCGGGCGAAGTCTAACAGGATCACGTCCGGTCGCGGGTCGGGGATCGGCGTGGGGAATTCGTCGACCGCGGTAAGAACGTAGTCGCCCGTCGAGGCGTACCCCGGCGTCGAGGCGATGGCGACGAAGCACGACTGCGACGGGCGGCGGACGGTTACGTCGATGAACGGTCCGTATCGCCCGAGATAAACGTTGCGATGGTCGTTGATGAGCAAGGCCGCCCCGGCGTCGTCAAAAAGGGCCATCGCGCCGTCCAGGGAGTCCTCGCCGGTAAAGTCCACGACGATGTGGTCGCCAGGCGCGACCGGCCCCAAGTCATAGACGTCCACATCGTCGGCGCTGCTGATGCTGCCGCGGATGGCCTGCGGCTCTCCCGTCACGGCGATGGATTGCGCGAGGTCCAACAGGTTGTTGGCGCCGTTCTCGTAGAACGTGGGGATGGCGTCGAGATTGAGCGTGGAGAGCGTGGAAGTCGACGGCGATCCGTCGCTCGGCTGGGAGCCGACGTTGGTTCCGCAACCGCTCAAGATGACCGCGAGTATTCCCCCGGCGAGGCGCGCGGCCCCACCGTCCGCCATTTTTCGGACGCACACAGCTTCTTCCCCCCTTAGTCTTTGGCCGGCTTCTCCACCAACGCTTCCGGTCGATGGCGGCCGCTCAGGGCTGATTCAGTCGCGGAAAACTTGCTTCGGCCGTCGTCGACGCCGCGTCTCTTGCGGTGTCCCACAACGGAGTACCCCGCGACCCACTGTGCTTCGTCCCCTCCGAACGACTCTACGATACGAAGGCGGAGGCCAAGGCCGGGGTCAGGTGAGAGACGCAGCGACATGGTGTGATCGGGACCTTTCTCGGACGGCGAAAAAGTGAAGCCATCCTCGCGACTCGACGGTGACGTGCCGCAGAGTTATCATCCCTCCGATGTGCCGGCACCGTGCCCCGTAGGGACACTTGAGAATAGCCCAGCGATTTATCGCTGGGACGGCAACGGCCAACAACGGCAGCGATCGGCGGTTAGCATGAGCATTTTGGTCAATCGCGATACGACGGTGATCTGTCAGGGCATCACCGGCAAGGCCGGGGCGTTCCACACCGCGGGGTGTCTGGAATACGGCACGAAGATGGTCGGGGGGGTCTCGCCCGGCAAGGGGGGGACGAAGTCGGAACACGGGTTGCCGGTGTTCGACACCTGTCACGACGCGGTGGCGGCCACCGGCGCGGACGTGTCGATGATGTTCGTGCCCGCGCCGTTCGCCGCCGACGCCGCGATGGAGGCCGCCGACGCCGGATGCTCGCTCGTCGTGCTCATCACCGAGGGGATTCCGACGCTCGACATGGTTCGCGTGCGGCAGTTCCTCGATGAGAAGAAAACGTTCCTGATCGGCCCCAATTGCCCGGGGATCATCACGCCCGGTGAGTGCAAGATCGGGATCATGCCCGGCTACATCCACAAGCCGACCGACGGGAAGTGCAAGAGCGTAGGCATCATCTCGCGCAGCGGGACGCTCACCTACGAGGCCGTCTGGCAATGCACGACGCACGGGCTGGCCCAATCCACCTGCATCGGCATCGGCGGCGACCCCGTGAAGGGGCTGAACTTCATTGAGCTGCTGGAGATGTTCGAGAAGGACCCCAAAACGGACGCCATCGTGATGATCGGCGAGATCGGCGGGACCGACGAGGAGGAAGCGGCCAAGTACATCCTGCACAACGTGACCAAACCGATCGTCGCCTTCATCGCCGGTCAGACGGCCCCGCCCGGCAAACGCATGGGCCACGCCGGGGCCATCATCAGCGGCGGGGAGGGCACGGCGAAATCTAAAATCGCCGCCTTGAAGGAGGCCGGGGTCACCGTCGCCGACTCCCCCGCGAAAATCGGCGAAACCGTCGCGGCGCTGCTGTAAGTCGGGGTGGCATGGCCAAGCTCGCCCACGGCGAGCGCCGCCATGCGGATGGGGTTGTCATGTTGGTTGGGTGGCATGGCCAAGCGCAGCGCCGCCATGCGGTATGAGTTGCATAAGGAACGACGGATTCCCTGCCATGCTTGTGGGACCATCGCGCCAGGCCCCTGATACGCGAAAGCGCAAGACCTGCCATCGAGAGAACACTCCCGGCGATGCACATGCGCTGACGTTCAGTTGTTTCAGGAATCGCCCGTTCTTACATCGCGACCGGTCGCGGCGATGGCTTCTCGATGCACTCGCCAAGGCACGTGACAAACATGGCTTCGAACTGTGGGCCTATGTGCTCATGCCCGAGCATGTGCATCTCCTGATCTATCCCCTCCGCGACGTGTACTCGATTAGCGGAATCCTTCTGGATATGAAGCGACCCGTCGCCCGCCAAGCCGTCCGATTCGTTCGGGCGCAGGCACCTGGCTTTTTGAAGATGATGCGAGACGAACAACCGAATGGAGAAGTCGCGTACCGCTTCTGGCAGCGTGGCGGTGGGTATGACAGGAACTTGGTAAACACGAAAACCGTTCACGCCACGATCGACTACATCCATGCGAACCCCGTCCGGCGCGGATTAGCCGATACCCCCGAGGATTGGCCTTGGTCAAGCGCTCGTTTCTTTGCGGGTCGGGACGATTATGTCCTCGCGCCCGATGTGGATTCGATGCCACCGCGCGATCAGTGGCAACGTTAGAGCATGGCGGCGCTTCGCTTGGCCATGCCACCCTACAGGCTACCCGTTGCGTTGTGGCGAAAGCTCATGAAAATGGGCGGTCTGTGACCTCCTCTCCATCGGAAACTGACGCGTTCGACCAAGTCCCTGCGACGATTCCCGTCGCTCGACCGATCGCGTTGGACTTCGCCGAACCACTTCCATCGCCGCTCTCGGAGTTCCTTCTGCTCCAACAAACGCCCCGCTCAGCCTGGGCGGACATCGGCTGGCTTGTGCTCTTCGTCATCGCGTTCGAATTCTTCACCGCCGGTTTGGTCCATCTTGCCACCGGATTCGGGCTGGGGGTCGGCGCTCAATCGCCCGGAGACCAAGCCGCCGAAATTCGGCAGGCGATGCTGCTTCCGACCATCTCGTTGCGCGCGCTGGGGGCGATCGTCATCATCGCGGCTCTGGCCCGACGACGCGGTCAAACCGCTCGCTCGGTGGGTCTCTCTTGGCGCGAAATGCCGCTCAACGTGGTGATCGGTCTGGCGGCGCTCTTGGTCGTGTATGGGTTGATCTTCGTGGTGATGCCGCTCCTTTGGCTTTTCTGGCCCGATGTGGTGCGAGAGATGAACGAGAACGCCCGACGCATCATGGAGCTCGTTCCGAACTTGCGCCCCGCGGAGTTCGTGCCCTTGGCGGCCATCATCGGCATCTACGAGGAACTTGTCTTTCGTGGGTTTCTGATGACCCGACTGCGGCGCGGCACCGGGAGTTGGACGGTCGCGGTCGTGTTGAGCACGGTGATTTTCACCGCGCTCCACGCCTTCGACCAAACCCGTTCGGCCTTGGTGGTCGTTGCGATTCTCTCGTTGGTGTTCAGCTTGGCGACGATCTGGCGGCGATCCATCATCCCGGCCATCATCGCCCACGCCTTGTTCGACTTGTCGCAGCTTCTGCTGCTGTACGTGCAAGCGGGAGACTCCTGGACGTGAGTGCGTTGCACACTCCAACTTCGTTCACTCTCCGTCGGGCGGTTGCGGCGGACTACGACGCGCTCGTCGAACTTTGGATGGTGAGCGGTGGGGATCTTGAGATCCAAGGCCGCGAGAGCCGAGCGGCGTTTCTCAAGCAGCTTGAACAGTTCCCCGACCTGTATTTGGTGGCGACGGAAGGGGGGCGGATCGTCGGCGTCGTCCTGGGCACGCACGATGGGCGGAAGGGGTGGATCAACCGCTTGGCCGTCCAGCCTGACCATCGGCGTCAAGGAATCGCCGCCGCTTTAGTGACAGCCTGTGACACGGCCATCCGCGGCCACGGGATCGGGATCGTGGCCGCCCTGGTCGAATCGGACAACGCGGCCTCGGCGGCCTTGTTCGAGGCGTTGGGCTACCGGGCCGACGTTCCCGTTCGGTACTTTCCCAAGACGGACCCGCTCGGCGGCTGACCCACATTACGGAGCTCACGCGTGAAAACCGCCCTGCGGCAACCCACTTGCACCGACACATCGCCCCAATGAATACCACCGTCGCGCGGTCGAAGCGATCAACATGCGGTAGTAACGCTCGTAACGCCGAACCACTTGCTCGAAGTTGTAGATTCGGGCACGCGCTAGCGCCGCGGCCCCCAGGCGGCGGCGAAGATCGGGTGCGAACACAAGCGTCCGCAGGGCGTGAGCGAGGGCCGTCGCCGACTGGGGCTCGATGATCAGGCCGTCCCGATGGTTTTGAATCATCACCGCATTGTCGCCAACGTCCGTGGTCACGATCGGCAAGCCGGCGGCCATCGCTTCCAACACTGCATTGCTCATCCCCTCCGAGGCGCTGCTGCATACATACGCGTCCATCGCGGAGAGGAGCGTGGGAACGTCCTCGCGCCATCCGGTGAAACAGACCCGCTCGGCGATGCCGACCTCAAGCGCCTGCTGCGCTAATCTCTCGCGCAGCGGACCGTCTCCGACGATGAGAAGCCGAACGTCCACGCTCGCTTCAGTCAGTTGCGCGACGGCGCTGATCAGCAGGGTCTGATTCTTGACCGCCGTGAGTGAGCCGACCGTCCCGACAACGAACGCCGAATCGGGCAGCAACAGGGGTCCCCGAACCCTGCGCCGTGCTTCGACGCCGACGTCCAAGAACCGTTCGAGCCGCACGCCGTTCTCCAAAACGTCAATCCGCTCCGCGGGAATGTGGGCCTCAGCTTGTAACTGGCGGCGCCCGGCCTCCGATACGCTCGTGAATCGCGCTCCCCAGTGCATTCCCCACTTGGCGCTCCGCCGTTGACCGCAGCCAAAACACGACGCGGACTCCAGGCCGTGGAACCCCAGCACCAATCGCGCGCCGGGCGTGAGCATCTTGGCAACCAGGGCGTCGTTCCAACACCCGGTGTTTAGCGCGTGAAGGACCGCGGGCCGCAGCCTTCGTGCAATCAGCCCCAGCCGAAGCCCGGTCGCCCACGATCGCCCGCGCGCCCCCATCGCCACGCACGGGACGTGGTCGGGCAACGCCGAGGCCAGCGACCCCGCCGCTCGCTGCGTGACCACGGCATGGCGAAAAATCGCCGCATCCCACGCCCTCAGCAGGTCGACGAGGACCCGTTCGGTTCCCCCTCCCTCGAGAGAGTGAATGACGTGCAACACCAACGGTTTGTCCGCATCACGGCGATTGCAGTTGACCGACAACGCGCATCTCCTCGTTCCCGGCCGGTGACGCGACCGGGGCTGGAATCCCCACGCGCGCGTCCGCCTCCGCAAGCACGGCGCGGTAGAGGCACAGGGGCAGCGCCAACACCCACCAAAACGATTCACAATAGAATCGCTGCGTCCCCAGTGCTGTGGTGAAATAGGTCACCAGTGCAATGAGAAAACCGTAGGCCAACATCTTCGTTTCGAGCGGCTTATCACTCAGTCCTGCCAATTTGGAACTGCGATGCAATAGCCGCACAGACAGGGCCACCATCGAAAGGAACACTATTCCCCCCTGCACGCCCAACTCCGCGAAGCACACAATGAGCGAATTATGGCTGGACCGTTGGTTATGGCGGGGGTCATAGTCGCCAATGACACGCGTGAAGTTCCCGACGCCGATCCCCAAGGGATGGTCCGCAATGATCTGCAACGACGCCAGCCAAATCTCCTTTCGGCTGACCGTCGCCAGGTCCGTCTCCAGCACCTCCTGGTCCGCCAATGTCCCCATTCGCGCCCAGAAATGCTCGTCCGTCAATCCGAAGGCCAGGACGCTTCCGGCGAAAAGGAGTGCGTGAATGCGATAACGCCTGACGCGGGGTGCGGCGAGAAACGCGGCCAACAGCCCGACAACCAAGCCTATGAATGCCGATCGCGTCCGACACATGATGACCGCGTTCACCGTCAATGCCCCGGAGACGGCGGCCAACAACTTCCATTTCCAGTGCTTGGCCGTCAGAAATGCCGTCCCAATGATGGGAAGCATGGCGCTCAGGTGCGCGGCGGCTCCGGAGCTGGTTGAAAAATCCGGTCCGCCGAACGTTTCCAACCGTCCGAGCAAAAAGGCCCAGGATGGCGCCGTGTATGCGTCGTATCCGAGATAAAGGCAGCCGATGACGAGCGCCCACATCACCATCAAGAGATTTTTGCGAACGCTCGCCAAGCGGGTCAGGATGAGCGTGAATAGAAGCACTTTCCAGAACTTTTCGAACTCCCTCCTTGCGCTAGCTCCGAACTCAGCCCCAATCACGATGTTGAGAGATGCAATGACGAAGAGCGCGAGAATTCCCCATTCCCACGCGGAAAAGGCCGGGCGGACGTCGGGTACGTGTTTGCGACCTAGCAACAGTCCCAACACAGTCGAGCCGGCTGCAAGCAAGGAAAACCTCATGCCCAGTTCGGCCAGAGGCTGCCCCCACCAGGTGTTCGTCGGATCGGTCTGATACACGACCATGTAGTTGAGGACTCCCCAGATGGGGTTGGCCAGGGCCATCACGCATGCGATCCAAAACACACCGAAGTAAAGAATGCTTTTCAGCGGCCACACACGCTCATCCCTCCTCCAAAGCGGGTGTTTGCAGAATCATAGGCATCCGCTGAACCACGGACGGGTACGCGAGATTTGCCGACATCACCCTGATGTCTTAGCGCACCGGGAGCCATGACAGCGTATATGGACCCCGCGCCGATCCCGACTAATGCGGCGGCCAGGCTCACCAACAGCTTCGGTTCTTCCAACACAAGAGGACGCGCAATGGTGTAAAGCGCGTCGCCATCGTTGCGGACCAGGAAATCGCGCAAGATGCGCGTAAGACCGTTTTTCTCCCAGTTCATGCAAGTGGCGTGCGAGTACACAGCCGACACGCGGTTGTAGTAGTGGATCGGATGCGGCCGCGGTCGCTCGGCGCACAACGTGTCCAGGCGATGTGGGAGAATCGTTGCATCTCTTCGCAAGTCTGACAAACCGTAGTAACCGCGTTGTTCAGGTCGTGGGAAGAAAATGTCATACACCGCATCTACGACCATATCGGTACCTGGAGCAATGACGGCAACGACGATGGTGTGAGTCGAGTGGCCGGTTCGCGGGTCAAAACACATGGCCATGCTCGCCGGAATCCCCACCTCGCGCAGCATCGCGCTCAACAACCGCGACTTGTCCGCGCAGTCGCCGCCTGTCTCAAGCACCTGGCACGGCGTCGCTCGGAGCCGGGGGAAGAGGAAATAACGCGGGTTTTCCTTGGTGGACTGATTGGCAAAGACCCAATGCAACAGGGCAATTACGCGGTCCGCGGGTGATTGTGCTGCGGCCACCACGAGTTGTGCCGTCGCCCTGAGCCGCGCGCAGTCGCGGCGGTAGTCGATGTAGCATGCCGTTGCGGCGCCGAAGGAACCTAGCATGAGCCATGCGAACCAGCGGCGCAGTCGCCGATCCCGTTGGGGACTGGATCGGCGCGATTCACGTGCGTCGTCGTCGCTGCGGACAGTCATGACGGGCCCTGACCGAATAGCGTGTTCGCACTAAGCCGGACACGGATTGGCGCTCCAGTGCGGGGCATGGGAATGTCGAAGTAATCGACCTGACGGGTCAACGGTTGGGTGAGTTTGTACACGTCAACCGCGCTGGCAAACCGGCAGGAATGGGGAACCGCATCGAGGGCCTGCGTGGAGATCCGCTCGTAGTCGCCGCTCTCGGTAAGATAACGGCGTAAGAGGTCGTCCTCCACTGTGCCGACTTTGTTTTCTCGCTCAATGAATACATATTCAAACGCAAAGCGGCGCATCAATGCGGCCAAGGCATCGGAGGAAGTGGCAAAGGAGACGAGGTCGAGGTTCGGACCCGCCGTACAGGTATAGAGAAGTTTGCTCCCGCGAACCACGAGCGCGCGGCGCCAGGGGATGTGTTCGCGCACGGCGAACACAAAATCGCCGTCCCGTAACCCGGTGAACAAGACGGCGCGTCCCTCGATTTGATTGCGGTGAGCCGCGACCAACGGTCCGTAGTCGGGCGCGTGCCGAATGGGACGGGCATAGGCGAACGCCCCCAAACACGCAGCGACGACAGCGGCGAGCGCGGGGCGAGCCGCCGGTTTCGGTAGGAGAAGGACGAGGCGATTCAGACCGAGCGCTGCCCATATTGCGAAGGGGAACACACCGACGTAGTAGAACCGTGGGACTTTCAAGCTTGCCGCCGTTACCATGAGGTAGGCCACGACGGCCCAACCCAGAAGGAAAAGCCAATGAACTCCCAGTGCGCGCCAACTCACTGCAAAGCCCAAGACAGCTAGAGCCAAGAATAGGGATCCCGTCAGGTAGGGAAGCGCCCGCAGATAGAAAGTCAGTGCCCCAAGGCACCACGGGTCAGGGTATGTGTCGTACCCGGACAAGGTCTTGAAGCAAGCGTCATCAAAGGACAAGACCACTAAGAGTAGGGCGACGACGGCGACGGCCGTCGCTGCAAGGACATGTGCGAGGCGGACGACCTTAGCGATTGCACATACCATTAAGGTCATGGCCACTGCGCAGACCAGGAACACGCCTGTCTGCTTGAACAGAATGGCCCCAAGGGAGATAGTGAGGAGTACGCTGAGCCGTCGGTTCGACGGATGGCGAAGGTACCACGAGAACGTGACCGCGCCCCACGCAAGAGCGGCGAGGGTCGGTACTTCCAGCATGGTTTGGCGACCCCACAACGTCGTCGCGGGCATGGCCAGCAACGTCATTGCGGCTAGAGAGCCGGCGCCGCGCCCCGCAATATCGCGCACGAACACGAACGTCCCGGTGATTGCGATCAGACCGAAGAAAAGAACGCACAGTCGGGCGGAGACGGCGGATATACCGAAGGTCGCGAAGAACGCGGCCTCGACAATGGCGAAGCCCGGCGGATAGTGTCGTCCGATTCCGAGTGTCGGGTAGTGGCCGTATTGCTGTCGGGCGAACTCCATCGGCGACCGCCACGCGGAAGGTCCGGCCATGACCCAATCGTGGATGAGCACGCCGTCCATGGCATGCGCCGCGGAGTCGGCGTCGGCGAGTCCGCCCAAGGCAATGTCCTTGCCGAGAACCACCGCCGTCGCGGCGTAAAGCGCGGCCAAGAGAGCGCAGTCCGCAACGGTTATCCGCCCAGCGGACGAGGCCGGCTGCGCCTTGATGAAGTTCATCAACGCTCTGGGCACGGAATCTCTCCGCCCTCAGCACGAGGGTCCGTGGGTGCAATGCAGCTTCGGAAGGCTTATCGGACATGTAGGAACGACGATTCAGCAAGCGAGGCCGCACGTCTCGGAGGGCACGTCATAGACGGGTCGGCATCGCCGCGGTACGCTCCGATCGTCTGAAAACGGGGCCGGACGGGTGGATTCCGAGCCGGCTTGCTGATCGGAGCCGTGCCTAAGACGGAGTGACCGAAATGGCACAATCGTTGGACGAGGCGGCCGTGAGGCATGTCGCCCGTCTCGCACGCCTCAAAATCACGGACACGGAAGCGGCGTTGTTCGCATCGCAACTGTCGAAGGTGCTGGACTACGTCGAACAGCTTAACGAGCTGGACACACGGGACGTCGAGCCGACCGCCCACGCACTGCCGGTCTCGAACGTGTTCCGAGAAGACGTGGTTCGCCCGTGTTGGACTCCGGACCAGGCCCTCCACAACGCCCCGGATTGCCACGACGGTTTCTTCCGCGTTCCCAAGGTTCTCGACCAAGAAGGTTCCTAGCCGGTGACCGCAAACGGCACAGTGACCGACATTGCCGCGGCCGTACGCAGGGGTGACTATTCGGCTGAAGAGGCCGTGCGGAGCAGCCTCGATCGGCTCGATGCCTTGCAGAGCCGGTACCATTCCTTCCTCAGCCATAACCGCGAACGGGCGCTTTCGGTCGCCACGCAGATCGACCGAAGCCGAGCGCAGGGGGAGAGGCTCGGCCCGCTCGCCGGCGTGCCTGTCGCCGTCAAGGACAACATGTGTACGACGTTCGGGGCGACGACCTGCGGTTCACGCATTCTCGAGTCATTCCAATCGCGCTACAACGCCCATGTGATCGACCGGTTGGAATCCGCCGGGGCCATCGTGATCGGCAAGACGAACCTCGACGAGTTCGCCATGGGCAGCAGCACCGAGAACAGTGCATACGCCACCACGCTCAATCCGTGGGACACGGCGCGCGTGGCGGGCGGCTCCTCCGGCGGGTCGTGCGCGGCCGTGGCAGCGAGGATCGTGCCTGCCGCGCTCGGCAGCGACACCGGCGGATCGATCCGCCAGCCGGCGGCGTTCTGCGGTGTGGTCGGGCTCAAACCCAGCTACGGGCGAGTTTCCCGGTACGGACTGGTCGCCTTCGGCAGCAGTCTCGATCAGATCGGGCCGATCGCCACGGACGTTCGCGACGTCGCCTTGCTTCTGAGCGTGATCGCGGGGCACGATGAGCGGGACTCCACCAGCGTCGACCGACCGGTCCCGGATTATCTGCCCGGACTCGACCGACCCATGAAAGGAGTCCGAATCGGGGTCAGCGATGAATACTTCGCAGACGGACTCGACGACGAAGTGCGGCGGGCCGTCGAGGCGGCGATCGAATTGATGGCGAGGGGAGGCGCCGAAGTTGTGCCGATCCACCTGTCACACATGAAGTACGGAATCGCCTGTTATTATCTGGTGGCGACGGCCGAGGCATCGAGCAACCTCGCCCGGTTCGACGGGGTCCACTACGGTTACCGAACGCCAAGGCCGACCGACATCATCGACCTGTACGAATCGTCTCGCGGCGAGGGGTTCGGGGCGGAGGTCAAACGACGGATCATGCTCGGGACGTACGCGCTGTCGAGCGGATACTACGACGCGTACTATCTGAAGGCCCTGAAGGTTCGGACGCTCATTAAAGGTGATTTCGACCAGGCGTTCGAGTGCGTGGACGTGATCGCCTCGCCGGTCGCGCCGACGACGGCCTTCCGCGTCGGCGAGAAATCAAACGACCCGCTGACGATGTACTTGAGCGACATCTACACCATCTCGGCCAATCTAGCGGGAATCTGTGCGATCAGCATCCCGTGCGGGTTCGATTCCAACGGCCTGCCGATCGGTTTGCAACTGATGGGCCCGGCATTCGGGGAGGACAATCTTCTCCCAATCGCCCATCAATATCAGAAGTTGGCCGATTGGCATTCATGCACGCCAGCGGCGGTTTAATCTAATTTTCGGGGACGACGAAGTAAGAACGCGTAGTCGGCGCGCAACAACAGGTTCCATCCGGGCCCCCCTTTTTACCCCAGGCACGGCGGATGGAACCTGTTTTTCGCGTTGCGGACCTAATCCGAGTACGAACTCGGGTCTACAACCCGAGGCTGAAACTCAGCGCGTCGATGGTCACCGTTCCGTCGATCGGCGACGTGACCTCGATGCACAGGCTGAACTCGCCGCCGTTGATCAGGTCGATCGTGTTCTGGCTGAGCGTCACGCTTGACGGATCGACGGACACCGGTTGGTTGTTGACGTCCAGCGCGACATCGAACGGGCCGTACTTCTCGCCGCTCTCGCACACCGTATCGACCGCATCGGCCGAGGCGATTGAAGCGCTGACCACCAGGGTCCCGCCGGCTTGCAGGTTCACCGTCCCCTTGCCGCCGCCGCCATTGGCCGGCGTGATCGTGATGTTGGCGGGATCGATCCGAAGCGTCCCGCTGCCGATGTTGATTTGCGTGTCACCCAACGAGCCGGTGCCGCGATTCTGCTTCAGTACGTCGGCCTGGACCTCGAAGGTCCCCAGCCCACCCGCCAAACTGAACTCCGCCGGAATCTGGATCCGTTGCGGGCAGCCGGCCAACGGAAGACATCCGATCGCCATGAGACTCAGCGTCGTCAACGTTCTGTTACGCATTTGGTTTCTCCCACTCGAAAAGACCCTCACGAGATCGTCCGGGGGACGGTCTCCCCGGACCGTTCGGCGCCACGCTGGTCGCCAGTCCGCAAGGGTAACATGCCCGCTCGAAACCCGCCAGCCCATAAGCGCTCAGAGCGCCCCGGGTGCCCTCCCCGGCCCGTTTGACGGGCGGAGGGGTGGACGACCTGCTCCCCGAGCGTACGCTTGGCCGCACGTCCCGGCCCTAAATCTTGGCCGACACGTATCCGACCAGGCAATCGGCCACGTCGCGCAGGACGCCCAGCGGCGGTTGGTCCGCGTTGACCCGAGCGAGCAGCTTCTTCGGATACGCATCGAGCACCGGGTGCGTCTCGCGTTCGTACACCAGGATGCGGTTCTCGATCACCGCGCGATCGGCGTCGTCGGGGCGATTCGATGTCGCCGCCCGCTTGGCCAGTCGGGCGATGAGCGCATCGCGGTCTTCGATCATCAGATAGACGACGCGTTTCACCTCGATTACATCGGCCAGCAGCTCGACCTGACGCAGCGTGCGCGGAATCCCGTCCAGGATCAGCGTGTGGTACGCCGGGTCGATCTGGCCCGTGGCGATGAGCTGTTCGACGTGCCGCCGGAAGACCCGCACGGTCAGCTCGTCGGGCACCAATAGGCCCTTCGTGGAGAAGGAAAGGAACTCCTTGCCGATCTCCGAGGTCTTATCCAGCCCGCGGAAGATGTCGCCCATAGCCAGGTGCGCCAGGTTCGGTATGGCCCCCAGCGCCACCCCCTGCGTGCCCTTGCCTGAGCCTGGACATCCGAACATCAAGATCGACGGATAGCGCTTCGCTTCAGCCACGGAGTCCTCCTTCTTCGGTCGAAAGTCCGCCCGCAGCCCATCGTTGCGTCGGCGGTGTGGCGCGGGCTTCCAGCCCGTGTTCTCACCGGCTGGAAGCCGGTGCCACAACCAAGTGGATCGGCTGTATGATTCCCGCAACGACCGGCCTTGGCAACCCTTGTCCTGAGTCTCGAAGGAACGGTAGACGGTTGAAATCGCTCGCGACTTCACTAATAATGAGCCGGCAGTGTGGCACGGGCTTCCAGCCCGTGTTCTCACCGGCTGGAAGCCGGTGCCACAACCAAGTGGAGCGTCCATCCGAAACTCGTCCTGAGTCTCGAAGGAGAGGTTGGCCATGAGCAACGGCTACGGCGCGGTTTGCGACGACTTTTACGTCAGCAGTCGCCTCTTCCTCAAGCTCGAGATGAGCCTTGAGCCGGAGGCGGTGTTACACTTTTTCGACCGCATCCGCAAGGAGTACCCGACGCTGCGCAAGCTGCGGCGGCGAGAGGCGGGCGCGTTCACCCTGGAAGACGAGGCCGATGAGCACGGCTCGCGTCGCTGGATCCGGCTGGACGCGAGCAGCCTGCGCTTCGGCCACTTCGCCCCGCCCGACCTGGACGCCGTCCGCCGGTTCGGCGGGTTGATCCTCGCCCAAGCGCCCTATCACCTGACCTTCAGCGACTTGGCCTACGACCACCTTGAGTTGATCTACGGGTTCGACCTGCGCTATTGCGGCAACCATGACCAGCTCGTCGCCGAGACGCTCTGCGGCGAGCACGCGGCCGCGGGGCTGCTCTTCGGCGACCAAGCGACGCACATCATCGACGCTCAGCCCTACTTCGGCATCGCTCTCACGCCGGAGTGCGACTTGCAGGCTTATGTCGAAGTGAAGTCGCGCACCTCCACCTTCGAGGTCCGTAGCGGCAACTTCGACGGCGAGCCGATCAGCGTCTTCCTGACCCTCCGCAAGTATTGGGGCATGAACGGGACCTCGTCGCCGGCGGACGTGCTGCCCTCCTTGTTCGACACCGCCGACGAACTCGCCACCGAAAAAGTGGTCCCCAGCTTCGTGAACCCGCTCGCGGCGGCCATCGCCAGTCGATCGTAAGTCCACACGGACGAGACACCGATGAAGGCGGGCGAAGCCCTGCTAGACAGTTACGGGAGTCCTTGGGATGTGGCGAGTCTGGACAGAATCGAATGCGCGGCCGTCCGAAGTCCCGGCGAACGTGTAGCTCGGGATCAGGTGCGGCGAGATTGCAAAGGAGATTGTCTTATGTTTGCGAGAGTGATGCTTCTATCTGTCGTATCGTTGGCGATGGCGCCCGTTGTCGCCCTGGCGCAGCACGGGCACGGGCAACACGGAGATGAGCAGGGAAAACCCGTAGAGTTCAAGATGCCCACGACGTATAAGGCGGGCGTGGAGGAGATTGAACATCGACTCGATGTGATATCGAAATTAATGGAGTCGAAACAACTGGCGAAGGTTCACGCCGAAGCCGACGTGATTCAGAAGGTTGCCAAGGAGATCGGACAATTGGCGCTCAAGGAGGGCTCGGGCGTTCCGAAAGACGCCCTGAAGGAGGTCAAGGTCGCGGGAAAGGAACTTGCCGCAAAACTCGACGCGATTGACAAGGTGGCCGACGCCGGCGACGCGGCGGGAACGAAGAAGGTGTACGATGACATGGTGAAGCTGGCGGCAACGCTGGCGAAGTACGCGCCAAAGGTTTATCAGTGCCCGATGAAGTGTGAGGGCGAGAAGAGCTACGACAAGCCCGGAAAATGCCCCAAGTGCGGCATGGACCTTAAGGACGCCAAGTCGCACGTCGACCATGAGGCCGAGCACGGGGGACATTAACGATGACCGGGGCCTACGTCCGATGAGGGAAGACGGCTGACTGGCGGCCGCACGAGAAAGCCCCAGACCGGGTTCGGCGTGGACTCGGATTCCGGGGACATGTTCGGTACGGGTTCGCATTGGCGACTGGATCCGCAACGAGAAATGCTATGAGAGTGCGCAAGATGAGTGGAAGATCGTGTGTCGTGTTGCTGGCCGGCTTGACCTGTTCGTGCGCGCGGGTGGACCACACGGCGGAGTTTCGTCAGGCGGCCGGACAGATGAAAACGGCGTCCGGCCTGGAACCGCCGTGGGGCGACGGTGCCGAGCCGCAGGACTTGACGCTGGACGACGGCGATGTGCTCCCGCTGGATCGCGCCGTCGTGCTGGCTCTACGCAACAACCGATCCCTTCGCGCGGATCTGGAAACGATCGCGTCGGCCAAGGCGGATCTCGTACAGGCCGGACTCCTGTCGAATCCGATGCTGACGTTGATGGCGCGTTTCCCGGAGGGCGGCGGGCGGGCGAGTCTCGATTTCGGTCTTTCGAAAGACATTGCGGACCTGTGGTTGATCCCCAGCCGCAAACGGGCCGCGCAGCGGATGCTCCAGCGCACGATCCTATCGTTCACGGATTCGGCCGTCGCGCTGGTCAACGAAGTGAAGACGACTTACTACACGGTTGGCTATCAGACTACGGCGATCGATCTACAGAATCGAAACATCCGGGTCTTGCAGGAGACGGTGGAACTGGCTCAGGCGAGGTTCCGCGCCGGCGATACGAGCCAGCTCGACGTGAACCTGACGCGAAGTCGGCTCATCGAGGCGCAGTTGGAGCTTCTGGCGCTTCGAACCGAATACGGGACCTCGCAGCGCACGCTGTTGCGTATGATGGGCGTCGCCGCGTTTCCCGGCGAATGGAGATTTCAGCCAATCGAGCCGCCGCGTCTTACCGCTGCGGAAGACGAATCCGTCGTAGAAAACACGGCGTTGGAGCGGCGACTGGATGCGCAGGCGGCGTGGTGGGAGGTCGAAGCCGCCGCGGCTGAGGTGGAGCAGCAGCGCCTCCGCTTGTTTCCTTCGTTGGGGCTGGGGCTATCGGCGGAACGACCCGAACGTCGGGCGACGCCGGGACGAAAACTCTTGGCGGACACGGCCAGGGCCTCAGTGGCAAACGGAGCGCTGACGGCGCCGGATATCCAGTCCCGCGCTGAGCGCCGTCGCGAACGCAGCCAGGAAATCGACGCCGTCCTCGGCCCGTCGATCGAGGTTCCGTTGCCGATCTTCGACCAGAACCAGGCCCAGGTCGCCAAAGCACAGGCGAAGGCACGCGAACTGAAGCAACGGTATGAAGAGGTGGAGCAGCGCGTCGTCGAGGGCGTGCGTACCGCGCTGTACACCTATCGACTGGCGCAAGAGCGGGTCCGGGTGTTCAAGGAATCCCTCCTTCCCCAGCAGGACGCGAACCTGCGCTTCGCGGAGAAATCGTACCAGGCCGGTCAGGAAACCATTTTGACCGTGCTGCTGGCGCAGGAAGCGCTCATCCGTTCGCAGCTCAGCGCCGCGGCGGCGGAACGCGATCTTGCAGTCAGTTCGGCCAACCTCGAACGCCAGCTCGCCGGCCAAATCCCGGACTTTTTGCTTCAACCTGCCGAAACGGCGTCGCCGTCCGCACCGCCGGAGGGCGGAGAAAAGAAGAACGATAACTGACCCGACTTTTCAGGATCGCTGCCATGCCGTCGCCATCGAGTAACTCAGTCGGAGAGCAGGGGACATCCGTCCTCGGCCGTCTGTGGACGTTCGTTCGGATCATGAACGTCCGACTTCGATTCATCTTCCTGATGCTCCTCGTGGGCCTGTTCGTCGGCTACTGGGAAACCATCGTGAACTACTACGACCGATGGACGAGACCGGAAGCCGTCGTTGCGGCTGTCCAGGCCGAAGAGATTGAATACTACTGCGCGATGCATCCCAACATCGTCCGCACTGAGCCGGGCCAATGCCCGATCTGCGGGATGCCGCTGTCGAAGCGGTCCAAGACGGCCGCGGCGCAACTGCCGGAGGGTGTTCTGGCACGCCGGCAACTGAGCCCTTACAAGGTAGCACTCGGGGGCATCGCCACATCGCCGGTCGAGTATCGCCTGCTGGCGCGGGAAATCCGTACCGTCGGCATTGTGGATTACGATGAGACCCGTCGCGCCTTCATCGCCGCTCGTATCAAGGGGCGCATCGACAAGTTGTTCGTGAATTATGAAGGACAGCACGTCGAGAAGGGCGACCCTTTGGCTTGGATATACAGTCCGGACCTGCTCACGACGCAGGAAGGTCTGCTGGTTGAATACCGCCGACTTCAGCAGATGCGGGCCGGCAACAGCCACGACCTCGCCGCCCAGGAATCATTGGTCGAGGACGCCCAAAAAAGACTGATCCTCTGGGGCATTACAGAACAGCAAATCGACGAAATCCTCGCCCGCGGCACGTCACAGACTCACCTCGTCATCTACTCACCGATGGCCGGCATTGTGACGGAGAAGAACGTGCTTGAGGGCCATTATGTGGAGGCAGGCGGAGACCTTTATACGATCGCGGATCTCAGTCGAGTTTGGATGCAGGCGAAAATCTTTGAAGACGAGATGGCCGGCGTCGATGTCGGCAGCGCGGTGGAAACCAGGAGCACGGCGTACCCCAATGAAATCTTCGCCGGGCGGATCGCGTTCGTCGCGTACACGGTGGACCCCACGACCAGAACCGTGGCGGCCCGGGTGGAAGTCGATAACCCAGACTACAAACTGAAACCGGGCATGTACGCCCAGGCCTACATTCGACTGCCGGTCGGCAAAGTGACCGTACTAGCGGAGGAGGAGGCGAAGGCCGCCTTGGCGCCCCAGGCTGCGAAACCTTCCGCCACGTCGACGGACGTCCTGACGGCCGCGTACCTCGATCTCACCGCCGCGTTCTTTAACGACAAGACGGACGAGGCGGCCCTCGCCAAGCTGCGTTCCGAGGCCGAAACCCTCAAACAGCGTCTCACCGGCGAAGCCGCCGCACACTCAAACGCCATTTTCGAAAGCGCCGTCGCCATGACCGGCAAGCCCCTCGCCGAGCAGCGCAAACAGCTCAAGTCCCTCAGCGCTCACGCCATCGAGCTACTACGGAAGAATCCCCCCGCCCAGGTCACCCTCTACGTCGTGCACTGCCCGATGGTCCCAGCCGACTGGCTGCAATCGCGGAAGGGAATCAACAATCCATATTACGGACCGGAGATGGCCTACTGCGGTGAAGTGACCGGTTCCATTGAGCACGCCGGCGGCGGACAGGGCCCGCAGTTCGCGGTGGGTTACTACTGCCCGGTTTTTCCCGATCGCCTTTATGAGAAGCCGGAAACCTGCCCGCTGGACAAGTTTCCGTTGAAACCGGCGAGGGTGGAGAGAGTTCTTGCCGTTCCCGCATCCGCGGTCGTGAACACGGGCAAGCGGAAGATCGTCTACCGCGAGAGCGCTCCCGGCACCTTTGACATGCTCGAGATCGAAGCGGGCAACCGGGCGGGCGAATTCTATCCCGTGGTTTCGGGCCTGAAGGAAGGCGATCGCGTGGCGACGGCCGGGGCCTTTCTCGTTGACGCCGAGAATCGTTTGAATCCGGCCGCGAGCGCCCAGTACTTCGGCGCCAGCGGCGGACCGCAGAGCGGCCAGCAGGACAAACATTAGTCGGCGCCACGACCCGCGAGGGCAAACATGATCCCAAAGATCATCGAATACTGCGTCCGCAACCGCTTCGTCGTGCTGATGATCGTTGCGTTCGTCGCCGTGTGGGGCGTCTATTGCGTGCTCAAGACGCCCATCGACGCCATCCCCGACCTTTCCGAAAACCAGGTCATCGTCTTCACCGATTGGATGGGCCGGGCGCCCCAGGAAATCGACGACCAGATCACCTATCCGCTGTCGGTCAATCTTCAGGGCCTCGCGGGCGTAAAGGCCATCCGCTCGGCGAGCGAATTCAACTTCTCGATGATCAACATCATCTTCGACGACCACACGGACTTCTACTTCGCCCGCACGCGGGTCCTCGAACGGTTGAACATCGCGAGCACCTTCCTGCCCGCGGGTGTCGTGCCCTACCTCGCCCCTGATGCGACGGCGCTGGGACAAATCTTTTGGTATACGGTGGAAGGCGACGGCTACAGCATCGACGAGTTGCGTGCCATTCAGGACTGGTATGTCCGCTACCAGCTTTACGTTTCGGGCGTAGCCCAGGTGTCGAGCGTCGGCGGATTCGTTCGTGAATACCAAATTGACGTGGACCCGGACAAGCTCCGGGCGTTCGAGATTCCGCTCAGCACCGTCTTCGACGCCGTCGCCCGCAGCAACATCGCCGTCGGCGGCAAGGTCTATTTCGAGAACAACGCCGAGTACCTGATCCGCGGCGTGGGCTGGCTTCGCGGCGTCCGCGACCTGGAAAACGTCGTCGTCGCCGAGCGCAAGGGCGTGCCGATCTACATTCGCAACCTCGCCGCGGTGCAACTCGGTCCCGAATACCGCCGCAGCATGTTGGAGAAGAACGACCGCGAGGCCGTCGGCGGCGTGGTGATGATGCGCTACGGCGAAAATCCGCTGACGGTCACACGGGCGATCAAGGCCCGCATCGAGCAGCTTCAGGCCGGTCTGCCGCCCGGCGTCCGCATCGTCCCGTTCTACGATCGCACGCGACTTATCGAAGGCGCGATCCACACCCTCGTAGGGACGCTGCGCGAGGAACTCATCGTCGCCAGCATCGCCATCCTCCTCATTCTCACCCACATCCGCAGCGCCATCGTCGTGTGCAGCACGCTGCCCCTTGCCGTGCTCGTAGCGTTCATCCTGATGTACTACCTCGGCATTCCCAGCAACATCATGTCGCTGTCGGGCATTGCCATTTCGATCGGAATCCTGGTCGATGCGGCCGTCGTGATGACCGAAAACGCGACGCACGAACTCACCAAACACTTTGGGCACGAACGCGTTCGGGGCGACACCACGGAGATCGTCGTCAACGCGTGTCGCCTCGTTGGCAAGCCGATCTTCTTCGCCGTTATCATCATGCTGATCTCCTTCCTGCCCGTCTTTGCTCTCGGCGGTCAGGAAGGAAAAATGTTCCACCCGCTGGCGTTTACCAAGAGCTTCGCCATGATGGGCGTGGCGATTCTTGCCGTCACCTTCGTGCCCGCGATGATCCCCATCTTCATCAAGGGCCGCCTGCGCAGCGAGGAGGACAACTGGATCGTTCGCAGCTTCATCAACATCTACAAGCCGGTGCTCACCTGGCTGATGAACGTTCCCGCGGCCGGCATCTGGTTCGTCGGCTTCCTCTTCCTGATCGGCGCCGGTCTTGTCGGAAGCCGCACCCTCTTCATGGGTGTGCTGGCGCTTGCCCTTTTTTTCGGCTCGGTCTTCTTCCGGCGATTCTTCAGCAAAACGCTGGCGTTCATCCTTTTGGGAACGATGGCCCTTGTGGCGTGGAACTTCCCCAAGCTCGGGCGGGAGTTCATGCCGCCGCTCGACGAAGGCAGCATTCTGGACATGCCCGTGACCGTGCCCCGCGTCTCCATCGTTCAGGCGAGCGACGACATCCGCGTGCGCGATCGCATCATGCGAAGCTTCCCGGAAGTCGACCAGGTCGTCGGCAAGGTCGGCCGGGCCGACACACCCACCGATCCGTCCGGCATCGACATGGTCGAGACGGTGGTCACCCTGCGACCTAAGGAGTGGTGGCCCAAGCGCAAGCTCCAATTCAATGACGCCCTTGACGAAGCCCGACGATTGATCGCCGCCCTTCAAGAGAGAGGCCAAATGAAAGGAGATCTCGCCAAGGACGCGATCGAGACGCTCGCCAACAACGCGACGATGGATGCAACGGTGGAATTCGACCGCGCGTTGCGTGATCTCGCCCTGCGGCGGCAGATGGAGTTCGAGCCGGTGCTCGCCGAGCGTCTGGTTCGTGGGACCGTCGACGACCTCCTACGACTCTTCCGAACGAAGGGCGTCCTCAAACACGAGCCGGCGACGGCGGACGTCGATCCGATGATCGCGCCGCTCGTCAAGGAACACGGCTTGCTCCTCGTCCAGGTGCCGCGGCAGGAGGAAATGACCAAGCTCGTGGATTCGATCGCCCAGCGTCTTTCCGATCTCGGCGCCGTGGACAGGACGCCGGAACTGCTTCTGCCGCGAGCCTTGTTCTGGACGGATCTGCGCGACGCGGTCCTCACGGCCCTGGGCGGCGAAAAACTCACGCTCGTCGGCGACTTGTTCGAAGGCTGGCAGCAGCGACTTCACGACGGTTGGGTCGAGCGCGTCAGAATGCTGAACTGGGAGCTGGAGGACCAGGCCGGCGGCGGTATGGTCTGGTCGCTGCTCACCGCCCTGCGGCGACATGCCGCGGGAACCGACCGGATTGCCGGCGACCCGAGCGACGCGGACCTTCAAGCCATTCGTGCAACAGAGGAAGCGAGTTTCCGCAAACGCATCTTCCTCTGGCACAAGCTCAAGAGCGACATCGTCAAGGAAATGGACAGTGAACTGCAGATGCCCGGCTGGGGCAACATCTGGACGCAGCCCATCATCAACCGCGTCGATATGCTCGCTACCGGCGTTCGCACCATGATCGGCGTCAAGGTCTACGGTCCCCGCCAAGAGGATCTCACCGAGAACACCGTCGAAAACGGCGTCGCGCGGGAGGTCGTGAAGGAGAAGGGCATTCAGTCCATCGCCAACGAGATCGCCGCCGGGCTCCGCGGCATCCGCGGCGCCGTCGACGTTTTCCCCGACCAAATCGTCGGCCGCAGTTATTTGCAGATCGACATCGATCGTGAGAAAGCGGCCCGCTACGGCGTCAATGTGTCGGAGATCGAGGAAGCGATCGAGGTGGCGATGGGGGGAAGGACGATCACGACCACCGTTGAGGGCCGAAGGCGCTTCCCCGTTCGTGTCCGCTACGCCCGCGACTTCTGGCAGACCGAGGAGGCCCTTCGCCGGGTGCTGGTTACCGGCAGACGAGGGGCGAGCGCCGCAAGAACCGCAACCGGAAGCACGACGTCGACCGCTTCGATGGGTAAGGATAACTCCGCCGCGATGGCCGGCGGCGAGGTCTTCCAGATACCCATCAGCGAAGTCGCCGACATCAACGTCGTGGAGGGACCGAGCGTCATCAAAAGCGAAAACGGCATGTTGCGCTCCTACGTGCAGCTCAACGTCCGCGATCGCGACATCGTCGGATTCGTCGAGGAGGCCCAGCAGGTCATTGCCGAGAAGGTCAAGCTCCCCACCGGCTTCTTCATTGAATGGAGCGGCCAATTTGAGCACCAGGTGCGGGCCAAGAAGACCCTTCAGGTCATCTTTCCGATGGTCGTCCTGTTGATTTTCGTCATCTTGTTTATGACCTTCAACGACGTTCGCGACGCTCTGCTCATCATCCTGGCTGTTCCGGGTGCTCTGGTCGGCGGGGTCATATTCCAGAGTTTCTTCGGCTTCAACTTCAGCGTCGCGGTGTGGGTCGGCTACATCGCCTGCTTCGGGATGGCGACCCAAACCGGTGTCATTATGCTCGTGTATCTGCATGATGCCATCAACACGCGCGGCGGGCTTGCGAAGATCGCCACCCCAAGCGAACTCACCGACGCGATCATCAGCGGAGCGGTCCACCGGCTTCGCCCGAAACTCATGACCGAGGGCGTGGCCATCGTCGGCCTGATGCCCATGCTCTGGGCCACGGGCGTGGGCGCGGAGATTATGAGGCCGATGGCGGCCCCGGTGCTCGGCGGCTTGTTGGTCGCAGACGAAGTGATAGACCTGCTGCTTCCCGTCATCTTCAACTGGTACCAAACCCGGCGTTGGGGGAAACTCCATCCTTCGGCGTAACCTCGGAAAGTTGAGCCGACAGTTTGTTGTGGGGCGGCAGCCTCGAAACAGCGAGTGGGGTCGTGTTCACGCCGCGAGAGAGAGGGCCTGGCCCGAGCGCGGGCCAGTCCCGGCCCGCCGCCCAAAATGAGTTTCGCGGCACCGGGTGCGAGGGTAACTAGCCCCAAAACAAGCGAATCACTTTTCACCCCGTGAGCGCGATTCGCGCGGAGCGCAGGCGACGAAGTCTCTCCCCGTTGACCGGCACGGCGGTCAACTTGCGGGCATTCGGTTGTATTTGTTTCATCGTCACCTCGGTCCGGTCGTTGGGGGCCTGTGAGCGCCCAGCAGAACCATTGTTGACGAGGGCCTTATCCTGGCGTGCGTGTTGATTCTGTGATGACGCGCGACCAGGAGGTTCGGCATGTCTCTTTCATCGGATCCCACGAAGCTCGCCGTGTG
>Ga0315274_10002008_pt1 | contig 31187 bp, 48 predicted proteins | sample YL17G02_20_MG_FD_203700 | JGI IMG/M metagenome (GOLD analysis project Ga0315274, IMG submission 203700) | Sediment microbial communities from Yellowstone Lake, YNP, Wyoming, USA - YL17G02_20 | ecosystem: Environmental > Aquatic > Freshwater > Lake > Sediment | place: USA: Wyoming | collected...
AACTGTAAGTTGATTTGATAATTGACTTGATGCAATACCAACATTTAAGGGCTCACCCTCAATGTTTCCAGATACAGCATTTGGTTGGGCTCCTTGCATCCCACTGCTTTGAATGGGTAAAATAGTGTTATTACTTGTAATAGGAGTACTATAAACAACTTTTTGAACGTTAACTTCTCCTGTTCCTGTTCCAACTAAATTTGTTGCTAATGAAAAATCTTTAATTTGTTCCCAAACACCCTTATCATTTAGTGCCTGATTTGCTGCACCTTGCATTAGTTTTGTGTCATCATCAGTTGCTTCTGATTTTGTCAATTCTACTAAAAATGCTCTCATAATCTTATCAGTTTGTATGGGTTGATCTAAAAGAGAAGATGGCGCATTACTATATGAATTTACAACATCATTAACACCTTTTCTAATTGTGCCCAATACAGAAATTATATTTTTTGATTCAATCGCAGTTTTAATTTCAGTGAATGAAATTCCCAACCCCGGAATATTTGTCATTTTTGCTTTATCTACAATTTTATCAATAAATCCTGTAGCATAAGATTTTCCAAAATTGGCTGCATTACCTACCCAAGTTTCTGGTTGTGTGGGGTTAACTAAAACAGTATCATCATCTTTGTTTCCCCATATTTTATCAGTTCCAGGACCTCTTTGTCCATACATTGTATTTGAATTTTTATTTTCATTAAACGGTAAGCCTGAAATATGATAATTATCAGGTGTATCATTATCTCTATCTTGAGCAATTTGTAGATAAGCTGGATATAAATTTTTGTTATTAACTTCTTCTAACGTAGAAATTTCATCTTTAGCTCTATTAAAACCATTAAGTTTACGATCACTTAAAAATTTATGTGTAAACATTGGATATATTTGTAACTCTTTGATATTACCCACATTTACTGAAAATTTAACAGCACCTTGTGCTGGATCAGCACCAACATTTAATCCATCTAAATGTGTAAATGAAATATTAGTTATATCAAATTCACACAATTCACAAGTAATTTCCCATGTTGGCAAAACATCATCTAATACACTTAAAAATAAAGGAATTCCTGAATTTGTTTCACCTTCAGCAGGTGTTGCAGTAACAGGTTCAGTACCAGCAGCTGGATATCCACCTAATCCAGATTTTAAAGGTTTTTCTGATATTTGTGGTATATGAAATGTTCTAAATTCTGCTAAATAAATTTTAAGTGTAAAATATCTCATCATATCTGGAAGAACCCAACGTTGATAAACATCATCCCATACAATTTTTCTATAAAGATTTAATAAATAACTTATTCTTAAATCTAATCCTTCAAGACATGTAATTGTTATTTTTTTATCATTTGCAATTCTTTGGCCTTTTTCAGGATTAATTTTTAGTAAATCTGATATACCATCAATTTGTTGAAAATAATAAGGAAAATTATCTTGTAAATCATTAAATTTTTGAATAAATTCTACAAGCATTTGAGCACGTGTAGGTTCATTTGCGTCAATTAGATATTGTACAGCAGAATAGGATATTGGTTCTTTTAATACAATTGGTTGTGATGTAGATGTTCCCAATCCTACACCCGAAACAATTAAATTAGTTGTTTTAGAAACTGTCTCAACATTTGAATCAAATAATGGATGTGGCATTGTATCAAACAAAGCTCTATTAGATGCAATATTATACACATGATCTTTTTCATCAGCAAACTTTAATCGAAATGAAAAATATGTTGGTTCATCAAATCTTTTTGATAAAGTGTATCTATTAGCGACTTGTTCAACACTTCTAAATTTTTTGTATATGTTATTATAATTTGCCATTTTTTATATATTTTCAGTTGTTTTAATTGGCTCAATAGGTATTGGTGGTGGCCATTCTCTTCGAGTTAAAATAAATTCTTGTAAAAAATTACTCATAATTGAATCCTCATTTCTACTTGACCATGATAATATAAAACCTTTAACTAAATACCATCCACTATAAAATAAATCTAATGCATCTGCAAAATTAGAATTTGGATTAATTTTATAATTATCAATTGCATCTGTTCTTATTAATGCTACAGGAATTTTATCACCTCTAATTACATTAAAATTGGTGCCATTTACTTCAATATGTAAATTTAATTTATCAAGTTCTTTATTATTAATAAGATTTTTAACTTTCGCAACTTGATAATTTCTGTGATGATTACCATCCCACTGTAAATTATCATCATTAGAATTACTTATTGTATATTGAACACCCAACCAAGGAAATTTTTCATATAAATTTACATAAGGATAATTTGCTCTTTTTAATTCTGAATTTTTTTTATCAGTAACATAAGATGCACGTCCTCTTAAAACAATCATTTTATCAAGTTTTGCTAAATCATATGTAGGCTCAACTGGAACAGCCCAATATTTTTGTTTTTCTGAATTTTCATATAAATTTTTATTATGTTCGAACATTTCACATGTCATTTTTGTTCCTATTTGAAATGTTATGGCTGATGCTCTATTTATTGGTCTCCAAGAATTTATAAAAAATGATGATGTTCTAAATGTAGGAAGATTTGAAAACACTTTTACAGTTACTATTGTTTTTTCCGGAGCAGTGTCGGGTTTATAATTTGTATTTGAATCAATATTACTTGCCAATGCAGCAATATCTACTTCAGATTCTGAAGATAACATTTGTTTATTTATGTTAATAAAATTTAAGTTATAATAAAGATCAATCCAACACTGATAAAATGATTGATCATCTCTCCATGCTCTTTCGGTTAATTGATTAATATAAATATCTCCTGCAATATTTGCTTTTAACCAAATTTGTTTATCGTCTGTATCATCTTCATTGGTTGCAAATCCTAAACCATATTTTTTTGCAAAATCTTTTAATGCTTCAAGTGTTGTTCCTTTAAATGAAAAATCATTTATTTGACTTTTTAATCCTGGAACAAATAATTCTCCATAAAATGTCATTCCAACTGGGCCCTTTTGTTCTGTTAGATTGGGCAAAGTATGCACACCTATAATTACATAATCATTACGTATAATTTTTAGTGCATCTGTTCTACCTCGTATAGCTAATGAAATTATATCACCATCTTTTGGCATTTCTTTTGCAAGAAATAATTGAGATATTAGTCCAATATTTAAAGTTATTTTTGGTAAAAATTCTGTACAATCAATAGTTACAGAACGTATTTCATCTCTACTAAAAATATATTCATTAATCTTAATTAAAGGAAACTCAATTGAAATTACATCTTCAGGTTTTTGTGCTCCTTGTGAATCTTTTCCAGGAATAGACAGTTCGTCTAATTCAATAGTTTTTTCGAATACAACGAAATTTCTATATGTTGTTCCTTGTTTTTCTGAAGTAGGTTTAGGAGCCTTTGAATTAGAAGGTGTAAATGTTAAGGACATTATTTATTTTTACTTTTAATTATACTTGTTAAAAATTCAGATTGCGTCATTCCGTTTTGTAAACATGTGTTGACTCCTTCTCCAAAATACACGCGTCCTGATCGATATGTTATTTGTGGTTCATTCTCTCTTGCGATATTGGGTGGTAATGCTCCTGCAGGAGTATTAACAATTTGTCTGTTTTGAAAAGCATTATCTGTTTTTGGAATTTTAATAGGATCAATGTATTTATAACTATTTCTAATTGCTTTACCTCCATCAACATCAACTCCAGATGATTTAGCCACAATTGTTTTCATTGAATCTAAACTTGGAATTAAAATTATATCGTCAGCTTTAATTGTAAAAGGATTAGAAATTCCATTATATTTTAATATTAATTCAGCATATAATGAATTATTATAAACTGCACCAGAAATTAAATCAGGACGCATTTCAAATTCTTTAGGAACTTTATATATACTATATGACACATAATTAGTTGCTAATATATCAAACATAGAGTAAGTTAAATCTATTATTTCAATTCCATCTGGTCTTGTAAACGCCGGTTTTTTATCTAAACTATTAAGAAACATGTGTGTTATTATTTTATTATAATAATGATTTTTGAGCGATCCAGTCGGCACAGCGATAAGCACTTTGAAATATATCGCTTTCATTTGAGATAAACTGTTGTGCAGAATTTTCTGAAATTCCAAGATCAAAAGATTGTCTATTCCATACACTTCTTTCACCCCCTAACGCCAATTTGTTCCCTTCAACTTCTCCTTTAGGAATATATCCACTATCCATTCCGGGTTTATATTTTATGTTCATTCTTCTACCCGGAGCATCTCCTGTTCTAGATGCTTCACCCGAAGTGAAGTTATCAACACCGGTTTGATAATCAGCGCTTCCAGAGAATGAATCGGGAAGATTATAAATTCTGCCCATACCTCTATTAAATATTGATTCAATAGCATCTCTATCTCTTGCCATGGCGTGTTTCAACTTAACATTAATTTTTATTTCTGTTGGAAAATCATCTGGTCCCAATTCTTCATTAAATTCAACAGTTATACCTTCACATATTAAATTTCCAATCATTGCTATAGGATTTAATGGATTTCCTACTGTTATATGCCATTCACCAACAGGCTCACCAGTTAAAATTGCTTTCATTCCATGTAAGTATGGAACTTGACCTGCTGTTTTTTTAGCAATTGCATTATTAAGCAAATTTCCAGTAAGTCCTGTAAATATACTAGTAACGGCTCCAAATAATGCTCCTTTTTCACCACTAAATAATTGATCAAAAAATCCTGTAAAACTTTTAAATAATCCCGATGCAATATTTTGGCCTGTTCCTCCAGCTCCAGCTTCAGATTCTGCTTGCGCACCTGAAGAAAATTGTTTAATTGCAGTTTGAGCCCATCCAATTGGATTACCTTTATACCACTGTTCAATACCTTCTGCACCTCCAAGAAAAGGATATTTTGCGGGGTTTGCCATGAATCTATGAGCACCTCCAAAGAATACAGCGCTAGCTGAACCCATAATTAAAAAATTTGACATAATATCAAGTAAAACTGCTTTAGGACTAATACCTCCAACTGGTCTTGCAACATATTCAAATATTAAATTTAAGCCATCCCATTCAAAAGCTAACCCGGGCTTACGTTTTTTAATTGAATCAATACGATTAATAGGACCCATAATTCTATTTTCATAAGGGCCATTTTCATACGGATCTGGTGGAAGTTGTCCAGCATTCATAATTAATTCTCTATCAAATTTACCACCAGCAACATTTAATATTTCGGCCATTTTTGCAACACTTTTATAAATTCCACCTAAACCAGATTCATTACTCGGAACAGAATCAGTTTGCACTTCCCATATACTTGCTTGAACGTCATCCCATAAAACGCCTGTTGTAAATCTTAAAAATGAATTCAAACTATTTCCTGTGTCTCCCCCAAAATAAGTAACTGCTGTAGCCATTGGAGGAAATACTTGTGAATCATCTTTAGCACTTCCACCATCATCAGCTTTTATATCTGAAGTAGAATTTTGAGGTCCCGCTTCACTAATCATTCCTGGAAATTTCATATTATCAAGAATGGGTGCTGGAAATCGTCTAAGTGTTATCATTCTATTATTTTGGATCTTATTCCAATATTTTGAGAAAACAAAATCTGTAAATTGATAAGGAGTTCTTCCAAAAGGATCACCCTTTCCCCAAGAAATTAAAGCCGAAGTAGTTGGAGTACTTGCAAAATTATAAGCAGTATCTGCTGTATTATCAAGTTCATACCATCTTCTTTGACCCTTTTGATTCATTAGATATTTACCACCATTAGTTCCATATAATCTTGTAAGTGCATAATAATTTTGCAACGAAGGCACACCTTTATAAAATTCATTATTAGCCATTTTATCATATTCGTTTTGCACTTTATCCATAATTGATTGCCCAGCATACGTACCATTTTTAATAATTTCTTCGCCTTTTTTAGAATTTTTAAGAGTTTGTTTACTAATTAAATATGCAGTTGTTGATAATTCAGCAAAATCAGAACCAAAGGGTATAAAAGGTATCATCCTTTGTGCATCTTTTTTATTAACAGATTGTTCAAGTCTATATAAACGTTTATCAAATGGATTCATCATTTTGTCTACGGGTGCGGTGTTATCTGAACCTTTACTTGTATTTATATTATCTGATTGTCCCATAGCAGATTTGGCATCTGCGCAAGGCATTAAAATATTTGCTTTAACCCAATCACGTCCATTTTTTCTCCAAATCCAATGTGCAGCAGCTTTTACATTATTTGATTCATCTGCATTAAAATCTGCTAAAGTTTGAGTTCTATTATTATATTGTATATTTACTAATTTATTTTGTAACACTGATATTTTACTTTCTATTACGCCTGATCGTTGTTTTGCATCTTTCTTATCGCCTTGATATCCTTCTTTATATAAGGCAACAACTTTTGTCTTAATACAAGATTCATCAGATGCTAATAATCCAAAACTTGCCCAATCATACGCTCTAGCATTCCATTCTGTTAATATCTGTTTCGCACTTCGTGTTTCTGCCATATTGATACTTTTTATTTATATATCCCATAAAAAAATAAAAAGTAAATTTCTGGAAAGTAAAAAACAAAAGAAACTATTGATAAAAGAAGTAAGACAATGACAGGTGTTTAAAAATCAAAATTACATTGCATACATATAAGGGGGGTCGAAAGGGTATAATATTTTCTAATGAACACAAGAAAAATAGAATTTAATCCAGTTATACTAGACACTGTAACGAGGATTAAATTTATATTCACTTAATTTATCTATTCTTACTGCTTCAATTAATCTTATTTTTTTTATACTCGGAAAAAATATTATTTCATCAAAATTATTATATAGATATTGTAACTTAGGTACATTATAATCATCTAATAAAACAACTTCACTTATATTTTTAATTTCAGCAAGAGTATTAAAAATGTTTGGTAAAATATCTTCACTAATATCTGGATTTGAATAAATAATTCCACGAATTCTTTTAGATTTTGCATAAGATTTAATTAACTCATTAATTTGATTACTTATAATAAATGAGCCATAATAATCTATTGTGGAATATGTATATCCATATTGTTCTAATATTTCTGGAATATAAATAATTGAAAATAATTTTAGGTTTAAGAATGATTTTTTAAGTCTCGACACATTTTCAATTGTTACATAGAATTTCATAGATTTAGTTAGATTTAAATTTACATTTTTCTCCATACCATCTACCGTAATTTTTGGGGTTGATTTTTGCTTTACAATATTTGCATGTTTTTTTTAAATTATTAATATCATCATATATACGTTGATAATTCATATTTTATTTTCGCCCTTTATTATATATTTTTTGTGCTTCTTCTAATGCGTCTAACACTGGAATTTTTTTCTGTTGCGCAATTTGTTCTGCTAAAACTTGAATTGCTTCAGATGTTCTTTCTTCTTCTGATAAATTTTGCATTCTTCTTATTTCTTCTGCCCACTCCTGTTCTTTCTTTTTACCAGCAATGATATTTTGATACATTATTTCGAATTTTTTTGCACGTGGTAGCTTTTGTTGAAATTGCATTATCCCTAATCGTTTACTCATTCTTCTTCTTTCAGTATTATTCATTTTTATTTATGTTTTTCTTTTCCATATATATTTCTATATTCTCTTGATTGCAAGCTGTTCACGTAAAAATAATTGAACAGTCTCAGAAATCCTGCAAGTAATAATGTATCATCAGATGTTACAACCATACTTGAATCTATCATTTTAAATTTTACTTTGTTTTCTTCAACTTCTTCTGTTTCTTTTACTGATTTATCTGTAAGATTGACACAATATAAATCAATACCTGAATCTGATGTTAAATTATTATATAAGTTACCAAGATACATCCAATCATCAGCTTTAGTAATATTTAATCCAATTACTTCATATAAAATTCTATTTGCTGCTACAAGATTTGTACCATCATCAGCATTAATATATCCATTAATTAAACTATAATCATATTCTTCAAAAACATAATTATAATCTTTAATAACTCCTACTTTATCAAGAAGTCCTTTAGTATCAATTGAATAAGGTAAAACAGTGACACGATGTTTTTTAGAAATTAAAGTATAATGTCCTTGTAATTCTACTACATCTTCATATATACCCGAAAGAACTATTTTTTTTGCAATATTGTTATCCATAGTATTTTTTCTTATTTTTTCTTGTTTCTATATTTATATATCCATGTTTCTAATATTGATTTCTATTATCATTTATCATTTTGAGTATAAAAATTAATGAATGCGTTAGATAATGCGCCCTTAATCTCTTCATCTTTAATATTATTAATAATATATTTGATTGTTTTATTTTGACCATCATCATAATTTTCTTTTATTATATTAAATAAATCTTTTGATGGAGCACTTACAGTTAATGTCATTTCAATATCTACATCAAATTTTTTCGATGTATTAAGTACAATATAAACAGGATCTGTTTTATCAACTGTACTTGTTGGATATATTATTGGTTGTGGAGGTATTTGAGGTTTATCACTTATTTGTTCAGAACTTGAAGATATTGAAGTTGTTGTATAAGGTGGAAATCTTGAAGCTGTTGGATAAGGTGGAATTAATTCAATTATTTTTTTCTTTGGTGTAATTGATCCAGTTTCTGAAGTTAAATCTGCATTCATTATATCATTAACTGATGGAATTTCATATTCAAGCCCAGAATTTGCGTCTTTTTCGTATCGAGTAGTATTTATAGGTTGTTTTTCTACAAATTTCCAGCAATTATTAGGATGGTCTATTTCAGCCATAAATTTACCAGTTAAATTTTTTTCATTTAGAGGTGCAACCAACGCTTCATTAATTCTTGATTTATCTTTAAAAACAATAAATACTATACCATCCTCAGATTCTATTTTATCAAATGTTAAAATTTGACCTCGTAAATCTCCCAAAATCCACTGAAAAAATCGTTCATTATTCATATTTTTTTACTTTAATTATAATATTTGTTATTTTTTTAATTTCAACTTTATGGGGTAATGAAATTTCACCAATAATTAAGTCTTTGTTTATAGATGTATTTTTTTTTCTAATTAATTTAATCTTTTCTAATATTTTCCAAAACATTAATTTAAATGATAATAAATTGTGAAAATTGTTTTTCATATTCTTTCATCCATTCTATAGAAAAATTTTGTTCATGCCATTCTATATAATCTTCACGAAAAACTTCTAACGATTTTTCAAAATGCATTTTATAATTTCCTGAACTTAAATAATCCATACGTACAATGGGAATAATAAAAGTATGTTCTGTTCCTTTAACTCTCCAAAAATATGATAAAGTTCCTCCATACGATTTTGTTTCTTCTGCTATACCATATTCAACATATAAAGGTGATATCCATCCTATTAGATTAATTTTCATTAATTTAACATTCTCGAGTTTCGAAAAATCAAAATTATTTGGCATATGATTGCTTAAGTTTTTCCATTCTCTATTATCCGGGGTGTAAACTCCGACATTGTAAAAACTGTGCTACTTCAACAAATGTCTTAAAGATTATTTAACTATGTCGATAATATTTGTGATATTAACACCTACTAATTCATAGTCTTCTCCTTTAAGTTTTTCAGTTAATTTAGCTTCAACATCTGTAGGAGATGATGCATATACTATATAACATTCTTTTTTAAATTTTGTGTTTCCTTTTTTATCTTCAAAAGATACTCTGATCGTTGCTTTAAAATATTGATTCATAGTTTTAAATTTATTTAATTATTGACTTGGTTGCTAATACTTCAGGCGGTAACATTTCTTTACGATTAAATTCACTAGGAACTTTTCCACATTTTTCACAGATAACTACTTCAATAGTATATAATTCCTCTTTTCCCGATTCTGCTAATAAAGCAGAAATTCTTTTAAAAACTACTCCTTGCCGGAATATTTTTCCTCCGCAATCACATTCAAATGTTTTTGCATCTACAATTGTACTTAAATTCATATTAATTTCTTTTTTATAATTTTTTCTTTAAAACTAATGAAAACAAACCCTATTCTGTATTTGTAGGAATATACGATGCCATAATTAAGTAGTTTGAGTATCTGTATCTGTTTTGTTTTGTGCCATATCCTTCATAACTTGAAGATCTTTATCGATTTCTTCTTCAGTCATACTATAACTATTCATATCAACCACTCCTCTTGTTCTATACCCAGAACTTGAATGTGACATTTTCTTTAACGTATTACCCATATTTGCTTGAGTAAAATTAACTGCATTATACATTCCCATACTCGATGCATTATTCCAAGCATCTTGATCGGCACCCAAGAAAACAAATTCCCACTTCCAAACATCTTGTTGTTCTTTTATTTTTGCTTTAAGTTGTTCTAAATTATATTCTTTAGAAGCATTTTCTTCACCATCCGTTATAATCATAACCATAACTTTTTCAGGTTTTTCATCTTCAGAAGTTATATCAAGTCTTCTTCCAACGTCATCAATAGTTTTTCCTACTGCATCAAGAAGAGCTGTTGTTCCACCTGGCATATAAGTTCTATCAGTAAGTTTAGATACACTTTGTATATCAATTCCATTATTAACAATTGTATATGTATTATCAAATTTAACAAGTGTTAACTTTGCTTCACCTGGCATCTCTTGATGTGTTTTTAAAAATTCGTTAAATCCTCCGATTGTATCATTTTTAACATTACCCATCGATCCCGATTCATCGATAATAATGATTAATTCACATAAATCTTTTTTCATAATGGTTTGTTTTTATTTTATATTATTTGTTTGTTAAATAGTTTTAAATTGTTTTTCGTAAGATTCTTTAGTTTATCATCATATATCTTTTGATGGTTAATTTTTATATAATACATTATAATCTTTTAATGATATGCTTGGTTGACCCGTTTTTATGTAATGATCAATATAATAAAAATGTCTATCATAAATATGTAAATTTCCAGCATTCCAAATTATTATACTTGGTTGAACATTTAAATCTTTTGCCAATTTATCTAAAACATGTTGTTGCCAACTTCTATCGTTACGATATCCAAAAACAGTATCGTTGCTTCTCATGTATACACTTGCAATTAATCCGCCACCTCTTATAAAATATTGAACTGCATAAGTACACATAAAATCATTTCTTCCAAGAAAATTATAATCAATCCACATATCCGGACGGTTATAAATCATTACTGCTCTTCTTGAATCTGGATTTTTCTTTAATTCTTCTTTGCAATTATCATATTGACTAAAATTATTTGGATGATACACACACCACCCATAATTAGAGTTTATAAAACCATCTTTGTCTGCAACTTGTTGCCAAATTTTTGGAGGTCCACCGGGTATGTCATTAACATTTAATGACATTGATTCATACCAAGTAATTTCTCTTTTAATATAGTCATAATTGGGCTCTCCAAAAATAAAAGGTTCATCAGCTATAAAATTGGCACCTATAATTTCTATAAATTTACAACCAGTTCTATCGGTTAGAAAGTTTTTCCTTTTGTATTCATCTACAAATCTATGTCTTATATCATTTACATTCATTAGGATCAAATTTTGTTATTGTTATCATATATAAATTATTCCCTAAATCTCTATCTAATCTATTTGTTGCAGTATTAACTCCAAATTTTAAAGATTTTTTATCTTTTAGAACAAATAAATCTGTAACTGGATTATAAGATCCTAAATAAGCATCTTCCCCCTTCTAATTTAACATCTGGGAAAATTTTATGTAATGATTCAGCGATATTAGCCATATCATCTGGAAATTCTATTATTTCAGGAATTCCATTTCCACCTTCAATAAAATATTCAAATTCTTTCATATTATTTTTTATTTATTGTATAGTTTTCTATATCTAAAGTTTTATATTTTCTTTCTATTTTTCTTATCTTCTTTTCTTTTCTTACTATTTTTTCTGATTCTGAAAATGGTATTAAAGCTCTAAATTCTTCATCAGAATCAAAACTTTTAAATGCCATCAAATCTTCTATTAATTTCTTTGTAATAATTTGAACAAAAACGACCCATTTTCCATCATAAACTCCTAATCCTTTTGAAGCTAAATATAATACACAAGAAGCATCTCCTAAAATCTTATCTCCTGATTTTAAGATACGTTCATGCGCACATTTTTTTCTATATTCTAAATGTGCTAATGCTTTTTCTTCTGTATTGAAATATTTCTTCATTAATCATCGTATTGACAATTCCACCACAGTTTACGATTATCTTTTACTTCTACTGCTCCCCAGTTTGATGGGCAATTAACACTACCAAATCTAACTAATATAAATTTATCTACTTCTTCTTTTGTTACATTTGGATGGGTGTGAATATAAACACCATTATGAGGAGTAACAACTTCTATACGTGGCATGTTCTTAAAATCTTTGTAACAATTATAACATTGTTTTTTCCAATCTTCATCTTCTTTACATTCAAAAGTAGATTTACAGGTTTTACAAATTTTTTCCATTTTAATATTTAATTAATGCCTCTATTAATTTATCACTATTTTGAACTTTGCCTCCCCCCAATTGCCAAATTAAATCAATTTTGTACGCGTTACAAAATCCTTTTTCGGGTACATTATTTTCCGTTCTATTCCCACCATTCCCAAATGCTAAATTACATTCTGGATAAAGTCTTTGAATTCTTACTAACAAATCCATGGCAGTTCCATCATCATCATTAAATGCTATAATTTGATCTACATATTTAAAAGCCATTAATATTTCTGCTCTTTCTGCATAATTCATAAATACTTTTTCTTTTTTCTTTACTAGCCATTTATCGGAATTTAATCCTATAATAACTTTATCTGCCATGTTTTTGGCTGCTTTGAATAATCTTACATGACCTTTATGAATAGGATCAAACCCGCCAGATAAAATCATTATATCATATTTCTTCATATTATTTTTAATATTATGTGTGTTATAATTAAAATAATTCCAAATATTGCTATTATTAATACAAGTCTACTTTCTCTAAAAGTTTTAGTAGCATAAAATCCTGGTCCAAAACCAATGTTCCTGTTTTTATAACTATACCAAAAATGATTCCACCAATGAGGTCTAATTTTATTACAAAAAATATCCCATTTTGTTTCATAATTATATATGCTTTTATATTTCATTATGTTTTATTTATAAAAATAAGCACTTGATCTAATACATATTGTTTAGTATAAAAATGTTGATTTTCATCGCAAACTTTTAATTTTAATTTATTTGGAATAATTGAAAATTCTATTGCTTCTTCAAATGCATCTAATTCTTTTTGTTTTTGTTCAACTGTATTTGAAAATGAGTTTCCGTCTTCTATATTATTTAAAAATTCCGCATCTGCATATAAATAAACAAGATAAGTATTTTTTAAATATTTATCATTTAAAAATTGATTTTCATAGTAACTTAAAAGTCGTTTTATTTCTTCAATATTACCTTTTCTATAAAGAGGAGACCACACAATTTCGCCCAATGGGCTTCTATTCCAAATAATTTTATTTTCATAGTATCTAAATTCCTGTTCTTCATTTTCTTTGATTTGATTTAGTAACAAAAACTCTTGTACAAATGAGCTCATTTGCCAATCTAATGGAAAATTTCTGTCATAATTTTTAGGTGGTTTACTGAAATGTCTTGTTATAATATTATCAAATTTATAATGTTTACATAAACCTTCAACTAATGTACTTTTTGATGTTCTATCACAACCTTCAATTATTATATGCTTCATAATTTTTTATAAATTTTTCTTTATATCTTTCGGTTAAAATTACCTTATCATTATTGATTAATTTTTTTATTTCAGAAAAACATAATAGTTTCACGCATTCTGTTAATTTATACTTAAATCCATTTTCTTTACACCATTTTTCGGCAGCTTCTTTTTTTCTTTTAACCCCATCACTATTCCAAAGATTTTTGGGTTTTATTTCAACTAAATACTTTCCTTCTATTAAGAAATCCGGATGATAAGTTCTTTTAGCCCTTTCCAATCTTTATATTCTATTCTATATTTTTTCTGTTCTCCATTTTCCCATTTTAAATGGAAACGTTCTATAATATTTATCATATATGAAAGTTCTTTTAATGAACGGAAATACCATCCTTTATACCATCCTGACCAACCATTTCCTGAACCTTGGGGTGATGGCTTTCCATACATAGGATTATTTTCACCAGATGTTCTAATAGACATATTTTGTTTTAATTTATTAGATTTTTCTTTTCCGTAAAATTCTTCCCATGTTTTCCCTTTATACTTATCTAACCAATATTTTTCACCAAATCCATGACTAAATTTTGCGCCATAATTGGAATTATTTTTTCCAGTTGAATTTAATGAATATTGTTTTTTTATTTTTTTAGCTTTTTCTATTCCATATAATTCTTCGAATGTTTTACCTTTCATTTTTTTGATTGCAGCAATTCCTGCATTCACATATTGTTTTCCTCTTATACCTTGTTTAATTTGTAATTTTTGTCTACAACCTCTGCATAAATCTTTGTTATATTTTTTAAATCCTGTTATTTGATTTGATAATGAAGATTTATATTCTTTTTGACAATTATCACACTTAATTATTATTTGTTGAGTTACTTTAGGTTTATTTTTATTATTATAGCCGTTTGTTAGTTGTATTTCAGATAAAATCATCTTTATTTAATGTTTTTATTTAAACCTTTTATAATAATTATATACTAGAATAATGATTTAGATTTATTAATAATTAATTCTTGCATATTATCTTGCATAAATACTGATTTATAATAAAGTTCTCGTTGATTATTGATAATTGCAATAATTTCAGTTGTTATGTTTTCTGAAGGAGCTACAGGAACATTTTGAGTGATTTTTACAAACTCTTTTTGTCCTTCAAGTTCATAGTCGTTAGGTAATCCCATAAGACTCATAAATTCTCTTATATTCATAATTCTATCCTCGGTTGGGTGCACTTGACGCTCCATCATTTCGCCAATGACTGCATATACATAATCTTTATCTAATCCTAATACTCTATAATTAATTCGAGCATTCATACCCATAGAATGTTTTTTAATTATATGTGCAATATTTTTTCTAACAATTTCAGTTCCATCTTCTAAGTTTTTTTGATATTTTTGAAACTCAAATATTAAGTTATTTCGACGCAAGAAATCATATGTAGTTATATGGGTTCTACATGCTAATAATACATTTCTCCAATTATTTCCGTATTTACTAATTAAAAATCTTGTAATTTCATATTTAGTTATATCCCATTCGGGATTCATATACTCATTTTGTAGTGAAGCTTCTTTAGGAATTTGTTTCAAAAATTCAGTTAAAGGCATATAAGGTTTATTATATCCATTTAAAATAGGAGCATTCTTTCCTTTAACGAATATGCCAAATGTACGAGGTCTAAACTGAGGTAAACCATGTCTTAAAGTATTAGTTTTATAAAAAGTTATTGCATACCCAAAACATTCTCCAATACTTATAAGTTTTTTTCTAACTTCATCGCCCGAACCAGTGAAAAGGCCCGGAGCATTTTCCAGTACAAATACAGTAGGAGAAATATTTTCTAAAATAAATTCAGAAGACAAATACATCCAATTATTAACTGGAGAACTAGATCTAACTCCAGCCTTGAGATTAGAACACATACTTAAACCCGAACAAGGAGGAATTCCTGTAACTATAGATATTCTATTTTTATATTGTTTAATTTTTTTAATATCAAAATCTTTGGAATTAATTTGATAATAAGGAACTTCAATATTATGTTGTTTAAGATATCGAAGATATAACTTATCATTTGATTCAAATTCTTTATATGAAAATATAACTTCTGGGGGTTTACCTATAATATTTGTCGCTCCTATCGAAAATCCACCAGCAAGGGGAATTATACTTCCATGTGTAAATTGTGTCATATAAATCGTTATTAATTTATATAAAATACAAAACAAATAGTTTTAATGAGTAAGAAGTATATAAAAAAAGGGATAATTTCTTATCCCATTTTATTTTTTTCTTTGTTGTTTTTTCATTATCAATGAATCCATTGCGGCTTGTTGCATCTTTATACTTTCTTCAGTTTTTTCTAATTTTTGATATTGTTTATCTTTTTTAATTTTTATATTAGTATCAATTTGCATGGGTTGAAATTCTTTTTCAAAAATAACAGTCTGTGGTGAAACTGAACTTCCCACCAACTTTTCATTTTCTTTATTTTGTGTAATTGGAGAAAACATCATTTCTACACTATCATTTTGTGTAATTACAAATATCGAATCTTGCGTTGATAAGTTAGGATATTCAGATTGAGATGAACCATTAGTACACGAATATGATGAAAATATCATATACACTAAAATCACACTTAAAATTACAATTAGTTTCTTTTTCATTTTTATTTCATTTTCATATATTGGATTATTTGTCCATTTAAATTTTGTTGTTCATTTAAAACGTTATTAATCTTTTCAAGTTGTGTTGTATTATCTTCAACAGCTTTAGTTAAAATTTCAATTTGATTTTTAGTATTAGTTTCTTTAATAGCTTCTGAACGTATCCAACCTATAGATGATACTAATATACCTATTATAAATATAATGTCTTTAATAACACTCATATGTTTTTTCCACGTAGTTTCTATTTTTGTAGGCATGATTAACTATTATTTTCTTCAGGTTTTTCTTTATCAATAAAATATTTTTTGTATATATTTATAGCTGCAGGTTCGTCGAAAATTCCTTTTTTCATTCCCTCACTATAATATTTAGGGTTTTCGGCCAAATGTTGAAGAGCAATTATTTTTTGAATAGCTAAACTTGTTGAGTGTTCTTTTTCTACAGCAATACCAACTAAAAATTCTTTAGGATCAACATCACCAGCAGTTATTCCGGTGTCCCTTTGATTCTTAAAAACTTCAGCATCTTCATAAAGCTCTCTATATTCTTGTAATGATTCTGATAATATTTTTTTCATTTTATATTTTTATTTTACTATAGCATATTTAAAAGTTCGTTAAGCAAACTGTCAGGATCTTCATCATAAATGCCATCTCTCCATGCATAAACAAGATCAGCAAATTCATCATTATTTTTCATATTAATGCCCGAAAGCTTTGCTTTCAATAAATCTTCTTTATCTACTTTAAACCAAGTTTGTAGTTCCTGAAGCATATCATAAAGTGTAGTATCGCTAATAACTTCATCGTATTCATTTAATAAACTTTCTTTAACTAATTTTTTCATAATATTTTATTTTTATATCTATTCCTTAACATTCATTTTAAAAAACTCATATATGGGATTTATATCTATTTTAGAGTACTCCTTGATGTCATCCAATGTTTTAATAGATATTGCAGAATCTACTATAATATTATCATATTCTACTCCATATTCTATCCATAAGCCCAATGAATCAAAATCATCCTTCACATTTGCCAATAAATCTTGATACATTTGTTCACATAATTCTTCTAATGATTCTTCATTCTTTACAAAATTATCTGGAAATGTAAATTTTGATGTTATCTTTTTTGAATATGATGCGTTATTATTTTCTCTTATTTCAGATTTTTTCTCTAATAAAGAAAACTGAATAGTTTTAATTGGTTCAAAATTCATAATATTTTATTTATATATTAACTTTGGCCAGGCCCTAAAATAGCTACACCAGAAATTCCCGGATTAATTCTACTATTAGGTTGACTAAATTGTTTGACTCGGTTTGCATCTGTAATATCACTAGCATTTTGTTGTAAACCTAGTCCTTCATTTTTATCTTCGCCTTTAACTATAACTTCACCTTTCATATTCGATTCTTGCGCTATAGTGCCAAATCCTGCACGTTCATTTCTATAATCTGCCCCATAATCTATAGTTAATTCTTCTCCTGCCTGAATTGTACGATTTGCAATAAAATACATCTGTTTATTTGATTTATTATACGCAAACGTTATATTTGGTGTTGTAGAATCACGATACAACATTGCATAGCCTAGCACAACTCCATATATTTGTTTTAATTTATCGATTTCAAAAATATAATCCTTTAATCTCGGAACAGCTTTAGCTTCAAGACCTACAAAAATAACAGGAGCTATTTCTACAATTTCGCCTTTAGCAAATTGAGTTTTTGATAAAACAGTGTAAGCGCCATTTGCTCGTTTTGAATATTCAACTCGGTTAAGATTAAATACTTCTTTACGAAGTTTCAATGGGCCACCTTTATCTGCAATATGTGATGGCTTAGTTTCAATAGTACTATTATCATCAAATGGATTATAAAAATCCTCATTGATAGGTTTATTTAAATATTGATTAAGTGATTTAATTTTATGTTTCATATTTCATTTTTATATTCTTCAAATGATTCAAATACGTAACTTTCTTCTACTTTTTTAATAGTTAACATTCTTCCTTTATTAGTTTCAAATATTTTTTTAAATTCTTTAAGACTCATAGTTCCTAATGCCATACGTTTAATTTGATTTATAAATTGATTAATATTATTAGGATGTAATAACATTGCTGTAAATTTCTTAGCAAGTTCAGTTTCATCTTTAACCCAATGTTTATATTCTCCGGGGTTTAACTTTAATTCATCTAAAAAATTTGTTACACCATTTAATAATGATTCACCATATTTTTTTCCTAATACATATTTTTCGATATAATCACTAGCTTCATAAAAAAAATTTATATTATGTTTAATATTTTCAATAGTAACTGGTGGATAATTTCCCTGCAAATCTTGTATATTAATTCTATTTAGTAAATTAATTAAACGATTAATATCATTAAGAGTTTTGTTCACAGCAGTGTCTAAACGAATATCAGATATTTTTCCTGACTCAAAGTCATTATAAGCATCATCAATTAATTTATGTAAATATTCTGCTTGTTTATAAAATTCTACAGTACCTTTTAAACTCATTATTGTGGTTATTTTATATTAATTATGCATTAGTTAAATCTACTTCTCTTTTAGCTTCAATTTGGTCTTGAGAAGATACTGTTTCAATTGTGGCAAATTTATCTTTTCTAGCAGCCTCTACAGTATAAGGATTTTTTATATCTGGTTTAACAACTATGTTTCCATTAGGAAGAATATCTCTTATAGTAACTTCTTCTACAGTTCCATCTTTTTTAGTATATTTATATTTTCCACCCTCTTTAAGTTCTACTGCAACCGGAGTTCCTTGATCACCCCCCGCTTTCATTTCAGCTTCTGCAGTTTTAATAACTTGAGCATTTTTATCTATATCTGTTTTTTTAGTTTGTATTTGAGTATCTAAAGTTGAACCTGGTGTAGTTTCTTGATAAAGTTTTATTGCTGCTGCATTATCTCCAAGAACTTCTTTAACCTTAGATGTAATAATTTTTTGCATATACCTTAAAGCATTCATATGAATTTGAGACTTTAATAATAACCAATAGTTCTTAAGATCTAATTTATTTTTATCCTTCATTTTACTAGCTTCAATTTTTTTATCTAAACGAGCACCAGAATTATTTAAAAATCCTTCAATAGTTTTTGAAAGAATTTGAAGTTGTTGTTTTTGTATTGCTGCAACCTGTTCTCTTTTTGATTTTACTACAGTTTTAATTTCATCAGGTTGTTTACTAGAAGCTAAAGCATCTTTTATATCATTAGCTAAAGTAAGTTCACTTTCAACCATATTGGGCAAATATTTTCCAATAATTTGTTTATTAATTTTATTTTGTAAATTTTTACCTTGTCTATTCAGCGTAGTTTTCATTTGTCCCCAACGAGAAAAAAAACCTAAACCAGCGCCTTTAGTATCAACTGTATCTGGTTGTGAAATATTTGTTGATTGATTAGCAACAAGTGTTGCTTCGTTTAAATTTAATTCTTTAGCTATAGATGTTCCTGCCAATTCCAGGATATCTTTTAATTCTAAAAATTCAGTATATTTCATAATTTAGGTGTTTTATTTTATTTATATATTCTAGTTGAAAATGCTTGAATATATAAAATAAAATTACCAAATTATGAAACATGTACGTGAATCTTTAAGTCAATTTAATGACTATAAATTCTTCAGATTATTTGAAGATGATGATAAAGCTAAATTACAGGATAAAGAAAAAGATGGTTTAGCTGTGATCGACAAGATCACTAAGAATTTTGATGATTTCAAAAAGGATGCTAAAGGTGAAATTCTTAAATACAAAGAGTTTTGGGAAGAAAATCAAAAAGCTAAAGAAGCTGTATCAGACACAGGCAGTGTATATAAATTATATGATAGTGATTATGTTGTAGGTGTTTTTGAATTACCAGCCGAAACATTATCAGATGGTAGTATTGAAGGTGGTTTAGGAGCTACAGATGAACCAGAAGAAGAAATCATAGAAGGAAAAGAAATAGGAGCTGAATCAAAACCATTTATGGAAGAACATACAGTTAATGAAGTTGAAGGTGATGAAGAAGAATTAGATTTAGATTTAGATCTTAATGAACCTACTCCAGAAGAAAAACCTACAGATCCAACAGTAAATCAACCAGTAGAAGAACCAGTTTCAGATACGGATGCAGCTCCAGAAACAAAACCTATAGATGAACCTATAGAAAAACCAGCTGAACAATCAGCAGATCTTACAGCACCTCAAACTTATTTTGTGGTTTATGATATGGGAGCAGATGAAAGAGAAGAAATTCTCAGAACTGGTTCAAATAATGTTGTAAACGCATTCAATGCATTCTATAATGATATTTTCAAAGGTACTATGAAAAGCATCATTCTTCAGTATAAAGAACAAAAAGAGACTGAAAAGGCTGAAGTTGAAAAGAAAGAAAAAGAAAAAACTCAAACTGATAAAGAAAGCAAGCTTAAAAAATTCTTAGGTAATAGTTCTACTGAAAAGAAAGAAAATAAACCAGAAGAAAAGAAAGAAGAAAAAAAAACTAACGAAAGCTTAAAAGAAAGTTTGACTCCTGGCACCTTTAGAGCAATAGAAGGAGCTTTAGAAAATGAATTCTGTGATGATGATGGTAATGTAGATGCTTCATATGAAATTTCATATAAATTTTTACAAGAAGAAGGTTTTCCTGAAGAAGATATAAAAGAATATTTATCAGAATATTTTGATGAAAACGAACAACCTTTGGATGAATCTCTAAACGAATATCATATACCTTATGAAGAAACTAAACACGGTGAAAATTATATAATGGCTGTAGTAGATTCTTTACAATCTGAGGGATTAACATTTGAAGAAGCAGATAATATGGTAAGTATTGAGTATGAATTGGTTGGAGATTGTTATGCTAATAGTTTAAATGCTGACAAATGTGCAATTGCAATAATTAAAAAGATGATGATAGTTTAATAAAAATGATTTAAATTTTAAAATTAGTTAAAAAGGAACTTTGGTTCCTTTTTTTATGTTTTTTAACAAGAATTTATTAAAATTTAGAAAACTTTCTTAAGTTTAAATGATATAATAATACAATATAAATTATATAATTATGAGTTATAAATCTGAAATTATTGAACTTAACAAGCATCGCTTTAAATTAATTGAAAAAATTAATAATGATGCAATTTCTAAAAAAATTGAAGAAGAACTTAATAAAGAAATAGATAAACTTGGTGAAGAAATTATTAATATCATTAAACAATTTAGTGATGATTTAGAATTTGAATTTATCATGGAAGAATTATCTCATTTGGGCCAATGCCCATGTTTACTTAATGATGATAATGGCCACTGGGCCATATCCAGTGATGGTTATCAGACTGTAGTAACAGGAGAACCCCAAGATGTTGAAACACATTTTTTTGTAGAAGCAAAACAGTGGAAAAATACTTCAAGAGAAGCATTAATACAATATTTATCTGATGATGAAGATAATGAAGAAAAATAAAACATGATTACAGTAGTAACCACTCATAAATTTCCTATCTTCAAATTTTTTCACAAACATCATTTACATAATATTCTCAAAGAGAATCTATTATTATATGTTGATAAAGAAGATTCAAGTGAATTTCGTAATATAGTTGACCCAAATAAAACTCGAGTTTTTGATAGAAATGACATCATAAAATTCTATGGTGATTTGTATCTATCAAATGCTCCATATTGCAAGAAAATGTATTTCATTAACATGATTTCAGAAATGGGATTACTTAATGATGATATTTACATGACTGATGATGATATTTTGATTTATGATGAATCTTTTTACGATATAATGAAGTCCGATAAAATTATACATGACAGAGATACGTGGCCTAAAATAGAAAACTACAAAAAACAATGGCCTATAGTTTATAAATGGTATAAAGATAATTTATCAAATGAACCTCTTTTTATGATGGCAACAAACTTTTTTATTCCCAAGATTCATATAAAAGAAGTTACTGATATGTTTATTACTAAGTTTGCTTCATTTATTCGTTTACTTAAAAGTGAATCTAATTTTATTGATGAACTTAATAAAAAATCAAGATGTACTAGAAACTGTAGTTTTTCAGTATTTTATGTAGAAGTTCCATTTTTTGATGATGTATTCGGTTCATTAAATCGTGATTATTTTCAAAAAATACCCATAACTTGTGTAACTCCTTCTGAATTGAGTAAATTAAGAGATAAACTAAACACAAAAGATACTAAAATTATTATGGAAAAATTTACAAAAAAATCTCTATATCCAAATAAACAACCTCTTCTACATTATAATCTTGCAAATAAAGAATCTTTTATGACTGAAACTTTTAACTATTTAAACAATATAAAACTAAATTATCCTAACATAAATGATTTATTAAAGAATTACCCAAAAGAAGAAAAGAAAATTCAAAAACCTAAAAATTTATTCTAATGAAAATAACTACAGTATTCATAACTTTACAATTCAAAGGTTTAATTGATAGTGAATTATTTGATTATCCAAAAAATTTACCGATACCACAAATGGGAGAGACAATCATTTATCAAGATTACTCGGGTATAGTCATGGATATTAGGCATATAATATCTGGAAATATAGCAGAAATAAAAATAATAGCAGATTAATATGAAAAAAAAATTACCACCAAAACCTCCACTATCTAGATTAATAATAGAAGGTGCTTTATTTGTAAGTGTAGCATTCTGCCCGAACTGTCATTCATCTGCAGTTAAAAAACCGTGGCTAATTGGAAAAAGATATTGCATAAATCCTAAATGTAAATATTATAAAGAACCTATAAAATATAAGTTATGAAAATAGCATTGATAAATGGAAGAGGACGCGAAGGTGCGGGTGTACAAAAGTTTGCAAATGAACTCCATAAATATTTAGTAAAACAGAGTATCGAACATAAGTTTTTTGTCTGTGAAGAAAAAAAATGGGGTAGAGGAAATATGCAAGAATTTCCTGAATTTAAATCTATAACTAGTAAAAATATGATAGGTTTAGAAAAAGAATTGAATACCTATGATTATATATGTATTTTAGCAGTCCCAAGTGTTAAACATCCACAAGATTGTATAAATAATTTTTTTGAATTAATTAAAAAACTTACATCAATTAAAATTATATTTCAAAATGATCATAAAATTGCTTCTATCTGGAGAAACGCAAATTTTTTAGAAATATGTAATATTTGTGACGGTATTGTATCTCATAGTATTGAGTCTCCATTTTATAAAAAACTTATTACTCTTTATAGTGATCAAATAAGATCTAAATTTATCCAACTTCATGTAGGATTTGAATTTGAACAACTTCAACGTTTTAGAAAAAAAGAACATATAAAAGAAATTATATATCTTGGTAGATACGCAACATTTAAACAACCCGATAGATTATTTGGATTTTTACCTTACACTAAAGAAAATGATTTATTATTAACGATGAAAGGAATTGAGAGATCTTTAGGAAGTTTAAATATATTTTATGATAATATAGAAAAACGCATACCCAAGCACAACATTATTGAAATTAATAAAAAAACATTAGGAACTATAGAACTTGATCCAGCAAAAAGGAGCAGAGAACACATTTATATTTACGGTCCTTATAATTATATAGACGGGATGGAGGCTGTAAGTAATTCTCTTGTTGCAGCAGATTTTTATCATCTAGATGCTAAAGCTTATGGAGATAATATAGAATATGCGCAATGCGAAATAATTGCATGCGGATGTGTGGGTCTTTTTGATGCTCATTGGGCAGAAAACTGCCACATATATGATAATAATGGTAATAATACAAATCAAAGATTTATAGATACTAAAGATTCATTTTTATTTCTTAAAAAGGATTTATCGAATATTAAAGAAGTTATAGATAAGATAAATGATATTTGGAGTAATAAATTATTGCATAAGACATATTTAGAAAATGGATATGAAATTATGAAAGCTCATTGTAATAGTAATTGGATATTTCAAAAATTGATTGACAATATACTTCAAATAAAAAAAACAAAAGTTATTAAATCTAAATCATTATTTTAAAATGTATACAATAGAAGTTGAATCCCAAGATTTTCATAAAGTAACCGAACAAATAGTTCATGAAGCTGCTAAAGCAGATGCAAAAAAGATTTATTGTAATAAAAAACTACACGATTTAATCAAAACCACAAGTGATTTTGTTGTTGCTAATGATTCTATGAAAAAAGAAAATAATGCATTTGCTACTGTAGCAGGAATTACACTTTATTTAGATGAGAATATGAAAAATGAAACTAGTATGTTTAAAATAGCAAACGCATTTAAATTATAAACATATGAACGCATTAGATCTTAGAATTAAGTATAAATCCCAAACAGGATTTCATCCAACTTATGGAAATGGATATAATTATCAAGGTACTTTAACCAAACATTATGTTAAATGGTTAGAAAATAATGATAAAAGTTTTAGAGATGAATATAAACGTAATACTGGAAATGATGCGACGTGGGAAAAATATGTTAAAGGCCATAATGGGTTGTATGAAACAATTTACACTAAAGAATATAAAGAATGGCTAGAAGAATTTTGGTATGAGAGTGATACAAAAATATGTATAACAAAAAAGAATATTTGCCACAAAATTAAGTAGATCACACGGAAACAAATATAAATATAAAAAAAATGAGCAGCTTATTAAATGATCATTATGAAAAAATTGTTTGTGTTAACTTAGTTGAACGCCCAGATAAAGCAAAATGGATGACTAAACATTTTAAAAAACTTGATATTAAAATAGATGATTGGTATCATCCGGTCATTTTGGGTTATTCTCAACATTTCATAGAACCTTATGCTGATAAGTTTAATAATCCTAATAATAATGATATTCGATTTAATAAGCAATTTCCTAATGAATTCGGAACATTGTGTAGTCATTATACATTAATTAAAACTGCATTATTACAAGGTGTTCAAAATTTATTTGTATTTGAAGATGATTGTGCTTTTCATAAAGATTGGAATGAATTATTGTTTAGATATATGAATACAATTCCAGAGGATGCTGACGGAATTCTCTTATATTCATATATGTCAAAATTGGAACAACAAAATGTTCGAGTAACACCAAGATGGACAACAGGATTTACAAGTTGGTCATTTTTAGCTTATGGGTTGAATAGGAGGGCAATGCTAGGTTATATCAAAATAATGGATGAAACCCCGATGATTGCTGATAGAGGCTCGTGGTGGATGATGACATATCAAAATTATAATTTTTATATTGCTACTCCTCCTTTAGTGATACCATCAAAAGAATTTACCTCAGATATACGTGGAGAAAATAAAAATTATGATAAACCACAATTTTTGGGTGGAAATATATTTATGTTGGGATTAAATGAAAATAATTATGAATAAATAAAATATAAAACTAAATACTTAATTATGTATACAAATATAAAAACAAGTGCATTAGCAAAATCTTTTTTATCAAAAGATTTGTACAAAGACCTAATCATTAAAATCGAATTATTTTTAGATAATACAAACTTAGATAAAAATCAAAGGAAAGATTTAATAAAATTATTCGAAGAAATATTTAATGAAGGATACACTTCTAATATAATTGATTAACATATAATAAATGGAAACATTAAAAATATGGTTTGCAGATTTTTGGCCTGAATGGAAAGACGAAGATTTTATAACACCTATTCTAAAAAATCATTTTAATCTTGAATTAAATAATAATCCAGATGTGGTGTTTTATTCTATTTTTAATAAAATGAGTGAAATATCAAACTTTAAATGTAAAAAAATTCTTTATTTGGGTGAAAATCGAAGATCTTCTGAGTTTGAATCAAATTATAGTATAACCTTTGACCCGCACTCAGATACAAATTATAGATTGCCACTGTGGCAAGTTTATTTATTGTTAAAACCAGAATTAAAAGATCGACTTTATAATAGACATAGAATTGAAAAATTTGATAAATGGTGTGCGTTTGTGGTGTCGAATCCATCTAACTTTATACGTAATTCATTGTTTCACCAATTAAATACTTATAAATCTATAAGTTCTTATGGAAGATATTTAACTAATGATTTTAATTTGCAACAATTATCACAAAGAAAATATTGGAGAGATGCAAAAGCTGAATTTTTCAATTTAAATTCTCATAAATTCATGTTTGCAGTCGAAAATAGTCCATATAAATACTATTGCACTGAAAAACTTATGGATGCTTTTCTGGCAAATACATTGCCAATTTATTGGGGGGATGTGAAGATTGGAGAAGATTGGAATGAAAAAGCATTCATAAACGGGACTAAAATAGATATTTTAGAAAAGGTTAAAAAAATTGATCAAGACAGAGGATTATTCGATGCGATGTACTCGGAACCCATATTTACATATGAACAAAAACTTAAATTAGAAATGAATATAGCAAATTTTGAAGAATGGTTAATTGAAGTAATTAAAAAATAAAATTTTATGAAAATATTAATTCTTGGATCAGATGGTCAAATAGGAAGTGCGTTAACTACTCACTTAAAAAATCTTAAATATGAAGTAGTTGACTTTGATATATTTTCAAATACAAAAAATGATTTAAGAGAACCCAATATTCTTAATAATATATTACCAGATACAGATTTTGTATTTTTTCTTGCATTTGATGTAGGTGGTTCTGCTTATTTAAAAGAATATCAAGATTCATTTATTTTTATTTCAAATAATATAAAAATTATGAATAACACTTTTGATAGTTTGAAGAAATATAAGACTCCTTTTATTTTTACATCTAGTCAAATGTCAAATATGAGTTATTCATCTTATGGAATTTTAAAACATATAGGTGAAAAATATACTCATTGTTTAAATGGCAAGATTGTAAAACTTTGGAATGTTTATGGATATGAAAGAAATTTAATAAAATCTCATGTTATAACTGATTTTATTTTATCAGCAAAAAATAATAAAATTATTAATATGAGAACAAACGGAAAAGAATCTAGACAATTTTTATATTCAGATGATTGTGGTGAATGCTTGGAAATTTTAATGAATAAATTTTATGAACTCACAGAAATAGAATATGATGTTACAAATTTTGAATGGACATCAATTTTAGATATAGCAAATATTATTGCACGTAACTTCCCTAATACTGTTATTAATATAGGTGAAAAGTCAGATGAACTTCAAAAAAATGCTTTAAGAGAACCATCAACCGATATTTTAAGATATTGGCAACCAAAAACATCGATTAATAAAGGAATTAAAAAAATAATAGAAATGGAAAATAAAAAAAGATAAATTATAAATTAATTAAATTTAAAAAAAAATGAAAAGAAAAAATATATTAATTTGTGGAGGGGGAGGATTCATCGGCGGACACATAGGAAAATATTTCAAAGAAAAAGGAGATTTTGTTAGAATAGTAGATCTTAAAAACCATGAATATTTTGATCATAATATAATTTGTGATGAATTCATTAAAGCCGATTTAAGAGATCCCATGATAGTATCAAAAATAATGTTTTCTCCAAAACAATTAAGAGAAAATGATAAAGAAAACTCTTTCGATGAAGTCTACCAATTAGCAGCAGATATGGGTGGTGCTGGATATATTTTTACAGGAGAACATGATGCAGATGTAATGCACAATTCAGCACTGATAAACTTAAATATTTCTTATGAAGCAGTAAAAAAATCAATTAAAAAAGTATTCTTTTCTTCATCTGCTTGCATATATCCAGCATATAATCAACTTGATCCCAATAATCCAAATTGTGAAGAATCTTCAGTTTATCCAGCAAATCCAGATAGTGAATATGGGTGGGAAAAACTTTTTAGTGAAAGACTTTATATGTCATTTGCTCGAAATTATGGGTTAGATGTACATATTGCTCGTTTTCATAACATTTTTGGTCCTTATGGAACTTGGAATGGGGGTAAAGAAAAAGCTCCTGCAGCAATGTTAAGAAAAGCTGCAGAAACTCTCGAAAACGGAACGATTGAAGTTTGGGGAGATGGTTTGCAAACTCGTTCATTTTTGTACATAGATGAATGTGTAGAAGCAGTAATGAGATTAATGAGCAGTGATTTTAAAGATCCTGTGAACATTGGATCTGAAGAAATGGTATCCATTAACCAACTAGCTAAAATGGCAATCTCGATATCCGGAAAGCACATACACATTCATAATATCTATGGTGATGAATTCAAACAAAAATATGGATTTAATTGTCCTTTGGGTGTAAGAGGGAGAAATTCGGATAATAAATTATATAGAGAAAAACTTAAATGGGAAGTATCACAACCATTATTCACTGGATTAGAAAAAACTTATAAATGGATTAATACGCAGGTTATAAACGATATACATTAAATGGTATGTATGAAAAAGAATGAATATTTAGATAACTATTGGAAAACAATTATTTGTGATGTTGATGATACCCATTTCTATTTCTACTACACACGATTGGGAAAACGCAATTCCAAATATTCAAGTCATAAATAAAATCAATAAATTATATGACGATGGGTGGACTATCATTCTAATGACTGCTCGTGGTCAAGTATCATGTAATTACTCAGAATTGAATATGCTAAAAAAAATAATATACAATATGATGCAATTATATTTAATAGATTCGATAATTATATTAGAAGACCAATAAATGTAAATAAATTTGATTTAAATGCTGTAAATACTACAGATTATATAGATAGACCGGCCGATCTCACTTATGTAAATGATATTATTATAATAGGAAATGAAAAAATTGCAAATATTTATAGTAGTATTTATGAAAATTTACCATTAATTTCTTTACATTTATATAATTTTTTTGGTGAAACAATTTTAGGAAAATGGTTTTTAATGAATAATCTTACAATTCATGAATCTATGCATTACCCAGGTGATGTAATATTATATCGAACTATTAATGAAATGAGAATGTATCACCCCAAATATTGGGTATATCCATGGACAACAACTTAAATTATGATACCTATAATTGTTTTAAACTTAGAAAGATCTACTCAACGAAAAGATATAATGATTAAGCAATTTACAAAATTGCAAATGGATGAAAACCTTCATTATTATTTTTTGCCGACGTATGATGGAGTTAACATAACCAACTTTTCATTTAGTGTGAACATCTCAATGGGCTATGGCTCAGGCCGCAAGTTCCAAAAAGCTGAGGTGGCGATCATCATGAGTCAAATCGCTGCAATCAAATTTGCGCAAATGATGAAGTTTGAAGAAGTCATTATCCTCGAAGATGATGTGGTTCTTTGCGAAGATTGGTACAAACGATTAGATACACTAAAAGAGAAGTTACCTGAGAATTGGGAGCACGTTTATCTTAGCGGTCATAGTGATTACGTCAAGTTTGAAGTAGAAAACACACCCGTCATCATGTCTTCACCCAAGATGGTTGGAGCTTTTAGTTATATGGTCCATAAACCTGCCTATTCGAAGGTCACTCGATTCACCTCATCCATACTCACAACATTTGATGATATGATTTTACACATGGTTGATCAAAAAAAGCTTAATTCATTCGTATACTTCCCTTTTATGACATTTCATAACGCAAATGAATCTTTTGTATGGAATGGTGAAACTCCTGGTCATTTAAGTCATATAAACAATATGCATAGTTCATATAAATACTTCAAAAACAAAATATAAATGAATACAAATATTAAAGAATTTGATTTTATCATCAATAATATGACATCTGTGTGGGTGTGGAATGATGCAAAAGATGATAAATGGGAATTAAATACTTTTAAATGGCTTGAAAAAAATAAAGGCGCCAATATTTTTTGGGATATTGGCGCCTGGGTTGGGCCATTTACTCTATATGGCTCAAAAATATTTAATAAAGTAGTAGCATTCGAACCCGATTATGTTGCATTTAACGCACTACAAGATCATATAAAAGATAATCAACTTAAAAATGTTACTATAATAAAAAGAGGGTTATATAATGAAGAAACTGATGTTAATTTTGGTTTTTATCGAGGTAAATTTGGAGATTCTCTTTCTTCAATTAATTCTGAATATATTACTAATAAATACGGAAAAACATATGTTGCTTCATCCAATTTTAATGATCCATTACACATGGAATATAAAATAAAAACTATTACAATAGAAAAAAGTATAGAATTATATGGTCGCCCAAATATTTTAAAAATTGATATTGAAGGGGGTGAAGAATATTTAATAGATGATTTAATTAAATTTAAATTTGATGCTATATGTATAGCTATTCATAATGGTTATATGAAAGATAATTCTATATTTTTAGAGAAGATAAATAAACTTTTTCTTCCTTTATATGATTGTTATAGTGATGAAGGAAAAAAAATAGTTATTATAAATGGTGACGAACAATGTTATTTTGAATTAAAGAAATAATATATGCAAAAAATTTTAGTTATAGGAGATAGTTGCACGGATATTTTTATTTACGGTATTTGTAAACGATTAAATCCTGAGGCTCCTGTTCCTATAATTTCTGAATTATATAGAACTGAAAATAGAGGCATGTCTGGCAATGTTCATGAAAATTTAATTCATTTAGGATTAGATGCAGATTTTATAACACACCCCGAAAAAATTATAAAAACAAGATTTGTAGAAGAAAAATCAAATTATATACTTTTAAGATTTGATGAAGATCCTTTTATTAATTCTATTAGCGCT
>Ga0315274_10002010_pt1 | contig 31141 bp, 25 predicted proteins | sample YL17G02_20_MG_FD_203700 | JGI IMG/M metagenome (GOLD analysis project Ga0315274, IMG submission 203700) | Sediment microbial communities from Yellowstone Lake, YNP, Wyoming, USA - YL17G02_20 | ecosystem: Environmental > Aquatic > Freshwater > Lake > Sediment | place: USA: Wyoming | collected...
ACCCCTCACCCAGCCTCTCCCCTCAAGGGGAGAGGGGTTCACGGCTTGCCCGGCGCGACTTCGATCGTCACCGGGATCTCCAATCGCTCGCTCCCCGCGACGTTCGTCGCCACATGCAACGCCGATTGGTGAGTTCCCGCAGGCAGCTTACCGGAAAGCCGGACATCGAGGAAGCGGATGTGGGTATACCGCGCACCGGCCTCTCGATCGACCGTCGCCGCGACGGCGGGTTGATCGCACACGACCCCGCTGATTTCCAAGGTCGTGCCGGGTGCCGCAGCCTGGAGCTTCATCCGGCGACGGACGCCGTTGGCCGTCCCGTCGTCGCGGAGCAGGACCATTGGTGGGTCCACCTCGATGCGCGCGGCGACGATCCCGAAAACCGGAATCGACACGATCGGCTGGTCCAATGAGGTCGTGCGGACTTCGAGCATGGCCGCAAACGGACCCGGACGCGCGTCCGCCCGCAAGGTCAGCAAGAGGCTGTATTCGGTGCGCGGGGTGAGAATCTTGCTGGGCTTGACGGTCACATCGAGGAGCGGACCCGCCGCCGCACCCAGCACGTCGAACGGAGTCTTCTCGGTTGCGCTGACGGTCACCGGGGCAAGCCGCTTCCCGGGAAGCGATGTTTGTCGCGTCGCGTCCACCACCTTCGGCAGCCACGTCAGATCGGCGACGATCTCTCCGCGGATGGGGTACGGGCGCTCACGGTCGATGCCGTCCACGGTCAGCCGGATCTTGGCCACCGCGTTCAGCGCTCCCAACGACGCCGACTCATTGACCGTGAAGTGGATTCGTTGACCGGCCCGCCCGCGGCCCTCAAAGGGCTCGGATCGGAAGCTGAGTGGCGCTTCGCCCTCCATCTCGATCCCACGAAGGGTCAGCGTTTGCCGGCCCGGGCCGGGAAAGATATCCAACCTTTTCGGCGCCCCCGCGCCCCGGCGGATGGCCCGAACATTCAACATGCCCGCCGGTTCCATTTCAAAGAGAAGCTCGACCTTGGCCTTGAAATCGAGTTTCAGTTCGGGCTCGCTGGGATCGTTGCTGAGTACGTTAATGGTCTTGGCTTGAGCATCGCGGCGGTTCGTACTGTCGAACTCCGCCTTCAGGGGGAGCGATCCTCCGGGGAGAATCACCTTGTCATCTTCGGCCAACTGGACCACGGTACATCCGCAACTGGACACGGTGCGGTCAATCACCAGGTCCGCGCCGCCTCGGTTCTCGAGTATCCACGTGACCGTCGCCTTGTCCCCTTCGATGATGGTTCCGAGGTCCTGCGAGCGCTGGGCGACAAACAACTGCGGCCGGGATCCCGTCTGGCTACCCGCCCCGGTCGGCGTGGGCGGCAGTTGCCCCGCCGATATCGGCAGCCACATCTGCAACACGCCGATCCAGGTTGTCAGGTCATTCATCGTGCTTGATCTCCGCCGCACGCTATCTGCTGTTTCAAGGATCATTGTAGGCGTATGCAGCGTCACCGGAAAGTAACGACCCGTCGGTGCTTCGCGTTTTGGTTTTTCGAATGTTCCGCGTTTCCCGGCCTCGGCCTTGCCCGTGGTTGGGGTACTGGTACAATACCGGCGAAGTGGTCGGCACGACGGTTCTGCCGGCTGAACGGGGAGGGTTGGTTCGGAGTCGATACGCTATGCTCGACATTGGTGGATACCTCACCTCAAACTCGTTTTTGGCCCAGTTTGCGGCTCTGATCTCCGCCATACTTTCGGCCTTTGTCGGCGGGCTTTTTGCGAACCTGTTCACAAGGCCGTCGGCGTGAGGGCGATGGTTGGGACGGAACGCGGCGCTAGCCCGGCAGGATCGGCCGAAGTCCTTGACGAATTCTTCCGATGGTATATATTGGATTACGGTTTGATCCGCGGTGTCGATCGTCGAGCGGATCGAGCCGGGGGATGGTCGTTGGTTCAAGCGGTTCCAAGCCTGATGACGCGTAGCTCATGGTAGCCTTTGGTCCCGACTCCGGCTCGTTGTAGCCTGAGCGGGAGCTTCGCTGCGCGGATCGGGCGGGGGCCGTTGTTTGAGTCGCTGAGGAGAAGTCGTTCTGAAGGTCCAATTGCCCGACGGGAGCACCTTGGACGTCGCTGACGGAGCGACGACGGCCGATGTCGCCGCCAGGATCGGCCCCGGACTCGCCCGCGCGGCGGTCGCCGGTCGTGTCACTCGAAACGGCGAAAGCCAAGTGATCGACCTGAAGAGGCCGCTGCCCGGCGATTGCGAACTCAAAATCCTCACCGCCTCCGACGACGACGCCGACAGCCTCTTCGTCCTCCGCCACAGCACCGCCCACGTGATGGCCGAGGCGATCTGCAAACTCTTCCCCGAAACCAAGCTGGTCTACGGCCCGCCGCTCGAAGACGGGTTCTACTACGACATCGACCTGGGCCGATCCATCACTCCCGACGACTTTACGCGCATTGAGGCGGAAATGTCGCGGATCATTCAGGAGGATCGCAAGTTCTGTCGGTACGAGATACCTCGTCGCGAGGCGATGACCAAGCTCGCCGACGAGGGGAATCGCTACAAGATCGACAACGCCGAGCGTGCTGAGGGCGACGCCCTCAGCTTCTACGTCACCGGCGAGCAGCGGGGCGTGAACTTCGAGGACCTCTGCCGCGGACCGCACATCCCGTCAACCGGCGTGGTCAAGGCTTTTAAGGTCCGCCAGGTCAGCCGCTCGCATTACCGCGGCGATGTCAACGATCAACCGCTACAACGAGTCTACGGCACCGCGTTTTTCAAGAAATCGTCGCTCACCGACTACTTGCAGCAATTGGAAGAGGCCAAGCGCCGCGATCACCGCGTGATCGGGCGCGAACTGGGCCTGTTCACCATCAGCGAGCAGGTCGGCAGCGGGTTGGTCCTCTGGCTACCCAAGGGCGCGATCATTCGCACCGAACTCCAAAACTACCTGACCGCGGAAATGCTCAAGCTCGGATACGAGTTGGTCTACACGCCGCACGTCGGCCAACTGGGCCTGTATCGCACCAGCGGGCACTATCCGTACTACGAGGACTCGCAATATCCCGCGATGTTTGAGACCGATCGCGGCAAGGCCATCCAGAGTACGCTGCAGTTAGCCCAGCGAGTCCGAGCGAACACAGGTGGGGCGAAGCCGCAGGAACGCGCCGCCGTCGCGGCGATGGTTGCGGCCATTCAGAAATCCTGGGGTGCCCTCGAGGGACTGCCTGCGGATGGCTCGCTCGACAAGACGGTCGAGGCGTTGTACGCCGCGCTCGCCACCGAGCAGGGTTACCTGTTGCGGCCGATGAACTGCCCGCACCATATTCAGATTTACGCCTCGCGGCAGCGAAGTTACCGCGAACTGCCCGTGCGGATCGCCGAGTACGGCACGGTGTATCGTTTCGAGCAGAGCGGCGAGGTCAGCGGCATGACCCGTGTCCGCGGTTTCACGACCGACGACGCCCATCTGTTTTGCACGCCCGATCAGCTTACGGCGGAGATGCTGGCGACCGTCGATCTCACGCGACGCGTGCTGCAAACGCTAGGGATGACGGATTATCGCGTGCGAGTGGGTTTGCGCGACGCGTCGAGCAACAAGTACGTTGGGTCGGACGAGAACTGGGTCAAGGCCGAGACCGCCGTGCGAACCGCCGCCCGGGAAAGCGGCGTGGCTTTCACCGAAGAGCGCGGTGAGGCGGCATTCTACGGCCCGAAAATCGACTTCATGGTCAAGGACTGTATCGGTCGAACCTGGCAGCTCGGAACCGTTCAAGCCGACTACAATCTGCCGGAACGGTTCCACCTCAGTTACATCGGCCCCGACAATGCCCCGCACGTGCCGGTGATGATCCATCGGGCGCCGTTCGGGAGCATGGAGCGCTTCGTCGGCGTGCTCATCGAGCACTTCGCCGGGGCCTTCCCGCTCTGGCTATCGCCGGTGCAGGTCGCGGTGGCGACGGTAAGCGAGAAGAGCGAGGCCTACGGACGCAAGGTGTACGACGCGCTCAAAGCGGCCGGTCTTCGCGCGGAACTCGACACGGACAGTGAGAAGATCGGACCCAAGAAGCATCGCCTGCGGGCCGCAAAGGTGAACTACATCCTCGTGGTCGGCGAACAAGAGGCCTCGGGCGGCACGGTTAACGTCAACGACCGCGACGGGGCGACGCTTGGAACCATGATGTTGGAGAACTTCGTCGGCGCATGCCACGCCGAGATCGAGAGTAAGGGCCGCAGTCGCGTGGCTGCGGGATAGGATAGATTCATTTGAAAGGAACGAGACAATCGCCAAAGCACTTCGTCTGAACGAACGGATCCGCATCACTCCGGTCCGGGTGATCAACCAGAATCAGGAGCAGCTCGGGGTGATCCCGACGCACGAGGCCCTGGCCCTCGCCCGCGAGGCCGGGCTGGACCTCGTCGAGGTCTCGCCCACCGAGAACCCGCCGGTTTGCCGGATCATGGATTACGGCAAGCACATCTACGAAAAGAAGAAGAAGCAGAAGGTCGCCGCCGGCGGGCATATCATCACCTTGAAGGAGATCCGCCTCCGCCCCAAGACCGACACGAATGACCGCCGGATCAAGCTCAACCACGTCAGGGGGTTCCTCGAGGAAGGACACAAGGTGCAGTTCACGATGCTCTTCAAGGGGCGGGAGCGGTTCCACAAAGAGATCGCGACCGACATTTTCAAGAGCATCATCGAGGAGCTGGGCGAGGCGGTGAAGGTGGAGCGGATGCCCATGATGGACGGCAAGCGCATGGTCATGGTCATCGCCCCGGCCAAGCATTAGGACGCAGCGTCCGATAGTCGAGCGTCGCCCGGCCGCACGGCGCGCCGCGTTGCACGGCGTGTCCGTCGAGGGCGGGATCAGGGGTTGCGATTCGCGCTGGTTGCTTCTACGCTGTGTTCGGCGGAATGAAGTGGCGTGCTCGGATCAGCGGATGGTGTTTCGCGGCGGACTGAGACTGATGAAAAAGAGGATGAACGGATGGGAACGGTGAAGTTGATCGACCCGCACGGCGGGCGGTTGGTTGATCGGACGGGGGCGAAGGCCGGCGGGTCGAAGGTCAAGACCTCGGTGACCTTGACCGAGTGGCAGCAGTGCGACTTCGAGATGATCGGCTGTGGGGCCATGAGCCCGCTCGAGGGCTTCATGGGCGAGGCCGATTACAACAGCGTCTGCGACAATATGACCTTGAAGAACGGCGCGCTCTGGCCGATGCCGATCACTTGCGCCGTCGATGACGCGACGGCCTCCAAGATCGGCGTCGGCGACCGCGTCGAGTTGAAGGACGACGCCGGTCGGCTCCTCGGCTACCTCAACGTCGCCGAGAAGTGCAAACAGGACAAGCGACGGCAGGCGATCAAGGCCTTCGGCACCGAGGACATCGCCCATCCGGGCGTGAAGGTGCTTATGTCCTCCGGCGACTGGTGCCTCGCGGGTCCGATCGACGTGGTCATGCTGCGGCACAATCCGATGTTCGTCACCCATCGGTTCACCCCCGCGCAGACCCGGGCCGAGTTTCAACGCCGCGGCTGGAGAACCATCGTCGCGTTTCAAACCCGCAATCCGATCCATCGGGCCCACGAGTATCTGACCAAGTGCGCCCAGGAAATGACCGACGGGTTGCTGATCCATCCGCTCATGGGCGCGACCAAGGACGGCGACATTCCGCCCGAGGTGCGGATGAAGTGCTACGAGGTGCTGATTGAAAGGTACTACCACCCCGATCACACGATGCTGTCGGTGATGCCCGCGGCCATGCGCTACGCCGGTCCGCGCGAGGCGATCCTGCACGCGATCCTGCGGCAGAACTACGGGTGCAGTCACTTCATCGTGGGCCGCGACCACGCCGGCGTGGGGAAATACTATGGAACATATGCCGCGCAGGAACTGATGGATTCGCTGCCGCCCGGTGCGTTGAAGATCATGCCGCTGAAGTTCGAGAACACCGCTTGGTCGAAAAAAGCGGGCGGCATGGTGAGTGAAAAGACGTTCCCCATGATCGACGGCGATCGCGTGGTGCTCTCCGGCACGAAGGTCCGTGAAATGCTGCAACGGGGCGAGCGGCCGCCGCCCGAGTTCACCCGGCCCGAAATCGCGGACATTCTGATCGAGTCGATGAAACAAGGATAGTAACTTGGGATTGTCGATTGTCGATTGTCGATTGTCGATTCGCAGCAACTCCCCGGAGTATTCCATTCGACATTCGACAACTGACAATCGACAATTCTCTGCGTCCCTATGAACCGTTCCTCGTCCAACCGGCTGTCCGGTACCCCGCCGACCGTTCCGCGCGATGTCATCGACGCCATCTCGCCTATGCGTTCGCCGATCGTCATTGCCCACGTCGTTCCCGACGCCGACGCCCTCGGCGCGTCCCTGGCCACAGCGACCGCCTTCGCGGACGACCGATGTCGGGCGAAAGTCTCCTTGCCGGAAGGATCAATCTCCCAACGACTTTCATTCCTGGTCGAATGGGCGCGACCGACAGTTGCGATGCCCAATGAGTTTTCCGCCGCGGACGGGTACATTGTCCTCGACACGGCCAAGAAGGATCGCTGCAATGTTGGGGCCGCGTTGAAGGAAACAGATTGGTCCGCGGGCAGGCCGATCGTGAACATCGACCACCATTCCACCAACACGCGATTCGGCACGGTCAATTGGATCGTTGACGACACGGGAAGCACGTGCGAGCTCGTGTACTATCTTCTACGCGCGGCGGATAGACCCATTGTGCCTTTGACAGCCTCGTTGTTGTATGCTGGAATCCAGACCGATACCTTGGGTTTCTCCCTGCCGACAACGCGAGCGTCGGCCCTGCGGGCGGCCGCGGACTTGGTGGACCTCGGCGCGAATGTCGGTGAGCTTGGCGAACGCCTTGGCCGCAGCCAGCGCAAGAGTGAGTTCGATCTCCTGCGCGTCATCTATGCGAATACGCGGATCGTCGGGGACGGACGGGTCGCCTACAGTTCCGCGAGCTACGATGAGATTCAGCGGGCCGGCTGCACCGCCGCCGATATCGACGAGCAGATTAACGTGCCGCGTTCCCTGGACGGAGTTCAATTGGCCATGCTCTTCACCGAGGGGAGACGCGGCAAAACGCGGATTAACTTTCGCGGGTCCGGCAAAGTAACCGTAATTGAGCTTGCGGGGGAGTTCAAAGGCGGCGGTCACAGTCAGTCCGCCGGTGCGATCCTGGACTGCGGACTGCAAGAGGCGATCGACAAGGTCGTTCCCCGGGCGATCGAGTATGTGAGACGATTTCCGTCATCCTGAGCCGCGGGCTTTACTCCGCGCTGGTGCTTTGAAATGAAAACCATCGAAAAAGTCGCGGTCATTGGATTGGACTGTGCCGAGCCTTCACTGGTGTTTGACAAATGGATTGACCATTTGCCGAATATCCGGCGGGTAATGAACGGCGGGACGTATGGTGAACTGACCAGTTGTATGCCGCCGATCACCGTCCCGGCCTGGAGCTGCATGGCTTCCAGTAAAGACCCCGGCACGCTGGGCATCTATGGTTTCCGCAATCGGGCGGATCACACCTATGAAAAGCTCTCCATTGCCACATCATTGGCTGTAAAAGAGCCGCGCATTTGGGATATCCTTACGGCAAAGGGTAAACAGTGCATTGTCGTCGGCGTTCCCGGAACTTACCCCATTACCAAGCCAATTAACGGCTGCATGATCACCAGCTTCCTTACCCCCGACACCAACGACCCGAAAATCCAGTGGACCCACCCCATTACGCTGCGGAGGGAAGTCAATGACCTCGTCGGCGAGTATATGGCGGACGTGAAGGGATTCCGCACCGACGACAAGAAGTGGCTGTTGGAACAGATTTACACTATGACCGAGAAGCGTTTCAAGGTCATTCGCCATTTGCTCAAGACGAAGCCGTGGGATTTATTCTGGAGCGTGGAGATGGGCGTCGACCGCATCCACCACGGCTTCTGGAGCTGCATGGACGCTTCCCACCACGCCCACGTGCCGGGCAACCCATTCAAGGATGCGATTTTCGAGTACTACAAGTACATTGACCGGGAAATCGGCGAGACGTTGTCCTGTATGGACCTGGACAAGACCGCGGTGTGGGTCGTCAGTGACCACGGCTGCAAGACGATGGTCGGCGGCTGTATGTTCAACCAATGGCTCATCAACGAAGGCTATCTCCATTTCAAGGAGCCGACGAAACCCAAGCAGAGGTTCGACGTGAAGGACGTGGACTGGTCGAAGACGACGGCCTGGGGCGACGGCGGATACTATGGCCGCCTCTTCATCAATCTCAAAGGTCGTGAACCCGACGGGCAGGTCGACCCGGCGAAATACGAATCCTTCCGCGACGATCTGGTCCGCAAGATCGAAGCCATCAAGGACCACAAGGGCGTCCTCATGGGCAACAAGTGTTACAAGCCCGAGCAAATCTACAAGAAGGTCAACGGTGTGGCGCCGGACCTCGTAGTCATCTTCGGCGATCTTCGGTGGCGGTCCGTGGGGCTGGTCGGGGCCGATACCATCTACACCTTCGAGAACGACACCGGCCCCGATGACGCCAACCACGCCCAACAGGGGATGTACATCGTCAACCACCCCTCGCGGGTCGCGAGGGGCCGGGTCAACGGCCCGACGCTCTACGACGTGACCCCGACGATCCTCACCCAGTTCAAGATTCCCGTCCCGCCGGACATGCGCGGCAAGCCGCTGCGGGAGGCGGTCGGGTGATAAAGCGTTGGGCAAAGGTGGGTCAACGCAAACGGAAATCCGCGAGGGCGCGTTTGTCGTAAGAGAGGCCCCCATAATAGGTTACAGCAATCCGGCCGGGTCTCAGATGTCCGCCCGCAACAGGGAGCCTCAGAAAAAGCAAAAAAAGTCCTTGACGTTTGGGTTCCGTTGGGGTATGCTTGAGCCAAACAGACAGCGAACCTGCGTTGAGGGTCAAGGATGGACCGCACGCGACAAAGAACGATGGTACTGCCCGACCGCGATCCCGGCCGGACGTCGAGCGCGCTCGACGGGGAGCCGCCGCTGTGTATGTTTGGTCCCGGAGGCTCGTACCAGACCGCGTGGCCCGCGGGGTGTCTCCGCGCCTCGCCGTTCGACGCCTCTCCCAGCCGCTCGCGTCGGCGACGCGACGCTCGCCCGCTGCCCGGTGACAAGCGCGGTTGGCGGTCGCGCTGGCGCGAGGTGGTTCTCGTCGCTCGTGACGAAGCGAGGAGGAACGTGTGGCTGCGGTGGTTGTCCTCGCGAGGCCAAATACCCGTTTGCGCGATCGGGCCGGAGGGCCTGTCCGCCTTTTTGGAGTTGACTCATGCCCCGAATGAAGAAACTCGTCACCGACGAGACCCAGTGTCTGACCCCGCGGCAGCTCGAAATCCTTACGCTGATCCGCGACGGTCGGCGCAGCGATGGTTATTCCCCGACGTTGCAAGAGATCGCCGACGAGCTCGGCATCAGCAAGATCACCGTGTTCGAGCACGTGGAGGCCCTGCACAAAAAAGGGCTGGTCACCCGCCGCTCGAACAAGGCACGCTCTTTGGCCTTAACGGCGTCGGCGCGTCTGCCTGACGAGCGGCCGACGCTGCTGCCGCTGGTCGGACGGATCGCCGCGGGCCGACCGATCGAGGCCATCGAAAGCCCGGACAACCTGGATTTGGAGGAGGTATTCACCAGCCGCCACCCCGTCGGCGTGCTGACCGTGACGGGCGACAGCATGATCGACGAGCACATCCGCGACGGCGACCTGGTGGTCTACGAGCGGCGATCGAACGCCCGCAATGGTGACACTGTCGTGGCACTCATCGACGGCGACGAGGCGACGTTGAAGAAGTTCTATCGCGAGAAGAACCAGATTCGCTTGCAGCCTGCGAACCCCAAATACAAGCCCATCTACGTCCGCGACGTGGAAATCCAGGGCGTCGTCATCGGCGTGATCCGGCGGTATTGAGGGGCGAAGCGCCAAGTAGCGCGGCGCCACCACTGCCCTGGTCGCACGCGATCTCAGCGCGTACGATGCGCGGATGGATCGCGCCGACGTCTGCTCCCGCTTCTTGGAAGCCGTTCCCTATACCCTTTACCCCTTTCAGGAAGAGGCGCTTCTGGCGTGGTTTGAGGCGGAGGGCGGGGTTTTGGTATCCGCCCCCACGGGGATGGGGAAGACGCTCATCGCCGAGGCGGCGATCTTCGAGGCCCTGCACACCCGGCAGCGCATCTACTACACCACGCCGCTCATCGCCCTAACGGACCAGAAGTTCCGTGAGTTTCAAGATCGGGCCGAAGGCTGGGGGTTCCCGCGCGAAGAAGTCGGGTTAATCACCGGCAACCGCCGAGAGAACCCGGACGCGCTGGTCCGCGTCGTGGTCGCGGAAATCCTGCTGAACCATCTCCTCGGAGGCAGCGAACAACTCGGCGACGTGAGCGCCGTGGTGATGGATGAGTTTCACTACTTCAATGACATGGAGCGGGGCGTCGTCTGGGAGCTTTCGTTGGTGCTCCTGCCGGCGCACGTTCGGCTGATGCTGCTCTCGGCCACGGTGGGCAATACGGTGGAGTTCATCCGTTGGGCTGGCGAGCAACATGGCCGGCCGCTCGCGTTGGTCAAGAGCGATGAGCGGCGGGTACCGCTGGAGTTCGTGTGGGTGGCCGACAAGCTGCTGACCGAGCACCTTCCGGAGATGGTATCCAGAGACGACGCATCGAACCGATCGCCGGCGCTGGTTTTCTGTTTCAACCGCGACGAGTGTTGGGAGGTGGCCGAGCGGCTGAAGGGCGTCGGGCTGATCGATGCTGCCACTAGGGCGGAGATCGAAACACACCTCGCCGGGTACGACCTGACCAACGGGGCCGGGCCGAAGCTGCGGCAGATGCTTATCCGCGGGGTGGCCGTGCATCACGCGGGCATCCTCCCCAAGTACAAGGAGCTTGTCGAAACGCTGTTTATCAAGAAATTGATTCCTATCGTCGTGTGCACGGAGACGCTGGCTGCGGGGATCAATCTTCCCGCGCGGTCGGTGGTGCTCAGCACGCTGCTGCACGGCAAGCCGCGGGAAAAGAAACTGGTCCCTCCGTCGTCGGCCCATCAGATGTTCGGTCGCGCGGGAAGACCGCAGTTCGACAAGATCGGCTACGTGTATGCCCTCGCCCACGAGGACGACGTGAAGATCGTCAAATGGAGGAAACGCTACGACCAGATCGACCCCAACTCAAAAGACCCGGGGATTATGCGGGCGCGGAAGGACCTGGAACGAAAGAAGCCGACGCGCCGTAAGACCGAGCAATACTGGTCGGAGGGACAATTCAAGACGCTTATTCAGGCGGGGCCGGCGAAGCTGTTCAGCCGTTCGATGATCCCCTACCAAATCCTGATCTACCTGCTGACCAAGACGGGAACGTTGCACGACGTGCGGAGTTTTCTGGTCAAGCGGTTCAATACGGCCGAGCACATCGCCAAGTTTCAGAAGCAACTCGACCACATGATCGACAACCTGGCGAAGTTCGGATACTTGACGCGGGCGGAGGATGGTGATCATGTGACACTGCATGACACGATCCGCGGCCTGCTGGTTTTCCGCAGCGTCGATCCGTTGTACGGGGCCTTTCTCGCCGATCAGCTCGCGCGGGGCAGTTACGAGGAGAAGCTGCAGGCGCTGGAGTCGGTGCTCACGATCCCGTCGGCGATGGAGCGGCTGGTTCGTTTGCCGGAGATGCCGCCGGGCCCGTTGCAGAGTCAATCGCTGCTTCCCACGCTGTTGCAGATGGGGATCGTGATGACGCATCCGGAGTGGGGCGTGGTCAAGGTCGCGGATGACGAGAGCGTCGAAGCGGATCGTGAGGAACGGCCTCGAGCGATGACTTTTCCGGAGATGCTCAAGGCCTTGTTCGACGCCAAGCTGTCGACGCCGGAGTTGATCTGGGTGCAGCCCAAATGGGTGGCGGGCGGAGTCTCGGAGCACGCGGGCGACTTTTACAAGTTCATCCGGGCCCGCGATCTCGCCAAGAACGAGGGGCTGATTCTGCGCCATCTGTTACGCCTCGTGATCCTCACGGGCGAGTTCCGCGAGCGCTCCGACGGCGATCCCGACTATGAGCGAATCGGCGAGCAGGCCACGCGAGTGTGTCAGCAGGTCGATCCGCGGTACACGGATCGGTTCCTGCAAGCGGAAGCCGAGTCCCGCAAGCTCCTCGCGGTGTAGTCGAATCAACCCTGAAGAAGCTGGGCAAGCTGCTGCAAGCTCTCGATTACATGCCTCGGCGTCCCGCCGGGGGGAGGCGTTTGGTCACGGTACAACCCGTCCGCTCGCCGGACTTGAACCGTCGTCCAACCAAGGGCGTTCGGGGCCACGAAGTCCTTAGCCGGGTTGTCTGCGACGTACACCGATCGGCTCCCCACGACCTGGAGCCGCGTGGAGATACAGTCGAAGGGCCGCGGGCTGGGCTTGGCGAACCCCGGCCCCAACTCGCTGGTGATGAGGATTGCATCGAAGCGGTCGCGAAGACCCAGGGCATCGATCTTGGGCCACTGCGTCGACGTCCGACCGTCGCTCAGCAGCCCCAGCCGGTACGTTCCTCGAAGCTCGTTCAGTGCCGCATCGGCGTCGGGGAACAACCGGATCGTCGGGCGGTGGGTTCGGTAGACGTCGATCATCCGCTCAATCAGTTCTCGATTTTCCCCCAGCCCGAGTTCGGCGAGCACCGAATCGAAGACCCGCGGGCGATGCTCGGAATCGAACAGCCGTCGCATCTTCGCCGCCGAGTCGGCCGGGTTCCCGAGTCGATCCGTGAACGCCTCGGCCACAGCTTCAAACCCACTGAACGCGCACTCGCGTTCGGGGTAGAGCGTGTCATCGAGGTCGAAAACGACTGCGGCGATGGAACGCATGGCGACCCAATTACGAATTACAAATTACGAATTACGGCTCTCCGCCAAACTCGCTGATTCTTGTGGTCGCCCGACCGCTGGATTGCGGAACACCAACTTCAACGCCTCGTCAGGGAGGAGACTTACCCCCTTGCAACCGCTTTCCCAGTACTGGCAAGGGCTTTGGCCCACGAAATCGAACGGTCGCCTCTTGCAAGCTCTTGTGGTCAGCCAGCTTCCATCAGCGGAAATGGCGGAGAACCCGAATTACGAGTTACAAAACAGCTCACAGGCAAGTCCTGTTGCGACGTTGCTCGCTTGGTCTCCTTCGTCATTCGTAATTTGTAATTCGTAATTCCCTCGACGCTTTCTGCACAAATACGGATTCATCGTATCGCAGCATGGCCACGTCGTCGCGGAAGCCCGTGGGATTGATCCGCGGCGTCTGACCCAGCAATTCCTGCAGAATCCACTTGGGAAAATCGGCCCCGGCGTGGATTGAGAGCGGGACACCCCCGCCAAAGCGAGGATTGATCTCAATCACCCGAATCCGTCCCTGCGGCGTGACGATGCACTGCACGGTGATGACCCCGCGACACTCGCCGAGCAGTTCCACGACCCGGCGTCCGACGGCCATGATCGCCGGGTCCTTCACGATCAGACCCTTGCTCACCTCCCCGGAACGCACCTCGAGCCGCTTGCGAGGAACGACGCATCGACAACGGCCCTCGAAATCCGTGTACACATCGAGAGTGTGCTCGGCCCCTTCGACGAACTCTTGGACGATCGCGTCCTTGACCCGGGCGCCGAACGCCCTCAGCTCATCGACCGTCCGCACCACATAGTTGCCCATCGCCGCACTGCCGCGCCGCGGCTTGAGGAAGTAGGGGAACCGATGGCGCCTCTCCTCGATTGCCGTGACCCAAGGCCAGGTTGCCGGCGTGTCGATACCCGCCTCGGTCAGCTTGCGATAGGTCAGCCACTTGTCAGAGCAGACCTCGACGACCGCGGGCGAAGATATCAATGCCCGACAACCCAGCCCCGCAAAACGCTCGGCCGCGGACGCAACGTCCGGCAGCCCCCAGTCGATCAAGGGGATCAGGAGATCGATCTTCTCGTTCTCGACGAGTTCCGCGAGCGCGTCAATGTACCGACCGCTCCCAATGGTCGGAACAAGATGCGGTCGATCGACCAGCCGGATCGCGGGCGCCAGCGGCGTGGCGTCGGCCCCGTGGACTTCCAGCCGAACGCCGAGCGACTCCCCCGCTCGCCGGAACGCGCGGAGTAGCTCAACGCGTCGACCGATGCAGGTCAACAGCATCCGCACGAGTTTCCGGCGTGCTTTTCCGGATCGCGTTGATTTTGGAGGGTGCGCCATGAACGTTCCGTCCTGACCTTACTAACCGGGCCCGCGGTCGCCGACCGGGACTATAGCCCGTCCTCCCGTCGCTTGTTAAGGGACCGCCAAGTTGTCGGTTTGCGCTGAGATGATACCTTCAACCGCCGTGGACGCCGTCATCATCAGTTGCGGAACGGAGCTGGTCACCGGGCAGTGCGTGGACACGAACTCGGCCTGGTTGTCGGCGCAACTCACGCCCTTGGGCGTGAAGGTCGTCGAGCATGTGACCGTCGGAGATAATGTGACACACCTGGCCTCGGCGATCCGACGGGCGTTGGACGGCGCGAGCATGGTTATCCTCACCGGCGGGCTCGGTCCGACCCTTGACGACGTAGCCCGCGAGGCGATTGCCGCGGCCGTGGGAGAACCGTTGGAAGAGAACTCCGAGGCGTTGGCCCAAGTCCGGGCGTTTTTCGATCGCTGGCAACGGCCCATGCCGGAATCCAACCGTCGCCAGGCCATGATCCCGCGAGGGTGTGAGGTCATCGCCAACCCCCGCGGCACCGCACCGGGCATCCGCTACAGCCGCGACGATCGCCATCTGTACGCTTTCCCCGGAATCCCCGCCGAAATGCGGGCCATGTTTAACGCGGCGGTCCTTCCACGGCTCCACGCGGTCACCGGCGGGGCGACGACCGAGTCGGCGCGGCTCCTATGTTTCGGAATCAGCGAAGCCAAACTCGGCGAGTTCCTTGCCGACCTGATGCAACGCGGGAGGAACCCATCCGTCGGCACAACCGCGTCCCAGGCCGTACTTAGCGTCCGCGTCCTTTCGGAGGGTGGATCGGCTGAGGAGGCTCGCCGGCTCTTGCAGGCCGATGTCGCCGAGGTCCGCCGCCGACTCGGGACGACGATCTTCGGCGAGGGCGACGACACCCTCGAATGCGTCGTCGCCCGGCTGTTGGTCGAGCATGGCGAGACAATCGCGACGGCGGAATCGTGCACCGGCGGGTTGCTCTCGAAGCGGCTTACCGACATCCCCGGCAGCAGCGCGTACTTCCTGCGCGGATACGTCACGTACGCCGATGCGGCCAAGGTGGACCTTTTGGCTGTTCCTGCGGACTTGGTATCAAAACACGGTGCGGTGAGTGAGCATGTCGCAGGAGCGATGGCGCTCGGATGCCAGCGTGCCGCGGGGTCTGACTATGCAATCTCGACTACGGGCATCGCCGGTCCGACCGGAGGAAGTCCACCGGAGAAGCCGATCGGATTAGTGTACATCGGGCTCGCCCACTCGACCGGGGTCGAAACGCTTCGCGTCCTCTGCGGCGATCACTTGACCCGCGACGAGATTCGCGATCGAAGCTGCAAGACGGCCCTAAATCTTTTGCGCCTCCGGCTGCTCGGCGTCGGTTCCGCGGAGGGAAGATGATCGTACGCTTGCAGGTACAGGTTCTGGAGTTGCCGTTCAGATCATGCGGCGTTAGAATACTAGCGCTTGTTTGAGAGGTTACGGGCCGTGGCGGCGATTCCCCCATGACCCGAAGAAATACGGCCCGAGACGATGAGCACCAACAGCCCCGCTCGTGACTACTTCCACAATATCTGGCGGACCGTCTACACGATCCTGGTTGGAATGCGGATTTCCCTAAAGTATTGCTTCGCCAAGACGGTCACTCTGCAATACCCCGACGTGGCGCCGGCCTTACAGCCGCGCTATCGCGGGTTTCACTTCTTCGAGATCGAGAAGTGCATCGCCTGCGACCTGTGCGCCAAGGCCTGCCCAGTCGATTGCATCTACATCGAGAAGACCGGCCCGCGTAAGATCGACAAAGAAACCGGCGTCGCCGCCGGTGGACTGATGACCCGTTACGCGATCGACTACGCCAAGTGCATGTTCTGCGCCCTGTGCGTAGACCCTTGCCCGACGAATTGCATCCACATGGGCAACCTGCACGATATGTCGGGGTACGATCGCGAAAGCATGATCGTGGAGTTCACCGACCTGGCCAAGAAGGGGTTACAGACGCCCCAGCCGCTTTGGATGCAGAAGGACGACGACGGTCTGCCGGATTGGGCGAAACAGCGGAAGAAGGAGTGGGTCGAGTTCGAGCACTCCAAGGACAAGCTCTCCGGCGACAAGAGCCGTCGCCGTCAGGAGATGGTGAAGGCGCTCGATCCGAAGGCGTAGAATCGTGTGCCACTGCTGTGTCAGCAGTGGCGTGGTGTTGAGAGAGTCGGCAGTGACCCCATCGCTCACGAACATGATGCCCTTGGCTTCCACCCCGTTGCTCGGCGCTGGCGCTTCCGCCTACGCCAACACCAACCTCGAATTGGTGTTGGGGATGCTTCTTTTCGCGCTGGCCGGGTTCGGGATCGTCTTCGCCGCCCTGCTGATCGGCAAGATCGTCCGCCCCACCATGCCCCACCCGGAGAAGTCCACGGCCTACGAGTGCGGCGAGCCGGCCATCGGCGACAGTTGGGTGCAGTTTGATCTCCGCTTCTACACTGTGGCCTTGGTGTTCATCGTGTTCGACGTAGAGATCGCCCTGCTCTGGCCCTGGGCGGTGGTGTTCAAGGAGATGGGCGCGCCGGCATTCTGGGCGTTTTTGGTATTCTTCCTGCTGATCGCCGTGCCGTTTCTGTACGAATGGAAGTCGGGTTACTTGAACTGGGTCCGCGCCTGCACGGGCCAAAAGCGCGACTCGGTGCTGGACGCGCCTCAACCAGAGCCGCGACCGTGAGGAAGCGGACGAACGAAACTGTAAAGTTCGAAGTTCAAAGTTCAAAGACGGACATCGCGCAGTGTCGGTCTTTTCGAACTTTGAACTTTGGACTTTGAACTTCGGACTTTGACGATGAGTTGGATCGAGAATCGTTTCGAGGAAGGCCTGATCGTCACGTCGCTGGACTGGGCGATCAACTGGGGCCGTAGCAGCAGCATCTGGCCGATGACCTTCGGGCTGGCGTGTTGCGCCATCGAGATGATGGCCGTCGGGGCCTCGCGGTTTGACATCGACCGCTTCGGCGCCGGTGCCTTTCGCGCCACCCCACGACAATCCGACCTGATGATCGTCGCGGGCACCGTGACCTACAAAATGGCCAGCCGCCTCAAGAGACTCTACAACCAGATGCCCGAGCCCAAGTACGTGATGGCCATGGGCGCCTGCACCATCGGCGGCGGACCGTACTTCAAACACGGCTACCACGTCGTCAAGGGCGTAGACCTCGTCGTGCCGGTGGATATCTACATCCCCGGCTGCCCTCCGCGACCGGAGGCGCTGCTGGAGGGACTGATGAGATTGCAGGACAAAATCCGCCACCAAACGCGGGCAAAGAGTCTGATGACCAAAGCGAAGGAGTTGGCGTTGAATTGATGTGGCGTCACCTGTTGTGGGTGACGAAATCTCTTCCCCGACCGTGAAAGAGCGATGGTCCGACCGGAAACGACGAGATTGGAAAGTCAACGTATCGGTGCGCGGTAGATACTCTCTCGACGATTCGGTAGAATAAGCGAATCGTCTGCATTGGGGAGAACGGCGTATGGTCAGGCGAACGCCCGCGGGCACGACAACCTTCAGCGATTTCTTGGAACTGATCCGCGAGGATCAGAAAGCGGATCTTCTTGATGGAGTGATCTACTTGGCTTCACCGGAGAATGCGGATCACAACGACCTTCTTCGTTGGTTGACCATCGTGCTGGGGCAGTTTATCGAAGAGCGTAAGCTCGGACGATTGACGATCAATAAGGTAGCCTACCGCCTTTCGGACCGCACCGCGCCGGAGCCTGATCTCGCGTTCGTCGCCGCGAATCGACTCGACCGCATCAAGCCCGGCTACGTCGACGGCCCGCCCGACCTGGCCGTGGAAATCGTCTCTCCGGACAGCGTGGACCGCGATTACGAGGAAAAGCGCCGCCGCTATGAGGCCGCCGGCGTCTTGGAGTATTGGATCATCCATCCTTTGGAAAGCACAGCCACATTCCTGGTCCGCGAAGGGGATGCGTTCGCCGAGCAAGTTTCGAGAAAGCATGTGTACCAGAGCCGCGTGCTTGAGGGGTTCGAGTTCGACACCCGCTGGCTCTTCCAGCGCCCCTTGCCAGCGACCATGCCCATCGTGCGGCGGCTGCTCGGTGAATGAACGGAGGATCGCGCGGGTGACGCATGGTAGCGGAAGAGGTTTGTAGACTGTTGAAGGGTCGCTTCGGCGAGGCCGTCGAGGGTACGGTCCTCCCGGGCGGGCATCCGTACGCGAGGATCGCTGCGGACCGCTGGCCGGAGGTGGCGGTGTTTCTGCGCGACGACCCGCGACTGGGTTTCAACCTGCTGCGGTGCATCTCCGCGCTCGATCTGCTTTCTGAGGAAAAGCTGGCGTGCGTCTATGACCTCTGCCACGTTCCACTAGAGCAGCCGACGGTGCTCAAGACGCAAACCCACGAGTTCGCCGTGCGGGTGGTGGTGGATCGCAGCAACCCGGTAATCCCGTCGGTCGCGCACGTTTGGCCCGCGGCGGATTGGCATGAACGCGAAGCGTACGATCTGATGGGCATTGAGTTTTCCGGTCATCCCGACCTTCGGCGGATTCTCTGTCCGGACGATTGGAATGGGCATCCCTTGCGGAAGGACTACGAGTTCCCACTGGAGTATCACGACATCCCCGCGACGACGGAGTTTGAGCTGACCAACCCGAGGCATTAATCTGAGCCGCGAGCGCGAGCTCGCGGACAACGTCACCGGGCTCGCGCCCGGTGCTCCGATCGCCAGACGAAACTCACGGGCCGCGCCGCCCACAAGGGGCGGCGCTACAACACCGACGGTAGACGCGAGACGCTATGGCGGACACGGTGCTTGAATCGACCCCCGACGTTCTGATCGACTTCGACCGTAGCGAGCAGTCCGACCTGCGCACGGAAGAGATGCTGGTCAACATGGGTCCGCAGCATCCCTCCACGCACGGCGTGCTGCGGCTGGTGCTGCGCACGGACGGGGAGATGGTGCTCGAAGCGATTCCGCACATCGGGTATCTCCATCGCTGCGCGGAAAAGATCGGCGAGAACCTCCAGCCGTACCAGTACATTCCATATACCGACCGCATGGACTACCTCGCGGGGATGAACAACAACCAGGCGTTCGCCCTGGCCGTCGAGCGGTTGTGCGGCGTCCGGGTCCCTCCGCGCGGGCAGGCGATCCGCGTGATCTTCGCGGAACTGAACCGAATCGCCTCGCATCTAGTCTCCCTAGGGTGCTACGGGTTGGACATGGGAGCGTTCACGCCGTTTCTGTACTGTTTCCGCGAGCGCGAAATGATCCTCGATCTGTTCGAGGCCGCGTGCGGGGCAAGGCTGACCTACAGCTACCTCACCATCGGCGGGGCGCACGACGACCTGCCCGATGGTTGGATCGACCGCTGCCGCGAATTCCTCGACTACTTCGAGCCGAAGATCGATGACTACAACAACCTTCTCAGCTTCAACCACATTTTCGTGAAGCGCACGGGCAACGTGGGGATCATCAGCCTCGCGGATGCGATCGCGTGGGGCCTGACCGGGCCGTGCCTGCGGGCCAGCGGCATTCGCTGGGACCTGCGCAAGGTCCTCCCGTACGATGGTTACGAGAAATACGATTTCGAGGTGCCGATCGGTCGAACGGGTGGGAGCAGGGAGATTCCTGAGGGCGTCGCCGTCGGCGACTCCTGGAGCCGCTACTACGTCCGCGTGCTGGAGATGACCCAATCGGTGCGGATCATCCGTCAGGCCCTGGATCAGCTTCCCCCCGGCGACTTTAGGGCGCCCAAGTGCACCAACCTCAAACTTCCCGCCAACGAGGTGTACGTCGAGGTCGAAAACCCTCGCGGCCAGCTCGGCTTCCTGGTCGTCGGCGACGGTTCGGCGATCCCGTCACGTGTCAAAGCCCGAGGCCCGTGCTTCTGCAACCTCTCGATCACGACTCACGTGTGTAGGAACGTCCTCCTGGCCGACGTCCCCGCCATCGTCGGCTCCATCGACGTGGTCATGGGCGAGGTGGACCGTTAGACGCGAGGCGACGAATCGGTCGTCGGCACCTCTCGCCCCGCGAGTAACCCCCCTCCGTGAACGATTGACCCTCGTTACGATCCGTGCGATTCTTCACAAACACCCGTGCGGTCGGGTGGTTGGAGAGAGCGTTTGACCCAGTTTGCGGTACCTTGGCAGCCGACGCGGCGCGTTGAATACGGCCTGCTCGCGCGGCTCGTGGCACGCATGGCCGTCGGGCTCTACCGGCTCTTCGGCCCGTTCGTGCACCGCTTCGCGGGTTTGATTCTGACCAGCGCGGTCGTGGGAACGTGCTTCGTCGTTTGGCTGCACGCGCTGGTATTCGCGTACGTGGACCTGCACATCCTGGGTCCAGCCTCCGCAGGCAGCATGAACCCCGCGCCGCCATTCGGTTACTTTTCACCACCAAGCTGGGGCCTGCCACCGTCGGTCATCGCCCCGCTCATCGAACAAAGCGGCGGATGGGTCGCGTCGTGGTCCGGCCTCCTTCAGTACCTTCTCTGGCCGCTGCAATTCGGGATCGTCCGCGATCTCGTCGGCCTCGGAGCCCTCATCGGCCTGTTCAGCCTCGTCCCCGTCTACACCATCTGGTGGGAGCGGAAGGTCGCGGGGCGGATTCAGTCGCGGCTCGGCCCCATGCGCGTCGGCGGTTGGCACGGCTGGTCGCAGTCCCTCGCCGACGGCATCAAGCTCTTGCTCAAAGAGGACCTGATCCCCGAGGACGCCGACCGCGTTCTCTTTCGCCTCGCACCCTACCTGGCCATCATCCCCTCGGCCTTGGCGTTCGCCGCCCTGCCGTTTGGGGCGACGTACGTGTTTCGCGAGCTTGACGTGGCGCTGGTGTTCATCCTCGGCATCCTCGGCGTCGAGGTGATCGGGGTGATCCTCGCCGGCTGGGCGTCGAACAACAAGTGGAGTGTCTACGGGGCGATGCGTGAGGCCTGCCAGATGGTCTCCTACGAAATCCCCATGGGCATGGCCTTGTTGGTGCCGGTCGTGACCGTCGGGTCGCTCAGCCTTCGCAAGATCGGCGAGGTCCAATCCGACGGATGGTTCTCCTGGCTCGCCTTCAGCAGCCCGTTTGCGTTTGTCGCCTTCGTCAGCTACTTCATCGCCTCGTTGGCGAGTTGCAAGCGGGCCCCCTTCGACCTGCCGGAAGCGGAGAGCGAACTCGTCGCCGGGTTCCACACCGAGTATTCCGGCATTCGCTGGAGTTTCTTTTTCTTCGCCGAATACGCGGCCATGTTCGTGGTCAGCGGCCTGGCGGTCATTCTTTTCCTCGGGGCGTGGAACTCGCCGCTGCCGTCGTCGTGGGGTGACACAGTTACGAGCGCCATGCCGAACTGGCCCATCCTCGTCCGCGGCGTCAACGGGCTGCTCTTCGACGGTCCGATCTGGTTCGTCGCCAAGTGCGTCTTTTTCCTGTACGTGCAGATTTGGCTTCGTTGGACTTTGCCGCGAATCCGCATTGACCAAGTGCTCTACGCCTGTGTACAAGTGCTGCTGCCCCTGACGATGGTCCTGGTGCTCGGCAACACCTTGTGGGTGTGGGCGTCGACCTCGAGCAGCGTGCCGTGGGCGGCGTTCGCTCGAATCTCGAATTGGCTCGTGGGCGGAGTCGGCGCGGTCTTCGCCCTGATGTTTCCGACCATTGCCGCGTACGGTTTCTATCATCGTCGGCGGCTCGTCGGAAACCTTGTCGTCGATGCGCTTCCAGGGTCATAAATGACTTGGTTTCTCAGCGACAAAACGAACAGAGCCCTGAGCGCGAGCGAGGGGTTAAGCGCGCGACCCGTCGCTCGCGCTCCGGGCTCAGATCGTACTCCGTTCTTTTCCGCGAGAGCGCCTCACCGTGGAACTTGCATCGTGGTGGTGACGTGTCTTGCCGGATGGTTGGTGCTGTCGGCGACAACGGCGTGGGCGGCCTCGGCCGTTGACGCGTCGCAATCAACCAACGCCGCCGCGCCCGGTGGGTTGCTCGAAATCCTCCTCTTCTACGCCGTCGCCGGTTCGACCGTGCTATCCGCGCTCGGCGTGTGCGTCGCTAAGAACATCGTTCGTATGGCCGTCTGGCTCTTCATCGGGCTGGGGTCGGTCGCCATGCTGTACTTCCTCCTCGCGGCCAACTTCCTCGGGGCCATTCAGTTGATCGTCTACGTGGGCGGCACGTTGGTGCTGCTCGTTTTCGGCGTCATGCTCACGAGTAAATCGCCGTGGGTCCGGTTCGACCCGCCCAAGGTCGAGATGATCCTTGCAGCGATTGTCTGTACCGCGCTGGCCGTGTCCTTGAGCACGGTGCTGGCGAAGACGGCGTGGTCGAGTGTGGAGAGAGTAGTTCCCGGTGCGACAGTGGCGTCATTGGGCGAACGATTGCTCACGACGTATCTCGTGCCGTTCGAGGTCGCGGGGGTCTTGTTGATGATCGTGATGGTCGGCGCCGCGTATCTTGCGCGGCAGGAGGAGTGATCAGAGCCGCGACCGTGAGGGAGCGGTAGTCACCCGAGTCGAGTGAAGGAATGACCATCGGTTTGACCCATTATCTCTTTGTCGCCGCTGTGCTCTTCGCTTCCGGTCTGTTTACGATGATGACCAAGCGAAACGCCATCGGCATCCTGATCGGCGTCGAGTTGGTGCTGAACAGTGCGAACGTCAACCTGGTCGCGTTCGACCGCTATCTCGGGCCGGGCCGGCTCGACGGCCAGATTACGGCGTTGTTCGTGATCGTCCTCGCCGCCGCGGAGGCGGCGCTGGCGGTCGGGATTTGCATTAACGTGTATAAGAACCTTTCGACCGTGGACGTGGATTCGGCCACGCAGTTGCAAGGGTAACGGACCTGTGTGCCACTGCTGTGTCAGCAGTGGCGGTGTTATCTCACGAATGGTTGCACACTCCTTCGAACTCGCCCTCGCCCTCGGCGTCCTTTCGCCGCTGGTGAGCTTTTGGATCCTGGTCTTCTGGGGTCCTCGGCTCGGCAAGCCGACTGCGGGGTGGACGGCCGTCGTCTTGGGCATGGGTGTTCCGCTGGTATGTGCGACGTACGTCTTGGTCGGATGGCTCGATGCGATCAACAACCATGACGCCGCTGAATTGACCGCCAAGGCCGTTCGGTATCACTGGGCGAATCTCGGCGCCGTGCCCGTCACCATCGGCGTGAAGCTCGATTCCCTCACCGTGGCCATGTATTTCATGGTGGCCTTCATTGCCTTCTGGATTTTCTTCTTCAGCATCGGGTATATGGCCGGTCATAGCGACGAGGTCGATCACCAAAGCAAGTACAGCCGCTTTTTCGCGTACCTTTCCCTATTCGGCTTCTCCATGCTTGGTCTCGTAGTCAGCAGCAGTCTGCTATTCCTGTTTATTTTCTGGGAATTGGTCGGCCTGTGCAGCTATCTGCTGATCGGCTATTACTTCGACAGGCCCTACGCCTCTCGCGCCGCCATCAAGGCCTTCATTACGAATCGCGTCGGGGACTTCGGTTTTCTTATTGGACTCATGCTGGTCTATTTCCAACTCCAGACCTTGGACCTGGATCAGGCTGCCGCGAAGTTCGCGGAGCAATACGCCGCCGGAACGGGCATTTTCGGGAGTAGCTACACGCTCTTTGGCTGGTCCCTCGCGACCATCATAGGCATCGGGCTCTTTTGCGGCGCGATGGGCAAGAGCGCTCAATTCCCGCTGCACGTCTGGTTACCCGATGCGATGGCCGGTCCCACTCCGGTCAGTGCACTGATCCACGCCGCGACGATGGTGGCCGCAGGCGTCTATCTTGTCGCACGAGTATTCCGGCTGATGACGCCCGACGCCCTGATGTTCGTTGCGGCGATCGGTTGTCTGACGCTTTTCTTGATGGCTCTTGTCGCCATTGTGCAGACGGATATCAAGAAGTGCTTGGCCTATTCCACATTGTCACAACTGGGCTATATGATTTTCGGCATGGGCTGCGGGGCCTGGATCGCGGCTCTTTTCCACCTCATCACCCACGCGTTCTTTAAGGCCATGTTGTTCCTCGGCTCAGGCCAGGTGATCGAGGGATGTCACCACGAACAGGACATGCGCCGCATGGGCGGCCTGCGCCGCAAAATGCCCGTCACCTGCTGGACGTTCTTCGTCGGCGTGCTGGCCATCTCCGGCGCGGGCATCGCCGGCACACAGGTCGGCCTGGGCGGGTTCTTTAGCAAGGACGAAATCCTCGCCGTCGCCTACGCTCGTGCCTTCGAGTGGGATGACTACCGCAAGCACGAGGCCCACGAATCGCGCGACGGCCACGCCTTATCCGAACCCGGAGCGCCAGCGACGGGCCAAACCGTGCTCGTGTCCGAACGAGGAGCGCAAGCGACGGGTCATGGAACTGCGCGTTCCGCGATGCTCGTGAGCAATCCGGCCCCCGCTCACACCCGCCCCGTCCCACATGGTGAGTTCGGCAAGGCCTCCATCTTCAAGCGAATCCAAGCGCTCCCGAAATGGATGTTCTACCTCGCCCTGTTCACGGCCTACGTGACGCCGTTCTACATGATGCGCTGTTGGTGGATGACCTTCATGGGCAAACCGCGTGACGAGCATGTGCACCACCATGCCCACGAAAGCCCGTTGATGTACATTCCCCTTGTCGTTCTCGCAGTCGGTACGTTCGCAGCGAGCTACTTCCTTTTCCGCCCGTTGATCGCCGACGCCTCCACGGCTGCAACGGCCGCGCCGCTTGTTCTGGCGACCGACGGGCACGTGCACACCGCGGCGATCATCGCAGCCCACGAGTGGTTGAAGCTCGGCGTGGGCGGGGCCTTCATTGTCGGGTTTGTCGTCGCCATCGCCATTTACGGCCGCGGCTTATCGACCGCCGACCGCATCAAACGCGCCGCGGGTCCTATTTACACTTTGCTCGAACACAAGTATTTCTTCGACGAGGTCTACGACCTGGTGTGGGTCAACGGCTGCATCCTACTGGCCAAGATTTGCCGGTTCATCGACACCTGGTTCGTCGATTTGATCTTCAACATCTTGGCGAGCGCCACCGAGCGTTTCGCCGCCTTTTCCGGCTTGATTCTCGATAACCAGGGCGTGGACGGCATCGTCAACGGCGTCGCGGATACGTCCATGATGGTTTCGGACGCCGTGCGCGGTCCGCAGACGGGGCGCATCCGCAATTATGTATTGTTCGCCGCCGGCGTGGGCACAGTGGCGATTGTACTGGTCTTGCTATATGGTTCCGGATCGACTGAGTCGGTCGCCGCGGTCGCGACCCCGGCGATCCACTGAATAATGCAGCGCAGACATGAATAACATCCTTTCCTGGACCGTGTTCGTTCCCGCCATCGGGGCCGTCTTATGCCTGTTCGCTCCCAAGCGTCAGGCCAGAACGATCGCTCTACTGGCGACCCTCGCTACCCTGCTGCTCTCCCTGACGCTCTTCAGCACCTTCGTCGGCGGAAGCGACGCCGCCGGAGCGCAGTCCGTCTTCGGCAGCAGCTACGGCAAACTGCACCACGTCGAGCGCGCGACGTGGATCGAGCTGCCCGGCAAACTGAAGATCGAGTACTTCCTGGGCATCGACGGCCTGGGTTTTCCCCTCTTCATTCTCACGACCCTGGTCTCCTTCCTCGCCTGCCTCGCAAGCTGGAACTTCGACCACTGGCCCATTCACAAAGGTGCTCGGGCCTATTTTATCCTCTTCCTACTCCTCGAAACCGGAATGCTAGGAGTTTTCGTCTCTCTGGACTTCTTCCTCTTCTATATTTTCTGGGAAGTCATGCTCCTTCCCATGTATTTCCTGATCGGTGTCTGGGGCGGGCCAAGGAAGGAATACGCCGCCATTAAGTTCTTCCTATTCACCCTCGCGGGTTCGGTTCTAATGCTTGTCGCACTGGTGGCGATGTATTTCTATAGCGACGCCGCCATCCATGCCGCGGGCGGCAAAGTCCCCAGTGTCTACCGTGCGGCCGAGAAGACGGTTTTGACCCACGGTACATTCGATCTCATCGAGCTTGCCACGAATACCGTCATCCAGAAGTACTTCGCCGCCTCATCCACGCTGTTCGTCGGATTCAAGTTCGCGCCGTTGATGTTCGTTCTCCTGTTCATCGGCTTTGCGATCAAGTTACCGAGCGTCCCGGTGCACACATGGCTCCCTGACGCGCACGTCGAGGCCCCCACGCCGATCAGCATGATCCTCGCGGGCGTGCTCCTAAAAATGGGCGGTTACGGATTCCTCCGTTTGTGCTACCCGATTTTCCCTACCGCCGGTGAGACGTGGGCATTCCCCCTCGCCGTGATTGGAGTGGTCAGCATTCTCTACGGCGCATTGTGCGCCATGGCTCAGACGGATTTCAAGAAACTCGTCGCCTACAGCTCCGTTTCCCATATGGGATACGTGCTCCTTGGAATAGCAGTGATGACCCAGGCCGGTTTCCAGGGAGCTATGTTCCAGATGATCGCTCACGGCATCAGCTCACCGATGTGCTTTTTTCTGGTCGGTGTCATTTATGAGCGTGCGCACCATCGGGAGATCAATCGCTTCGGCGGCCTCTGGCTCACTATGCCCAAATACGGCACATTGGCGACCATTGGATTTTTCGCCTCGCTCGGGCTACCCGGATTGTGCGGGTTCATAGGTGAGGTCTGGGTGTTGCTGGGAACATTCGACGCCGGCGCCAAATATGCGTGGGCGTACCCGATGGCCATCCTCGCCGCCGCCGGGGTCATACTCACCGCGGGTTATATCCTCTGGCTCATTCGCCGTGTTTATCTTGGAAAAGAGCGTGAAGAGTACGCCGACTATCCCGACGCCAGTCCGCGGGAGACGTTCATTCTCATCCCTATGGCTGTGCTCTGTATTGCAATGGGGGTGCTTCCCATGCAGACCGTTTTCAACTTCACCAACGGAACCTTGGACGTGATGCTCACCCACGTGACGAAAAGCGTGGGATCACCGTGAAATGTCTCGCACATAGATCCATATAACGAGCGCGCAACGCATGACACCGTGGTTGAACATCCCGATCGGCGAGCATTGGCTCTATTTCTCACCGATGCTCGCCCTCACCGCGACCATGTTGGCGGTGGTGGCCTGCCCGCTCATGGTCGGGCGGAGCCCCCGCATCATCGCCGCGGCCGCGTCGCTCGGGATCGTCGCGGCCTTCGTTTTCGCACTTCGCGTCGCCGGCAGTGTGGCCAACCGGGGTGTGAGCGGATTCTCGACCCAACCCACTGCGGGGCTGTTGATTGCCGACAACCTCTCCGCCTGTTTTCAGGTCATCCTCATCGCCTTCCTCGGCGCGGTTTCCTACCTCTGGTGGATCGGCTCCGCTGAGACGGAGCGCAATGCGCCCGAGTTTTTCATCCTTTTGTTGGGCAGCGCGTTGGGCATGGCCCTGATGGTGAGCACTTCGAACCTGCTGATGATCGTCGTCGCGATCGAGGTCGCCTCTCTACCCAGTTACGCCATGGTCGGTTTCGACAAGCGCGATCGGCTCGGCGCGGAGGCCTCGCTCAAATACATGATCTTCGGCGCCGTCTGCGCTGCGATTATGCTCTACGGTGCGAGCCTGCTCTACGGCCTGGTCGGAAGCCTGAGCGTCGCCGACGTGGCCAAGTACGCCGTCGCGCAGTTCGCCGCCGGGGAGAATCGACTACTCACCCTCGCGGGCCTGCTTTGCTTCCTCGCCGGCATCGCCTTCAAGATTTCCGCCGTTCCCTTCCATTTCTGGTGTCCCGACGCCTTCGAGGGTGCGAAGATCGAGGTCACGACGTGGCTCAGCGTGGCGAGCAAGGCCGCCGGCCTCATCCTCCTCACCCGGATCGTGCTGACCTTCTGCGCCGCGGTCGACGGTCCCCTTGCCATGCCCTTGGTGCACCCGTTGGCGTGGGCGATCGGCATTATGGCCGCCGTGACCTGCACCGTCGGCAACTTCGCCGCATACAAGCAACGGAGCGTCAAACGCCTGCTCGCCTATTCCTCCATTGCTCACGCCGGGTACATGATGATGGCCGCCGCCGTGTTCCTGCACCCCGCGTCCCGCGACCACGCCTCCGGCCTGACCGCGCTGCTCGCCTATATCATCATCTATTTTTTTATGAATCTCGGCGCCTTCGGCGTCACCGCCCTCGTCGCCTGGGACACGGGGACCGACCGCATCGAAGCCTTCAACGGTCTCATCCGCCGCGCCCCGTGGCTTGCGGTGCCCATGGTGATCTGTTTGATGTCCCTGGTCGGCTTGCCTCCCTTCGCGGGATTCATTGGGAAATGGTGGGTCCTCGTCGCCCTGGGCAACCTCAACGATCCCCTCGGCTGGTTCCTCATCATCGCCGCCATCCTGAATACCCTCATCAGCCTCTACTACTACCTGCGGATCGTCGTTCAGATGACGTTGCGCGACGACGGACGAACCGTGGTGCACAGTCCGATCGGCGGCATTGCCCTGGTCAATCTCTGCGCCGTCGCCTTGCTCGCTTTGTTTGTATGGGCCCAGCCGCTGCAATCCGTCGCCGATCGGTTCTCGCGGCATCTGTTTGAAGCAACCGCAGCCGCAGCCACGCCCGCCGATCCCGATGCGGTCACCGCGGCTGCCGATGGGACCGTCCGCTGATATGGACCGAGGGCTAGTTGTCGCTATCCTCAACGAATTGTTGACCCTCGAACAACGCAGCCTTGCCCCGCGCCTGTTGGAATCAACCGTCTTCGTGTCGGACCTTTCCGTCACCGCCTTCAGCCTCGTCCAACGGATGGCCCAGGCGACGCGCGACCACGCTGCGGCGTTGACGAAGCTGATCCTCGATTCCGGAGGGAGTCCCGGCCCACGAAGCTCCTCGCTCGCCACGGCCGATTTACACTTTCAGGAGTTGCAGCATGTTCTGCCGCGTCTCATCGCCGACGAGCAAGCCGTAATCCGCAAGTATGCCATCGCCGCACAGCGCCTTTCCGACGAGCCGCGTGCCGCGGCCCTCGTGACGCGCATTCTCCAACGGCGTCAACAAGATTTGCAAACGCTCCGCGAACTCTTCCCGGCTCCGAAGGTCGGCGCGGCTTGACCTTGCCTGACACCGATCGCAGGTCACACGTCGGCAACAGATACAGCCGATTATCCCAGGTTACGGCGCGAAAACCCGTTGAAATCCGCCGAAATCGAGCAGACTCACGCTGCCGTCGCCGTCAAAGTCGAAACTCTCGCAGCCGATTGTCGATTGTCGAATGTCGATTGTCGAATGAAAAGCGGCCGAGTCCAGCGGACCAGTCATGCACGCCTGCCAACTTGAGAAATCGGCAAGATCGACGACCTGATCGCAATCATGGTCGCCGATGCCGAATTCGTACGCCCCCATGTCCACCCGTCCGCAGAGCACCCGCGCGTGTCCCTCAAGCTCGGTTTCGCCGGGCTGTGCGACGAGCGCCGGATCGCCCGTGTCGATGCAGGGCGAACCCGCTTGCAAGCGCAGGTCGCCGTAATCATCATCGACGCCGTCCCAAGTACCGTCCGGCCCGGGATTCGGCGGGCGCACGAACATCGGATCCAAATCGATATTACCCCCGCCGTCCACCGCACCGACCGGCAAGCCGCCCTGCACGTCACTGAAGCGAACGGTGGGGTGCGATGCCTCGTCGCCGATCTCGTCCGGGCTATCACGCCAGAAGATACAGTGGGTCACCGGAACGTTGCTGCCCCTGTTGCCCATCCCGCCGCCGGTACCCGCGGTGTTTCCGGTGAACGTGCATCGCGTTACGGTCGGGGCGCTGCCCACATTCGCTATCCCGCCGCCACCACCACTGACCGTGTTCCCGATGAACGTGCTGTTGCTCAGCATCGGGCTGCTGACATAGTTCTCCATTCCGCCGCCGATGTTGGCTCGGTTTCCGTGAAACATGCAGTTGGTCACATCCGGGGTGCTGAAGCTGTTGTAGACGCCCCCGCCCTCGCCGGCCGTGTTCCCAAGGAAAGGGCAGTCCGTGACGGTCGGGTTGCTGTTGCTGTTCAACATCCCGCCGCCATAGTCCGCCCCGTTAAGACTGAACGTGCAGTCGCGAATGGTTGGAGTGCTGTGGTCGTTCAGGATTCCGCCGCCCCCGTAGGCCGTGTTGCCACGGAACGTGCAGTGGGTCACCCTCGGACTACTGTAGAAGTTGTACATCCCGCCGCCGTATCTCCGCGTGCCGATGAGCGTTCCCGTTCCGCCCGTGATTGTAAGCCCATCGAGGATGGATCCCGGTCCTTCACCGCTGGCGCAGGTGACCACGCTGCTGTTCAAACCCGTGGCGTCCATCGTGGTCACGTCCGCTCCGCCGGAGCTGCGCAACGTGATTGCCTTGCCGAGGAAGTTGATCGTCTCGTGGTACGTCCCCGGAGCCACCACGCACTCATCTACGCCGCTGACCGCGGCGTCGATGCAAGCCTGAATGGTGGCGAAGTCTCCCGGCACGTGGAGCGTCGCGGCGGTTGCAGTCGCGCGAATACCGCCAACGACCGCAAGGGCGATGGCCATAGCCAACGTAACGAGCCTTTTTGTACTCATCGTCGTTTCCTCCGCATCGAGGTCCGTCGCCCAGCGCCCCCGGAGCGGCTGGGCGCACCCCCAGTCGGGGCGGTCGCGGGCGACACATGCCCCCCTACCATGTAAAACACCGAACCTACCAAAACGACGGGAGAAAAATCGGCGAAGCGTAAGAATTTTTTCCGCCAAGGCGAGAAGTGCCGCTGGTGCTAGCGCTACAACGCTAACTCTTTGATGGGCCACGACTGAGGCCGCTTCAGCGGCCTTTCCCGAAGGGCTACAGGCCAGCCGTTTTACGGCTGGTCCGGCGTCGCCCCCTTTTTGGTTCAGCCCGTTTCAACGGGCTTCCTTCTGCGGCGTGTAGTGAGCGCCCAGCAGAACCATTGTTGACGAGGGCCTTATCCTGGCGTGCGTGTTGATTCTGTGATGACGCGCGACCAGGAGGTTCGGCATGTCTCGTT
>Ga0315274_10002011_pt1 | contig 31137 bp, 28 predicted proteins | sample YL17G02_20_MG_FD_203700 | JGI IMG/M metagenome (GOLD analysis project Ga0315274, IMG submission 203700) | Sediment microbial communities from Yellowstone Lake, YNP, Wyoming, USA - YL17G02_20 | ecosystem: Environmental > Aquatic > Freshwater > Lake > Sediment | place: USA: Wyoming | collected...
GCATCGTCGTAGCCCAGCTTGGCTTTGAGGTAGGAAACGGCCAGGAAGGGGATGATACCCGCCAGGATCCCGATGATCACCGCACCACTGGCCGTGACAAAACCGGTGGCGGGCGTGATCACCACCAGACCGGCCACGGCGCCGGAGCAGAAGCCCAGGATGCTGGGTTTGCCCTTGAGGGCGTACTCGGCCATCGCCCACACGAAGGACGCCACGGCCGTCGCCATCGTTGTGGTCGTAAACGCGTTGGCGGCGATGCCGTCGGCGGCGAGCGCGCTGCCGGCGTTGAACCCGTACCATCCCACCCAGAGCATACCGGTGCCGACCATACAGAGCACCATGCTGTGCGGGGGCATGGCCTCCCTGCCGAAGCCCAGCCGCTTGCCGAGGATCAGGCAGAGGATGAGCGCCGACCACCCGGACGACATGTGGACGACGGTGCCGCCGGCGAAGTCGATGGCCTTGATCTTGGCGGCTGCGTTCCAGACGCCGTTCATGGCGCCGTCAATGCCCCAGACCATGTGGGCGAGCGGGAAATAGACGACGAACATCCAGAGCGTCACGAAGAGCAGCACGGCGGAGAACTTCATCCGTTCGGCGATGGCGCCCAGGATCAACGCCGGCGTGATGATGGCGAACATGAGCTGATACATGGCGAACACGTTTTGGGAAACCCAGTAGGCGTAGTTCGTGTTCGGGTTGGAATCCACGTCCTTGAGGAATGCGTGCTTGAGATTGCCCAGGAACGTGGAGGCATCGCCGCCGGCGCCCCTGACGTCTCCGAAAACCAAGCTATAGCCGCACAGCCACCAGAGGATCGTGACCAGACCGGCGATGCCCAGACACTGCGCCAGCACGGAGAGGACGTTCTTGCGCCGGACCAGCCCGCCATAGAACAGCGCCAGGCCGGGCAGCGTCATGAACAGCACCAGCGCGGTGCTCGTCATCATCCAGGCGTTGTGGCCTGGTCCCGGAGCGGACACGTTCGACGTGACCTTCGCGTCGGCAGCGTCGGAACCGCGCCCGACGTTGTTGATGTAGGCTTCGAGGTCGGCCACCCGTTGTTCGACCGAAGGCGTGGCGGGTGCGGCGGGCGCGGCCGGGGCGTCCGCGGCTTGAAGCGGAGCGTACCGACCGGCCAGCACGGTGAGAAGTCCCAGGAGGACAGATAACTTTTTCATGGCAAGGGGATGGTAGGGGTTCGGTGACTTGAGCGGTTCAGATCGCGTGATCGCCCTTCTCCTCCGTCCGGATGCGGACCGCTTCCTCGACCGGGGAGACAAAGACCTTCCCGTCGCCGATCTTCCCGGTCTTGGCGGCTTTGACGATGGCGCCGACCGCGGCCTCGGTCCGGTCGTCCGGCACGACGAGTTCGATCTTGATCTTGGGCAGGAAGTCCACCGTGTATTCGCTGCCGCGGTAGATCTCGGTATGTCCCTTCTGACGGCCAAACCCTTTGACCTCCATAACCGTCATGCCTTCAATGCCCACCTCGCTCAGGGCATCCTTCACTTCCTCCAACTTGAACGGCTTGATGATGGCTTCGACTTTTTTCATTGGCGTGTGCGTATCAGTCACCGGACCGGCCACTGTGGTCGGTCGCCGGGCCCGCCTTAGCTGTGCCCGTGCCACGTCGTTCCAGAGTTCGGTCCCCCTACGGCCAAGCCGCTGGGCTTCAAATGGTTTTCCTGCGTGGAGCAATGCCGGGTGCGACGAAACGGGTGTGATTCCGCTGTTGCGTTTTGGCCAGCGGGGCGCTTCTCAGCCAAGCGCGCTGGTCACGGAGCGACAACGATCCTGACGAGCGACCGGGATTCGGAGACCGGAGATCGAAGGAATCCGCAAACCGAACTCAGCCGTAGATGAGGAGCTGGATGTTCTCCGGGAGATTATGCGCGACCTGCGTCACCACGTTCCCTTTGAGGAGGGACACCAACTTATTGCGGTGTGGCGAGCCGAGGACCAGCAGGTCAATGCCGAGCGTGGCCGAGAGGTCGAGGATGGTGGCGGCCGGGTCTTCGCTCACGGCGTAGAGCGGGACGACTTGGACCTCATTCTGCCGGCCCTGTTCCAACATGGCAGACATGATGGGCGAGGCTTGGGGATCGTCCTGCCAGCGGGGGCGCTCCGTGTTCTCCAACGGTCCGGGGAGTGCGACGGCCAGTTCCTTGACGAAGAGGACATAGAGCGGGCCCTGGCGGAGACGGGCTTCCTCGAGGGCAAACCGCAGCACCGGGGTGAGCCCGCGTGCCGCCACAAGGATCGCCTGGCCTGGCCTGAGGGTAACCTGAAAGTCGGGGACGACTTCCGGCGCCATGGCGGCGGCCACCTCCTTGGCTACGGTGACGGTGCGCAGGCCGGCGCGCGTCTGGACGTAGCTGCGGAGACCCAAGCCCACGCCCAGCACACAGATCGCGAAGAAGAGCGCGTCGTTGTTCACCTTGGCAATGGTGACTTCGACGGCGAACAAGACCAGGAAGGTCACCGTCAGGATGGCCCGTTCGTACCAGGCGAGTGCCAGCCGGCGATTGAACGAGCAGGAACCGAGGTTCACCGTGATGGCGCCGACGACGCCGATGGCGTAGAGGCGGGCCAACGATTCCATGTCCGCGCCGGTGGCCGCCACGACCAGGATGGGCAACGCGGTGGCCAGGATCAGGGGCCACCACGGCACGCCGTGCCGGTTCAAGCGCGTGAATGACCGCGGCATTTCCCCGTCGCGGGCCATCATGTAAAACAAACCGATCTGCGCCGAGATGGCCGTGTTCACCGCGCTGAGCAGGAGCAGGCCGACCACGCTGCCGACGACGGCGCCCATCACCTTGCCGGCAGCCGGGCCAAGGCGCAGGGCGCCGTATTGTTCGCCGAGGAAACGCAGCATGTAGTCGCGCTGAGCGGCCGGGTCCGGCGCGTGTTCCGGCGGCAGCGAGAGCATGGCCCAGCCCAGGAGAACCGTGCCCAGCACGACCTCCGCCGCCACCGGCAGGATCGCCTTGCGCGCCGTCTGCGCGACCTGCGGGCGGTCCAGGGTTGCGCCCGGGTCCAGCTTCATGACGCCGGTGAGATTGGCGATCGCCTCCACGCCACTGAGCGCGAGGATCATGGCCACGAAATGCAGCCAGTTCACTTTGAAACTGGGGTCCGGGCGATGGAGTTGGGCAAAGCTCAGGTTGGGAAGGCTGAGCGCCACGATCACCAGCACGAGGAAGACCGCCGGAAGCGCCAGGAACACGGCCAGGCTCCCGGTGTGTTTCGGGCCGAAGTAATTGATGGCGCCCACCACCAGGATGAACAGCATGGTGGCGACGGCCACCTGCGGATCGGCTATCCGGAAGTAGTACATCGCCGAGTTGCAGCTTAAGGCGGCGGTGACGAGGAAATTGGCCAACAACAGAAGCGCCCCGATCACCGCGAGAAGACGGCTCTGACTCCGGGCGGCCGAATAGACGCCGCCGCCATCCGGGAAGTGCTTGCAGACGATCGTGTAGTTGTAGCCGACCAGGGCGGTCAACGCGCACACCGCCGCGATGATGGGCAGAGACCCGTAGCCGGCATAAAAGAAGGCCAAGCCGATGACGTAGGCCTTGCTGGTCCCCCAGTCGCCGTAGAGCAGCCCGGCGGCCCGACGCCAGCCCACGTTTCGCGGGCGATGTACTCCTACGCTATCCACTAAGCGATATAGCTGTAGTCGTAAGGCTTCCGCATCGGGCGGCTCAGCCACCGGCTGGCTTCCTTCGCACCGTCGCCTTCAAACTGCTCTTCGTTCGGATTCCACCGGAGCGGCCGACCCAGACGGATCGAGATGACCCCAAGGTGCGCGACGGAAATGGACCGGTGCCCGATCTCGGCGCGGCAAATCGGGTCCTTCCGCGTGCGGAGGCACTCGAAGAAGTTGCCCATGTGATTGTCGCTCTTGTAGAGCCGGACGGCATTGGCGGGCAATGGTTCCTCGAGCAGCTCCTGCTTGCTCGCCTTGATCTGGCCCCGGTCCACGAAGATCCAACCGTTCGTGCCGAGGAATTGGATCCCGTTGGGTGTGCTCTTGCCTTCGCCGACGACATTCCGGTCCGTCACGGTGCTTTCATCCACGACCGTCAGGGTCACGCCATTGGCGTATTTGAAATCGATACGGTACTTCGCCATCGCGTCGTAGCCACCGGGAATCATGTCCGTGAGTCCCTTGCCGTTCACTTCGACCGGCCCGGAGAGTTCGCTGCCGTTGCCCCACTGGGCGATGTCGTTGTGGTGCGCGCCCCAGTCAGTCATCTGACCGCCGGAGAACTGATACCACCACCGGAAGTTCCCGTGGCAATTGACGCCGCGGTAATCCACGACCGGGGTTTGGCCGAGCCAGTAATCCCAGTTGAGTTCGGGCGGCACGGGAATGGCCTTGAAGGGGCCTTCGCGCGGGCCGGTGGGCAGGCCGACGACGATGTGCTGCAGTTTGCCAATGCGTCCGTTGCGGGTCAGTTCGCAGGCGAGGCGGAAGCGCGGATCGCTCCGCTGCTGGCTGCCGGTCTGGAACACGGTGCCTTGCTTCTTGACTTCTTTCACCAGCCGTTTGCCCTCGTCGATCATCAGCGTGAGCGGCTTCTCGCTGTAAATGTCCTTGCCGGCGCGCGCGGCCGCGAGATTGACGAGCGTGTGCCAGTGGTCCGGAGTGCCGTTGATGATGACGTGAACGTCGTCGCGCTCCATCACCTTGCGGAAATCCCGGCACTTCACCGGCGCCTTGCCCTCCTTCGTGAACTGCTTCACGGCCTCGTCGGCGTGCTTCTCGTCCACGTCACACACGGCGACGACGTTGCCATAGTTGCTCGCCCACCCGCAGTCGCCGCGGCCCTGCCCGCCGCACCCGACGAGCGCGATGCCGGGCTTGTCATTCGGGGAGAGCTTGCGCGGCGCGGCGGCGCAGGCCCGTTGCTCCTCCAGGAACCAGGCCGGGAGCACGGTGGCGGTGAAGGCCGACGCTTTGAGGAATCGACGCCGACTGAGGGGGAAGTTGAATGAGCTCATGCCGGCGATTTGACGCCGGCCCTGCTGGGGAGTCAACGCGATTTCGGATTCGTGGATAGGGGTCGGAAAGGGGTCGCCCATTAGCAATACGCGCGCACCTGCCAACCACTCCGGACGCACGCCTCCCCCAGGGTTTCCACAAACCGCTGCCGGTCGGCATCATCGCGGAAGATCGGTTCGCGCCGATCGCCCCGGTTCATCACGTGATAGCTCGCTCCGGGATACTCGACTCGAAGTTTGCGCGCCACGACCGGCAGAGCAGGGTTCCCCACACACTGGTCAATCATAAGAACGCCCCCTTTACTTTAAGGGGATATTCTATCGAGTCCGCAAGGGGACATTTTCAAAGAGTCGGGACATCCTGCCCGTTTTACCTTGGACGGCCCCTCCCGTTCGGGTATGCTCCCAGCAGGCGAAAAAGCAAATTTTATTGTGAAAATCAGTAATGCGTTAACCGCCCGACGTCAACAACTGTTTCCTATCACTTTGGGTTTTCTGTTGCTCCTTTTTGGCAACATTCAATGGGCTTGCGGGGCCGACTTGAACGGCGGTGATGACTTCAACGACAATTTCAAAGACACCGCCAAATGGGGTGCAGACTTGGCCGTCGGCAGCTCTACCCTCACCGAGACGCAGCAACGGTTGGAACTGACCACCAGCGCTTCGGGAGCGCAGAGTTACTTGATCCGACCTTGGATTCTCAACACCGCCAGTCCCACCTCGGACTGGGAAATCGTCGCCAGCGTCATGAACATCGCCAACCCCGGTCTGGCCAGTAACCAGTCCTGTTCGATCGGTTTGCTCGTGATGAGCAGTGTCGCCATCGGTGACTACGTTTACGTGGGGCTCTATGCGTCCACCTTGGGCGGGCCGCCCTTGCGCCGCGGATTTGTGAGCGCCCTGGGGCACAGTATGATCGATCTCCGTGACGCCGATTCCCACAACATCGGGGCCCTGGCTGGCGCGGTGCGTATGCTGTTCAACTCGCGCACCAAGGTAATCACGGTGTATTTCGATGTCGGGGCCAATCCCGAAGGCTATGCGTGGGTGTCGCTCGGCTCCTTTGGCGTCGCCGGAAGCCAGGGGACGACTACCAATGCCAACTGGGACCTCTCGGGTTTGCAGCCATTTATCGTGGGAGTTTACGGCGCGTCTTCAAATATGAATGTGTCCATCGGAACCGTCAGTGCCGATAACTTCTCGCCTCAAACCGCCATGACTTCGCTGCCCTCACTTCACGCATCAAGCAGCGGTAGTCAACTGACGATCACCTGGCCGCGCGCTGCCTTGGGCTACCTCCTGCAGGAGCAGGGCGACGTGGATAGTGGAGTCTGGACTGGCGCCGGCTCGCCTATCCTTATCAATGACGTGAACGTATTCCGCACCGACTTCGCCAGCGAGCGGAAGTTCTATCGCTTGATGCGCCCATAACCCTTGGGGCGGTTGCGACCGGGCTGAGGTCAGGAACAGATCGCCCCGCCGCCGTCGGCTTGGACCAACCGCTCCAGCCCTTCACCCTGGTGATTCAGATGGATGCCTGGAACATCCGAGAACGGGATCACTGGCGTCAAACCCAAGCGATGCGTCGACGGGGCGAGGATCCCAAGCGCTGGCATTGGGTCTACACGGCAACCGGAAGGGGTCTTAGTAATGACACCTGAGTTGGCTTGGGCCGCCTCGCCAACTTGGTGGACGCGGGAAGCACCTAATCCGCGAGATAGGAGACGCGTGAGGGCAGCGGTATGACGGCGGTTGCCAGATGGGCCCGTTCGCGCTATGGATCGCGCCATGCAACGTCCCCTTTTCGCCTGCCTCTGGTGCGCGGGCCTGCTTGGCCTGCCTGTCCTATCGCCCTTGCGCGCGGCGACCGACCGGCCGTTCCTTGAGTCGGAACTGATCTTCCCGCTTGAGACCTGGCACAACCACGCCTCGTGCATCGTCGAAGCCCCGAACGGCGATCTGCTGGTCTGCTGGTTCCACGGCTCTGGCGAGCGGACGGCCGACGACGTGAAGATCGAAGGCGCGCGCCAGCGCAAGGGGCGTCGCGCCTGGAGCCCGCGGTTCACGATGGCCGACACCCCGGGCTATCCCGACACGAACTGCGCCCTGTTCATCGATCCCCAGGGGCGTCTTTGGCTGCTCTGGCCCACGATCCTCGCCAACCGCTGGGAGACCGCGTTGATGAAGTACCGGATCTCGTCCGATTACCGGAAGGACGGTCCGCCTCGTTGGGAAACGGGCGAAGTGCTGCACGTGACGCCCGGTCCCGAGTTCGAGACGCTGGCGCTGGCGTTCTGGCAAAAGGCGGAGGCGGGCCTGGGAGCGATGAATCTACCGGCCGACAAGCAGGCGGAGGCCAGAACCTACCTGGCCACCCTGCGCACACGGGCGGCGGACAAGCTGTCCCGCCGCCTCGGTTGGATGACGCGGGCGCATCCGTTCGTCCTCGATAGCCGGCGCTTGATCGTGCCGCTCTACTCGGATGGTTTCGATTGTTCGCTCATGGCGATCACCGACGACTGGGGGCAGACCTGGCACACGAGCACGCCGTTGTTGGGCTTGGGCAACATCCAGCCGAGCATCTTGCAGCGCAGAGACGGCTCGCTCTTCACGCTCATGCGCGACAACGGACCCCCGCCCGCCCGGCTCCACCAGAGCGAGTCCCGCGACCGCGGCGAGACGTGGTCGCCCGTGACGGATTCCGATCTGCCGAACCCCGGTTCCGGCGCGGAGATCATTGGGTTGAGGAACGGCCACTGGGTGCTGATCAGCAATGACACCGAGGACGGTCGCCATAGTCTGGCCGTCCAGATTTCCGACGACGAAGGGAAGACCTGGAAATGGAAGCGGCATCTCGAGCGCGACACACCGGGGCCTGAGGCCGGGCGCTTTCACTATCCCAGCATCATCCAGGCGAAGGACGGCACGCTGCATGCGAGCTACAGTTATCATCTGCACGGTCGGACCTTGCCGAAGGACGTCGATGGCGACGCCGCGGGCAAGTCGATCAAGCACGCGCATTTCAACGAGGTGTGGGTGCTGGTGGGGGACTGAGGGCCGTGTCCTGGTCGGTTCCATGCTTCCCTTGAGCCACCCGGGCGGCTACAGTCGCGCCCACGTTGAACGCCGCAAACCTGTTTCGCGTTATGAAACCTGAATCCCAGATGACCCGTCGCTCCTTCCTCCGTACCACTGCCGTTCTCACCACGCCTTGCCTCATCCCCGCGCGGCTGTTGGGGGCGGAAGCGCCCAGCCAGCAGATCACGGTCGGCTTCATCGGCGTGGGCGACCACGGCACGAGCTGGAACCTGCGCCGCTACCTCGAGTTGAAGCAGATGGCCCGCGTGCTCGTGGTTTGTGACGTGGACGGCCAGCGCATGCGGCACGCCAAGGAGATCGTGGACGAGCAGTACTTGAACAAGGATTGCGGCATGACGAAGGACTTCCGCGAAGTCCTGGCCCGAAAGGACATCGACGCGGTGATGATTTCCACTCCGGACCACTGGCATACTTTGATCAGTGTGCTAGCCCTGCGGAAGGGCAAGGACGTGCAGTGCGAGAAACCCACGTTGACCCTCGACGAGGGCAAGCTGCTCATCAAGGAGGTACGGAAGCGCAAGAAGGTGTTCCAGACCAGCACGGAGGATCGGTCAATCCCGGTTTACCACCGCATGGCCGAGTTGGTTCGCAACGGCCGGATCGGCAAGCTCCAGAAGATCGAGGTCATCCTGCCCAAGCAGCCGAACGTGCCGGGCGATCCGACGCCCCAGCCCGTGCCGCCGGACCTGGATTGGGACATGTGGCTCGGCCCGGCGCCCGAAGCCCCCTACACCAAGGACCGCGTTCACTTCAACTTCCGGTGGATTTGGGATTACTCCGGCGGGATCATCTGCGACTGGGGCACCCACCTGTTCGACACGGCGCAATGGGCCAACAACACCGAGCGCAGCGGACCAGTCGAAATCGAGGGCACCGGCACGTTCTGGGAAGGCGGCCTCTACAACACCGTGAAGGACTACGACGTCACCTATCGCTACGCGAATGGCGTCGTCATGACCTGCAAGCCGGGCAACCCGAGCATCAAGTTCATCGGCACCGACGGGTGGGTCGGCAACACCGGTTGGCGGGGCGAACTCCAGGCGAGTTCAAGAGAAATCAAGGAGTCGAAGATCGGTCCGGAGGAAACCCGCCTTTACACCAACCTGGAAGGCGAGCACCACGACTTCCTGCAGTGTGTCCGGAGCCGGAAGGACCCCTATTTCCCAGTCGAGATCGGGCATCGGGTATCCTCGGTCTGTCACCTGGCGAACATCGCGATCAAGGTCGGTCGCAAACTCAAGTGGGATCCGGAGAAGGAGAAGTTTGCGGGGGATGCCGCGGCCAACGCCCTTTGCGAGATTCGCCCGATGCGCAAGCCGTGGCAGCTGTGAGGCCTACGCTTTCGGCGCGGCGGGCTTGAGCTCCTGAATCCGGAGGTTGCGGAAGTCGAAAACCTTGTTCTCCGCTTGAATGCCGAGGTAACCGCGCTCCCGGTCGATGAGGTCGGTCTCCCAGGCCCGTTCACCATCGACGTCCAACGTGGCTTTCTTGCCGCGGACTTCGATGCGGAACTTCACCCACTGGTTCAACGGCATCCGGGGAGTCTCGGAAGGCACTTTCGGGCTGTAACCCTTCACCAGCCCACCCAACGCGTCGAAGCGGAGGTTGACCTGCCAGCCGTCGGTGGGCCACGGCTTGCCGTCGAGCCCGGAGCGGAGGAAGAACCCGCTGTCATACTTCTCGTCCAAGGCGCGCCACTCGAACTCGAGGATGAAGTCGCCGTATTCCTTTTCGGTGCGGAGCCAGCCCATGCCTTTGACGAGGCGGAGATTGCCGTCCTTGACCTCGAAGGTGACGTCGTGGACCGGCCGCCAACCGGTCAGGTCCTTGCCATTGAACAAGGATTCCCATTTCCCCGCAGGCGTGTCTGCGCCCTGGCCGGCGGGGCCGAGGCAGAACCAGGTGAGGAGAGCGAATGAAGACAGGAGGCGCTTCGTGTTCATGCGGGGAGATTCTTGTGCCCGAGGCCATGGTGGCGTCAAGCGCGGCGATGGGCCTTCTACGGCTTTCATCCGTATCCATTCCCTCGAAACCCCAGATGAACTCAGATGGACACAGATAAGGCAGCTACCCGGACTTGAGGATGATCAGGTCGTTGGTCCGCGCGTCCGGAGTGACTTCGAGTTTCTCCAGCTTGCCCTCACGATAAACGCCTTCGATGGTCGTCCCGAGCGGCGCGTGGAGCTTGAACTCGACATCCCAGTCCTTCGGCCACGCCGGGAACAGCAGCAGCTTCCGTCCGTCCCATTGAAGCAGCATGGTCTGCAGCGCCATCAGGCCGTTGGCGCCGTGGTCCTGATCCGGAATCCAGTCGAAGTTCGGTCCCCAGAACGCCGGGAAGCGGCTCTCAGGATGTTTCGTCGCCAGACGAGTGGACAGCAGGCGCGCCGCCTCGTCGGCCAAGCCGAGCAGCGCCGCTTGGGTTTCGTCCTGCTGCCAGCCGCGATTGCCCTTGAACTGGCGCGCGGCAAACGTGCGCCGCGCGAGCTCCAGGTCGGGCTTGCCCACGCCATAGAGCCGGTAGGGAAACACGGCGTAGAGTTCCGCGTTCTCCATGTTCCGCTGGGTCGCGAATTTTTCTGCCGGGGCGAGGACGGTGGCGCCGTTGAGCTCGCGCTTCGGGATCGGAGGCAGCTCGCGTAGCAACCGCCTCCAGGTTGCGCGCTGAGGCTCGGTCGTGGCGGACTCGGGCAGCGCCAGCAAGCCGTCGAGCACAAACCGCAGGCCGGCGATCTCGGGCATCGGGTTCACGCATTCCCACCAGGTCTCGAGCGCTTGCGACGGCTCGAAGCGCACCTTGCCGGCGCTATCGCGCGGCCAGTGCCGGTCGAAGAACTCAATCATCGGCGCCGCCAGCGGCAGGAGGGTCTCCTTCAAAAACCGTTCATCCGGCGTGAATGCGTAGTGGTCCAGCATCATTGCGGTCAGCTCCAGGCCACCGGACCAGTAGTAGCGGATGTACTCGTTGGCGGTGAGCCCGAGCGGGAGGTTGGCGCGGTCCCAGCCGTAGCCGAACTCGCTGTTGGCGTAGGTGCCCCAGAAGTAAATCGTTTCCGGGAAAAACGCGCCGCCGTGTTGGTAGTAGAGCTTCGTCCGCGCTTCAGCCAACGGGAGCGCGTCGCGATACATCCGGAAGAGCGGCGCCATGAGATCCGTGTCACCGCTGGCGAGCATCGGCCAGTACGGCAGTCGGGTGTTCTGGAACCAGTAGCAGCCGCCCCATTGGCGATAGTCCGCGTCGAACTTGCCGGGCACATCCACGTTGAAGATCGAGCCGTTGAACTTGATCGGAAAGGCTCCGCGTCCGGCGCAGGCGCTCAGGAAACGTTGGAGGGCGTAGCCGCGGGTGATCACCTGCGGCACGGGCTCGGTCGTGGCCGGTTCACCGGCTGAAGCGACGAGGCGGCCATCGAGATAGAGTTTCTTCTCTCCGGTGCGCGCGTCGAACACCCCCGCCACGTGGGACCAGCGGTTGGTGGGCAGCTTGGCGTCGTAGCCGAGCGCGCCGTCGGCGACGATCAACCGCAGCGAGTGGCCCGGATACGTGTCGAGCAGGTAGCCGTTCGAGGTGCCGGCCTGGGACTTGTCGATGATGCGTCCTCCGCCGGGCGGCAGTGCGTCCGGGCAGATCCAGGCTTCGAGCGTGACCGCCTCTTCGAGATCCAACTCCGCCTGATGGGGAACCTCGAGATAGCCGCGGCCGCGGAAATGCAGGAAGCGTCGGGCCGATCCGTCCGTCATGGCCCATTGCTCGACGTCGTCCACTTTGCGGGCAAACAGGGTCTGGGGACCGTCGCTGTAGAACCCGGTGCTATGGATGCGAACCCAGTCCCACTCCGCGACCAGTCCCGTGGCGGGGACGGGTGTGGGCCGCACCGTTACCGCGCCGGGTCCATCCGGACGATCGATCGCCGCTCGCCGGCGAATCTCTCCTGCGCTCAACGCGCGATTCCAGATGGTCAGCCGGGTCATTCGTCCGCGGAAACGGTTCCGCCCTTCGCTGTCCGTGCCGATGCGGAGGGGAAGCTCGTTCCGAATCATCTTCTGCGCGAGGAAGGTGTCGGACTTCGTCGCGGTCACGCGGATCCAACTCCGGCCCCAGAACGCGCTCCACCATTCAGTGTGAACTCGGCGGGCCTGATCCCAATCCACGGCCTCGGTCCTGGCCGCGTTCTGGTCCAATTGACTCAGCCAGGCGTCCGCCGTCTCCGTCTGGGCGGTGAGGGCATGGAGGACGAGCCTGAAGCGCTTGCGCGGTGCCGCGGACTTGAGCGACTGGGGATCGGCCTTCACGAGTCCGTCGCCCCTCATCACCGCGCCGAACGTGCGGTGCAGCAATGGATCGGCGCCCTGACCCAGGAGAGTTCCGAGTCCCTGGTGCTTCAAGGTGACCGGCCAGATGGAAGATTCATTCCGGTGGAACCAGACAAGCTGCTCCTTGGGCGAATCGAGGATCGTGTCCGGATAAGCGATGGCCGGCTGGTCTTTGGCAAAGCCCTCGACGCCGTGCATCTCCTGGCTCGAGAGCTCACGCTTCTGCGTGCGCCATATTTCCAGGTCGGCCTGCAAGTCGAACGGTTTGGTGCCGTCGGCCTCCAACCGGACCACGGGATGATTGGCATCCACCCAGACGCGCACCGCGACCGCTGATTCCATCGCACCGGCGCGGATTTCGATCTCGCCCTGGCGGAGCCTGAGCTCCTGTCGAAACGGTTGCCCGACCCGGAACGGGCTAGGGGTCAGTTTCACCCGCACGCGGCCGAGTTTCACCAGCCGGCAATGCTCGTCCCACGCGTCGGTCTTGCTGAGATAGAAGAGCAGGTCGCCGTCCCGCTCGACCCAGAGGTTCAATCCGAGGTCGCCGTTGCCGAGCGGCATCGAGCCGGAGGAGTTCGTGCTGGGCGTGGCCCAAACGACGTTGCCGGCGTCGAGCGGATCAGGCTGGGCGCCAGCGAGCGAGCCCCCGAGCACCGCGCCCAGGAACAGAGCGAAGGGAGCCAGCCCCATCCGCCTGCGAACCGAGCATGGGGAGGCGGTACGCCCGACGAGGCAAGCGAACGGCTTCATTTGCCTCGGAGCATAGGCAGGTCGGCCTGGCAGGGCAAAGCCGGATCGGCGGTCTCGCTTCGTCGTTGCCAAAGAGCGCAACGAGGGAACCGACGAAGCGGTTCGCTCCAATGACGCTGCCCGTGCGGGTGGCACCATGCGGGGAGTCTGCCGTGCATCACACCAGGCGGCAATTCGACCTGTGCGTGATCTTCACGCCGGACGCGTGGGAATCCACCGCCAAGAGCTTGCTCCGGAGATCTTAGGAGCTCATTCTGGCTCCAGCAGGCCGGTTCGCTACAGCGGCATCGTCGATGCTGAAGACTCGCGGTAGCATTGCCCAACTCGGTGAAAGAGGTTCATCTGAGCGGGAGCATCCGGAGGAGATAAAGCACCTGGGTGCGCACAACGATTGGAAAGGGAACCATGAAAACGACGCGTAGGCTTGGGGTCTGGCAGACCAGAACGGCATGGCCCGTTCTTGTCTGGTTGGGCATCGGGAGTGGTGTGTTGGGTGGGGACCTCGACCCACAGCGAGTGGGAGAGTGCGATACCGGCGGGTACGCCAGGGCGGTGGCGGTAGCAGGAAACTACGCCTACGTGGCTGACGACCGAGCCGGCCTGCAAGTGATCGACGTGCGCAACCCGGCGAATCCACAGCGAGTGGGTGGGTTTGACACGAGCGGTTCGGCCCAGGCAATAGCCGTGATGGGCAGCTTCGCCTTCGTGGCGGATGGCACCAACGGTTTGCAGGTGATCGACATCAGCGACCCGGTCCATCCACAGCGTGTGGGTGGCTATGACACCAGCGATTCTACCGATGGCGTCGCGGTCACGGGCAACTTCGCGTTTATGGCGGATAGGAGTGCCGGCTTGGTGGTCATCGACGTTTCCGATCCGGCCAACCCACACCGAGTGGGCGGTTATGACACGAGCGGTTTTGCCAATGGCGTGGCGGTGATGGGCAATTTCGCGTTCGTGGCGGATGGGAGTGGTGGCCTGGTGGTGATCGACGTATCCAACCCGGCCAGCCCACGGCGAGCGGGGAGTTGTGGCACGATCGAACCCGCCTATGGCGTGGCCGTGATGGACAACTTGGCTTACGTGGCGAAAAGGGTAGCCGGGCTCCAGGTGATAGACGTGAGTGACCCGGCCAATCCCCAGGCGGTGGCTTCGTATGGCACGTACGGTTCGGTCATTGGTGTGGCGATGATGGGCAGCTTCGCCTACCTGGCTGAGGATAGCGCCGGCTTGGACGTGATCGACGTGAGCAACCCGGGCCATCCGCGTCGGGCCGGCGGTTGTGACACGCGGCGGTCCGCCAGCGGCGTGGCCGTGCTGGGGACTTACGCCTACGTCGCGGACGGCGATGCGGGCCTGGTGGTCATCGACATCAGCGGCCTGGCCAAACCGCAGCGGATCGGAGAGTGCGATACCCGTGGGTCGGCGTATGACGTGGCGGTGATGGGGGATTACGCTTGCGTGGCTGATGGCCAGGCCGGCCTCGCGGTGATCGACATATCCAACCCAGCCAGTCCCTCGTGGGTGGGTGGGTGTGACACGAACGGTCTCGCCCTTGGCGTGGCGGTGATGGGCCATTACGCCTGCGTGGCCAGTTGGTACGACGGTTTGCAGGTGATCGACGTGACTAAGCCCGCGAATCCGCGATGGGTCGGCGGGTGCGACACGAGCGGGTACGCCCGGGCGGTGGCAGTGGCAGGGAACTACGCCTACGTGGCGAATCGGGGACGATGGACCGGCTCCAATTCCATCGGCGGCCTTCTGATCATCGACGTATCCAACCCGGCCAATCCACAACCGGTCGGCGCGTACGACACGAGCGGGTCCGCGGGTAGCTTGGTTGTGACAGGCGCCTATGCCTACCTCGCGGAAACAAACCTCCTCGAGGTGATCGACGTGAGCCGTCCCGCCAATCCGCGGCGTGTGGGTGCTTATGCCGCGAGCGCATCCTTGAGCGGTGTTGCGCTCGCCGGCCATCACGCCTGTCTGGCGGAGGGGACCAATGGCTTGGTGGCCCTCGACGTGAGTAATCCGGCCAACCCGCGCCGGGTGGGCGGCTGTGCCATCCGCAAGCCTGCCCATGCCGTGGCCGTGATGGGCAACTACGCCTATCTGGCTGGCTGGGACTCCTCTGGCACGAATGGCCTCGGCGGCCTGGATGTGATTGACATCAGCAATCCGGCCGACCCACGCCGGGTAGGAGGAAACTCCTCCTTCGGCTATCCCTCTCGGGTGGCGACGGCGCGAGACAGGGTCTTCGTGGCTGCCGGAAGCGATGGCCTCGTGATCTTGAACCGCTATCAAGCCCTACCGCCTCAGTTCGACTCGCAGCGACTGGATCCGATCGGATTCCACCTGTTCCTGCGCGGCGAGGCCGGGCAGACGATGCGGCTTCAGCGGAGCCTGGACCTGAGCGCCTGGGAAGACTGGGTCGTACTGCCGGCCACAGGCGACCGGCAGGAAGTGGTCGATCCCGGCGCGCTCTCACACCCCAGCCAGTTCTATCGCGCGGTCATTCCCTGAGGCGGGCTGGGGCGTTCGCCAGGAGGACAGCGCTTCGTCGCTGCTCTCGCATCAGCGAAAGGGCGCGGTTTCACCCGCGCCCTCTTGAATCCAAAGAGCAGAGAAAAGCCCGCTAAACACGCCAAATGGCGCTAAGAAAACGGACGGACCGAAACTGAATCAGGATGTTCAGCTCGGTCCGTGACGCCGCCCCATTTCGTCCTTTGTCTTCGACTGTTCGGCGTCTTTAGCGGGGAATTGCCTCCGCGTCGGCTTCAGTTCTTCGCCTTGGTGTAGGTATCGACCTCGGCCTTCTCGTCGCTGCGCTCGCGGTCGAAGTTCAACGCGAGGGTCAGCGAGTTCCAGCCCGTGAGGTAGATGATGTCGCGGTCGTCATTCGTCGGCTCGAGGTTGTCCTCGGAGTAGCCGCCCACGATGTCGGTCAATTTCATGACCTTGAACGAACCCAGCTTCTCGAGCTTCACCTTGCCCTTGGCAAAGAGCAGGGTGTCGCCCTGCTTGGATTGGACCCGGTAGGTGAGACCGGCGTCTTTGAACTCCACCGTCTGGGTGACCTCGCCCCAGCGATCGCTGTTTTTCTTCAAGGTCCATTTGCCCTGGAGCTCCGAGGTGGCGGCGGTCTGGCCGAGGACGCTGAGGGTACCCAGCAGCCCGAAGGCGCTGACGGCGATGAGGGTGATCAGGTGTTTCTTCATGCTCTTGGTTTTTCGGTGTTGTGTTTTCGGTTAAGGACGTTCCGCCGCGGCGGTCCAACCGCCGGAGCCCGAAACGTCAAATGACTTGGGTCTGCGTTCGTGGGAAGCTTTTCCCTCCAACGAGTTGTTGCGCATGGGGATCATGAAGCGTAGCCGGACGTCAGTCGGCGTTAATACCCTCTGCGCCAAGTGAAGCATGCGCGGACTCACGTCCGCGGCTACGCGCAAGTTCACGGAGAGGGCCATCGTTTACTCCGCCAGGAAATCCTTCTTCAGGAAATCCTCGTCGAGCTTCTTGCGCACGAGGGCCTGCCGTTCCTCCTCGAGGCGCCTCAGTTTCTCAGCCTGGGCGGGCGTGAGCTCGCGGGCGATGCGCCCGTTGGCCGCCTGGACGAGTTGCGTGACCCGCTGCACCGTCTCCAGCGTCAGCGTGCGATACTCCTCGCACGCCTGATTGACCAGCGGCTCGATCCGGACAACCTGTTCCGGGGTGAGCTCCAGCTCGGATTTCAGGATGTCCATCAGCGTGGACCGGAGATTGTCCACGCGCAGTCGATGCTCGGCCAGGCGCTGGCCGACGCCGATCGAGTTGACGCTGCCGGTCACCACGCCGGCAACGAAGATGGCCCCGACAATCAGGATGTTTCTCAGGCGGGGATTCATTTTGGGAGAAAGAGGCTGACGACGGAATCCGACGCGATCTGTTCGGGCACATCGCGACGCCAGACGACGCGGAAGTTGAAGGCCAAACTCACCGCCATGATCAACGTGGCGCAGGCCAGGGCACCGCGGCTGACAGACAACCAGCTCTGGGCCGGAGCGCCGGCGGGTTTGGCCAGCCATCGATTGACCACGGAACGGGCGAACCACGGCGGGGCCGACGGCACCGCCTGGGGTGTGGCCGGCTCGCGGGCCGCGGCGATCAATCGGTTCAACGGGCCTTCAAGCTGGTTCATGGTCTTTCAGCAGCCGCGCCAGCGCCCGACGCAGCTTCCGCCGCGCCCGGTGCAGGCGAACACGGATGTTGATGCGGCTCCAGCCGGTGAGCTGCTGCACCTCGTCGAGGGGTCGTTCTTCGAGTTCGAGCAGTTCGAGCAGCGTCCGCTCCTTCGGCGGGAGTTGACCAAGGAGTGCCCCCATTAGCTCGCGGGCAGACGCCTGTTGCCCGGGATCGGGTTCGTGGCCCACCAACACCACCGAGTCCAGCACTTCGACTTGTTCCTCCGGCAGATCGGCCCAACGCAGCTCCGGCCGGCTCCGCTGACGGCGCAGTTGGTTCAGGCAGGTCCGGAAGGCGATGCGACGCGCCCAGGCCTCGAGCGACGTCGCTGAGCCGCGGAAGCCCTCGAGGTTCGCGAAGATCTTGAGGAACACATCCTGGGCGAGGTCCTGCGGGTCGGCGCCACGCGGCAGGCGCCGGTGAATGACGGCCATGACGGCGGGATGGAGGAACTCCACCAACGCTTCCGCCGCCGCTGGATCCCGCTGCCGGGTCCGTTCCAGCAGCGCGCCCGCATCCGCAGTCTCGTTGCCCATGCGCTTGGCCTGCCCAATCCGCCATACGGGGCCCTAAGACACCCGGGCGGCATAGGCTGTTACGCCTCTTTCTGCCAAGCGCGAATCCGCTTGGCGACTCCGGAATGGGCGGTGGTGGCGTCCTCGGGAAGCGGTGGCTTGTCCGCGTTCTCAAGGGGAGCGGCTGGCGACCGGGCTAATCCACCGAGTCAACTCGGTTGTCCCACTTCGCCCTGGCCTTCGGCTCCTGGTGGGGCCGCAGCATCCGTTTCTGGCGCTCGCGGTCGCCGGTATTGCGGACCACAGGGATGGGTTGCTCGGTGTTGATGTCCAGGCCGGTCACGTACATCGCCGCCGCGCCGGTCATGGGTAACGGGATGAAGTCCTGCACCTGCTGGAGGTTCCATCGCTCCTTCTTAAGGAACTGCTCGACCGCGCCCATTTCCTTCTCGGTGCAGCCGGGGAAGCTGGAAATGAAATACGGCACGAGGTACTGCTCCTTGCCCGCCGCTTCGCTCTCCTCGAAGAATTTCCCCATGAACGCCGGGAACTCACCCGCCGGCTTGCGCATCCGCCGCAGCACCTCCGGATGCAGATGCTCAGGGGCGACCTTCATGTGACCGGAGACATGGTTCCGCACCAGCTCGCGGAAATACTCCGGCGTCCGCAGCGCCACGTCCATGCGGATGCCCGACTGGACGAAGACGTGTTTGACGCCCGGCACCGCGCGCGCCGAACGGAGGAGTTGCAGGCTCCGCCGCTCGTCGATGCCGAAGTGCGGGCAGATCGTCGGCCAGAGACAGCTTGGGCGATGGCAGCTCTTGCAGGCCTCCACATGGCCGTTCTGGGCCGCGTAGAGGTTCGCCGTCGGTCCGCCGAGATCGGAGACGGTACCACGGAATGTGTCCGCCTCGGTCATCTTGCGGATCTCCTTGAGCACGGAATCGACGCTGCGGCTGGAGAGGAACTTGCCCTGGTGGAAACCCAGCCCGCAGAACGTGCACCCGCCGGCGCAACCTCGCGAAACGATGATCGAGTCCTTGATGCTGGCGAACCCGGGCACCGGGCCGTGGTAGGACGGATGCGCCAGCCGCATGAACGGCAACTCATAGAGCGCGTCGAGCTCGCGGCCCTCCAACGGGAACGCCGGCGGTTCCATCACCACGGCGCGCTGGCCGTGCCTCTGGACGAGCCGCTTGCCGCAATACGGCGTTTGCTGGGCTTCGACCACTTTGGTGAGACGCAGGAGAAGCTTCTTGTCCTTCTGGATGCCCTCCCACGACGGCAGGAGGAGGCTGTCGGTGAAGTCGGAGGTGGCGGTGGCTTTCGCGCCCAGCAGCCGTGCCGTGCCGCGGATGCCGCTGAGGTTTCGATTGCCGGCGCGCAGGCGGGCGGCGATCTCGCGCACGGCGGTTTCGCCCATGCCATAGACGAGGATGTCGGCCTTAGCGTCGGCCAGGATGGACGGGCGCAGCTTGTCCTCCCAGTAATCGTAATGGACCACGCGCCGCATGCTGGCTTCCATGCCGCCCATCACCACTGTTACCCCCGGAAATGCCCGCTGGCAGATCTGGGTATAGACCACCGCGGCGTGGTTCGGGCGTTTGCCGGGGATGCCGTCCTCGCTATAGACGTCCTCCTTGCGCTTGTGGCGCGCGGCGGTGTAGTTGGAGAGCATCGAGTCGAGGTTGCCGGCCGACACGCCGCAGAACAGGCGCGGTCGGCCCATGACCTGGATGGACTCGATGTTCCGCCAGTCCGGCTGCGCCACAATCCCGACCCGCAATCCCTCCGCCTCGAGCACCCGCCCGATCACGGCCGCGCCGAACGACGGATGATCCACGTAGGCGTCCCCGGTGATCAAAAGAACGTCCAGTTCCTCCCAACCCCGCGCCTTCATCTCCGCGCGGGACATCGGCAGGAAGCCGTTCGGGGTCGGCGTCGGTGGGTTCGGTTTGGCGGACATCGCAGCGGGGACAGGATGCTTCAGGAGGCTCCGGCGCGCAAATGGAAGGTGAATCCACCGGCACGGAGAACCTGAGCATGGGAACTACAACGTATCCGGCCGGTCGAGCACCGGTGAGGGTGGCGCGGAAGGGTCAACATCGCCGTGTCGGCGCAAGGCTCACGCAGACACCACGCCCGGTTGAGGAATGAGACAGGATTAACAGGACGGACAGGATCAAAACCGAATCCGGCCTGGCTCGCTGGTCTTTGGAAATCCTGTCAATCCTGTTCATCCCGTCTGACCGCTTCCGCCGCCCGACACCCTCTCCCTCCACCGCCGCACGCTCATCACGGCTTCCAGAGCGTGCTTCCGGCAGGACGCACGGCAGCACGTTGGACGCGACCCGTACCGACCGCTTCAAACCGCAGAATACGCAGAATACGCGGAATGCCACTTCAGAATTCCCTTTTCGCGTGGTCCGCGTGGTCCGCGGTTAGAACCTCAAGCCTCCGGTCTTCCGTTTGTTTTCTACAGCCTGCCCTGCCGCAACACCTTCTCCCTCCACCGCCGCACGCTCATCACGTCGAACCGCTCGCCCGCGAAAATGATTTGCCTCACCGTTTTTCCGCTGGCGCTTTCGCGTTTGAGGTAGGCGCTCACGTCCATCCAGCGGATTTCGCCATCCGACGTGCGGATGACCAGCATGACCGCGTAAGCCTGCTGCTGCCAGTAATCGGCCCAGTGCGGGTTCTTGATCTGCCGAGGAGTCAGCATCGCCGAGCCATCACAAGGCTGACGCAGACACCACGCCCGGCTGATGAAAGTCTCCAGCAGGGTGCGCAACACCACCGCCTCGTCCTCGCGCGGAAGGCGTTTGAAATCCTGGTAATCCAAATCCCCGGCCAGCAATTCGTCCTCGCGGATGCAACCCAACTCCTGCGGATGCTTCCGCACCTTCCGCACTACGGCTGCACCGTAGCGACTGAGCACCTCCGGCCGGAGCAGGATGAAGCCGCCAAAGTCCAGCCGCTGAATCATGCCCGGCCCTACAAGCAGGCTCACCACCGCCTCCAACTCCGCCAGCTCGAAGTTCTGCCCGCGGAGCGTCATCTCCATCCGCTGCTTCAATTCGGCCAGGCGGATCAGGACCAGGCCGCTGTCGCGCAGGCTCAGGATTTCCTGCTTCAATCGGTGATAGAGCGCGGGCGACGTTGTCTCCGGGATGCTCTTTCAATCAATGGCCTGCACGATGGCTTCGCGGAGCTCGTCGCACCCTTCTCCGGTCTTCGCGCTCGTCACATGCAGCGTGCCGAGAAAGCCGCGTTCCTTCATGAACTTCTTCATGCTGGCGGCGCTGACCACGAAACCACCGCGATCAATGCGCACGGCGACGTGGCGCCAAAGGTGTTCCTGTTGGAACGCTTCGGTGTGATGCAGCCGCACGTCGAGCGTCGCGCAAATCTCGTCCAAGAATATGTGAGAGGCTTCAACTAACCAAGCTTCGGATATCGACCGGCAGGCTCATCGCGGCAAGGCTCCTAGCCAAACGAAGTCGCCAAGCTCCTTCGCTGTCCAAAGTGTGATAGACAACGCCACCGAAATCAGAGGGGACTTCAACGCCCGGTTCGCAAAGGACTGCTGTCCGGTCACGTCCGAGTTTCCCAATGAAGTATCCCAGCTCAAGCACCACGTTTTGGCGCGCACGCGGTTGGGGTCCGCTAGCCGCCTGTTTGGCTGTGCCCAGGTCGTCAGCGGTCATGATGACAACGGCGGCGGCAACATTCGCATAGTGCTCAATCTGTTCGATAATCGTCCTGCCCTCGCCCGGTTTCTCCATGATCATGATTGGCTCAAGGCCCAAGCGCTCAAGGAAGCGGGCAATGGTTTCGCGGACGCCATGTTCATGACCATGCACCACAAAAACAGCCTTCTTGCTGTCAGCGGTTGCCAAAGGCCCACGTGGGCTCAGTGCGCTGCATGGAATCTCTCGGTCGCCTCTGAGGAAGGCAACGAGTTCGCGGGCGGAGTCCGGTCGACGTTTCGGATCCACTTCCAGGCCCAGCGCCAAGGCGTAACAGACCGCTGGCGAGAGCGCAGAATTCGCCTCAGCCGGCGGAATGATCTTGCCCTCGATCTTGGCCTTGAGTTGGTAGAAGAAGGGATCGGATTCCCGAAAAGGGAGGCTGCCAGTAACAAGTTGATATGCGACCAGCGCGAACGAATAGATGTCCGATTTCTGGGAGTGAACCCCCAAGGAGACTTGTTCAGGACTGAGATACGAAAGAGATCCCCCCTTGGAGATAATCACGTAGGTAGTGTGCCCACTTCTCGGTTTGGGCGCCGTGAGATTGCGCATCCTTTCGGTGGTGGTATTGACGTAATACTTGGCCATCCCGAAGTCACTTAGACAGGGCCGGTCTGGGGCATCCGCCAGGAGAATATTGGCGAGCTTTATGTCCCCATGGACAAAGCCGGATTGATGGGCGTAATCAATAGCTCCGGCCAGCGCATCGAGAATGGGAATTGCTTCATGAAGCGGGACGAAACTCTTGGCGCTCAAGAGGGCTTCCAGATTTCCGCGCTTGCAGAGCGGCATGACTAGGAATACTCGGCCACTCTCAGCATGTTCCCCAAAATCCACCACCGGCAGAATACTTGGATGCTGCAACCGGCGAGCGGCGGCCAGCTCTGAAAAAAGATCGTGGCGCTGGGAGATGGATTCGAGGCGCTCCTTGAAGAGTTTGATGCAGCACTCTCGGCCCTTGGAATCGTGGGCGGCGAGAATCACGCTAACGCGTCCGTAGGCCAGAGGATCATCGGACGAGGCCAGATAGGTTTCCTCTCTGCCAATGAATTTCGGTGGTTGCGAAGCTGTGCCTCGGGCTTCTTTGGCGCGTCCTGTGTGTCGAGGGGCAGTGGGCGGTGTCACCGAGGATGGTTCTCCCCCAACCATGTCGGAAGCCCCGACGGCTGGCGCATTTTCACGTCGTTCGCTTTGGAACCCGGATAGTAATTTCGTAAGAAATGACATTTTCATAGGAAGGTGTTAGTCGCCAGTATCGGGCGATTCTCTTCACGGCGTCGGCCAGCTCCGCGCATAGGCCAACTTCCTCTTGTTTGGGGAACGCCCAGCTCAACCTCCCGCGCTGTCTTTATCCAGACTCGGATGCCGTTTTGTCGGTCTGGGCTGGAGTCAGGCGGGACGGTTCGGGGTTCGTGGCCAGCGCCGATTGGCCTGCAGCCTTCCATGAGCTTCGAGTATTCCTTCTCGCGGTCCGCCGGGAGCCAGTTGATGTAAAGGAATTGCGGCAGGGAGCTGTTGATGGGGGCGCCGTCGAGCCGCAGAAAGCGTCGCCCCTGTTTCAGCGGGTCGCGAAAGGGCAAGTTGCCCCTCCCACACGTGCCGGCCTTCCGCCTTCGCACTGAAGCTACGGCCGGACAGGCCAACTGCGCCGAGTCCGAGCCGAACGCATTCGCCGACATGCCGGGCTGCGCAATTCCGAATTCCGCGTTCCGCGTTCCGAGTTTGGAGTGCCCCAGCCCTTCCTCGATCTTCGCCGCCCTCACCCCTGACCCCTCTCCCATCCGACGGGCGAGGGGAACCTCGGGCTTGACCTCCCATTCATCGAAACCTCCTTCGCCCGGAGGCTTCGGAGGGCACGGCCACACCCGCAGCCCGTCCTTCCGCAACCGCTCCGCCACGGCGCGCACCACCGCCTTGTCCTTCGCGCTGTGGCTGAGGAAGACGTCGAAATTGAACTGCTCGTTCATAGTCCCTGCCTCGTGCTATTCTGGTGCGAGGTCGCTTAATCTGCAGCCGAACCTCGCCAGCACTTGACGGAGGTCTCGTAGAGCTAGACTGTCCGGCTCAGCGCCGAGTCTTGAGAGGTTCGCTGCTCTGGCCCGCTCGAACGCAACGACTTCCCGGACACAGCCAACAGCGAATCGATCCCGAGCCTGATCATCCATCGCACTCACCAGTCTGTCGGCCTCGTCCAACACAGGCCCCTTGTATGTGCCGGTGTACTCGATCTCGGAGATTGGCAGGCCCGCTTTCCCCAGGATCCCTTTAATTACCTGTGTGGAGTAGGCCTGCTGCAGCACGCCGCGCAGGCCGCTCCAGACTTCACCGATTGGGCGTGATCGTGGTTGGCTTGGTACTGCGTCACTTGCCTCGGGTGAACACGCGTCAGTGGGAGCCTTCGCTGCCGCTTGAGATTCAGGGAACTCGATCGTTGCATTTGCGAGCCGAACACTGAACAGGGTGAAGTCCTCAATCTGGCCTTTCACTCGAAGCCTTGCGCCTCGCTGAAGGATTTTCAAGGTGGGGTATTCAGCCAAGCTGACGGAACATTCAATGGGAGTGGTGTAGCCCTCCGGCACATCCGGGTGAAGTCGCAGCCGGCAGAGATCGGTCTCCGACGAATCCTTTGACGCCCAGGCAAAGATGGTCCTCCAACACACCCAGAAGCCCCTGTAGTCCTTCTTGAATTCCGTTTCCCCTAGTGGTGGGACAGTCCTCAGTCTTTCGCACAATTCGAGAGCATCGATCTGAAGTGTCTCTTTTCGCGGAGGGATGCGATCCTTCTGCGCTATCAGTCCCGAAAGAAAGCCGGCACGGTTCCCGGACCCCAGACCAACCGCAGCCAGGGCTGTCGCATCAGCCCCAGGCCGGCAGGCTTCGAGGAGCTTCGCATACTCCTGCTCGCGGTCCGCCGGTCGCCAGTTGATGTAAAGGAATTGCGACAGGAGGCCTTTGATGGGGGTGTCGTCGAGCCGCAGGGGAATGAAGCGGCGCTCCTGGTTCAGCGGGTCGCGAAACCGGAACGTGCCCGCCTCCAACTGCGCCCAGTCCGATCCAAACGCATTCGCCGACATGCAGAGCACGAGCACACGGGAGCGCTCCAACCCTTCCTCGATCTTCGCCGGGATGCTGTCGCCGGGCTTGAGCACCCATTCATCGAACCACACCTTCAGCCCGTCTTTCCGCAACCGCTCCGCGACCGCGCGCACCACCGCCTTGTCCTTCGCGCTGTGGCTGAGGAAGACGTCGTATTTGAGATCCTCGGGCATAATTCGATGCCTTTCTTCAGCTTTGGACCCGGTGGTAGGTTTTCTCCACGCATTCTCCGGGGATTGCTGCCAAAAACGGCGATGGTTTGAGTGCATGCTCCCCATCATCTTTGTGTATCTGCTGGAAGGAAACCGCCGCTGACCTGTTCCGCGCGTGAAAGAGATGCAGATCGACTTTCGCTCGCGTCATGGAGACGAAGAATAGCCGGCTCTGTTCAGCAAGTTCCTCTCCCGCAGTTCCCTCTCTGGGAAGGGTGCCCTCTTCCAGTCCCAAGACGCACACGGTATCCGCTTCCAGCCCCTTCGCTCCTTGGAGTGTCATTACTTGAACAGACGATTCGGAACCGACATCGGAGGAAGAACCAAACCGGCTCACCCAGCTCTCCAGTTCTTCGGCAAAATCACCCACATGCTTCCACGGCTCGAGTGACTTGCTCGATTGCGCGAGGAAACCAGGCATGTCGTCAGCAGCATACAGGGTCTGCAATTGATCGAGGTTGGTGTGTGCGAAGGCAAGCGCATCGCTCTCCCTTCGCGAAGCCGTGAGGCTTTCCCAAAGTGACGTTCTTCCTTCCAGCACAGGCTTCCAGAGGCCGCTCACCTTCCGCAAAGCGTTTTCCCGCAACGCGATCTTTTCTGCTTTGCGAACCCGGTTTGAAGGTACTGGTGATTGCTTGGTCCCGAGAGTTGTTTCCAGACATTCGCGCAGCGCAATGTTGTCGTCCGGTTTTTGAAGCCAAGAGGTCAGACGTTCCACGACGGGCAATCCGCTGCCAGGCAGCGGCTCGGGTGCCACATACTTGATCCTCGCCTTCCTCAGTCGCCCGCAAATGAGAACCGCGTGCCCGCGGCTTGGTACCAAGACCAGAACCTTCTTGGAGGGCAGGGCGTTCAGAATGATGCCCAACACGATCGCGGCCTCACGCTTATCGCTTGGGACATTGTGGATGACGATAGGGGGACCGTCAGCGGATTCGTACGTGAACGTTCCTTTCCGCCTTCGGCTTTTGTCATAGTGCTCGACGACTCGGAGTGAACCCTCCAAGACTTTGCGATGACATCGACGCGAGTGAAGCAAGGACTCAACTCTGGCTCCCTCACCAAAGTGCTCCTCGAAGTTCCGGATGAACAGCGGGGAGCCACCCCGCCATGAATAGACGCTTTGGTCATCGTCTCCGACTACAAAGAGCCCCTTCTCTTGGCCGGCGCTGAGAGTTTGAATGAATTCGAATTGTCCAGCGTTGATGTCCTGGTACTCGTCAACAAGAAGATGGGTTGCCGCGGCGCGGTAGGTCGCTGCGACGTCTGCGTGACCCTTCAGTAACCTGCACGCCAATAGGATTTGATCGTCGTAGTCAATGGCGCTGCACGCTCGGAGAATTGAGCAGTAGCGGCTGCAAATCTGGCATTTGCGAGAGTTGTCGGGCTTACAGTCGCCATGCTGCCTGCACCTGATAGCTTCCTTGGAGTGGCTCCGCTCGAATCCGACGAGTTGTGCAGCGTCGCCCATCAGGATAACCTTTGTCGTGTCCGACTGAACGACGGACGAATTGTCAGGGAGGTCCAGAAGCCGGGCGTTCTCACGGATAATTCGATAGCCGAAACTGTGCATCGTGCAAATGGACTCGGGCTGACCCTGTCGATCAACGAATGTCTCTGCGTGTCTGGGGTCTGATATTCGCGCCCGCATGTTTGCGGCGGCGGCAGCCGTGAATGTGATGACACTGATGGTCTTGGGATCGACTTTCATGTCCTCCACAAGGAATCTGATCCGTCGAGCCAATTGATAAGTCTTCCCCGTTCCAGGACCTGCCAATAGCAGCAGAGGTCCTTCCATCTTGTGAAGTTCAGTTTCCATTCTCAGACGGTTCCTCTCAGCCGCCGCAGGGGAATGAAGCGGCGCTCCTTGTTCAGTGGGTAGAGAAACCGGCACGCGCCGGCCTTCCACCTTCGCGCGGAAGCTGCGGCGGGACAGGCCAACTGCGCCCAGCCCGAGCCGAACGCATTCGCCGACACGCAGAGCACCAGCACGCGCGAGTGCTCCAGTCCTTCCTCGATCTTCTCGGCGTAGCGGCGTCTCGGCAGAGCGCCGCCATCTTCTTCCCGCGCCCGTCCTTCGGCTGAGAATGCGGCGCTCTGCCGAGACGCCGCTACGGGGAGTTCCCATTCATCGAACCACACCTTCAGCGCATCGCTGCGCAACCACTCCGCCAGCGGTCGCCCCACCGCCTTGTCCTTCGCGCTGTGGCTCAGAAAAACGTCGAATGAGAAACTCTCAGCCATGATTTGCGCTTGCGCCCAAGGTCCCGTCCTTCATCGGTCAGAATCGCATACCCAAGAGGCAACCATCGGGCTGGTCAGTAAGGACTGCGCGAACGAGCGATTCATCCCGGATGTCCAGGCCCTGCATGACCTCGCCCTCCGGAATATCGTCGGTGTTCACCATGCAGATGTACTGGAAACCAAGCCTCTCAGACTCCGCCTTGGCCCGCGCCCACGCCGCAGCTTTCTGTCTTTCGTCCACTCCGTCGAACATCGGGCTGTCGTGCAGGAGCAGTCCAGGGTGGTGAGGTTGGGAGGTCCAGAGTTGTGCCAGAGTCAAATCGTAGCAGAACACCTTCATGTTCTCGATGCCGGTGGCCCCAGTCCGCTGGATCTCGACCTCAAACTGATAGCCGTTCTTCCCCACTTCGATGATGAGATTGCCAGGCGCGTCGTAGAGTGCCTCGGAGTTGGCATTGAACAGCGAAATGGCCTGCTCCTTGGCAGTTGCGCGGTCGTCTAGGTCGCGACGCGTTGTTTGCCGCAGCGTCTCAAGCTCAATCCTCAGTTGGCTCCGACCTTCTTCGAGTTCCTTGAGCTGTTGAATTCGGCGGCGAACCTCCGCCAGCTTTTCGTGCGCGTTCTGCCTTAAGGCCTGCAAGCGGTTGTACTCCGCCAGTGCGCCGTGGGTTTCGAGCACTTGCATCAGGGAGGCACGCTGTCCATCAAGACCGGCCAACTGCTGCTTCCGCGCCACCAAGTTCCGCTCCAACCGTTCCGCTTCCGCGGAGAGGAAGTCACGCCGTCCCTGCACCAAGGCGTGATGGAACTGCTTCACATCGTCGAGGCGCTTCTTTACCAACTCCGGCAGAACCACCCCCGCCTCCTGGTAGGTTTCTTCGAGCATCCTGCCAGTGCGCTCGCTGTCAGCGGCTCCGGTTTCCCCGGCCATGCTGCGGCGGTAGTGCTCCAGAAGCCGCCCGTCGGTCACGTTCTGGTTTGCGAGTTCGTGAATCTGGCGGGTCAGTTCCGAGGCTTGCTCCTCGATCCGTTCATACTCCGGGTGAACTCTGAAAACGCGCAGGTTCTCTTCGGTGCGCTGGGCAGCCTGCTCCAAACGAACGCGCTCAGCTTCCAGTTCGCCCAGTGACCCGGGCACCAACTGTGCGACACCCGCCTCAGAGGCCTGCCTGTAAACTTTCAGCAAGGTTTCCTTTTCGCGCAACAACTGCCACCGGCGGGCGTATTCCCAGCCGAGTCCAAGTAAAAAGGAGTTGCAGATCTGCTGCTCGCCGATCTTGGTCTGGCGGTGGTGCCGGAACGGTGATGCAAAGGCATCGCGCCCGCTGCGAGCGAAAAATGGGAACAGGTTCCGAAACCGTGGCGTAAATGGCTGAGGCTTCTCTTCCTTCGGCAGACCAAACAGCGCAGTGCCCAAGGACCGCGCCCATTCGGTGGACTTGATTTGGAAGCTCCCGCCAGAAAGGGGCAGGAGCAGATCAGTGGGAACGAACCAAGCCTCTCCGACCACTTCAACCTTGTTCGGATGGTCGAGTCCGCGCGTGACAGACAATTCTTTGCCCCCGAGTTGCATGTCGAGCGTGAACCGCCAGTCGTGGAGTTCTTTCTTCTTCAGGCTCGTTCCGGCGCTTCCTCCGAGGCAGAAATGGATGATCTCAACAAGGAGCGACTTGCCCGCGCCATTACGCGAGTCTTTGTGGCTCGACTTGTCTGTCTTGTCGGCCAGCACCACGTTGAATCCGGGTTGGAACCTCACCGACTGGAACGTTGCTTTGTTGGCCCTGACGCATCGAATCATCGCCCGGCCCTCCTGATGACGCCGCCGTCCAGTTCAACCACCCCCATCATGTAGAGTAAATCCAACCCAAGCACCAAGCGTTCGAATGTCGCCACCTGAGGCAAGTCACGCATCTCGTCCCAGAGTTGCGTCACCGTCTTCGTCGTCTGCAGCCGCTCCAAGATCAACGCGCCGACACCCAGCAGCGAGTCCAACGGATTGATGTGTTTCGTCGGAAGGATCATGGCTCGAAGACCTCACACTTCTGGAAGAGATAGCACAATACCCCCAACCCAGCCGCCTGCCGCTCGAAGTTGGAACTGCTGGAACTCGCAAAGTCGTGGAGCGATTCAAAGAGAGCGTCGCCTTGGACTCCTCGGTGGAGGAATTCGTTGTAGCGGTCCACAAATCCCGCCTTCAACTGTTCTGGAAAGTGGGAATTGAGCCGGGCGACACTCTGGACGAAATGCTCCACCTCAGTGAAGACACTAAGACCCAAAGTCAGGCGTAGCCTCAGCTTCTCGGTAAGGCCGTTCTTTCGCATCTTCTCGGCTGGCGGTGTGGGCACAGCCGGCTCGCTCGGTGGGCGTGAGCCGCCAATGATGCCTTGGCAAACAACTTCCAGTTCCGCGAACCCAATCGTTGGAACTGCCTGCTGCAAGCGGGTGAGTACCCACGCTTCGTGCTCGCGTTTCCACCCGAGCAGCGTTTCCCGCGGAAACGTCCTCTTCTGCTTGTCAATCTCGTCGTGGTGATCGCCGCAGAGAAGGATGAGGTTCTCGTATGCGTTGAGTTCGGGGACCGTCAGGGAAGGATCTGACCGAGGTGAATCGGGGCTCGGGGAAAAATCATGGATGTGGGCTATCTTGCCCAAAATCGCATGAGGATCCCTCTCTGTGGCTTCCTTGATCAGCTCTTTCCGACAGGTCGGATTGGAGCAACGTGCCGCCGCAAGTCCCCAAAGCAACTTGAGGTCGCGGTCTTTGTAGCTTCGCGTTGGATTCTGGCTCGGCACTTTCTGATTCGGGTTGTCGGTTTACGGAGAATCTGTCGGTCCTTTGCTCGCCAAGCAATCAAGTAATTGCCGGCGGGCGCGGCCAGTTCAAAATAGTATCAGCGTGGCAACCCCTGGCCGAGCCAGTCTCTCGGCGTACGCACCGCCGCGTTCTTGGACAACCCAATTCGCCAAGCTCAGATTCGCCGGAACCGAGCCGCAGGGGAATGAAGCGGCGCTCCTTGTTCAGCGGGTCGCGAAAGGGCAAGTTGCTCCTCCCACACGTGCCGGCCTCAAATCCCGGCGCGCCGGGATCCGAACCGAACGCATTCGCCGACATGCAGAGCACCAACACGCGGGAGTGCTCCAGCCCTTCCTCGATCTTCGCCGGGATGCTTTCTGCCCCACGACCCGCACCCGCCCTTCGGGCACCCTCTCCCGCTCCCGCGGGCGAGGGAAACTCCCACTCATCGAACCACACCCGCAGCCCGTCCTTCCGCAACCGCTCCGCGACGGCGCGCACCACCGCCTTGTCCTTCGCGCTGTGGCTGAGGAAGACGTCGTGGGTGAAGGCTGCGTCGCTCATAATGCGGGTCTCATTTCCGCTTCGATTTCGTCGTGTCACCATCTGTAGCCCCTTTGCCGATGGTGTGGAAGTCGATTTCGCGGCGCGGCTTGGTCGTCGGCGCCGTCAGTTCGCGGACGGCGTCGAAGAGGGATTTGATGGCCCGGTCGTGGCCTCCGAGGCGCCGCTCCAGTTCGGCCATCTTGCGGGCCAGGGTGTTGTTGGCGGCCAGCATCCGGCGCAAGCCCACGAAGGCGCGCATGATCTCCACGTTGACCAGGACGGCGCGGCGGCTGCAGAGCACGCTCGAGAGCATCGCCACTCCCTGCTCAGTGAAGGCGTAAGGCAGGAATTTCCGGTGCCTGCCTCGGCCCGGCTCTAAGATCGCAATTTGCGATCTTAGCCGAAATTTCATGGTTGAGGCAGGTGCGGGAACGTAAGGCGTTGGTTTGCAGGCCAACGATCCCAAAGGTCTCCACTACATTTTTGACTTCGTCTCTTTGCCTTTTGCGGCCGCGGGAACCTGGGGCGAGCGGATCCGCGGCGGCGGTTGGGCCGGCAGCTCCCAGCCCAGTTTCTCCA
>Ga0315274_10002013_pt1 | contig 31129 bp, 27 predicted proteins | sample YL17G02_20_MG_FD_203700 | JGI IMG/M metagenome (GOLD analysis project Ga0315274, IMG submission 203700) | Sediment microbial communities from Yellowstone Lake, YNP, Wyoming, USA - YL17G02_20 | ecosystem: Environmental > Aquatic > Freshwater > Lake > Sediment | place: USA: Wyoming | collected...
AAGATACAAATTTTGGGATCTGACCCCGGGTGTGAAAGTGGCCGTAATTCACGATTCAAGACCTGACCCCGGGTGTTGCACTGAAGAGGAGGTTTGAGGTGAGCGGGGAATCTCATCACAGCATCTGCAGGTGGACGTTCCATGCCGGCAAAGGCGGGTTCGTGCCCCCGGACATGATCCCCGAGTGGGGCCCGGACAGCCTTGACACGGTGGGGATGATCGAGCTCGCGAAGGAAAAGATCGCGCCCGGGTTGCCCGACAATGTCCGCCTCGGGCTCGAGCTCCACTACGACTACGAGGTCAACGAGGAAAACGCGGCCGGGGTCGCCCGGGCAATAGTGGACAACGGCTTCCACCTTGCCATGCTCACCCCCGGTGCCCACCGCTACTTCGCTTACGGTGGCATGGCTTCACTCGACCACGGCGAGCGGAAGAAGGCATTGGAGTTCTGCGCCCGCACGGTGGACCTCGCGTACGGCCCGCTTCGCCAGGCGTGGCATCCCGACCCCGGGATGTACCCGACGCTGGTGCTCTGGAACGGGTCCTTCGGTTACGACCTCGCCACCCCGGCGATCGGGCGGATGTACAGGAACCTGAAGGAAGGCCTCGCGGGTCTCTGCCGGCACGAGGCGGACAGGGGCGGCGAGCTGTTCGTAGCCATCGAACCGAAGCCGAACGAGGGCCACCCGGCTATGCTGCTGCCTACGGTAGCCAGCACCATTCTCTTCTGGAAGAGGCTTGCCGAGGAGCACGGTGTGTCTCTGGAACGGAAGGGGATAAACAAGGAGTTCGGCCACTCGGAGATGGTCGGGCTGGACCACGTCCATGATACCGTCGAGGAGATAGACAACGGCATGCTCCTCCACATGCACCTCAACAGCCAGGGCTACAACGACGGCATCGTCCTCGGCGGCCCTGGCAAGTACGACATCGACCACGGGGTCCGCATCAACGGGATGAACATCGCCATCGCCGCGCTCCTGCGCGACTCCGGCTACCGCAGGTGGAAGGGCCACGACATGCAGGTCCGGCCTTACGACAACGCCGTCCAGGGAACAGACCGCGTCGTTCGAAGCATCCTCAGCTGGGAGGCTTGCGAACTGGCCGCGGCGGAGCTTGACCGGGGCCTGCTCCTGGAGTCGCTCGAAAGGCGCGAGACGGCACGGGCCGAGGACATCATGCGCGCCGCCGTCGTAACCGCGTGCAGGCACTTCGACGAACTCTACGGTCCGTGAAGCATAGTCGGTTGAACGCGCCGGGGTGAGGACTTATCAGGCTCAAGCGCTGGTTCAAGACCAGAGGTGAATCGTTGAAGGCCTGGAAGGAGTCCCTCGCCATTCGCTACCGAGCGGGAAGAGCGCGGTCCTTCAAGCACCTGGAGGCGATAGGAGAGCGGCACACTTCCGTCGCCGTGCTGACCGGGTCCCTTGAAGACTTCTTCAGGCACCGGATGACCCTGCACGCTGGCAACTTCGCCTACTCCGGGTTTCTGGCGATCTTCCCGCTGGTTTTCACCATACTCGCCATCATCGGCTATATCTTCCGTTACAACCCCGCAGTGATGCAGAGCGCAATCGAGTCCATAAGAAAGATGCTGCCGGACTTCGGCGCCAATACGATTATCAACGCATCTGACAGCGTGGCGAGGCTGCGAAACGTCGTGGGCGTACTCGGCATCCTGGGACTGCTGTGGTCGGTCAGCCGGATATCTTACGCCATCAATACCGGTTTCGACGCTGTGTGGGAAGCCGGCAAGAAGAGCTACTGGAAAAAGAGGGCCTTCGCGTTCGGCGTCCTGCTGCTGGTCGGGCTTGTCGGGCTGATCGGGCTCGCTATCACGTTCGCGTCTTCCCAGCTGCTGCAGTGGATTGATAAAGAAACCGGCCTCGCCCTCAGCGCGATTGTCTTCGTGGTCGGCCTTGTCTTAAGCCCCGCCGCCACGTTCCTCATACTCTCCACCCTTTACAGGGTTATCCCCCGTCAGAAACCGGGCATGCGGGAGGTCTTCTGGGGCGCCCTTACCTCCGCTCTGTTGCTGGACGCCTTTGAGTACCTTCTCAGTTTCTACTTTACGACCGTTTCAAAGCAGCAGGCCCTTTACGGTTCTCTGGGAGTGCTGCTCGGGATTGTCATCTGGCTATACCTGGTGGGAATACTGATATTCTTCGGCGCGGAGATCGTTCACGTGCTTCAGGTAAGGCGGGGACTCGCCCTCGAACAGCCCGGCACGAGCGGGAATACAGGCACAGGGACAGAAAAGCCGTAGGCTATGATGCCTTTCCGTTTCAGTTTGACGAGGCGCTACGTTCACCTGTTACAGGGTGGCACACCCACCCTGTCAGGGGATCAATCTCCGTCCAGCCGTTAAGATTCCAGCAGCTGCTTCTTGAAACTGCGCGCATAGAAAGCCAGCACGATGTTGATCACCCCGCCGACCAGCAGGAAGATGCAGAATATGATGATGATCGCGTAGACGGTCTCCAGCGGCAGGGCGAGGAGCAGTATCCCCAGGATGACAGACAGCACTCCGTCGGCGAACAACAGTCCTCTCCCTGACTTCGGAGGCAGTTCCATCGCGGTGATGAACTCGATGAAGCCCGAGGCAATTGCCCATATGGCTAAAAGCACTACAACCAGCGTAAGCGCGATGCCCGTCTTCGCGAGCAGTACTATCCCGATGAGAAGTCCGATCAGGCCGCGGGCCAGCGTTATGCCCATCTTTTCCTTCCGAGTAATGAGCACTATCGCGAACACGGTCTCGATGATACCATCGATAAGGAACAGGATGCCTACCAGGTATGCCAGCACCTTCAAGGTGGAGGCGGGCCAGGCCAGCAGGAGCACCCCGAAAGCAATCGCGATGATCCCCCTGATGAGAAAGGACCCCCAGTTCTTCACACCGATGTAAGCCTCTTCCATTTTTCCCCCTCCCATTCCAGGCCGATACGCTTATCGCGTTTTTTTAGAACGACCTGCATAATACTACTTACGGACCCATCTATGGTATTGCCCAGGAGCAGACCCACTTACCACCCTGGTACTTCGCCTTGACCGGCTCCGCCTGGAGCATGTCGCCCGCCTTCGCGTACCCGTGGTTTGCCGCTCCCGTCCCGGCCGTGCCTTCGATGGAGCCGCTCGCCTCGGTCATCTCGTCGTTCATCTGGAATCCGGAGACCCGGATCTCGCTGGTGAAGTCCTCCGGTTTGTCCTGCAGGTAGAAGTCGATCATTGCCTGCTTGCACAGCGAGGCCTGCTCGCTCTTCGCGTCCGGCTTCTGTCCGGTCCCCGGGCCTCGCACGTACTGCGTCCCATCGGTGTCCGTGATGGTCTTGCCGCTAATCTTCATGGTGTTGTCGTAACTCCCGGCCGACAGCAGAAGGCTGTCTCCCTCGATGTCGTAGGAGCCGGAAGTCGTCTGGCCGTTCTGCACGAACGTGAACGTGTCGTTGGGTCGGAGCTCGATGAAGTCGGACGGGTTCTTCTTGCTTGAGTATTTTCCGGTGTAGCTCTTAGTGTCGACGGTACTCTTCTTTCCGCACCCCGCGAGGGCGACAAGCCCCAGGACGAGCAGCCCCGCAACCATAGAAGCCGTCAACTTCTTCATGAGAGCCCCTTCCCGCCTTTCAACCGCGATTCTCACGTATTTACTATATGTTTGACATCATGCTTGTCGATACCTCGGAACAGAGCTGCATGCAGACAAGGGCCAGCGCGGAATGCAGTTGTATTGATTGGACGTGGTACTCAGGATATCCGAAACGAATGCGGTGCTCTATTCAGGGTTTATTACCGCTCAAAAGTAATAAGGGTTAACGCAAACCGGGGTCAAACACCAGTTTGCGTTGCGCAACTCCGGGGTCACAGGTGTTGAATGGAAGGGGTAAGGTCCTGGTGTGTTGGACCTGACCCCAGGTTTTCGAATAGATTCACGATTCAAGACCTGACCCCAGATGTTTACTTGCGCGCGATACGCCGGCGGAGTTCCGCTTCTGACTTCTCGAGGCTGTCAAGACGGTCTTTTATCTCATCCATGCTCTGGCTGACGTCGGAAAGGGTGCGCGCGACCAGCATGTTGAACCTCCTGACATCGTGGACCAGGGGGTTCATGTACCAGCCTGTCAGCGCCCGCACGGCTTTCTTTACAGCCGCAGCAAGCCAGCCGGGGGGCTTTCCGCCCGAGCCGGGTTCGTACGCGATCTGGATCTCCCAGCTCTGGAGCAGGCGGTCCAGGTCGCTCCTGAAGCTCTCAGATTGTGCGGCATATGCACAATCGATGTTGAATACCTGCCGCCGCTCTCCCCTGGCGAACGCCTCAACCGCTCCGGAGGGGTCGTCAATAACACCGCTCACTTCCGTCATCAAACGCTTTACGTCCGCGCCCCCGTCGTTCATCGCTTCACACCTTTGCTTGTCCCCGGCCCACGGGCTACAGGGTGACCCCGAGTAAGCCGGCGTATACGCTTACCACCGAACCGGCGGTATTCCCGGGTGAAAACCTCGTCGCCTGCTTCAATCCCTTTTCCGAAAGACGCTTCCTTCTGGCTTCATCCCCCGCCAGCTCTGCCATGGCCCCCGCCACAGCCTCCGGGTCCGTCGGATCTTCCAGTAATATACACACGTCCCCCGCAACCTCCGGGATGGACGAGTTCCTGGACGTGATCACCGGGGTGCCGCAGGCCATGCTTTCCAGGATCGGCAGCCCGAAGCCTTCATAAAGAGACGGGTAGACGGTCGCCAGAGCGGCGCTGTAGAAAACAGGCAGTTCTTCCTCTGGGACATATCCTATCAGCCTGATCCTCTGTTTATTTTTCTCGATTGTCGTATAGAGATCAGAGCTCTTCCAGCCCGCGTGGCCCACTATCACCAGTTGTTCCTCGCCGCCGTAGAGCTGCATCGCCTCGATAACGGTCTTCAGGTTCTTTCGCGGCTCGAGGCTTCCGATAGAGAGAAAGAACCGTTCAGGAAGGTCATATCTGTCAATGACGCTCTGCTGCTGCTGAGCCGGGAGCTGCCTGAACTCACCCGGATCGACAGCGTTATAGACCACGGAGATCCTGCCCGGTTCGACCCGGTAATGTTCCACCATGTCAGTTTTCGTGTTCTCCGAGACCGCGATGAAATGACAGCCCGAATCGAGGGCCATTCGCATGTTGGCCTCGCAAAACAGGATGTTCTCCTGTGTATGGTACTCGGGATGCGTCAGGAACGTCAGGTCGTGCACCGTTACTATCAACGGTACTCCTTCAGTCTCCGGTTTCGTGTAAGCGGTGCTGTGCACCAGGTCAAGGCCGGTCACGTAATGGTCCGGGGAGCTGAACGCTGGCAGCGGACCCCTGTAAAGTGTGAACCGTTCGTCGTTGATGCCTTCAAAGGAATAGTGTTTCAGGTACAGCTCGTGCACGAAGTCGCCCAGGCCGGGCAACAGCAGGTATTCGAAGGGATTCTTATCTTCCGGCAGGCCGGCCAGGCCCCTGGCCAGGGTCATGCACGATCTGCCTACCCCGGTGACATCGCCGCCGACGCCCCGTGATATGTCAAGCCCGATCCTTTTTTTAGGCTGGCCCTCTGGATACCAGGTCAACGGCGACGGACTGCTTTTCTCGTCCCTTTCGCGCGCGATCTCTTCGAGCCGCTCGCGGATTCGCTTCCCGCACAGGTCAAGCGACCATTTCTCACAAGCGTCCCTGGCGGCGTGGTCCCCTTTGGCCCTGGCCTCTTCCTGGTTTTCATACACGTGCCGCAACAGCTGTTTCAGGTGGCGGATATCGGGTTCAGCCCACTTGAACCCTTCGTAGTAAGGGCACTTTGCCTTCGCGTCGGTCAACTTGATGACCTGAAGGGGATAGCTGTTAGCATCGGTCATGAATGCCTGCTGGGCGCTCCAGCAGGTGGCTATGACGGGAACGCCGCACGCCATGGCCTCCAGGATGGGCATCCCCCACCCCTCACCGCGGGTGGGCAGAACGAAACAGTCGACGGAGCGGTAGAGCTGCGAGAGATGCTGGTACGGTACGCGCTGGTTCTCGATGAATATGATCTGCCCGCCGTCCGGGTCTAGCCCCATGGCGTCTATCTGGGCGATCGTATCGACCGCGCCGTCATTGTTATCGTACTTACATATCAGTGCTACCGGCTCATCCTTTCGAAAGACCTGGTTGAATGTCGTTAGCAGTATCTCCGGTGCTTTTCTTTCTCCCCATTCGAAGACGCTCAGGAACGTGAACGTGTCCTGGAGGGGATACCCCTTGACCTCAGTGTTGAACCGGCCTGTATCGACACCGAGGGGCATAACGCATATCGGTGACTCGACGCCGCTTCGCCTGAAAGTCCACGCGTTGAAGGGGCTCGGTGTCCAGACCTCGTCCATCTCGTTGGCCTGCAACACCCACTCTTCCGGCAGCCCGCCGGTCTCCAGCATGGTGTACCCGATCCTGTACCTCGGCCTGCGGGACCCGCGCTTTACGTACCTGAAAGCGTCTCCCTGGCCAAAGATCACGTGTGGGCAATCCCCTGATGGTTCCCGCTGCCTGATGCGATTCAGGCGGTCGTCATCAAGCACCTTCTCTTCGTTAACGGGAAACACGGTCCCGGGCCCGTAAAGATACTCGTAGGCGACTTCCACGCCCGCGTCTTCAAGGGCGAGCACCAGGCCCCTGCTTATCATGGCGTAGCCGTACGGCCTGGATAAAGTAGAATGCCAGCAAACGTTCATGTCCAAGTGTCTCTCCTGAGGCCCGTCCAACTTGCCCTCGCGCTTCAACGACAATTCAAGGCTATTTTCACTCTTTTATCAACTCCGCTCACACGGGCCGCGTCTACCCGATGGCGGTGATCCAGGTCGTAAGGCCGGACACTCTTCAGGTGAAACAGCCTGCCGTGCTGGATTATCCCGGGCGCGATTGCTTCTAACGCAAACAGAAGTCTGAGAAGGGTCGCAGCCGGCCCCCGGATGCGGCCCGGGCCGGCCACTCCCGAGTATGGCGTTTTGCCACAATTTCGCCTAAGATGCGGTCTGAGTCGTTCTCTGTTATCCGCCTGTACCTGAGGAGAGTGTTCGACCTGTGCCCAGGGCAAAGTGGGAATACTACGCGGCAGAACTGCCAATAGAAAAGCTGAAAGAAAGCATAGTGCCCGGCTCCGTGGACAACCCCGAGGCCTGGAAAGACGCAGATTTCGCATTTCTCCGGGAAATCAAGCGGTTGAGATTTGACTCGGTCCTGGACTTCGGGTGTGGTCTTGGCAGGAACATCACCCCTCTTACAAAAGTGTTCCAGCATGTTGACGGGTATGACCTGCCGGCCATGATCCAGAGGCTCAAGGAAAACGAAGCAGGCGTCTATAACTCCGCCCGGATCATGTCCTCGGACTGGCCGGTCTTCAGGAAGCGGCGCTACGACTTGATCGTCTCCGAGCTGGTCTTTCAGCACATATTCGAGATGGAGCTTATTACTTACCTGCATGATGTCGCCGCAATGAGTCCGTACCTGTGGCTGCTTACCAGGAGCTGGAACGACGATTACCGCAAGAACAATATGAAAATCATCAATGATACCGGATTGTTCACGGCAGAATACATCAGGGTGAGCCCCGCGAGGGTCCTGGGCGCGGAACCGGTCCTGACTGACGCCGGCCTCCGGGATGCCCTCCAGAAACTGATGAATGACGACTCGGATTTCCACTGCACCATGCTGCTGAGATCGAACAGGTATGAGAAACAGGGCGGCCCATCAGCCGGTGAGCCCGGGCATGGAATAGGGCAGCCGCTGGGCGAGAGGGAACTGGAGATCCTGGAGGCCCTTGCCCGGGAGAACCTGGCCCGGGAAAAGCCGCGTGACGAGAAGGAAGAGACGCTCTATGACGAGGGTGTCCTGAGAGATAACATCTTCTTCGCCAATATCATCTACGATCGAACCATCCCGGGAAAAGCGGAGTCGAACCGCGCCCTGGCCGGACGGTTCCTGGCGCTTGTAAAGAGGTTGATTAGTAGGCTCGGCGGCTGGTACGTGGATCCCGCGCTCGAGAACCAGCGTGAGTTCAACGCCTGCATCGCCCAGGCTGCCAGGGAGATGATGAACTACCTGGACGACATCAAGGCGACCGAGAAGAACACGGACGAACTCATGTACCGGAACCTGGAGCTGATACGTGAAAATATCATGATCATAAATAGATATCTCGCTAGACTGTCGCCTGAATTCCACGACGAGATCACACGCCTGCATGAAACCGGGGACTCACGTGGGCCGGATGATCCCACGCAGTCCCACGGATAGGCCTGATGCGGAGGTGGCCCTGGTCTACCCCGGCCCCTCACCTTCGATGCCTGACCGGCTTTGTCTTTCTGCCTGCCGGTGACCGCATCCCTTTTTGCCGGCGGAATGCTGTCATTTTAACGCTGCGTCGCCATCCGGGGTCCAGGCAGGAAAACAGGGCGTTGCATATAATATGCTCATTGGACACCTTTTTTACTGACGGGAAGGGGGTAGCGATGGCAGGCACCGCGCAGCCGGATGCGACCGACCGGCGGTTCAGGCGGCTGAGGATATTCAATGCCGTGACGGGGCTCGTCCTGCTTGCCCAGGGCGTGCTGATGCTGGTTCTCAGCAGCGATTTTGCCCTTCCGATCACGACGCGTTACCTGGGCAACAACATCGGGAGGCGTATCCCGATTCCGGTGACAAGGGAGGTAACCCTGCTGAGGATAGGCCCGCTGGTGGCCATGTTTCTTTTCATAAGCGCGGCGGCGCTTCTCCTGATCGCGTCTCCGGGGATATTCGGCTGGTATAAGAAGAACCTGAAAAAGAACACCAACTACGCCAGGTGGATAGAGTATTTCTTCAGCGCGTCGCTGATGATCGTGGTCATCGCCATGCTCTCCGGTATTTACGACCTGTCCAGCCTTATCCTCATCTTCTTCCTGAACGCTATGATGATCCTTTTCGGGCTCATGATGGAGCTCCACAACCAGACGACCGAGAAGACGAACTGGACCGCCTTCGCGTTCGGGTGCATAGCGGGCATAGTGCCATGGGTGGTCATCGCGCTGTATTTCATCTCCGCCGCTGCCGACCCTTCGAACAACATCCCGAAGTTCGTCCCGTTCATACTCGTGACGCTGTTTATCTTCTTCAACATCTTCGCCGTCAACATGGTCCTGCAGTACAGGAAGGTGGGCCCGTGGCGTGATTACCTCTTCGGGGAGAAGGTCTATATCATCCTGAGCCTGACCGCGAAGTCTGCCCTTGCCTGGCAGGTGTTCGCCGGGACGTTACGGCCCAAGTAGAGGTGAAGTCATGGAAAAGACTGGAAAGATCCTTGGGGTCCCGTACGATGTCCGATGGCCTACCGTCGAGAGGATCCGGGAGCGCGTCTGGAACCCGGAAGACCCTCGGATAGTCGTACCGCGCGTTTTCGGGGCCGGCTGGACGATCAACCTGGCGACGCTGCGCAAGAGAAGCAAGTTGGGCTTCTACGTGGTGCTCGCGGTCTTCGCGCTGATCGCCATCCAGGTCGTTCGCGCCTCGCTCTGGAAAACAAAGAGATAGAGTCCGGCACATCTTCGGCGGATTAACTGGCTTCGTCATGCTCCGCTTTATAGATCCTGCACAGGGTGCTGCGCAGGGATTCTGAGCCGGTATCCGGGTCGTATTCCGTATCACCAAAGAGCAGGTTTATGCTCAACCTTTTCCATCCGTACTCGGGCGGCCCCTCTTCCGGGAACCACCAGGCGTGCCGGGCGCTCACCACGTCAGGTTCGATTCCGTCAGTAAGGCTCGCGCGCATCTTCACGCGCCCCTCCGACGTCTCGACCCATACCCGGTCTCCTTCGCCTATCCCGAGTGAAGAAGCGGTCCGCGTATGCAGCTCGACAATCGGGTCCGGGCAAGCCCGGCGCAGGGAACCGATCTGCCGCCCCTCGCTGTGGAAGAACTGCTTTATCTTTGCTCCGGTCGTGAGTATCAGCGGATACTTTTTCGCAAGTCCGGGTGTCGAGACAGGTGAGAGGGGCGGTTCGCGATAGACAGGTAAGGGCGAAACTCCGACGCTTTCAAGCGCAGCGCAGTATATCTCGAACTTGCCAGAAGCGGTGTTGAAACCCTGCTCCCGATACTTGCGATAACGCATGTCGCCGGTGAGAATTCCCTTCTCGCAGAACTCATCGAAGGTCATGCCTGTGTCCTCCAGCACCCAATCAAGATACTCGCGGTAACCCTCCCAGGGGAACGCTTCTTCCAATCCCATCCGCCGGGCAAGGTCGATTATGGCCTCACGATCGTCGCGAACCTGGCCAACCTGAGCCACTTTCTTCCTGGCGAGAACACACCATATCTTGTGAAGGTTGACCACGTCATCCTGCTCCAGCCATGTAGCCGCCGGCAGGACAATGTCAGCATATTGTGCCGTGGGCGTCAGGAAAAAGTCAGACACGACCGTGAACTCCAGCATTTTCAATGCTTCCTCGATCTCCAGCGAATGTGTCATCGTTACCAGAGGGTTGGATCCGACTATCCACATAGCGCGTATCCGGTACGGTTCACCCGTCACGATGGAGCGCCAGAAAGTGGGTGGATGCGTAGAGGGGCATAGAGGATATCTTCCCTCATCAACGGCGCGGGCCAGCTTCTCTGGTGGCAAGAGGTGAAGTCCCGGGATCTCGACGTTCATGAACATAGAACGCTGTTTGACCTTTTCGGGTGGCACCCACAGTACGTCCCCTCCGGGTACATCGATGTTGCCGGTTATGGCCCGCAGGATCAGAAGCGCTCGCGCAGTCTGAAAGTTACAGGCGCTCATGTCAAGCGGGTTTCCCCACAGGATGCAGGCAGGCGCGTTGTTTGCATACGTGCGCGCCGCTTCTCGGATCTCCTCGACGCCCAGTCGCGTGATCTGTGAAGCCCACTCGGGGGTAAAAGGCTTTACATGCTCAACCAGCCTGTCGAATCCCACCGTGAATTTCGCAACAAAATCGTCGTCGACAAGGCCGTCCGCGATTATGGTGTTGATCATGGCAAGCGCCAGGGCCCCGTCGGTCCCCGGGCGTATCTGCAGCCATCGGTCGGCGTTCTCCGCTGGCCCGATTTTTCTCGGGTCTATCACGATGACCTTCCGCGCTTTCTTCAGGGCTCTTTCAACCGTCCCACCGCACATGCCATCAGAGGCGCCCGTTTCGGTAACGTTGCATCCCCAGATCACCACGCACGAAGGATACACGCCGCCGAATCCATAGAAATCGCAGACCGGCAGCTGGCCGAGCGTATATAGGCTTGCGATCCAGCGAGGGAAGTAACAGAGGTGGGCGACACCTGTGAAGTTCGGGGTACCGTACGCGTAGGCGAAACGCGTTGTCCAGCCCGTGTAAGGCCGCCCGGTCCCCTGCAACATGGCAAAGTACTCGGAACCACTCTCGCTTTTTATTGTGCTGAGCCTCTCCGCCATCTCATCCAGCGCCTCGTCCCAGGAGATGCGCTCCCACCGATTTTCACCCCGGCTTCCCTTGCGCCGGAGTGGGTGGGTGAGCCTGTCGGGGTGATACAGAAGCTCGGGCGAAGCGGCTCCTTTTGGACAGAGGTAGCCGCGGCTGGTGGGACTCTCGGGATCCCCGGTGATCTTGACCACTCGGTCACCATCGAGGTGCACCAGCACCTGACAGACACCGTGACACATGCGGCAAGCGGACCTAACCAAGCGCTTCTCTGACATCTACATCAACCCCGAGAAACTGGAGTATAAGCCTGTTGAACCGATCCGGGCGGGTAAGGTGGCAGAGGTGGGCGGCGTCCTCGAAGAGCTCGAGGCGGGAACCTAGTATTTGCCTATGGATCGCCTCCGAGTCTGACGAAGGGATTAGTCGGTCCTTCATTCCGGCGGTGATGAGGGTCGGAGTCCTTATCCCGTTTAGCCTGCCTTCGAGGTCCACCTTGCGAAGCTCTTTCCACCTGCGCCAGGTCACCGACCTCGGCACGTTACATTCCTGCTCGATGAAAAACCGCCTTGGCTCGATCCCTTCATCGGGGCAGAACATCACCTTTGAGAGAACGGTCCAAGCCATTCTAATGGGAAAAAGAAGCCTGATGACCTGGAAGGCGGCGCGCATTGCCAGGGGTTCGCGCAGCTTCTGGATTGCGCTGATCACCACCAGGGCCTCCACTCTCTCCGGGTGACGGAGGGCGAACGCCATGGCAAGCGAACCTCCGAAAGACTCGCCTATCACGGCAGCCTTTTCAATCCCGGCGGTCTCCATCACGCCGTCGAGCTCATCCGCCATCCACTCGACCCCTCCGACACCCTTGAGCTCCATCTCTGAAGGCAGGTCGGGGAGCTCGAAGAGCAGAACCCTGAAGTACCTTGAGAATATCGGCAGTTGGTTCCTAAAGAACGACAGCCTGCCGTTGAGGCCTGGTATAACCACAACGTTTCGCTCTCCAGAACCCTGCATGTGATAGTGCCAGCCCTCGATATATACCGACATAAGCAACCACCTCCAGCGCAAGAGCCGCTATATCCCGGTCCGATGCTAGTCTTGAGCCTCTGACGATTGATCGCTCAACATCTCGCGAACCTCGCGCCTGAGAATCTTCCCGATGGCGGTCTTGGAAATGCTGTCCATGAAGACCACCTTCTTGGGCGTCTTGTACCCGGCGATCCGCTCTTTGACGAAACCGATGAGCTCTTCCTCGGTTGCTGTCTCTCCCTGCTTCAGCGCGACGACCTCGTACGGCGGCCTGTCAACTTCGAGGCGCATTTGCCTCTTTTCGGCGTCAGGACCCATCCTCATCGTCGATGCTTCTCTCTTCCCATCCATCCAGCACCTCTCCCGCTCAGCCGAGGAACTTGGAGGCGAGCCTGACGGCCTCGCCCGCGTCTTTTCCGTAAGCATGCGCTCCGGTGAACTCGACAACCGACTCGTTGACCGGACCGCCGCCTATGATGATTTTGACACTGTCGTGCAGCGCCGCGTTGGATACGGCCTCGATCGTCTCCTTCATTGCGTCGAACGCCATCGTGAGCAGGCCCGAAAGCGCTAGCAGTTTCGCGCCGGTTTCCTGGAGCTTACTCACGAACGCGCCCGGGGATACGTCCACCCCCAGGTCGTGAACGTCGAACCCATCGCAGCGGAGCAGACTCGCTACTATGTTCTTGCCGATGTCGTGGATGTCACCATTCACGGTTCCGACTACAACGGAGCCCTTGCTCGCCTCGGTGGCCCCACCGAGTTTCACCTCGATGAGCTCGATGGCCTGTTTGAAAATCTCGGCCGACATGATGAGCTCGGAGAGATAGTACTCTTTCTCCTCGAACCTCCTGCCCACCTCCGACATGCCCTCGCGCAGTTCCTCCACCAGCGCGAGAGGCTCGACGCCTTCGTCGAGCGCTCTCCTGACCGCGGCGACGGTCTTTTCCTCTTCGAGGTCGACTATCAGTGATGCGATCTTCTCTGCCATCTCACTCTTCTCTCGATGGTATGGGCTCAGGCCCGTCTCGCCGTTCAGACCGGGTAGCGCCCGTGCCGTTCCACAGACTGTATCATCGCCTTTACGTTCTCGGGTTTTGCGTCAAGTGGTATGGTGCAGCCCGAGCTCAGGATGAAACCTCCGCCTGAGCCCAGGTCCTTGATGAGCCGCTCGCAGTACGCGTCCACCTCGTCAGGCTCGCCGAGCTTGAGCAGTGAGGCGGGCACATCACCCATGATGCACATGTGATCGCCAAGTATCTCCTTGGCCTTGTAGATATCGGATGCGCCGTCAAGGTTTAGTATACACTTGCGGCGCGGTAGGTTCTTGAGCAGGGGGAAGAACGCCGTCCAGTCGCTGTCGAAGTGGAGCATGGGTGTGATCCCGCGCTCCACGAAGTACTCGCTGGTCTCCTGCCACTCCGGGAGGGCGAGTTCTTCGAACTGTTTCTTGCTGATCGCCGATGCGCTGGTCCTTGCGCCGCCCATGTACACTCTCTTCACGCCAGTCATCTTCACCCCGGCCATGCCTATCATCCAAAGAGGTTTCTTCAGCGCCGCGCTCGCGGCCCTGATGTCGTCAGGGTATCTGAAGAGGTCGAGCGTGAAGTCGTTGAAACCGCGAAGCATGATGGACATCCATTCCATGGGGGTGAAGACCAGGTTCGCCGCTACCAGCGGTTCGACGTTCTTCTTCCTCCATGATTTCACCGATCTGGTGATCTTCAGCATGTCCACGAGGACTCTGGACATCTCCTTGAGGACGTCGACTTTGCTGTTCAATTTGGGGTGGGTCTCCATTGTCTTATCCAGCGTCCACCTGATGGTCCCGCGCTTGCCTATGTCGCGGTACTCGGAGGGCTCCATCACCGGCGCCTCCACGAACATCCACCCCACGTCGTCACCAGTCCCTCGCACCCCCGGCAGAATTGGTGGGTTAGGGATTATCAAATCGAGCAGGCTGCCCATGCCGCCGTATGAGAGGCTGAAGCCGTCGATGCGTCCCAGGTCGTCCATGGTCTTCTGAAGCGCCAGGTCCGCCTTGTCGACGTCGAAGAACATCTCGTGCTGAGTAATACCCCCATAGCGGCACGCAAACATGTCGATTATTGGTACAAAAGGAACTCTGTCCGGCTTTTCCAGCCTGGTCGCGGCCTCGATCCGTTCGAAGGAAGTCATCTCCATCTCCAGCCCTCATTTCAATCGGTAAGTTGTTGACCAGCCTGACAAGTCGATTGCCCATAAGGTGTCCAAGCGAACCCGGCGGCGATACCTTCGAGCCCGGATAATAATATCCGTGTTTGTCATCCTCGGGCAAACCTCTGGAAGGGGCTGCCGCGGGTCGCTAGCCCTCCTGCTCGGAGAGCATCTCGCGGACGTTGCGGCGGAGTATCTTGCCGATGGCGGTCTTGGGGATACTGTCCATGAAGACCACCTTCTTGGGCGTCTTGTACCCGGCGATCCGCTCTTTGACGAAACCGATGAGCTCTTCCTCTGTTGCTGTCTCTCCCTGCTTGAGAGCCACCACCGCGGTGACCGCCTCGCCCCAGGTCTTGTCCTGCACTCCTACCACCGCCGCCTCCAGGACCGCGGGGTGTTCGAAGAGAACCTTCTCGACCTCGTACGGGTAGACGTTCTCGCCGCCGGTGATTATCATGTCGTTCTTGCGGTCAACGATGTAGATGAACCCGTACTCGTCCAGGGTGGCGAGGTCACCAGTGTGCAGCCAGCCGCCACGCAGCGCCTTGGCGGTCAGCTCGGGGTCCTTCCAGTACCCTTTCATGATGTTCTTACCGCGAACGACTATCTCGCCGACCTCGCCGACTCCGACCTCGTTTTCGTTGTCGTCGAACAGCCTGACTTCCGTGATCATCGACTCGCGGCCGGCGGATGATATTCGCCTCGTTATCTCGGGTGGCCCGTCGAGGGTGCTCTGGTCTTTCTCCAGCAGCATGGTGGCCAGGGGGGCGGCCTCGGTAAGGCCGTAGCCCTGCTGGAATATCGGCCCGAACCTCTCGATGCATCGCCTCATCAGGTCGGCGGGCATCGGCGCGCCGGCGTACGTCAGGAGCTTGATGCTCGAGAGGTCGTACTTGTCGAGGTCGGGGAAGTCGAGGAGCCATGAGAAGAGGATTGGAACCATGTTAATATGGGTGACGCGCTCTTTCTCGGCCATGCTGAGTATCTCGTTGAAATCGAACTGCTTGGCTATGACGGCGCGGCCACCGCAGTAGTGATGGATAAGCACGGGCCACCAGGCAGTGTGGAATATGGGCAGGACCTGGAGCGTGGCATCGCCCTCCTCGGGAGTACTGCTTATCAGCATGCCTATCGCCGAGGTTATGTAGTTGCGGTGTGACAGCATGACCCCCTTGGGGAGGCCGGTGGTCCCGCCGGTGTACTGCAGATGGCATAGATCGTCCTCGTCGACCTCGACGTCGGGCTCGGTATCCGGAGCGGCGGCCAGGATCTCCTCGTAGTCGAGCCAGCCCTCTTCCGGCCCTCCAAGAGCTATGGTTGTCTCTATTTTGTCCAGGCCGGGCAGTATTCCCTTTACGACTTCCATGAACCCCGCGTCGACCATGAGGAATTCGGCGTCCGAGTGGTTTATCACGTATGTGAGCTCCTCGGGGGAAAGCCGGAAGTTGAGCGGCACCGCGACCGCGCCCAGTTTCGCGACGGCGTAGTAGATCTCGAGGTACCTGTGGCAGTTGAATGCCAGGATCGCCACCTTCGTGCCCTTCTCGACCCCTATCCCGGCAAGCGCGTTGGCCAGCCTGTTGATGCGTTCGTTGAACTGCCTCCAGTTCAAGCGGACGTCCTCGCACACGACGCATTCCCAATCGGGATTGAGGCGGGCGTGCTTTCTCGGAATGTCACCCAAGACGCTGCTCATGTTACTTCCTCCTTCTCACATCAGCCGCAGCGCCGGCCTCCGGGAAGCCGGCGCTGCATTCGATCAGATAAGCCCCTCGGCTCGCTTCATGAACTTCTCGACCTTCTTCTTGACGTCGGGCGCGTTCAACCGCCAGAGCTCCGGCAGGTACTTCTCGAAACCGGCCGTCGGGTTGACCTCGCAGGCCAGCCACTTGTGCTCGAAAAGGTTCATGTAGCAGAGGTTGCACCGGATGCACTTGACGATGTCTTTCTCGCGTCCGGCGGCGACCTTGGCCGGCCAGAACGGGTCCGCGGTGGCCTGGCGGCCGAGCGCGACGATGTCCGTTTCGCCGGCACTGATTGCCGCGGCGGATGCCTTCGGTGTCCTGAAGTTGGGCGTTACGATTGGGAGTCCGCCAGACGCTTTCTTGAAGCCCGGCCCGTACTTGTTCATCTCGCCCTCGCCGTCCGGCGCGAAAGCCCCGGGGTTCTCGTAGCAGCCCTGCGAGATACTGACGTAGCTCAGGCCTTCCTTCGCCGCAAGCTCCACGAACTGGCACATCTCGTCGTGCGTAACGCCGTCCGGCATCATCTCGTCGCCCGAGAAGCGGGCGCCGAGCACCCTGTCCGGGCCTATGCGGGCGCGCGTCTTCCTGATGATATTGAGTAGGAACCTGGCCCGGTTCTCTAGCGAGCCGCCGTACTCGTCGATACGCAGGTTGGACCTCCTGGAGAGGAACTGGTGGATGAGGTATCCGTGCGGGCTGTGTATCTCCACCCCGTCGTACCCGTAGCGCAGCGCCTCGAGGGCCGTGTCCGCCATCTTCTCCTCGAGGAAGACTATCTCGTCGATGGTGAGCTCGCGGGGCACCTCCCCGTAGACGACCTTGATAATGTTGGGGTCGCTCTTCCTTATCTCTTCCATAACGGCGGCTTCCAGCTGGGCGTACTGCTCCTCGGTGAGCTTCTTCAGGCCCTCGAGCCCACCGATGGCATCGAGCACCTCTTTGAGCTCCGGCTTCATGCGGACCAGCTGCCGCTCCCACCCCTTGTTGAAGTTTCGCAGGTCTACCTTTATCGGGACGGCCGACGGCGCGCCCGGTGGCTCGTGCGGCGCCAGGGCCGAAGCGTGCCCCTGCCTCCCGAAACCGGGGGAGAGCTGGATGAAAACCTTCGCCCCGAAGGCGTGGATGTTGTCGGCTAGCATTCCCAGGCCTCTGCCATACCTTTCATCGGTGAACAGGTGCGGGTTGAGGTGGTCGGAGCCCCGCCAGGTGTACGGGTTGACCACCATGCAGTCGGTGATGATCAGGCCGAACCCGCCCCTGGCGCGCGCGGCGTACCAGGCCAGCCACTGCTCGGAGTTATAACCGTCAGGTTCGGAATAGACCATGTTCATCGGAGCCATGGCGATCCGGTTCTTCAGCTCGACATCACCGATTGTGATCGGCTCGAACAACTCTTCGTAACTCATCATGCCCTCCTCCCGGCTCTTACGCCGACAGCATCCGTCAGGTTTCGCCCCGCTTGTGTCTTAAGGGCTCTCGTTCCGAGCCAGAGTCCGATCAGGCGGGATCCGGCAACCCGAATAACTTCTTCGCGTTCAGGCCGAGGATCTTGTCCTGGTCCTCCAACCCCAGTCCGATGTCGTTCTGGATCATCTCGATATGCTCCCGGGGGCTCATCGGTATCGGGCCATAGTCCGTTCCCATGAGGATGTGATCTACGCCGTATACTTCTATGGCGTGCCTGACCCCCGGGGGGTGGAAACCCATCGTATCCACCCAGATGTTCTCTCTCGCGTACTCGACCGGCTCCCTTTGATTCACGGCCTTCTGATAGTCGAGGAACCCTTCGTAGCCGAGCCTGTGTGCGAACTGGAGCCGCGGCAGGCACATAGTGAAGGATCCGCCCATATGGGCCAGGATTATCTTCAACTTCGGAAAGCGGTCGAAGAGCCCTGAGAGGATCATGAGAGAGACGCTCAGGGCGGTTTCGTTCGGCCGGGCGACTGTCTCATCCAGCTTATAACGGTCCATCCACTCCCAGCCGTAGGCGAGCATTGCCGGGTGGATATAAACGGGTACCTCTTTCTCTTGGACGTATTCCCAGAACTCGAACGTCTCAACCGTGTGTGGGAACATCCGGCCCGTCGTACCATAGCTGGTGTCGATCGCCAGAGCTTTGAAACCGTATGATTCGACGCATCTCTCGGCTTCTTCGACTGCTTCCTTACCATCGTGGGGTCTCAGGTATCCGTACGGAAATATCAGGTCTCTGTGCGGCTCACACAGGCCGGCCATGGCCTCGTTGTGCCTGCGGGCGGCCTCGACAGTTGACAGGCCGAGGACCTCGTTGGCTACCGTCAGCAGCATCCCCTGGTGAAGCATTATGTGGGTGAGTCCGGCGTCCCGGCAGACCTGCAGGTGCAGATCGACGTTGGTGAACTCCTCGTTTGCTGTCATGGAAATGCCGCGCCACCTGAACATAGGAGGCGAGGAGCGCGTGTCTATGATCCCGGTATCGAGCGCCTCCGAGACCAAGTCCAACGGCAGCAAGTGGTTCTGTACGTCCACGATCATCCGCTTCAACTTGCTTCTAACTCCCGGTCGAGGCCGGTTGTCGCCGGAAATGCGTTTCACATCCGACCCGTATCGCGGCACAATTCGATTTCTATACGTTGTAATGATGCATGTCAGAACGATTTCGGCAGGCCGTAGCACTGCGCTATGAAGTTCTTGCTCATCTCGTTCGAAATCGGGCTGAACACCATCTGTTGCGAGTCGCGCCAGTAGCGCTGGATGTTGGCCTCCATGGTCACCCCGTAGCCGCCGAATATCTCCATGCCAACGGTGGCCGCGTCGAGCGCCATCTGGGAGGCGTAGAGCCCTGCCATGGTGGCCTCCACGTGATAAGGTTTGCCGTTGTCGGCGAGCCATGCGCACTTATAGACCAGGTTGCGGGCGTTCTCTATGCCCACGGCCATGTCGGCCAGGTAATGCTGGATTATCATGAACTGCCCGATCGGCTTGCCGAACGCTTCGCGCTGCTTGGCGTAGGCCAGGCACTCCTCGAACACCTTTTCTGCCAGCCCCACCGAGATCATCGCCACCCCGATGCGCTCCGGGTTCAGGGTGGAGAGCACATCGTACCATCCGTTGTTGAGGGTACCCAGCAGGTTCTTCTTCGGCACCCGCACGTTGTCGTAGAAAATCTCGCAGGAGCCGCAGCAGTGGGTGCTTACCTTCGGGATGAGACGGATATCGATGCCGGGAGTGTCAGCCGGCACCAGGATGATGGAGAGCGCCTGCGCGCGCTTGGGGTTCTCCCGGTCGGTGATGGCCACCGTGATAAGGTAGTCCGCGACGTGCGCGCCGGTGATGTATATCTTCTGGCCGCTTATGACGAAGTCGTCACCGTCGGAGTCGGCGTACGTTGATATCGCCCCCAGGATGTCGGTCCCACCCGCCGGCTCGGTAAGCGCCAGCGCGAACTTGAGCTTGCCCTCGGCTATTCTTGGCAGGAACTCCTTCTTCTGCTCCTCGGTGCCGAGCTCCAGGATGGGCCGGGTGCCGAAGCCGATGGTCGCTCCGACCCCGAGCGCCACAGCGGTGGAAGCTTTGGATATCTCCTCGAAGCCCACCATGGCCGTCACCATGTCGGCTGCCTCACCTCCGTATTCCTCCGGTATCGAGGCCGCGAAGAGGCCCATGGCGGCCGCCTTGTCCCAGATCTCGGGCGGCATGAAGTCGAGCGTCTCCTCCCACTCGCGTATCTTCTCGCTCGTTATCTCCTTTTCGCAGAACTCGCGCACCGTGGCGCGCATGAGCTCCTGTTCCTCGGTGAAAGCAAAGTCCATTTACGAGCCTCCTTGCTCTTTCTTCATCGCCTCGAACGCGGCCAGGGCGGCGTTTCGCAGGGTGGTCACATGCTCGCTGTGGAAAAGCCAGGCTATCGCCAGGCGCTCGAGGGCCATGGCGTCGTCGAACGGCATCCCGTTGAACGACTTGTTGGCCACGGCCTTGCCCATCCGCAGCGAATCGGCCGGGTTCGCGCAGAGTACGGCGACCATCTCGTCGACTTTGGCCTCGAACTCATCCTCCTTGTAGACGCGCGTCAGAAGGCCCATCTCGTAGAACTCGTCGGCGGTGTAGTCACGTTTGCCGGAAAGAAGGATCTCTTTTCCCCTGAAGATGGGCAGGCAGCGCGCGAGGCGCACCGTGCCGCCCCACCCCGGCAGGATGCCCATCGCCACCTCTGTCACGCCGAGCTTGGTCCGCCCGCTGGCGTAGATGAGGTCGCATGCGAGCGCCAGCTCGAGCCCACCGGCGATACAGTGGCCTTTCACCTTGGCCACCACAACCTTGTCGTTCTCGGTAATGGCTCTCACAATGGCCAGGCCGGTCTTGCCCATCCAGTCAACCACTGTGTAGTGGTCGAAGCTGGGAAGGACCGAGAGGTCGCCTCCCGCGCAGAACGACTTACCGGCCCCGGAGAACAGTACGACCTTCACCCCGGGCTCGCGGTCGACCCGCGTGAAAGCGTCCAGCAGCTCCTCGGCGAGCTCCTTGTTGATGGCGTTGCGCTGGTCCGGGCGGTTCATCGTTATCTTCGCGACCTCGCCCTCGACCTCGTACAGTACGTATTGGTAGTCAGGCATGTAGCCCTCCTTTCGAGACTCGCTGCAGGAGCGCGGCCCTAGAAATGCCTCAGGTGCTTCGGGATCTTCGCCGGTATCCTCATCTTGTAGACCGACTGCGCCTTGACCGGCGGGCGCTGGTACTCGGGCATGTATTTCTCGTGCCCCAGCTCCGGGTTGACGATGCAGCGCACCGGGAACCCCATCTGCGCCCTCATCAGGCACTCGTTGCACCGCTTGCACCGCCGGATGTCACCCGGGCGGCCTTCGGTTACCTTGTTTCCGTACTCGGGGTCGGCGAACATCTGCCGTCCGTAGAGCACTATGTCGCACTTGCCGCTCGCCACGGCCTTCTCCGCGCTCTTCGGGTCGTGGACGGATGGGACCATCACCGGCACGTCGACCGCCTTCTTGAAGTTGGCGGCCTCGGTCAGCATCGTGCCGTCCTTATTCGGGAAGAAGTAGTCGAGCGCCTCGTATGAGCCATCGGAAAGGCTTATGTAGTCGACACCAAGCTGGCCCATTATTCGCGCGACCTCCACCATCTCCTTATGGGTGTTGCCACCTGGCATGTGCTCGTCGGCGGAGAGGCGCATGCCGAGGACCTTATCCGCGCCGATCGCCTCGCGGACCTTGAAGTACACTTCGACCAGGAAGCGCATGCGGTTCTCCAGGCTGCCGCCGTACAGGTCGGTGCGCTTGTTCGAGCGCGGGCTTAAGAACTGGTGCTCCAGGTACCCGTGAGGCGCGTGCAGCTCGATGCCGTCGAACTGGGCCATGACCGCATATATACACGACTCGGCGAACTCGTCCTGCTCGGCACGGATCTCGTCGATGGTCATCTCGTATGGGAGGTGCCCCAGAGCGCCTTCCGCCAGGTGTGGGCTTTTCTCGAGCAGCTTGTCGAATCCCCTGCCGGCCATATGCTCGGGCACGACCTCGTACGGTATAGCCGAGGGAGCCGGTGGATGTGAGCTGTCGTGCGCGTGCCCCTGTCTGCCGAATCCGATGGACATCTGCACGAACGTGCGCGCCCCGAACGCGTGTATAGTCTCGGCAAGCTCGGCAAGCCCGGCGGCAAAGGAGGCGTCGTAGCAGTGCAGGTTCGACGTGAACGGATACTTCGCGGCAAGCTGGGTACCGAGTACGCACTCGGTGACGATAAGCCCGCACCCCCCCTTCGCCCGCGCGGCGTAGTAGGCGAGTATCTCGTCGTTGACGTAACCGCGGTTGTCGAGCGACATGATGGTGTTCATGGGCGCCATGGCGATACGGTTCTTTATCTCCACGTCCTTTATCTGGATAGGGGACAGGAGGTTCTTGAACTCCTTCTTCGGGTCGACTTTCATCGGTGTTTTCGAAGCCTTCTGTGGCATTGTGCGGTACCTCCTATACTCTCCTGGTGGGTTCGATCTCGAGAAGCTTCGCCAGGTTGAGCCCGAAGATCTTGGCCCGGTCATCGTCGGTGAGGGCGGGGAAACCGTAGCCCTCCTGCATGTCCTCGGGGAACTGGAAGTCGCGGAAACCTTGCACCGCGGCTTTTATCTGCGCTCCGAAGCCCGCGTAGTCCGTACCCCAGATGATGCGGTCCGATCCGACAAATCGCATGGCTTCGCCCAGGATTTTGGCGAACTTGCGCGGAGCACTTATCGACCAGGGGATAAGCAGGCTCAGGCAGGGGTAGACATTCGGATGCCCCATGGCGATCATGTTGAGGTCGTCGCAGTATGGGTAGCCCATGTGGAAGGCCACGATCTTGAGATCGGGGAAGTCCCTGGCCACGTCGTCGAGCTGCAGGGGCAGGGCATGCTTGCTCTTGCCCGGGGGCACCCAGCAGAAGCCGGTGTGGATATCCAGAACGATGCCCAACTCCTCGGCCTTCTCGTAGAAGGGCCAGAGATCGGGGTCGTTTATATATGTGTCCTCCGGAGGGTAGAACTTGAATATCTTCGCCCCCCTCTCCTTCACCCAGTACTCCAGCTCCCAGATGGTATTCTTCACGCCCTTGAACTTGACGGGCGAGATGTTGGGCTGGTACAAGAAGCGGTCGGGGTTGGAGTCCACCACCTTAGCCATGTCGCCATTGCTCATCCAGCGGCTGGTATACCCGGTCGTGTCCATCATGGACTCCGGCAGCAGGCAGGCGACGTCGACCCCGTACTTGTCCATGTACTCCAGGAGGCAGGCCGGATCCTCCTGTTTGGTGAACTCCCTGGGGTCCATGTCCTCGAAAACCTCAGGTTTCGTGCCGAGCATAAGGGGCATGCGGATGTTATCAATAGCCCGCCACCACATCTGCACGCCTGGGAAATGGTTGATGGGCTCCATCTCTCCCAGCAGGTGCGGCTCGGGGTCGATCTTGAAGAAGTCGTCTTTCTCGAAAACCTTGTTTTCATCAGCCATCAGCACTACCCCCTCTTCGACTCGTCGACCGGGCGCCACTTCGGAAGGGTTATCTCATCTGTCACGTCGTCGAACACAACCTCCAGCTCCATGCCGTTCTCCAGCTTGTCGTGGTCGCACTCGACGATGTTTGAGATCATCCTCGGGCCTTCCGGGAGGTCAATCATGGCAACCACGTACGGGAGGTCGGCCCAGAACGGGAAAGGCACACCGAACATATTGATCGCATACGAGGCGAGCGTAGCCTTTCCGGACGCCTCGATCCACTCATGCTCGTCGGCGTGGCAGTTGGTGCAGAACATATAAGGCGGGTGGTCTATGAAGCCGCACTTTGAGCACTTCTTGAGGACCAGCCTGTGCTGTTTCGATGTGTCCCAGAACGGCTGTGACCACCTGGTGGGTATTGGCAGCGGCTTCACGAGGTCCTCATCGGTAAGGCCCATCATAGCCTTTATGGTCTCGATATCTATCTTTTCGCCGGCCATGGCATCCTCCTTATGTCTCGTCGCGGTGGGTCAATCGGGGACATCGTTGCCCATCACGGTGAAGTGGCAATCCATGAAAGCACCTCCGCCGCAGTTCTCTATCAGGAACTTCGCCCCATCGACCTGGGCCTTGCCCGCCTTGCCCTGCAGCTGGCGGACCGACTCCACGAAAGTGCTGAAACCGACGCCCGTGCCGGTGTGCCCGAAGCTCATCGCCTCGCCGTTTGTGGATACCGGATACTTGCCGCCGGGACCTGTTTCGCCGGCCTCGACCAGTTCGCCCGAGGTCCGCTCGTCGGGGATGCCCAGGGCGTCCATCACGATGAGCGAGATTACGGGATAGGAACCGTAGATCTCGAAGATATCCATGTCCTCAGGCCCCAGCCCGGAGCGCTCGTAGGCGACCTTCGCAGTCACTGCGAGGTCGTCGCCCATCTTTCCCGGGTCCTTCTGCTTAGAGCGGGTGATGGTCCTGTGTGAGTACTGGGAAGACTCACCCAGGACATAGACAGGCTTATCACAGACCTTCCGGGCCTTTTCGGCGGTTGTCATGATGTATGCACCGCCACCATCACCCAGTACGTTGCACATCAAGGTGGTCAGCGGGTAGGAGACCATGCGGGCGTTGACCACCTTCTCGACCGTGATCTCCTTGTTGTTGAACATCGCATTAGGCTGCAGCAGCGCCCACTTACGGCAGGCCACGCACACGGCGGCTACTTGCTCAATTGTTGCGCCTGTGTACGCCATGTAACCCTGTGTCACTATAGCGGCGAGCGAGTTGTAGGTCATTCCGTAGGGAACCTCCCACTCCACATCCGAGCCGGCGACGGAGAAGTACTTCGCCTGCTCGTTCGCGGCGAACTGCGAAAACCTCTGAGCGTGTACTACCAACACCGTGTCTGTTTCCCCGGAGCGTAATATCCCCTCCGCTGTCTTGCGGATGGAAAAACTCGATGCGCCCCCGGAGCTGGTCATGCAGGTGACCTTGCACCCGTGCGCACCTATGGCCTCGGGCAGGCGCCCGAAAACCATCTCCGTGTTATAGTCGTTATCGGGGTTTGACATGATATGCTGTGCGCACAGCACAGCCCCGATCTCGTTCTTGTCTATCCCTGCGTCCTTGATGGCCATCCTTGCCACTGTGTAGGCGATCTCGAACTCTGATCTCTCAGGGTAATTCCCCGTCGGCACCTCCCCTGTGCCGACAACAGCGAATTCGCCTGTACTCATAACCATCTCCTCTCCTCAAGAACGAGACACCTCTGTTCTATGTTTGTAATTGGGAATGACTTGTCAGTCCAGATTAATAACCGCAATAAAGACCAATCCTTGACTCGGAATGCGATATTCGCCGGATTATAAGCACATAATCTCAATGCTGTCAAAGAAATTGCTCTTGACTAAAGAGCGTTGACTTTTGTAATGTTACTTCATAGTAACTGCACAATATCATCGCCCGGGTGGTAAGCTATTGAAGAACGCATCAGGCAAGCCTCTAAGGATATCGGATCTTGAGAAGATCACCGGAGTCAGCCGGGGGACAATACATTATTACATTCGCGAAGGCTTGCTTTCGCAACCTAAGCGCACGGGTAAGACTATGGCATATTACAGCGCGACCCACGTCCATGAGCTCCAACAAGTCCGGGGCTTACGAGATTCTGGCTATCCGCTCTCCACTATCAAGGACGTAATGTCCGCGGGGAGGGGCAAGAAGCCGATTCAAGCCAGTGGATCGGAGACCTCAAGCAGCAGAAAGATTCAAATCACGAAGAAGGCTGTAGAGGTCTTTGCTCGCAAGGGATATCACCAAACAAAAGTGAAAGACATCACTGACGAGTTGGGAATCGGACACAGCACTTTCTACCTTTACTTCCCAAGCAAGCTCGCCCTTTTCCTTGAATGCATAGACCAGGTCTTCCAGGCGATGTTCAGTGGTGTCTGGCAGGAGATCAAGGATGAGAAGAATCCGCTCAACCGCCTGCGAAAAAGAGGTGAAGTTGTACTAAAGTCATATCCGCAATTCATTGACATGCTCCAGGTCCTGCACAGCACTGTGGAAGATGACCCCCGCCTGGAAGCCAAGAGAAGGGAGATCTACGCCTCGATCGCGATGACCGTGAAGAGAGACCTGTTGAAAGCCATCGAGGAAGGTTTGATACCTGAGGTAGATGTTGACCTTATGAGTTATTTACTTGTTGGTCTTCTTGAAACCGCCTACCTGCTTCTGAATATCGGCGATCGCTATACGGCCGATGATCTCCTTGACGCGATTGGTTGGATACAACTACCGCCTGTAGCCAACGATTAGGTGGAGGACGTGCCAGGGAGACAGATTCTTAGAAGGAGCTGCAATGTCTAGGCAGAGTTGGATATACCGTCGGGGCCCGATCATGAGAATGAATGCGGGGAAGGTCGGGGAACAAGATCGGATTGACGAAAGACTGGGCACGGGTCCGCGGCTACACACCTACCAGGGCCAACATGTGAAGGCGCGCCCATATACGCGTGGCTACGACCGCATCGCCGAGATACCGAACTTGAAGGTGAGCGTTGTGGAGCTCGACCTGTACTCCGAGGTTGATCCGCTTGAGGAAAACATCCCACCGCTCCGTGGAGCCGGCAAGCTCATGTACCTTTCTGCACATCGAAAGGTGGAGTTCCTTCCTGAGATCTCCCCTACTCTGCCGCCGCTGCTCTACATGGAGGCGCTACAATCAAGGATCGACCGGCGTACTGTTTCGCGATACGAGCGCCAAACAGACCGTGCCAGGTTGAAGGAGGATATCCAGGCATATGCGGCTTCGCTCGGGTTCATAAGCGGTGTCACACTGCTGGACCGGCGCTTCGTGACCTCCGGGCACGACTCCGACTTCCCATACGACACAGTGTTGATGCTCGGCATGGAGATGCGAAAAGAGTACCTGCTCAACGCCCCGAACTTCCGACTGCGGCGTTACCCGGACTACGACGTCTACAGGAGAGCGGGCTATCGAGTCCACAGGGTGGCAAGCTTCCTCCGGCGACAGGGGGTGTCCTGTGCGGCGCGGATACCCTTCGACGGCGCGGTGATTTACCCTGTCCACGCGATCCTCGCTGGCCTCGGGGAGCTTGGCGCCTTTGGCGGTGTGATCACGCCGCAGTACGGCCCCCGCCAGCGCTGGTGCCTCGTATCGATAGACGCGGACCTGCCGCTCGACAACCCGGTAGACTTTGGAATCTCGAGGTTCTGCGAGGGGTGCCTGCTCTGCATCGCAAAATGTCCCGGCAAGGCTATCCCCGCGGAGCCTCTCTGGTGGCGTGGAGTGTACAAGCGCAAGATCAACGACCTCAAATGCTGGGCTTTCTTCTCGAACTTCAAGGGCTGCGCCATCTGCATCAACTCCTGCCCGTTTCACCGGTTTGGCTACGACGCGGTTATGGATCACCACGCCAGGACGGGTGAGGTGCTGGGGGAAAAAGAGATCTTGGCAGAGGAGACTCGTCTACCCGTGAAAGGAGACCGCGATGAAAGCATATTTCGATGACAGGGAGTTCGATTTCCAGCTGTTGAGGATGCTCGGAAGCACGGTTGCCGGCGCCGCGGACATCGGAGAGTGCCTTGCCACCGCCCAGAGGATCAAGGAGGGAGACTTCGAGGGTTGGTACACCGAGTGGAACAAAACGGCCACGCGGATCCACGCCGCCGCGGATGAGTCTATGAAGAACGGCCATCGCGTCAGCGCCCGGGAGGCTTACCTCCGGGCGTCAAACTACTACCGGTGCGCGGAGTTCTACCTGCACGGGAACCGGGATGACCCGAGGATCCCCGAGCTGTCCGGCAAATCCATGGACTGCTTCAGGAAGGTCGTCGAGCTGAGCCCCCTGGATATCGAGACGGTCGAAATCCCATACGAAAAAACGGTCCTGCCCGGGTACGTCTATAGGCCGGGAGGGAAGAAAAAAAGACGGCCCACCCTTATCCTGATGACCGGGTTCGACGGGACCCAGGAGGAGTTCTACTCCAGCGGGGCGGCGGCGACCGCGCGGGGCTTCAACCTGGTCACGTTCGAGGGTCCCGGCCAGGGGAGGGTGATCCACGAGCAGGGGCTCCCGTTCCGCCCGGACTGGGAGAACGTGGTGACCCCGGTGGTGGATTTCCTGATGACCCTCGATGACGTCGACCCGAAGAAGATCGCGCTGGAGGGGTTGAGCTTCGGTGGCTACCTGGCGCCGAGAGCCGCTGCGTTCGAGCATCGGCTGGCCGCCTGCATCGCAAACGGAGGTGTCTTCGACTTCATCGGAAGCAGAGTCCCTCCCGGGATGACCCGCGAGCAGATGGTCGGCATGATGCGCGATTACCCCGAGGAAAGCAACGAGAGCATGAAAAAAATGATGGACGAGAAAGTCGAGATGCGCTGGAGCATCGAGCACGGCATGTACGTGTTCAAAGTAACATCGCCGGCTGAATGGTTCGTCAAGGCATCCGAGTACACCATGGAGGGAGTGGCCGACAAGGTAGAGTGCCCCACGCTCGTGATCGACGGCGAGAACGAGTTCAGTTTTACCGGCGAGGCGAAGAAACTCTACGACGCGCTCGTCTGCCCCAGGGCATGGATGTTCTTCACCGAAGAGGAAGGCGCGGGAGACCACTGCCAGGTCGCGGCCCAGGCGCTATCCGGCCAGAGGGTCTTCGACTGGCTGGAGGAGGCCCTCGCAGTCTCCTGATAACAGGGTCAGCACGTTACCGTGTTGCTCCCGGCATGACATCTGAAGCGGTCAGGCCCATGTCGCCGGCCCCGATACCTGTAGCGCTGTTTCCTCCAGGGGAGAATCCCGATTCAGGGTTCCACGTGAAGAGAGTGAAGCGGATTTCTCTGCCCAGCCGCCGCGGGTGCGGGCAGTCAAATGTCTCGAAGCCCTGCAAAACAATTACTTACAATGCCTGTTTCTTATCAAGTAGTTCCTTCGAGCCGGCTACCAGCTGGTCGACCACGCCGGCCTCGGCCAGCGTGCTGCTGTCCCCCAGCTCACCGCCCCTCCCCTCCGCTATCTTCCTCAGTATCCTCCTCACTACCTTCCCACTTCGGGTCTTCGGGAGTGCGGGGGTCATATGGATTATGTCAGGCCTGGCTATCGGACCTATCTTGTCGCGAACGTGCTGTACCAGGTCGCTCCTGACTTTGTCTTCGTCAAGATTCTCGTATTCACTATTGAGGACGACGTAAGCGTATATGCCCTGCCCCTTGATCTCATGTGGCATCCCTACAACCGCGGCCTCCCTTACGTACTCGTGGCTGACGAGAGCGCTCTCCACCTCGTAGGTGCCGATTCGGAAGCCGGAGGCGTTTACGATGTCGTCAATGCGGCCCTGCAGCCAGTAGAAACCGTCGGCGTCGACCCTGCACCCGTCACCGGTGAGATAGAAGTCGGGGAACATGGAGTAGTAAGTTTTCACGAACAGCTCGTGGTTGCCGAAGATGGTCCTCATCATGCCCGGCCATGGCTGCTTGATGCACAGGAAGCCGCTCTCGTCGACATCGGCCTCGGTACCGTCCTGCCTGAGGATGACCGGGACGACTCCCGGGAACGGAAAGCTCGACGAGCCCGGCCTCATCGGAGTCGCTCCGGCGAGCGGGCTGATGAGTATACATCCGGTCTCGGTCTGCCACCAGGTGTCCAGAACGGGGCAGCGCCCTCCTCCGATATTCTCGCGGTACCAGAGCCAGACGTCGGGACTGATGGGCTCTCCTACCGTGCCGAGTATTCTCAAGGAAGCGAGGTCGTGCGTATTGGTCCACTTATCGCCGTGCCGCATCAGCGAGCGGATTACGGTAGGGGCCGTGTAGAAGGCGCTCACCTTGTACTTCTCGCACATCTCCCAGAAGCGGTCGGGGTTCGGGTAGGTGGAGACTCCCTCGAAAAGCACCCCCGTCGAACCGTTGACCAGGGGTCCGTAGACCAGGTAGCTGTGGCCTGTGACCCAGCCGATGTCCGCGGCGCACCACCATATGTCGTCATCGTGGATGTCGAATATCCACTTGTGGGTGATGGATGTGTTTACCAGGTAGCCGGCCGTGGTGTGGAGTATACCCGCGGGCTCGCCGGTGCTTACGCTGGTGTAAAGGATGAATAGCGGGTCCTCAGCCTTCATCTCCTCGGGGGGGCACTCAGGCTCGATGTCTTCGGCGGAGAGCTCCTCGTCCCACCAGTGGTCGCGGCCCTGCTGCATCTCGACGCCAATCCCCGCCCTCTTTACCACGAAGACATGCTTGACTCCCGGGCACTCTTCCAGGGCCCAATCAGCGTTTTTCTTGAGCGGGATCACCTTGCCGCCGCGGTAGCCCGCGTCGGAGCAGACGAGCGTCTGGCTTTCACTGTCGCAGATCCTGTCTCGCAGAGCCTCCGATGAGAAGCCGCCGAACACCACGCTGTGTATGGCGCCGATGCGGGCGCAGGCGAGCATCGCGATCGGCAGCTCGGGTATCATCGGGAGGTAGATGCAGACACGGTCGCCCTTCTTTACTCCGTACTTCTTGAGCACATTGGCGAACTTGCAGACTTCCTCGTAGAGCTGCTGGTAGGTGAACGTCCTGCCCACGCCGGGCTCATCGGACTCCCAGATGATGGCGGCCTTGTGCTTCTTGTCGGTCTTCAAGTGGCGGTCGAGGCAGTTGTAGGCGGCGTTCAGAGTGCCGCCGTCGAACCACCTAGTCTCCTTCTTCTCACTGTCCCAGTAGTAGACGGTGTCCCACTTCTTGTACCACTCGAGCTGCTGTTCGGCTATCTCGCCCCAGAAACCTTCGGGGTCGTCCAACGACCGCCTGTACAGAGCCTGGTACTCCTCCACGCTCTTTACGTATGCGTTCCTGCTGAGCTCCCCCGACGGGTAAACAGTCTGAATCCTGGCCCTGCTTTTCTCTGCTGACATCTCTTGTCCCTTTCACCCTCGCGTTCGGGTCCATACCAGGCGAACAGGCACAGCCGGTTACCCCGCGTGTCCGCCTCTCAGTGCGGTAATCCTAGCACGATTCGCTCCGTCCAAGTACTTTGAAAAAGCCAGGTCTCCCGCTCCAGACCAGAACAGGCCCGTCGATCAGGAGTAGAAGACTTCATCTGGGCGTCCGACAAACGAGTTGATGGCAACGGCAGGTGGTTCGCAGTCATGTCTCTGCTTCGGACAGGGTTAGGGAAAAGGCTCAGCTCTTCAGGCTGTCCAGTGCGGCAAGGATCTCCTCGTCAGGCGGGAAGTCGGTCTGGATACGGCCCACATAGATATACTCGATCGTCTTG
>Ga0315274_10002014_pt1 | contig 31116 bp, 28 predicted proteins | sample YL17G02_20_MG_FD_203700 | JGI IMG/M metagenome (GOLD analysis project Ga0315274, IMG submission 203700) | Sediment microbial communities from Yellowstone Lake, YNP, Wyoming, USA - YL17G02_20 | ecosystem: Environmental > Aquatic > Freshwater > Lake > Sediment | place: USA: Wyoming | collected...
CGCCTTTTTGCGACGTAAGTTGTTGATTTTATTGAAGCGGAATTTTATTGGGCCTTCCCAACTGTCGAAAATCAGTTTGAGCTGGAAATTGGAAGAAAATCATCCCCGGGCGTCCCACTGTCGAATAACCGGAATCCTCGGATGCTCTGGTTTTCCCCAACATAAATGTATAAAATGAGATCATCATGGATAAAACGAGCAAGTCCTCAAGGTCCTTTATCCAAGGCTCTTTACTATCCAAAGAATGCGGAGGCGCCGGATGAATTGTAAAGAAGCCCGCACTCTTTTTCCGGGTTACGTCGACGGGGAATTGAAAAAGCAAATCCAAGCATCTCTAAAAGAACACCTGATAAGCTGTCCAAGTTGTCATGCCGAGTTTAAAGTCTTCCGGATGAACCTCAAGATATTGAGGAAACTTAAAACGCTGGACCCTCCCCGTGATTATAGTTCCGCTGTGGGAAGGGCAAGGGACCCAAAGCGTCCCTGACGGCTATTACGAACCTCATCCCTCAAAACACCGGGAAGCTCCATCATCTTTTATCTTTGAATGAACCCGAAGCAGACGCTCTCGAGGAAGAATCAATACTAAAGGATTATCGAATATGTTCCTCCGGATCCCATCCGGCTTTTCTGGCTTCAGCTAACGACCGAAAATAACCGGATTCCCGGCGTTTTTTGATAATTTCTTCGCCCCTCTCAATGCCCATGCCGAGAAAAGACGCCAAGTCATATACCGAGGCGGTATTTATGTTCACTTTGAGATTCGCTTTAACTTCAGGCACCCAGAGGTAACGCCTGATCTGAAAATTCTTATTTTCGACCCAAAGTTCGGGCCCCACATTCGTATCGAAAGAATCCAGATTTTCCGAAACTCTATGGAACACTCTTTCCAGCATTTCCCGGTATTTTTTCATCATTTCCATGAACGAGAAATAATCTCCCACCACACCGGAGTGAGCCGTTTTTTCGTATACCTCTCCGAGTTCATGGGTGATCGTCATTCCCGCGGTCAGGTTTATGAATATTTCCAGCAATTCTTTCTTGTCTTCCGGGAATGCTTCACACCACACCCTGATAAATTCCGTAAAAACCGGTTTTTCGTTGAAACTGGTTTTTTTCTTCAAGAGATGCCAGACATAGATATTTTTCAGCACCACATTCTCGTAGGGAGAGAAAATATCCCCGGGAGAAATTCCCTTCGGAAGAGGCTGTAGAAGGAACGCCTTGTAAAATTCAGCATCCCGATAATGGGCCTGAAGAGCTTTGTTTGAATTGATATGGTAAAACAGGCTTGCCAACACCCCCTCGCTTGACATCATTTGTTGACCGTTTCGCAGTTCGGTAAAGTCGAAAACAGGCGATGTGTGCTCCAATAAAATCATATCCTCGACAGTCATTTTCTTCTCATGCAGGACCTGCGGCACTATTTTTTGATGTATAAACCTGTTTTGTTTAACACCGTTGATCCTCAGCTCGCGATCAATGATGGAATGCCACAAAGCGCTTATGATCCGGTTATACATATAGCAGTCATCCAAATTGTGCCTATATTTTTCTATATCGTTTGCCGAGCATTCGAAGTGAATTCCCCAGCCCTCGTAAAATGCCGTGTAATAATCCGTGACGCCCATGCTCACATGCTGCTTCGACGTCATTCTTTCTTGGTCCCTCTGCATGAACCCGGACATGATGTTGTTCATCATGACATGTCCCAATTCATGGGAATAAATATACAATTCGCCCTGTTCCACTCTTTCGACATCCAAAACCAGATCCACGTAATTCAAGGCAGGGAAAGCCGTTCTTCTGCCCGACGAATCAATCAGTTCCAGCCCTGTTCTGGAGTAACCGCCTTCATCGTCAGATATGAATAGAACATTCGGCCCTTCGCTGTTTCCCGAAAAATTCCGGCTGCATTGATTGAGTTTCATCAAGGATTGATGAAAGGGAAGATTCAAGTCTTTCATGATCATTTCGTGCACAGGATCTGTTGTTTCAATTATCTTGCCCGTCAACATATTCTTATCGCCGCTTTCAATGGCCCTCACCAGGCAAACCTTTTGATCCGGCTTAGGAAAGATGAGGTGAGAATAATCATTCGGTGCGGCTGAGATGAAACATAAAGCTGAGAGAATCATGAATAGAGCTACGAAATACTTATTCATCATCATCGTTTTTCCTCCCGTATGTGTCTTGGAGTTTTGGGCTCAGACGAGTCTTGAACCGGATTTGTTTTCACGAATATTCTCCTTTTTTTGAAACATTCGGATGAATGAACAATGAGTTTCACTCCCCACCTGTGATTATGAAGTTACATGGCTACAGATGCAACGGTGACAAGAGATTGCTCAAACCCGAAACCGATGATTTATCCGTAATCATAATCGGAAGTGATGCATCCTTCGGAGACAAAGAATATCGGGGTGGAAATCGGACAAGTCGCCCGGCTTAATCCGCTCTCTGCGTCCGGTATCGTGCTATCCGATCGACGAGCTCCCTATCAAAAATAAAACAGCGGCTTCCTTTTTGATTCTCTTTGTCGGCAGCCTTGTTGTATATAACCAGGAATTCTAGAATATTCCGAGGGACAAGCCGGGCGGAATCGAGCCCCAGGTTTTTTTCGATCGTCAAAAACATGGCCGACCCCAAAGCATATGCGGGCCCCTGCAGACCGTCCATCCATTTTTCAAAGATATCCTTCTGGCCGATTACTCCCTCGAAGTTGAGGCGAATATCTTTCTCGGCTTCCCGATAGAGCTCTGCCAGACGGCTTAGATTGTTTTCCCACTCTTGGGCTAAAGAAATATAGAATTCGATCCTGCTCGATTTCATCTCTTCTAGAGATTCAAAGGGCTTGTTGATGAAATAAGTCGGCATGCCCTCGGCGGCTAGAATTCCCAAGAGCATAATCCTTTCATCTTCCTGGATCCTTGGCGTGTTCCTCTCAAGGCACTCTGAAAAACCCGAATGATGGATCTCATGGGCAAGGTTGAGGACAATCTGGTCGACATCGAGTTGGCCGTCCTTCGTCTTCGGCAGCTGGAGGAGATCAAAACCATTCTCCTTTCCAACAGAAAAGGCCGTCGAAGCCCCAAAGAGCACGAAGCAAAAATCGTTACTCACCACGGCATCATCAGGCAGGTATCTCCTAGCAAGGGCTACGGCCGCCTTTTTTAAATCTGTCTTTTTCAAATCCTCCAAATCTTTCTTGATCCGGGCCGGGTTGGCGAGAGCGGATTCCCAGAATTTCATTCTTCTCTCAAGACTCGCGGCAGCACGACGATCGCCTTTCTCAGTCAATTCGACCGGAATCCGTCCTAGGGCCTCCATAATGAATCTAAAGAATTCCTCTTCATCCCATTTTCTGAAGCGGGCCCAGTGGTGGATGATGGCCTGGCAACCCTTGGTGGAGGCTACGCGTTCCAGAAAAAATTGGCGGATTGATTGCTTATCCGCCCCCGTATTGATGTATTCCAGCCATTCGAGAGCTCTTTCGGCCATTTCATAATCGACCGTCACCCTATCTTCTTCGCGAGCCGCACCATATGGATTTTGTTCTCGCATACCGAGTTTATCAAGAGCCAGGATGACTTCCGCGTTGGGGTCGAAGCCGCAGGAGGCAAGCTTCTGATAAGTGAGCTCGACCTCCGGGCGGAGGACTCGGCCTTTTTCAGGATCATTTGGGAAATTTACGAACTGTTTATAGGAGACACTTCCCTGAATTCCGGTGTTGGTCAACACAAACCCAAGCGTGTCTCCGAAACAGTTCCCGGCCTGGCCTGATGGCGTTCCGATGAGAACGCCGCCGAGCTGAACCAGCGAACATTCCAACGTGAAGCCAGAGCTGTAGGTCCATGCCGAGCCGAGAATTAAGACATTTTCAGGCCGGTAGTAAGCTTCATACTTCCCCGATTTGTATTCCGCCGCAAAAGAGGGCATCAGACTCAAGTATTCGTCCATTTTTTCCTTCAGCTTTTCTTTGTCGGCAGGAGCCGGAGAAAGAAAATCCAGTTCCTCTTGAAAGTCATAATCATCCTTGTTGAGCTGGAAGGATCGGTCGCGATTGATTTTTTCCAGCGTATCTTCTTTATATTGAGAAAAATAAAGGCCGGAATATTTTTTTACGGAAGAGGAACTCATGGATATTTCTTCCATACTTCTTCTTCCATAAAGGAAATAGACGAGAATCTGGGTCATCAGGGAATTCCCGCCGCCATTCTTGCGGAGGTCGACAAGAAGAGTTTTTGTTTTGGCTTTTTTCATGTCGATGGCAAGCGAGCGGAAAGCTTCTGTGGCAGAGGGGATTCCAGCCAAGACGTCTTTAAACTCGTTAGGGGCACCCTTGCCGTGAAATTTTTTATAGATTTGCGGTGCGGCGAGTTTGACCCAATCAACGCCCATAACGTTGAAATATTCGAAATTCTCACGGTAGCCGAACATGCCATCGATGCGCAGCAGGGCAATCTTTTTATCGGGGTCAAGAAAGTCATAGACAAAGTCAACTTTTTCCACCGAAGGAAGATTGATTTTGGAGAGAGGGATTATAGAGGCTGCTCTGATATTCTCAGGAAGAAATAAAACACATTCTTTTTCTTCTCCCAGCGCCGTTTTGAAGACGATACGGATGGAATCGCCACCTTTCCACTCCGGAAGCAGCATCGCCAGCCCATCTCGAGTCGCAAGGTTCCTGGAGAGATGCGTTAATCGCTGGTATTCATTATCCCAGCCACTCAGGCGACCCTGGCGTTCGACAAGTTCCTGAAAAGAAACGCCTTCCACGGAGAAGAGAAGCGCTCCAAGCAGAAATTCATCGTTTTTGTCGATTACTCTCGCCACATAGAGGCTCTGCTCGACAATGTCAAATCCCAGGGGAAGACCCGGTCTTGATGCTTGTTGCCTTTGTCCCAGGGAAAGAGCGGTGTGGCCGTCACCAACTGCAGCTACAAAAGGAAGAAGTTGCTTATAAAAATCCTTAACAGGCATCCCTTCTTGAGGGATAGCGCGGAGGATTTCTTGGAGTCTCCGGTAAAAAGCAATTTTCCCACCGCCCCGGATATACGGATCGGGGTGAGTAAGATCAAGGATCTGAGCGAGCTGACGCGCGTCTTGAATGAGCAATTGGCGGGGAACGAGCTTGGATTCTTGCGCTTCTGTCCTGAGAATAATGCAAAAGAAAAAGAGAAGCCCGACGATCAAGATTATGATGCTTTTTCTGTTCATCGTTCCTCCTTAAGGCAAATTGCGAAAATCACCGCACACTAGCGGATGCTCCCAAGAATAGATCACGCGGATCGCGTGTTTCATTACGTGAGATTCGTTAGCGGAAAGTTCCGGGGGTCATCGGCTGCCAGCCAAACTTTTCCTTTTTCATGTCAGGAACACTCTCTCGCGAGTTCAAGAGATTCCAAATGAAGGTCTCGAGCATTTGGACGGTCTTTGCCGTCAGAGAGATTCGGGCTTTGAACAGTTTTTCGAGTTTCGTCGGAAGGAGCCGGGCAAGATTTCCCCGATCCCCTTCTCCTGAAAGCTCGAGGAATGTCAGTAAGTAATCGGTGAGGAAAATTGGCAGAATCTTCTTACAGAGGAGATAGTCCGCATAGAGGACGGCTTTTTCCTTCAACAGATGAATTTCGTACCTTTCACTCCCGGAGAGGGTGCTGCCTGTGGCATCCGGATGACCGGATTGGCGGAGTGTCCATTCATCCAAGAAGAGATGCGTCATCTCGTGGATGGACATGAAAAAACTCTTCAGAATCTCGTCCTCTTGCTCGGGGAATTTGACAGCCGCCCCAAAGTAGTCCCCCGAGGAAAAGCCTCGCCCGTTCCGTGTTATGCTCAAGCAAAGATATATAACGACGCCTTTCTTCCCTTTTAAGGCTGGACCCAAGAGTTTGAGGCCGCTTTCTTCAAAGAGAGTACGGAAGCGCTCTTTCAAAGCCGTCCTTTGCCCATTCTGCCGCTTCCAGAATTCTCGGTAAAAAGTTTGGTATTCCACAACCAGGACTTCCGTCAAGGTCCGGAGAAATGATTGAGCCCCCGGAGAAGAGAAATATCGTTGTCTGAAGAAGGGAAGAAACGGCTGCGGACTGTTCCCTTGAAGATCTCCCGAGAGCCATTTCAAACCCTCCAGGAGTTGCTCGACATCCATGAATTGAAAAGGGAGAAAATTAACCATGCGTAGCTTTTGGTCGGGGATGTAAATATCCTTTATTTTATCCATTTCGCTGGTAAGCCGGGCGGGGTCGAGGCTATTTTGGATTTTTTCGCGGGAAATCCGGCCCATATAAGCTTGGGAATAAAGGCTTGAAGCATCCTGTCCGATATCCATGTGGGCGAGGCAATGGAAGAAGAGATCGACTTGGACCTCGGTCCTAAGAATGATTTCCATCGGTTCACTTCCGGAAAAGCTGAGACATTTGCCCGAGCTAACAAGAAAAGCAAGCGTAACGAGAAAAAGCACATGATATTGTTTTGAGGCCGTGGGTTTCCTCGCGAGGAAAGACATCATTTTCATATATTGCGAAAATGCGTAGGAACGGCAGCCCCACGATTTTCTTATGAACATTCAAGACCTCCCGAGAGCATTATTACAGTTTCAACCATGGCCGAAAAAATGGATGATTTGTTTTTATGCCGAAGACAGGCAAAAGCCCTTGTGCTATCAGCTCCCTGTTAAAAAGGAGTATCATGAAAAATTCGCCCTGGAGAAGGTACTTGTTTATCCCGAATCCGACAACAAGACCGCCAATATCCCCTCCATAGATGATGGGTCCGATTGACAGATTGAACGGATCACCCAACATTAAAAAGATCGTTGCCCAATAGCCTAGATTTCTCAGAAAGCGGCTCCGCAGCGATCCGGCTTTCGCCCTAAAAAGAAAAAGGCAATAACCAAGGAAAAGGGTGCTCATGTTGCTCATCCCCGAAATAAAACCCCATTTTATGCCTTCCCTTTCTGCAACGGGCGTTTTATAGATGACTTCCAGACCATAGGGATGGACACGAACGGATTGATATTCATCAAATACCATCGCAAGGAGAGCGTGTATTCCTTCGTGCACAAAGACAAAAATGACGATGGCAGTTAATAAAACCAAATACTTTTTCACTGCTATTTATCCCCTATCATTTGCATTGAACCGTTTGACTACGAATTTGTATAAATGATCAAAGCCTGGCCTTATTCAGCTTCCTCCAATCACATTCAGCTGTCTCTGCAGTACCGCATGTCCCTTCCGGTGGCCAGATAATTCGTTGGTAACGTCATCACTCCATCAGCCAGACAAAGCTGTTGTATCACTGTGACCCTCCGGTCGCATCTCGCCGTCGAACACGCGGATGATAACGACGAGGCTGCGGCATGTATTCCACCATGAATCGAGATGAAGCGCTTGTTGAATTGCGGCTGTGTCTTCCGAGCGCGTAATTCGCGCCGTTCGATCACACCGGTGCGGAAGCCTCCGCATCCCCTCGCTCTTCCATATACTGAATGTAGAGATCCGATAGATCTTCGCCTTCCAGCTCCTGTCGGGTTTTCAACATACCCAACTGGCCTTTTTTCATGAACCCCACCCGGTCGGCGATGAGCTTCGCTCGAAAGATATCGTGGGTGGACATGAAGATCGATTTTCCCTCATCCCGCATTCTGAGGAGGAGTTCTAAGAATTCCTGGCCAGACTTGGGATCAAGGCCCGCGGTGGGCTCATCCAGGAGGATGTTGGATGCATCCTTGATGAAGGCGATGGCCAGCCCGAGCTTCTGCCGCATCCCCTTGGAATAGTTTTTGGTCTTCATGTCGAAAGCCTCTTCCTGCAGGCCGACGGTTTTCAGGGCTTTGGCATAATCGGCCTTGGTCAGGGTGCGCTTCCCGGCCAGTTTAGTGAAATAATCCAAGTTCTGGAAGGCTGTGAAATTCCCGTAAAGCATCACATTTTCGGACACGAAGGAAATATGCTCCTTCGATCGCAGCGGCTCTCTGGTGACATCGATGCCGTCGATCAGGACCGTGCCTTCGGTTGGGGAGATGAAGTTCAGCATAAGGTTGATGGTCGTCGTCTTGCCGGCGCCGTTGGCCCCGAATAAACAAAAGATCTCTCCCGACACGACCTTGAAACTCATATGGTCGACGGCCAAATTGCCGTCCTCGTAGCGTTTGGTAAGATTTATGGTTTCTAACATGGGTCACCTTTCAGCGAACATCGTACTTGATAAAGGAGATATACGCCCCGACGAAGAAAAAGATGATCAGGAAAAGCATCAGCCCGAAGTCGGGCAGGATCCGACTCAGCGAAATGGCCAGGGATTCGGGCTCGAACTTGTGCTGGGGCATGTCGTCCAAGATCGGTTTACTACCCATCTCGAGGGTTTGCTTATTTACATTTAGGTTGCGATACATCTTGGCGTTGATCCATTCGGTGAAGATCGGCTTAAAAATCCGGACGGAAGCCAGAAACCTGGCGTGCTCCTCCGGGCCGGTCCGGGCGAGACTCATCGACCCGATCATCAAGGCCGAAGCGGGCGAAATGCGGGAAAGATTTACGGCCAGTTGCTCTTGAGCCCGCTTCTTGACCTGATAATCCCGTTCCAGAGAGGCGTTATAGGAGTCGGTTTTGTCCATATACTCCTGGTGATTTTTCTCCGCCCATTTCTTATACTCTTCAAAGAATTCCTTTTCGGTTTGGCCGGATTTCTCTATTTTCTCCCAATGATTCATCGTCGCTTTTTGCTCTTCGACCTGAATCTGCACGAGGAACGCGTCCTTTTTGGCTGTTATTTCATGGACCGAGGGGATAGGCTTGATCTGAGCGGCAACCAAGACGGATAACTTGGGTATGATGGTCACAAAGACAACCCAGATGAACAATAGGAGCAGGAAGCTGGTTGAGGACTTGTGCGTCCGCGCCGAGACGAAGAGACCGAGGCTGAAAAAGACTGATACGTATAGAAGGAACAGCAGGAACATGAACATGAGACGACCCCAATCCTGGCCTGACAGGTTGACGTGCGGATAAACCAGGAGGATGATCAGGCTGAGGATCATCGGGATGATCAGCGGGATGAGGAGGCTGATTAAGCCTCCGATGCCCTTACCCAGAATGAGTCGGTCGCGCGGGACGCGGTTGGAGAGAGTCAGTTTCAGCGTCCCCATTTCTTTTTCGCCCGCGATCGCATTGTACGTGAAGAGGATGGCGAAAAGACTGAGCACGATTTTAACGATGAAAGTCATGTCCAGCGCGCCGAAAACAGAATACGCGGGATTGCTTTCGTACTTGGAGTCCACCAAACTCGGGTCGGAGGAGGAATGAACCTTGGCCACGCGGCCCACAGCTTCGCTCACACCACTCGCGATCGTGCTCAACACTTGGGGTGGCTTGTTGATTTTCGTCCCCAGACTGGCGAGGGCAGGGAAGTTTGGTTGGCTCTCCATGTTTTTCTTGTTCAAGGCCACAGCCGTGTCGTATTCCCTTTGCTCGCTTCTATAGTTGGTGATACCGGTATAAACCGAAAGCAAGATGAGAATGCTGCAGAGGAGGAATGTGAAGACAAATTTCGCGCTTGTGATGCCTTCAATAATTTCTTTTTTAATGATATCTCTAAGCACGGCTCTCCTCCTTTAGGGAAGTTCCGACTCCGGCATAATTCGTCATGTCTTTCGTTATTTAGATGGATCAAGAGTACAAAAAGTTTCACGTCTTTCTACTCCGAAGCCTCTGATCTCCGTCTTCGCTTCTCGATGGAGCCAGTCAATTTGATGAAACTTCTGTCACCTTGGTTAAATCTATATATGTGAAGTTCTTTGTGGAGGAGATCCGCGTGATTATCCGCGATAATAAGGCAAAATGGACGCTACCGAACCGAACTCAATACTGTTTCAGCTTTTTTTTAAAATTCGAAATACGAAATATCGCCTGTCGCGGAGTCCGGGCTGAAAATCGGCGCACTTTCCAGCCCGTAATTCACAAAAGATGAGGAAAGCAATGCACAATAGAACAAACACACTTTTTTCCGTAATCATCGGCCTAGCGGCTCTTCCCCTCCTCGGGCAGGAGGTTGCTATGTCTAAACATCTGACCCTCCAGGAATGCCTCGTCCGCGCGGTCAAGCACAACCTGGGCGTGGCCGTCCAGGTCTATAGTTCCGAGCTGGCCGACCTGGCTTTGTCGAGGAGCCGGGAGAAATTCCTGCCGACCCTGGGCTTCGATTTCGGGAAGCAGGATCAGAACTCGGCCTCCTATTCATGGATGGATGCGGCCGACCAGGTGGCGACGAACTACGGGAACTATGGCGGTTCTCTCAGCCAGGCCATCCCCTTCGGCGGGAACTTCTCGGTCTCTCTCACCGGTTATAAGAACCTGACCAACTCCCGGTTCCAGACGATCAATCCCCGCTACGGAAATACCCTGACGTTCTCGTTCAGCCAACCGCTGCTCAAGGATTTTGGTTGGGGCATCAGCCATAAGGACATCCTGGTCGCCCGGAACAGCCGGGATATCGCCGAGAACGATCTGAAAAAAAACCTGCTTGACATCGTCTATTCGGTCGAGCAGGCGTATTGGCAATGGGTCTTGAGCATCGAGTCGCTCAAGGTCCGGCGGCAGTCCCTGAAGCTGGCCGAGGACCTCTTCGATCAGAACCAGAAGAAAGTCAAGATCGGGACGCTGGCTCCGAAAGAGATCCTCAGTGTCCAGTCGGACGTGGCTTCCCGCAAAGCGGACATCCTCCAACCCCAGTCCCAAGTGAAAGACTACACGGACTCCTTGAGAGCGCTGATCAACAGCCTGGACCCGGCGGGCGGCGAGATCGCTCCGGCGGACATACCTTTATTCGAACGATACGACATCGGCGTCGACGAGGCGTTCGCCGTGGCCTTGAAAAATAGGCCGGACCTAAAGTCCTCGGCCCTCGGGATCCGCAACCGCGAATTGGATTATGCCTTCGCCAAAAACCAGCTCCTCCCCCAGCTTAACCTCTCGGCGAGCTATTGGAGCCCCGGGATCGGCGGCGACCAGATTCTCTATCTCGACAACAACCCGCTCACCGGCGTCGTCATCGGGAGGATCCCCGGGGGAGCGAACATGGCCATGCGCGACGCCTTTCGTTTCAAGTATAACAACTGGTTCGTGGCCCTCTCGCTGGATGTCCCGCTTAACTCGGTTTTCTCGCGCGCGGCCGCGGCCCAGGCGAAAGCCTCGCTCGACCAGGAAACGGCCCGGATGAAGAACACGGAACAACAGGCTTACCTCGAGATCCGAACGGACGTTCGGGCGGTCCAGACGAACTACGAACGGGTCAACGCCTATAAAATCGCCCGCGAACTGGCCGAGGAGAAGCTGGCCGCCGAGCAGGCCAAGCTCGAGGCGGGATTGACCACGACATTCGTCGTCCTGTCCTATCAGCGAGACCTGGCCAACGCCCGGCTGATGGAGCTGAGCGCGCTCGTCGATTACACTCTATCGATCGCCCGGCTCGAAAAAGCGATGGGCACCAGCCTGGAGAAAAAGAACATTCAACTGATCGACGCCATGGAGGAAAGAAAGTGAAGAGACATATCGTCGCCATCATCATTCTCCTGGCCTTCGTCGGAGGCTTCGCTCCGCTGGGGGCCCAGGAACAATCCCAGACGATGAAACTCCTGACGCTCAAAAAAGCCCAGCTTCAACTGCAGAAAACCAAGGGCGATTTCGAGCGCTCGTTGAAGCTCAAAGAGCAGGGGCTGACCTCCGAGCAGGAATTCGCCCTCATTCAGACCTCCTATCTCCAGGCTCAGGTCGATTACCAGCAGGCCCTGATCAACTTCATGGGCAGTGAAGCCCGAATCTCGGTCGCCAGCGCCGTGAAATTCCAGGACACGGGCGGGAAGAAATTCGTCCGGGTGACCCTTCGCTATTCCTCGAAGGAACTCAAGGAACTGGCCAAGCTCAATATCAGCGCCGAGGACCTCTTTCCGCTCGACTTCATGAAGGAGATCAAGGACGTCTCGGTCTCGCTCAAGTCGGAAGGCAAGATCATTTCCGATCCCTATGAAAAGACGATGGCCTCGCTGCCGCTCGAAACTCAGCAGGACGTGACGTTCCAGCTTCTCAAGGACGTCGAAAACCTCGACATCAACGTCTTCTACTCGGGGAAAAACGAAAGCACGGCCGTCTTTCTTCAAAAGGGCGTGAGCGCGAACATCGTCACCATCAACTCGGCCCAGTTCTCGCAGGAGGCCGACCTCGAAAGCCAGGCCACCTTCGATCTGTCGCTCGAAAAGTTCTCGGGCGAGGCCAACGTTTTCAAGCTCGAGATCGCCAACTTGCCCCATCAGATCAATTACGAGTTCAGCGACCCCCAGACCAACGCCCGCCTCAGCCAGATCAAGTTCACCGAAGGCGTGACGAGCATGAAGCTGTCGCTCAAGCTCTACCTGCCCAAGAACGCGGACGCCCAGGTCGTCATCGACAAACCGATCTTGTTCTTCGCCTTGGCCATGGATAATGAACAGGCGCCGGCCCTCCAGAATCTCCTGACCAAGAAAACCGAGATCGGCCCCCAGGACATCCTGAACCTTAAAGCGGGGAGCGTCAAGCTCGAGCTCGTCCCCCGGGGCGTGGGCAAGATCGAGGTCCAGGCCGTCAACCTCTACCACGAGATTAAGGTCGGGGACTCGGTGGCCATGGAGGTCCGGGTGAAGAACGCCGGGACGCGGAAACTGAACAATATCCGCGTCGTGACCGAACTTCCGCTGAACTGGCGCTCCGAGATCCGGCCCGACCTGATCGCTGCCCTCGAGCAGGGCAAGGACGAGGTCGTCACGATCAAATTCCTGCCGCCGGCGGACGTCGCGGTCGGCGATTACGAGCCCAAGATCAAGACCGAGTGCAGCGCCGACAACCGGAAGGTGGAGTCCGAGGATAAGATCGTCCGCATCCACGTCGCGTCGAAGACGAACGTCCTGGGCATCAGCCTTCTGGTGCTGCTGCTCGTCGGGCTCCTCGTGGGGATCGTCGTCTTCGGCATCAAACTGACAAGGCGCTGATCTGTTCTCTTCAAGTCGTCTGAAGGGACTCTTTTTTGCATTGATCGTGGAGCTCTAGCGGGTCTAGGAGAACTCATGAATCACATTTTACGAGAACTTGAAAAACATGGATATCAGGCACGAACAGTATCTATTTCTCATTTGGCCGAACTTAAAGATGCCATCGACAAACGATATGAAAAGGGCGAATTTTCCGAAGAATTTTATCGGGAACGATTGACCGATTTCCGCTTCGAGCCTCCAGCGTCTCTCGCCGGAGCCCGCATCATCATTATCGCGGCTTTTCCTCAGCCGAAAAATCAGGTCGTCATCCGGCTGCTCGGCAAGCCGTTTCCATTGATCATCCCGCCTACCTATCAATATTATCCCAACTCGGTGGCGGAAAGAGTCCTTAAGAGAATTCTCAAGCCAGCAGGGTATCGGCTGGCACGAACGATCCTTCCTCTGAAGCTTTTAGCCGCGCGGAGCGGACTCGGCTCTTTTGGGAGGAACAACATCTGTTATGTGCCTGGGATGGGTAGTTATCATCGACTGATGGCGTTTTACTCGGACTATCCCGCTAATGACGATTTCTGGCAGCCGGCGAAACTCATGAAGACTTGCGCAAAATGTTGGGCCTGCCAGCGGAACTGTCCAACAGGGGCAATTTCGACGGAAAGCTACCTCTTGCGTGCGGAACGCTGTCTCACTTATCTCAACGAAAAAGCGGGGGATTTTCCCGTTTGGGTGAATCCCGCCTGTCACAATAGCCTCGTCGGATGTCTCGAGTGCCAAGATGTTTGCCCAGAGAATTCGTCCTTCCGGAAATGGATCGAACGCGGGGAAGATTTTTCGGAAGAAGAGAGCCTCTTGCTCATGCAAGGAGACGGTCCTGAAAAACTCCCGCTCTTATTGCGAAAACGGCTTCAAAACCTGGGTCTCATAGAATACATCGAACTTCTGCCGAGAAACATTCGGTCAGTGATGGCCGCATCCCCTAAAATATTCCACAATCTGGAGAAATGATCATGATCATGAGAATCTGGCATGGCGTCACAAAGACCTCTCGAAGCGATGATTTTTTCAACTATCTGATGAAAACAGGGGTTCCTTGGTACCGCTCCCTTGTTGGAAATCGTGGAGTTTTTGTCTTGCGGAGGGCGAAGGAAGAGATATCGGAATTTCTCCTCTTGTCGCTCTGGGACTCAATGGAATCCATTGACAGATTTGCGGGACCCGATATTGATAAGGCAATTTATAACTTTTCCGAGGACAGAGATTATCTCCTCGAGTTAGAATCCGAAGTGACTCATTACGAAGTCCTGACCGGCTTCGGTTCTGGAGAATCGACCTCGCACGCTACGGGGAAATATTCCATAATCGAATAACTTATTAAAAATGACCGTCAAAGAAAGAGAGGATTTCCTCCTCGACCATCCGGAGCGCAGAGGGACTCAGGCTCGCCTTCTTGACCTTCCCCCGGTGGGCATTGGCGGAAAGCCCATAATAGCGGACCAAGACCTGTCCCTTATCGGGGATGTGCGAAGTCACCCGGGCGATGAACTCCAGATAATCCATCGTCTCCTGCTCGGCCCCCTTCTCACCATGCCGATAGCCGACCTGATCCTCGGGTTCCAGAAAAGTCAGGCGCTCCGAGGCCAGGAGCGGTCGGATCATGCATTTCCCCACCCGCTCGGCCTCCGACTGCGTCTTAGTCCACTCCAGGCTGTGGACATTGAAGTCGATGTGCCGCCAGGAGAGAATGCGCTCGGCCCATTCCGGGCTCAACAGCTCCTTGCGGACAAGCCTCGCCAGCACCTCGCTGGCGAAGATCTCCGCCAGCCGCGAGTCGTCGATCCGCGGGATCTTACGGAAGACACCCGCCTCGTCCACGCCGCCCTCGATCGTCAGGAAATGGAGGTGGGGGTGGAGATCGATCCGGTCCCCGAAAGTCTGGATGGCCGCTATGACGCCGGGCGTAAGCGCGCTCCCGTTTTACTGCCGCCTACACTCGGCTCAGTCAGGACGCCGGATCCGAGCAAACTCGCACTGCGGATTGCCGCAGTCGAGATAACGCTCGTCCCCCTCCTTGACTATCGGCCGGAAAAAACCGTACTCCCGCTCGAAACGGGCCAACATCATGGAGATGATCGTGTCTCCCTGGAAAGACGTGATGAAGACCGGGGCGAACGAGAAAATCAAGCGAGAAAACGTCAACAGCCGGTGACGCTCAGCGCAGAAATGGAAAACGCAAGGGTACGGACACAGACCGGCTTTAGTGATCTTGGAGATCAAAGTGCTTGTTAAATGTTGAGAAATCCGAAGCGGGAACGGTGGCGCCGGACCATCCATAACGGTTCGGAACAACGCCGAAAAGATTTCGCCCGAGCCGGGTCGCCAAATTGCTTCCGAGCGTTAAATTGTTTTCTTCCTCAACAGAAATCCCCTAATTTCTTTCAAGAAGTACAATGGTTCCATTATGGTCGGCCAGATGGGGTTTTGCCGAAGCGCTGGCGGCCCGCAAAGGACGAATGGTGAAGAAACGAAATGGTTCTGCGATTTTCTCGCTGTTTTTTTTGACATTGGCCCTGGCAGTTCCTGGGCTGGCAAAGATTGATGGCGACGGGTTCATGATCGGCATTCGAGAACCGACTTTGCCTGAAATTCGTATAATTGGTATGTAAATGAGGTTTTCATGTATTATCACAAACGTTTGATCAAAGCGGGCGGCATCTTGGGAATTTCCGGCATCGTTCTTTTCTTAATCAATGTGGTCGTGACGGAACAATTATATTTCCAGAAACTTCCCATCCATACCACCCGGGATTTTCTGAGAATTTTTGGCGGTTCGCCATGGCGCGAGATGAACATGGGGATCCACCTTTCCATGATCGCAGTGATGATTCTTTTCATCGCGGCGTTTTTGGGCCTTTACCACTCACTGACAGCCGACAAGCTGCGGATCACGGCTACTTGGGGAACGGTAGCGGGAATTCTTGCATGCACCGTCATGATCGTTCAGGGAACCGTCCAGGGCGCGGTGATGGTAAAATTGGCAAAAATGTTCGCCGGCGCCGGCGATGAACCCCAGCGTCAGGCCGTTATCCTCCTCTACCAGGGGTTGCGTATTATCGATCAAGGCATCGACCTTGCTTTTGACGGTTTATTCTTTACGGCCTGGATCCTGCTGGGGTTTGCCATGCTGAATAGCAGATTTTTCGGGAAAGTGCTGGGGGCGATCGGGATAATTTCTTTTTCGGCCGCGGCTGTTTTGAACATCTGGACGGCGCCCGATCCGCCGCGGTTCGAAATCTCCCCTTTCGTAAGCCTTTGGATCCTGGTCGTGTTTGTGCGCATGCTGAGATCGTCGAAAGCGCTTCCCTCGCCGACGGAAGCTGCCGATCCGGCGCGGCCACTTTGAAGACCCGTTGGCCATGATTATTTATAAAAGGGAGGTATCGACATGAAGACAAATATACTGAAACGTTTCTGTTTTTTTTCTGTCATTCTTTGCCTCGGTCATGCCGCCTTGGATGCCCAGGATAAAAATAAAACGCAGGGTCTGACGAACTTGAAAATCGTCGTCGCCGAGATGATGAACGACTGGAAAATCCCGGGGATTGGAATCGCCATCGTCAAGGATGGAAAGGTTCTGCTGGCCGATGGATTCGGCATTCGAAATGTCGAGCGGAATCTGAAGGTCACCCCGCAAACTCTTTTTCCGATTGCGTCCTGCACGAAAACGTTTGCCGCGGTGTCATTCGCCGCATTGGTCGATGAAGGAAAATTGAAATGGGATGTCCCGGTGAAAGAATATGATCCAGCGATAAGATTTTTTGACGACTATGCCGGAAGTCACATCACGATAAGGGATTTGCTGGCGCATCGTTCCGGATTGCCCCAGCACTACCTCATGTATTTTAATCGTCAGCTTTCCCGGGAAGAGATCATGGAACGGTTGAGGTTTCTTGAGCCGAGCCGGGGTCTCCGTGAAACCTTCCAGTATTCAAATCTGAACTACATGATAGCGGCCCATATATTGGAAAAAACGATCGGCAAAACGTGGGAAGATTTTGTCCGGGAAAAAATCCTAAACCCCCTCGAAATGCGAAGCAGCAATTTTTCCGTTTCCGAATCTCGGAAGAGTTCAGATTATGCCATTCCTTACGTGGACGAAAAAGGAACGATCAGAGAGACCTCTTTTTTGGAACCGGACATGATGGGCATGGGGCCCGCCGGTTCGATCAATTCGAACACCCGAGACATGACGAATTGGCTTCTTTTCAATCTGAATAAGGGCAAGTTCAAAGACCGCCAAGTCATTTCGGAGGCTGGCTTACTCGAAACCCAGAAACCGCAAATCGTTATTCCTGGAAACGCGAGCGATGAAATGTTCTATTCGAGCTACGGGATGGGTTGGGCGATCACGTCGTACAGGGGACATCTGCTGCTCGGACATGGGGGCGGCTTTAACGGTTTCAGTTGTTACGTTTCCATTCTGCCCAAGGATAACATTGGTATCGCCATTTTATGCAATCTGGAAGGTTCGCCGGTGCCGCAAATCCTTACCAGGATTATTTGCGACCAACTCTTACGCCTGCCGGCAATCCCCTGGAATGAGCGGATGAAAAAGAGCCGGACGAAAGCCGCCGCATCGGCCTTGAAAGCAGAAGAATCATCCGGCCAAAAAAGTAAGCCTCCCCGTCCCCTCGAAGATTATTTCGGCGAATTTGAGCATCAGGCATATGGAATCCTGTCTGTCAGAAACGAACAAGGTCGATTATTCGCCTCATTTCATGGACTTGCTTCTCCGCTGGAACATTTGTTCTACGATGTTTTCGAGACTAAGGACGAAGTATTCGGAATTTTCAGGTTTTCTTTCTTTGCCGATGAAAATGGGGCGATTGCCGGAGTGGCGGTGCCTTTTGAACCGGCGGGGGGAAAAATCATGTTCAATCGGATCCCGGATAAGAAATGAGTCATGAAAACCACTCCCAAGACGTGAAAGGAAAAAGCAATTTTCCCTGAATATTGAGAATGCAGCGGCTACGTCGTTGGATGACGCGCGCCGAATGTTGCAACTTTTCGCCCCAAAGCGAACTCTAATTTTTGAAGTGACGCCAGACGCCTTAAGGCAGCTTCGAAGATGGAGTCAAGAATGCCAATGAATTTATCGGCTTTATCACTAGTCATACCATTAATTTTGATCCAGACCGACTCCCATCCTCTTCTCCATGCCGGACCATATTCGCTCAAAAAAGTCTCCCCAAACATTTGCGCCGTTATGAATCTTTTTCATCCCTCGCCGAAAGTCGGAGTCAATGCGGCGTTTATCGCCGGGGCGACAAGTCTTGTCTTCATCGATGCCGGAATGACTATGGACTCCGCCCAAGCGGTCTGGGATGAAGCTTCGCGGATGTTCCCCGGGAGGACTTCCGTTTTTCTGATTTTATCCCATTTCCACTGCGACCATGTTTTTGGAATGGACTTTTTTAAAAAAAGGGGAGCTCAGGTAATCGGCCACAAAAACCTAGTTCCGTGGCTCGATCAAAGGAAATTTTCGAAGCGTATAAGACAAACGACGGGGAAAAATATGACGTTCGTTGACGTCATAGCTCAAGAAGAATTTCCGAGCCTCGATACGGCCAGAAACACCTTGGGCAAGGTGTCGTTATCTCCTCCCGATACAATATTGGAAGGAGACACTATCCTGACTCTGGGAGATGTTTCGCTCCATATATTTTATGTTCCCGGCCATTCCGACGATCTCCTGGCTGTTTACGAGCCGACGTCGCACACGCTCGTGGCCAGCGATTTGATCTATAGCTCGGGAGTTCCTTTTCTCCATGACCCGACAAAACTGGCTTATGTTGACTGGATTCGGAATTTGAACCGAATCAAACGATTGCCTGTCAAAACGATCATTCCCGGGCATGGACCAGTCTGTAATCCGGCGATGATCGCAACAAATATCCGATCGTTGGAAGCTCAGGCGCGGGATTTGGAACATCATCGTGACCGGGGCGTCGCTCTAACGCCCCGGGAACCGACCCTGAATTTCCAGGCTATTATAGCCCGAGGAAAAGGCCTAGACGGTGAGACGATCGGAAGGCCGGTTATAAGGGACGCCGAGAATGAGAAGAAGTCTTAAACGGAGCCACAAGATCCTAGCAGTAGGATTTCAGCTTTTGTTGTGGATCGCCGCCGCATGGCTGCTCTATCCCCTGACGATTCTGGACTCGACGGACATAACGCGGGCTAAAGAATATCTGTACCGTTCGGCCTCGGGGATCACCTTGATGGTCATTTTTTTCGGAAAAACGCTGACCGACCTGATCTATCCGCGTGTGAGTTCCCGGCCCATGGCGCTTCTCAATACTCTATTTCTCTATATTTACGCCATCGTTCTCGCGGGCGGAATCATCTTTATAATGACTAGAATTATCGTCCTCTACGGACGCAGCCGCAGAACCGGCTTCGTGTTTTAGCTCATTCTGAAGGGAACGAAATGCGGAATTCGTTGTTTGGTTCACGGACAAACGTTGGGGCATGTTTCCTCGTGATGATCACTTTGGCATGTCGATGGCGCTTGCTCCTTTCGCCAAGGCGGGCCAAGCCGTCAACGACCTTTTGAATTTCGGGATTACGGGTACGGTGAGACCTTCAACGCCGTCCCATCCGAAGCCCCTTCATATCTTAAACCGGAGTTCCGTTCAGGCAATGCCCCCTAAACTCGCGGAAATTCCCAGAAAAAAAGATTTCGTCGAGAAAGCCCTGATAGGTCTGAAGGTCTCCGTGGCCGACCTGGCCTTTTGGCTGGAGAAACACCTCAGGCTCCACGCCGTCCTTCCGCTCTTGAAGGCGATAGACGAATAAGTTCGCCGGCCTTAAAAAACCGGGAGGCGAACGTCTGGTGCGGTTTCGGATGTAACCTTTCACCCCGACGGAGCATCTAAGGAACGAAAGGAGAATCCATGTATTCGAAACGATATTTGATTTCGAGTTCATTTTTCGGCCTTTTGATCCTTTTCCTCGCGAGCTTCACCGCCCTCGGTGTCATGCTCGCCGGGGCAACGTGTTTCGGGGCCGCCGGGCGGCAATCCGACCTCGTCCTCTTCGACAAGTACAACGCCGTCGAATTCCAAATGGCGAAGGCAAGAACGGCTTTTGCCAAGGGCAACGTCAAAAACTGCGAAAAAGAATTGGACCGCTGTCTCACCGCCGTCGAGGACCATTATGAAGCCCATTATCTCAAGTCTCAGCTACGGTATCGGGAAGCCGACTATTCGAGGGCGTTGACGCATATGATCTCTGCGGAAAACGGATATCTTCGCTTCATGACGGCGGTAGACGCGGCTCGGAAAGCCAAGTTCAACAAGGATCTCGACGAAAGCTTGGCCCTTGCGGAGCTCATCCCCGAACTCAAAGAAGCCTATGATCAGTTTTCGTGCATGGGTTCGGTCAACTTGGCCGCCCAAATGACGGCCGAGCAAAAGCTGAACGTGACCAAGCAAGACCAGTCCGAAAAGCTGCGCGCAAACCCGGGCGGCATCCCGGCCGAATACCTATATTTCCACGGCAACTGCCTGTTCCGCCTCAAACGGTATCCCGAGGCCGAAGCGGAATACCGGGCGGCGTTGGAAGCCGACGACACCCATCGCAACGCCTACAACAACCTGATTAACCTCCTTTATACGCAAAAACGCTTCCGGGAAGCCGGGGAGGTTCTCGCCCAGGCCGAGAGTTATAAGGTCGAAATCCAAGCCGGACTTAGGAAAGCCATTCTGGAGGCGGTAGGAAAATAGGAATTCATCGAAACGAAGCTCCGGGCCGAAGCGGTATCGGGCCGATTTTTCTCCGTCAAGAGCGCCTTCTTGAAAAAATAGGAATCCGTTCTTCATAAGCCCCGCTCGCCGTCCCCGCGGACGGCGACTTCGGCCGTGAAGAACTTGAAGTCCTTGTACGTGACGGCCGTGGTGGAGCGGACAAAAATCCGGCCGGGGCGCCGATCCAATTTGCGCTCCACTCGATCTTTACGATTTCGCCGCTCTACGACTCGATCCAGGCTTTTGCCGTAAAGCTCCTTCGCCGGGGGAGCGTCAAGCTTCGGGATTGCCTCGACTATGACGACGGGCTTCCTCTCGAATTCGGATTCGCCCGCTCGATCCTGAAATCTTTGGCGATGGTGGATGATTCCCCGCTTGTCGCCTTTTCGGCCTGGAAAGAGAGGCGATAAGAGCCGGGCTCGACCTCGGGGATTTCGAGACGGAGGAAGTAGGTTTTTCCTCCCCGTTCGTTCCTTTCCGAGAGAATTTCAACCGGGACGGCGACGATCCGCCCGAATTCCAGGTCCTCGAGACTCGCCGAGAGCTTAACCTTCGGCTCCGCGATTCCGGTCGCGGCGCACCGGATCGAAGCCCAGATTTCCGAAGGGCTGGCCAACGTCTTTTCCACATAGGGGATATACTGGCGGAAGTCGAGGCCGAGGATTTCGGCGAGGCGGAGGGGCGGCGTTTTCTTGGCCGCCTTCGGAGAGAAGCTTTTAAGATAGAACGCCCCTCGCTCGGGCTTCCATAAGACGGGTGGAAGGAGAGAAATCCCCGAGGCCTTCGGTTCGGGGACGGACGTGGTCATGCCCGCCACCGCGGCCGATCCCGTCTGTAGATTCCTGATGACGATGCGGAAACGATAGGCGCCAGGAGGAACGGACAAGACGGACAGCATATAAGCTCCCGACGGACCGATCTTGCTGAAATCCTCCTCGTTCCGGCGGAGCTCGATGATCTCGTCGGCAAGGTTGAAGACAAGGCCGACGACTTCGACCTTCTTCCCGACGACGTTGTCGAGTTTGTCCCGCGGAATCCGGGCCGCGAACACGACGTTCGTCTCCGGATCCTTGGAAAACGGAATAGCTTCCATTTCGAACCGGGCCGGCGTCTGGGAGACGGGCATTTCGGCCAAGGCCAAGTCGACAAGCTGGATCGTCTTTTCGAGGTCGGAGTAATCCGTGAAGCGCTTGGGATTGAAATATCCCCACTGGGCGCGGACCTGACACCCCGGCCGCTTGACGGTCACCCGGATGCGATGGTATTTTCCGTCCCAGGTCTCAGCGACGGGATAGCCGAGGACATAGTATGAACCGGTCAAGGTATGGACCTTCTCGAGAAACGGTTCGTAGTTGAACATGTTGCCCCAGTATTGACCTCCCGTCTCATATGTCGTTTTCGATAGAGTCCAAGCGCCCGTTTTTGTATCGCCGAGCGTGATCCCCCCCGTGTACATTGCGTTGACTTGGACGTTCGCCGTCTGCAGCTCCTTTAAAAGATTCTCCCATTTTCCACCGAGTCCTGAGAGGCCACCCGCATACAAAACCGGGTATGGAATCCCTTCGGAAAAAAGCACGAGATGCTTCTGACCCGGAAGAGAACGGAGGGCATAGGCGAGAGCCGTCAAACTATCGATGTACGATATGAGAGAAAGGCGCCACATCTCCGCCAGGTTGAGCTTAGGGAGCGCTGCAGTGGGCTTGATGAACGTTGCCTCCGGCCGCGCGTCCGCAAGATTTCCGGCCTCCAATTCCCTCTGATATTTATCTTCCAGGTCTTCAATCCTTTGGCTGGAATCGCGAAGCCCGATCTTGGCGACAAGATCCCGGACCCGTTGATGATCGGTCGTGAGATAAAGATGGACTTGAAGGCGATTGAGGGCCGAATAAGAGAGGACGCCGATCTCGTCTGTGGACAGAATCCGGGTATCAAGAAAACGCCGCGCCGCTTCCCCCATTTTACGGACGCCGGCGGGATTGTTGAGGGCGAAATCGAAGAAAAAGAATAATTTGCGGTTAAGAAGGCGCGGGGATGTCAGGGGAGTCGCGACGACCCGCCCGTCCGCCGGTTTTTGGAGGGGCGCAGAAATTCTCAGGTCGTGGCTTTCAAATTCCGTCAGCATCATCTCTTGACCGTTGTCGGTGAGGACGAAGTCTTCTTTCTTGAGATCCGTGACGGGCTCCCCTTCCTTGTCCGTGACGATGACCTGGATGAGCTTGAGCGTGACGCTGACCTCGTGCTGAAGCTGTTTTTGAGGCCGGACGACGTCCTGGGCGCGAGATTCATTTTGGCTAGGTCCGGCCAGCAAGACCGCTCCCGCGAACGCCGTCCGAATAATAGCCCGTACGAAAATATTTCCTAAACGATCCATATTCAACATTCGGTTAAGAGTCGGGTCCGCTCTATCGCGGGATGTCGTGCCTCCTGATTTTCTCGTACAAAGTGCTGTATTTCGCGTTTAAGACCATGGCGGCACATTTAATATTTTCTCCTTCCTTATGAAGAACATGCCGAATAACGCCCGTCTCGAGATCATTCATCAAATCCTTTAAAATCAAAGGTTTCCGCCGACAATGGTAATCGATGAACAGGTCGTAAAGATCCGCGGTTTCTTCCCACGTGTTCCAAATTTCGTTCATCTTCATTTCGGGACAAAATCATCCGTAGAAATAGCCTCCATCGAGTAGAAATAGCCTCCATCGATTAGAGGAACCCTGATAAGGAAATGTTACAACAACGGCGACAAGAGGCGAGGCCGGCCGGATGAATATTTTTCCCGTTCTTGTGAACTTATTTACGTAATAACGCATACTTGGCCTCGAGACCGTGGATGAGAGCCATGGCTTTCTCGGAAAAAAGTATAATCGTTTGTCCCAGCCGCTTGGCGGCTTCTTGGAAAAGCGTCATGAAACGAAACGGGTTCCCGACGCTCTCGACCAAGACGTCCTTCCCCAAGGTCTCAAGGATGAAGTTGGCCATGAAAAAACCCGTCGGGTGGCCGCTCCAGGGAAGTTCTTTTCTGAGATTAAGACTCAATGAGCGCCGTTGCTCCGGATAATCGACGATGGAGACTAAATATTCGTCGATCCGCCGCAGATCGTCCGGGCTTTTATCGTACAAGGCGAAAAATTCGGTATTCCGATTGGAGGGGTCGTTCATTTTCGGTCTCTGATTGACGAGATTGGCCATTCCCTCGGCTTGAAGCTGATTGAAAACCCAGATGATATTCTCATCATCGCCCTGAACGCGCTTGGGATCGTAGGCTAAATATTGATTTCGATAAAAGTGATGATATTCGTGGGCTAGAAATAAGACGAGGTCGTCATTCAATTCGATCGCCTTCCCGATGTCGATGACGACTGGGGAATACCCCCGGCCATCATTTTGGAAAACGAGAAAAGAAACCGGAGGGTAGCCATATGAATTACGGAACGGCAGATAATCCGTTGCCGCGCGAAGGGCCTCCCCGGCGATTATCGACGAGCGAGCGCCGATTTTTTCGGACTCCTCACGAATTTCGGCTTTCTTTAACTGAATTTTTTGGTAATGTTCATAAATCCGTCTATCCCATTCTCCGGAATTCTCTAGAACATCTTCGAGATCCTTTCGTCTCGAGGGCATAAACGACAGTTTGAATCTCTTAATGAAGAACTCCACGGAGAATTCGGATTTCGTCAAAACCGCGTATCCGGGTGTTCCGAAGAGTTGCGCCCATAATTCGGGTGGAATTTCTTCATCCTTCTCGAGGAGAGTCAAGACCTCCCAGAATTTCTCCAGTCCGGAGAAATCAAAAATCAGCCGATCCGATTCTCTTTGCGTCGACCATGCCATAAATAAAAAACATAAGGAGACAAACAAACAAAGAACCAACTCCAACAACCTTTTCTTCATATAATTGCCTCCGCTTTTCTCAATAACCTCCCAACAAACAACGCGGAGAATCAAGCCTAGATCCGCCACGCGGCCGTCACCTTGTAGAGTCTTTTTAGTCAATAAAGGTTACATAGATAGTTTTTTACGCCGCGGTTATGGTCGGGATGCGCAGCGATTATGTCAGGAGTCGTTCCTCGATTCGCTCTTAAATAACGATCCTTTTCGAAACTTTGAGGATTTTCAAATCCTCTAATGAACGAAGTGCTTAAGCTTCGTGCTCTGACGGTCTTTTTCGCTATTTTTATTTCATTCGAAGGAAAATATGAGGATCGCTTTCTTGAACCCGGGAAAAGCATCGATTCCGACCATCCCCTTATCGTGACGAAAGCCCACGAATTGATAACCGGCCTGTCCGATCCTTCCGCTAAGGCAAAAGCTTTCTTCGAATTCGTCCGCGACGAAATCGACGAAGGAAACGCGCCTGCGTTCAAAGCCTCCGTCGTCCTTCGAACCGGCGCAGGGCTGTGTTATCACAAATCCATTCTGCTCGTCGCCCTTTGTCGAGCCGGCGGCATCCCGGCGCGGCTAGGCTTCGATGTTGTTCGGATCAGAGATTGGCAAGATGAACGTCGCCGGTCAAAACGGGAGATCCGATTCCTCCATGGAATCGCCGAGCTGAGACTTGACAACAGGTGGATCAGGTACGATCCCGCCGGCAATTTGAAGCGTTGGCTTATCTGGAGCCAAGGAGAGCCACCTGATTTTCCGCTGCCGCTGACTTTCCAAACCGATCAAGACGTCGTTTTCCCTTCGCGGGGGCGGATCGCCGTCAGTCGAACGAATTATCGCTTCTTCGATTGGACGAAAGATATCGAACTTCTCATTGAAAAGGTCAACGTTTATTAAGCCAATGACGATGATTCCGACTTCCGCGTTCTGCTTCAGAAAAGAAATCCGCGTCAGACCGCTGACCTTGGAGAAAAAGATCGTCGGAAGTCCCCATCAGCGGACGTTTCAAAGCTCCAGAATGCCTTCGCATATGCATAAATAGTCGTCAGCATAAGCTTTGCATTTCCCGTTGATAAAGAGCTGTCGGAACATCCGGCGGGCTCTGTGGATGTTCGTTTTAACGAGGCTGACATCGTAGCCGACGATGTCTGATATTTCTTTGTAGCTGAGATTTTGGAGATCCCTCAAGACGAGGACGATTCGGAATTTCTCGGGTAAATGGTTCTGTAGATTATGCCTGATGCACCACTGAAGTTCGCATTTCTCAACGACCCGCTCTGATCCTTTGTCGCTCTCCGGAATCCTGATTTTTTCGAGGCAGAGCGAATCGTGCTTCGACTTGTGGCATTCTTTGCGAAACAGGTTGATGGCGATTCTGCTCAACCAGGTCCGGAAACTCGACTCGAATCGGAACGTATTAATTCTGCGAAAGGCCTGGATCATCGCCTCCTGGGTGAGGTCGTCGGCTTTAGCCATATCTCCGGAAATCTGATACATCAGATTATAAAGATATTCTTGATGAAGGCGGAAAATCTCATTGAACGCATCGCTCCGGCCGTTTATAGCCGCTTCGATCAAAGATCGTTCTTTTTCTTTCACGCCATCTGACCCAACATATATATACGGGCCGTTGGGAAAAAAGTTTGCCCAAATCGAGTAACGGAAATTAATTCTCTCGAAGAGGTCCGGACGAAAATAGATCGGAACATATTTAGCGCCTCGTTGTTCAGCGCCGTTCTCGCCGGGCTAGCCTGCCTTTTTTTTACGATAGAAGAGCGTCCGGGAGTAGTCGCGCGGGACGCGAAGCTTTTTGAATTTTTTCAATAATTTGATGCTTTTTTGCAGTTTGCGGCATTCGTCAGCACAGTCTAAGCATCCGGCCAAATGACGCCGAACGGCCGTACGGACTTCGCAACTCAATTCCCGATCGAGGTATTCCGACAGCAGTATCTTCGTCTCTTGGCAGTTCATGGTTCCAACATTCCTTCGCAAATGCATAAATAATCATCAACAAATGCCAGGCATCGTCCGTCGACGAACTGATTCCAAAACATATGCCGCGCCCGATGAAAGTTCGTTTTCACTCGATCGGTATTATATCCGAGAATGTTTGCGATTTCACTATAGCTCAAGTCTTGAAGATCTCGGAGAATCAAGACAGGGCGATATTTGGGGGGAACATGATAATGAAGATTATGGATGATCATCGTTGAAGTTGGCCTCTCATGACGATTCGCTCGAAGTGATCTCCCTTGTCAAGGATCTGAATCCCGTCGAAGGGCAAATGTTCGGATTTGGGACGTTTCTTTGCTTCCTTGCAAAACAAATTGATAGCGATCCGGCTTAGCCATATCCGGAAGCTGGATTCGCACCGAAAGTGCCGGATCTTCTTATAAGCTTGAATCATCGTTTCTTGAGTCAAGTCATCCGAAAGCGCAATATCGCCGCACAGCTGGTACAGCAAATTGAAAAGGTATTTCTGATGAACAAAGAATACTCGATTGAAAGATTTCGCATTGCTGGTTTTCGCCCCCTCGATAAGAGATCGCTCGGAATAATTTCTTGATCCCATGGATCCGCCATATCTTAGATGCTTCCACCGGACGAGAAGTTGCGTCCCCCATTTCAATAGTCCGAAGAACGGGCCGGTAATCGAAGCCTTGTGGCGCTCCAATGGGGAACCGATTGCTCCTGTAGCGGACAATTCATGATATATGCACTCCCGTCATCGCTTTGCGAGAAGAAGGGCCATGGAAAGGAATATGAGCCTCGTGGCCGCCTCGGCGGTCATTCTGACCGTTGCCCCGTCCGGGGCCGCGATCGCTATCGATAGGAATGGAATAATGTGCCAATAATGGGAACGAGGCAGTATCGAGTATGCCAATGAACGGTATGCTGAAATGTTCGGATACGGCCTTGAAGAAATAAAGAACCAGTCTATTCGATCCATTGTCCATCCGGATGACATCGAGCGGGTCATGAAAATTCATAAAGGCCGGCTGGAAGGCAATAAAGTGCCTGGCTGCTATGAATTTAAAGGAATCAGAAAAGACGGTTCACTATTTTTTATCTTGAAGTGGATGTCGTTACCTTTAAAGAAGCCGGGAAAAGCGTAGGCACGCGTTCCTATTTATGGGATATATCCGACCGCAAGACAACTGAAATAGAAGTCCTGGAAATGATGCAGAAACTGCGGAAAACCCTGAATGGCACGATTAACGCCATTGCTTTAACAGTGGAGGCTAGAGACCCGTTCACTTCCGGTCATCAGCGCCGAGTTGCTGATCTAGCTCGGACAATTGCTACGGAAATGGGATTGCCGAAAGACCAGATCGAAGGCGTGCGTTCAGCCGGGGTTATCCACGATTTGGGTAAGATTGGCGTACCAGCCGATCTTCTAAGCAAGCCAAGCAAGTTGAGTAATACAGAATTCGAGTTAATCAAAATGCATCCGCAGATTGCTTTTGATATTCTGAAAGACATCGAGTTTCCCTGGCCGATAGCTTCCATAATTTATCAACATCACGAACGGATGAATGGCTCGGGCTATCCCCAAGGTCTTTCCGACGACAGCATCCTCCTTGAAGCCAGAATCCTGGCTGTGGCTGATGTTGTTGAAGCCATGTCCTCTCATCGGCCATATCGGCCAAGTCTTGGTCTGAAAAATGCTCTGGATGAGATATCGATGAATAAAGGAATCCTTTATGATCCTGCTGTAGTGGATACCTGCTTAAAGCTTTTCAAAGAAAAAAAGTATGCATTTAAATAAGCTCATTCCATTCTGTCTTTCTTTTTCCACAAAAAATGCGAATAAATCTGTGGAAAATATAGGCCTCTACGCAATAAAATAGCTGATTCAATTGAATTTCTGGCAAATTGCATATCTTGCTGTGCAACCAATCTAAGAATTTTTCCCCCATGAGAAATAGGAAGCATGTATCAGCATGTTCAATAATACCGATCCATCATCCGGTACTGGATCGCCTCGGAGAGATGGGCAAGAGAGATCTCCTCTTGGCCGGCCAGGTCGGCGATCATCCGGGCAAACTTGAGCGAACGGTCATAAGCCCAAGCGCGGAAATCCAGCCTGTTGACCGCCGGCTCGAGTAGTTTTCCTCCTTTCTTCGATGCGGCAGTAAGCTTGGGTTCGACAGTCGTAGATTTACGATCCTCCCTGACTGACAGATTATCATGGGATTACGGACAAGTCAAAAAAATGCCGTGTGCCTACGGTTTTAAGCCCTCAACCGGACGTCAAGGACTTCCGGTGGCGCCGCTATCTTCAGCCGATTCAGGATGTTAGCTTGATCCGAGGTCAGTTCCGTACGCTGGAAAACCCGCCCATCTTTTGAGGAAAAATCTATTATTATCGCAGCTTATCCTCAACCCCAGATTCGTATTTATTTTACTTGGAAAGGCAAATCTTTTCCCGTCATTTTTCCTCCCACTTACTTGCATGAACCGAACACACTTTTATAAAGACACTCTCGCAAGATATTGACTCCTTTTGGATTTCGAGAGTCAAAAACAGTCTTGCCTTTGAAGCTCTTGGCTGTTCGGAGCGGCCTCGGCTCATACGGGAGAAATAATATTTGTTACATTCAGGATTCAGGAAGCTTTTGCCGCCTCGTGGCATTTTATACGGATTATCCCTGCGAAGGAGGCGTTTGGTTTGAATCTCAAATGATGGAAGATTGTAAAAATTGTTCCGCATGCGTTCGTGTTTGCCCGACGGGAGCCATTACTCCGGATCGATTCCTCATTCGGACAGAACGCTGCTTGACGTTTTTTAATGAAAGAAAGGGCAAATTTCCTTCCTGGGTAAACCCCTCATGGCATCAATGCATCTTCGGCTGTATGCGGTGCCAGAGCGTCTGTCCTCAAAACAAGAAATTTTTAAGCTGGGTTAAAGACACGGAAAGCTTTTCAGAAAAAGAGACCGCTCTTTTTCTTGAGGGAGTGCCGATAGATCAAATTTCTTTGGTAACGCAAAACAAAATAGAAAGGCTGTCTATGGTTGAGGAATTCGATCTTCTAGCCCGCAACCTTCGAGTCCTTTTTGAAAATTTGTTTCAATATAATGATTTATATTTCAGTGTAACTTTTTTTATACTTACAGCATCTAAGTTATGAGATGTATAAAGATATTATTACATTTTTTACCAATAAGTCAACTTGCGGCGAAGCGGCTTCAGTGGCGAAGAATTGGTCGTTTTCGTCCAGTGCCATTTTTCGTCCCCAGTTTATGAATCCCAATGCTTTCTTCGTTCCGTTACAAGCTCGCGTGGACAATAAGTTCGCTTTATAAGTGAAAAATTGAAAAAGACAGAAAAACCCGCCTCGATTTAAAACATCAGGGCGGGTTTCTTCTGATTAGACTCAGGAGGTAATGAAAAATGTGTAAAAGCGTCAAAATATTAATCACTGTCCTTCTCCTCTTGTTTTCCGCCTGTGTAATCCAGAAAGGTCCGACTTCGTCAAGATTAGCGCCGGTGGCCCGTTCGTTCGATGTCTGCCTGGAACAAGGAATTTTGTTCTTGAATCGCCGTGAATATGGAAAAGCCATCGAGCAGCTCAGGGAAGCTGTCGCTTTAAATGCGAACTCCGCCAAGGCTTATAATTATTTGGGGATCGCCTATTTCCAGTTGAAGAATTATGATTCGGCCGGAGAACAATTCGAAAAAGCTGTAGCCTTAGATTCTTCCTTTGCCTCGGCCTACAACAACCTGGGCGGTGTTTATTACATACAGCGCAAGTTCGAAAAAGCCAAAAACAATTTTAAAAAAGCACTCTCTCTCGACCCGAACCTCGTCGCCGCCAACTACAGTCTGGGGACGCTTCTGTTCTACATGGGAGAGACGGAAGAAGGTACATCCTATCTTTCCAAAGGCATCGCCCTTGACCCCGATTATCTAGATAAAAACAAAGAATTCGTCGCTACTCTTTCATCCTCGATCTTCGGGACGCCAGAAATCTATTTCACTTACGCGAGACTTTATGCCTCCACAGGTAACATTGAAAAAACCGTAGATTATCTAAAAGAAGCCAGACAATCCGGTTTTACAGACTGGAAGAGGATTATCGAAGAGAAAGAATTTGAAAAGGTTCGGGATGATCCACGGATTCAAGAATTCATCCGGCTCTTCTCCGTTGTCACGCAAACGTGATAATTTCCGAATTGGGCAACGTGAATCTTTCCGCTTTTCGCATCGTTTAGATTGTTCCAAGAGATGAGCTTTGGATTTATCCGCCGGGCCGTCTTCGCCAAGGATGATCGGGAGGTGGAGTGTACTTGGGCCGCTTCGGTCTTACGACCTAGCCGGACTTAGGGCAAACTTGTCGTTCTACAATCTTCCGATAGCGCAGGTCTTTTCCCTAGAACCGGGGGATCGGCCGTGTTAATGGGCTTTG
>Ga0315274_10002015_pt1 | contig 31100 bp, 12 predicted proteins | sample YL17G02_20_MG_FD_203700 | JGI IMG/M metagenome (GOLD analysis project Ga0315274, IMG submission 203700) | Sediment microbial communities from Yellowstone Lake, YNP, Wyoming, USA - YL17G02_20 | ecosystem: Environmental > Aquatic > Freshwater > Lake > Sediment | place: USA: Wyoming | collected...
GCGACGGCACCCATTCGATCCAGTACTCGCCGGACCGCCGGTATCTGATCGACACGTACAGCCGGGTGGACATGGCCCCGGTGCACGAGTTGCGGCGAGTCTCGGACGGCAATTCCTGCCTTCGCAGGAATGACGTCACCCCCGCGGAGGCGGGGGTGGTGTGCCCGCTGGAAAAGGCGGACATCAGCGAGCTGATCGCCAGCGGCTGGGCTGCGCCGGAGGTGTTTGTCGCCAAGGGACGCGACGGCAAGACCGACATCTGGGGCATCATCTGCCGGCCCAAGGACTTCGATCCCAACAAGAAATACCCGGTGATCGAGCAGATCTACGCCGGGCCGCAAAGCTCCTACGTACCCAAGCGATTCAGTCCGGTCCGCCAGTTCGCGTCCCTGACGGACCTGGGTTTCATCGTCGTCCAGATGGACGGCATGGGTACGGCCAATCGCTCCAAGGCGTTCCACGACGTGTGCTGGAAGAATCTCAAGGACGCCGGTTTTCCGGACCGGATTCTGTGGCATCAGGCCGTGGCGAAAGAGTATCCCTGGTATGACGTCAGCCGCGTAGGCGTTTACGGAAATTCCGCCGGCGGCCAGAACGCCGCGGGCGCTGTGCTGTTCCACCCCGAGCTTTACCGGGTGGCCGTGGCCTCGTGCGGCTGCCACGACAACCGGATGGACAAGGCCTCCTGGAACGAGCAGTGGATGGGCTATCCCGTCGGGCCGCAATATGCGGAGTGCTCGAACATCGACAACGCGGCCCGGCTGCACGGCAAGCTGTTCCTGATTGTCGGCGAGATGGACAACAACGTCCCGCCGGAATCGACGATGCGCTTCGTGGATGCCCTGGTCAAGGCAGGCAAGGATTTCGACCTGCTCGTGATTCCCGGCAGCGGCCACGGCATGGGCGGCTCGTACGGCGAGCGCCGTATGCAGGATTTCTTCGTGCGGCACCTGCTCGGCACCGAACCGCCCGACCGCAACGCCGCCGACCCATGCATGCAATAAAAAGGAGACTTCGAATGAAACGAACGCGACCCTCTCGTCTCATGCCGGCGCTCGTGACCGGCGCGGCCATGGCCCTGTTCTGCACCGCTCTCGCACAGGAAAAGCCGGCGGTGGAATCCGCGGGTGTGAATCTCGCCGTCGTGGCGCAGCCGTCCAGCTCCTACGTGTCCGGCGACACGACCCTCACGGCACTCAACGACGGCTACGACCCCAGAAGCTCGCGGGACGCCCGCCGGGGCTCGTATGGCAACTGGCCCAGAACGGGCACTCAGTGGGTGCAATATGACTGGAGCCAGCCCATCAGCACCGCCAAGGTCGATGTCTACTGGTGGGCGGATGGCCGGGGCGTCCATGCCCCCAAGGCGTGCCGCTTGCTGTACTGGGACGGCAACGCCTTTGTCCCGGTCGGCAACGCGTCGGGCTTGGGCGTGGCGGAGAACCAGTACAACACGACGACCTTCGACGAGGTCCGCACGTCCAAACTGCGGCTCGAGATCGATTCCGACGGCAGCTTCTCCACCGGCGTCTTGGAGTGGAGGGTCTTGGACTCGGGCAAGTCGCCCGATTTCCCGCCCGTCGTCACGGCGGGAGTCGATCGCGTGGTCGTGCTGGGCGGTAAGACCTACCTGGCCGGAATGGTAAAGACGTTGGCCGGCAAAGGTGGAGCCTCAACCACAGCGACCTGGAGCAAGGAGTCCGGGCCTGGCACAGTCACTTTCGCCAACGCGGGCGAGCAGACGACAACAGCCACCTTCTCCGCCGTGGGCAATTACGTCCTCAAGCTGACGGCGGGCAAGGCCCCGTTAAGCACCTCTTCGACGCTGACCGTCAAGGTGGTTCTGCCGCCCCCGCCGGACCGCCTCGATGTGGTCTATACGAAGAAATACAAAATCGATAGCCCGCTGTGGAACGCGCGAGCCAAGGCGCTGATCGTGAATTGGATTCCCCACTGCATCGATCAGATCAACGATCCGAATCTCAAGCAGGGCCAGGGTGGCATCGACAACTTCATCGAGGCGGCCAAGGCCCTGCGCGGCGAGCCGCACGGACGTCACAAGGGCTACGTGTTCTCCAATGCGTGGGTCCATCAGACGGTCGAGTCGATGTCCATCGCGCTCATGGTCGATCCGCAAGGCGATCCGAAGATCATCAGGGCCCAGCAGAGGATGAAGGCGACACTGGAGGACTGGATTCCGCAGATCCTGGCCGCCCAGGAACCCGACGGCTACTTGCAGACGGCCTACACGCTGGCCGACCGCAACCGTTGGCCGCAGCGCTGGTCCCCGCGCAACCGGGGCGACCATGAAGGCTACGTCGCCGGCTATTTCATCGAGTCGGCGATCAACCACTATACACTGACCAACGGCACGGACAAGCGGCTGTACGATGCGGCCAAGAAGCTGGCCGACTGCTGGGTCGCCAACATCGGTCCCGGCAAGAAAGAATGGTACGATGGACACCAGGAGATGGAGCAGGCCCTGGTGCGGTTCGGCCGCTTCGTGAATGATATGGAAGGCCCGGGCAGCCACGGCGACAGCTACATCAAGCTCGCCAAGTTCCTGCTCGATTGCCGCCGCGACGGCAGCGAATACGACCAGAGCCATGTCCCCGTGCAGCAGCAGTACGAGGCGGTCGGGCACGCGGTACGCGCGGCCTACAACTACTCGGGTATGGCTGACGTGGCCGCCGAGACGCACGACATCGATTACCAAAGCGCCGTCATGTCGCTCTGGGACAACATGGTCAACAAGAAGTATTACGTCACGGGTGGCATCGGCAGCGGCGAAACCGCCGAAGGATTCGGCCCCAACTACTCGCTGCGCCAGAACGCCTACTGCGAATCCTGCTCGACCTGCGGCCTGATCTTCTTCCAGTACAAGATGAATCTGGCCTACCACGATGCGAGATATGCCGACCTCTATGAAGAATCGCTGTACAACGCCCTGTTGGGCTCCATCGACCTGGAGGGCAAGAATTTCTATTACGACAACCCCTTGGACTCACACGAGCCCCGCTACGCCTGGCATGTCTGCCCGTGCTGCGTGGGCAATATCCCGCGAACCCTGCTGATGATCCCCACCTGGACTTACGTCAAGGGCAAGGACGGCATCTACGTCAACCTCTTCATCGGAAGCACGATCAAAGTGGAAAAAGTGGCCAGCACGAATGTCGAGATGGTGCAGGAGACCGACTATCCGTGGAGCGGCAAGGTCGCCATCACCGTCAAGCCCGAGAGCCCCAAGCGATTCTCCATCTACGTGCGCGTGCCCAATCGCACGACGAGCGAGCTGTATACGCCCACGCCCGTAGAGACGCAAAATCTTGCGTCTCTACAAGTGAACGGGACGCCCATCTCGCCCACGATCGACAAGGGCTACGCGGTGATTACGAGAGACTGGAAGGCCGGCGACCGGATCGACCTCGTCCTGCCGATGAAGGTCCAGAGAATCAAAGCCAGCGACAAGATCGCCGCCACGGCCGGCCGGGTGGCGCTGCGATACGGTCCCCTGATCTACAATGTCGAGCAGGTGGACCAAGACATTACCAAAGTCCTCAAGTCGGACTCCGCCCTGACCACCGAGTGGAAAGGCGACCTGCTGGGCGGGGTCGTGGTCATCAAAGGGACCTGGGCCGATGGCTCGGCGTTAACCGCCATCCCCAACTATGCCCGGAACAATCGCGATGCCGCCGCCGCCCGGGGCGACGCCGCTTCTGATCGTCGTGGTCGTCGTCCGGCGACTTCCATTGTCTGGCTGAGGGATCAATGAGCCTGTTGCTCGTGAGAGAATACCCTGGCCATATGCGGCAAACGACAATAATTGGGACGCGAATATGCTGAACGAAGAACCGATATCGGGACAGACGCAAAGCAACGCAGCGGTGACACGGGAGGCCTTCTCCCGCCGACGACTGCTGAAACGTGCCGGCACGGGTATAGCGGCGGGAGTGCTCTCCACCGCCATCGGCAAGGCCGGGACGGGACAATCGCAGGCGGGCAAGACACAAGCGAAAAGCGATGCGGCGCCCGCCACAGCGAACGCGCCCGGGAAAACCCCGATCTCATTGATCATCGACGATGGGTCGCCGGTGGACCCGCTGTTCTACGAGCTGCCGGGCTACGAGACGCCATTTCTCGTGCCCGCCGAGTTCACACAGCGGGTGGCGGAGACGTTCGAGCGGTTCGACCTGCGGGGGAAATTCACCGTCATTCCCATGCCGAGCTGTCTCGGCCGGATTGACCAATCGCTCCAGCGCGTGCCGGCGGAGCACCTGGCGGGCTTCCTGAAGCTGGTGCGCGAGCGGATCCTGCCGCGCTTCGACATCACGCCCGAGTTCCTCACTCACCTGCGGGCGTACGACCTCAAGAGCGGAAGCTACCAGCACATCTACGAAGACGCCTGGATCTCCCGGGCGCCACTGGAGGAAGTGGTCGAATACTTCGCCCTGGCGTTTACGATTCTCAACAACGTCGGACTGCCCGCCACGGGCATCACGTCGCCGTGGGTCTCGGGCATCGACGTGGAGAAGAAATACGCGCAGGCGCTGGCCGAGGCGCAGTGGAAGGTCTTCCGCCGCAAGCTCACCTGGTACTTCCTGCATTGCACGTCCTGGGACACGCCGCGGCCGTGCTCTATCGAGTACGAGGACCCTGGACGCGGCCAAATTGTGGTCAGCGTGCCGGCCAACACGAACGACATTTTCTGGAGCATGGAGCAGCCCACCCGTGACGAGCGGCTGGCCTTCATCAAAGAGGGCATCGACCGGGTGGTCTCGGCCGACGGCCGCAGCGGACGGATTCGCGAGTTGATCGAGTCCGGCTGTCCGGTCGTGCTGGTCACTCACTGGCAGTCGCTGTACACCCAGGGAACGGGGCTGGGTCTCGAAGGGCTCGCCGCCTTGGCCGAGCGGATCCAAAAGGTGTTCGGCAACCATCTCGAGTGGGTGTCGTGCTCCGAGTTGGCCCGCCGCTACGTCCTGGCCACCAGGCCCAGCGTCCTGTGACCCGAGTTCCCTGAGAGAGTCACGCAGACAGCGGACCTGCTCTTGTCATTCCAACCGCGGGCCAAACGCCATTCTCTCTGTCATTTCGACCAAGGCCGAAGGCCGCGTGGAGAAATCTGGCCGCGAAGGGGCGCTACGTCAGATTCGGAGCCAGATGCCTCGACTGCGCTGCGCTCCGCTCGGCATGACAGATGGCGCCAGACTTCCTCCGAACTGAGGCCAGGCCCGACAGAGGCGGGCACCCTCAACGGCCACAATTTCGGCGTGTACCCGCCTGTCGCCCGGCCGCCGGGAACTTGCCTCATTCGCGCTATTATGGTACAATGTTCTGATTACTGGTATGCCTTAGGAGCAGGGGATGATACATGGCAGGTGGCACTTGTGGCTCTCGTCGCTGGCGGCGCTGGCCCTGTTGGCGGCCGGTCCGTTGAAGGTTGGATACGGTCAGGCCCCGGGTCCGCTCCGTCACGATGTGATCATCAACGAGATCCACTATGACCCGGACGTGAAGACCGAGTTGGTGGAGTTCATTGAGCTTTACAACCAGGGGGTGACGGCCGTCGCTCTGTCGGGCTGGCGTCTGGCCGGAGCTGTCGACTACGTCTTCGCAAGCGGTACGTCGATTCCCTCGCACGGATTTGTCGTCGTGGCCCGGAATCCCACCGCCTTTCAGTCGAAGTTCAAAGTGCAGGCCCTGGGTCCCTGGACCGGGACGCTGTCGAACGAGGGCGAGACGATCCTTCTGTGCGATGCGGCCAAGCGGGTCGTGGACCGCGTCGACTATCAGTTGGGCTTTCCCTGGCCTACGGTGGGCGATCCGCCCGGCTACTCGATCGAGCTCATCAACCCCGATTTGGACAACGAGCTCGGCGGAAACTGGCGGTCGGCGGGTCCCTCCGGGACGGCACAGGAGACGACCCTGTTCGCGTCCGGGGGCGAGTGGCACTACCGCAAGGGCACCTCGGAGGCCTCCACGCCGATGGGCGCGTGGCGCGAGCTGGGATTCACGGAGGATGGCTCCTGGCAGGTCCACACCGGGCCGATCGGATACGATCCCATCGCCACCGCCTCGTGGGGGCGGATCAATGACATGAACGGCAACTACACGTCCGTCTTCCTCCGCAAGACCTTCACCGTGACGGATCCGGGCCGGTTCTCCGTTTGGCGTCTGGAGGCGCTGTACGACGACGGTTTCAACTGCTGGATCAACGGCCAGCGCGTCGCCTTCGCCCAAGTGGCGAGCGAGAACCTCCCCTTCGACAGCATCGCCAGCGACTCGGCACGGGAGGCCAACACCTACGACCGATTCACACTCACGGAGGATCCGGCCGGCGTGCTCAAGCCCGGGCTCAACGTGATCGCCGTCCAGTTCTTCAATATCCTCAAGAGCAACAGCTCGGATGCCTTCTTCGATGCCCGGCTGATTGCCTCGACCGGCGGCGGAGGCCTCAGTCCGACGCCGGGGCGGAAGAACTCCGTGTTCGCCGACAATGCCCCGCCAGCGCTTCGGCAGGTGACCCATACACCCACGGAGCCCCGCGCCAACCAGGCCGTGACCATCTCGGCCAAGGTGACGGACCCCGAGGGCGTGGCGAGTGTCACGCTCTCGTACCAGGTCGTCAGCCCCGGCGGTTACTTCTCGGTGGCCGACGCCGCATACGCGGACCCGAGGAACTGGGTCAGCCTGGAGATGAAGGACGACGGCAAGAACGGAGACCTGGCGCGTGATGACGGCATCTACAGCATTCAGATACCCGCCGCCGTCCAAATGCACCGCTGGCTGGTGCGGTATCGCATCACGGCGACCGACGAGCTGGGCGCGTCCGTCACGGTCCCCTATGCCGACGACCCGCAGCCCAACTTCGCCTATTTCGTCTACAACGGCATCCCCACGTGGAAGGGGGCCATCCAGCCGGGCAGCTCCGATCAAACCCGCAAGCAGGTGGTGACCTATGACCTCAATGCCATGCCCCGCCTGCCGGTGTATCACCTGATCACGACCCGCAAGGCCCACGAAGAATCGCAATCCATCCCCAATTCGACAGCCGGCCAGTACTGGGGCGATGATTACCCGTGGACCGGGACGCTCGTGTACGAGGGGGTGGTCTATGACCACATCCGGTTCCGGGCCCGCGGCGGCGTCTGGCGGTATTCGATGGGCAAGAACATGTGGAAACTCGACTTCAACCGGGGGCACGAGTTCCAGCCGCGCGACGAGTACGACCGGCCGCTGGAGGCCACGTGGAAGAAGCTCAACCTCGGCGCCAACATCCAGCAGGGCGACTACCAGCATCGCGGGGAGCAGGGGCTCTTCGAGTACACGGGCTTTCGCCTGTTCACCCTGGCGGGTTCTCCGGCGGCGCTCACTCTTCCCGTGCACTTCCGCATCATCGAGAACATCTCCGAGACCAACGGCACGCTGAACAATCAGTACGATGACGACTTCCAGGGTCTGTACCTGGCGGTCGAGCAGATGGACGGGCGGTTCCTCGACGAGCACGGGCTGCCCGACGGCAATCTCTACAAGATGGAGTCCGGCCCGGGCGGCGGACAATCGAACAACCAGGGACCGACGCAGCCGAGCAACAGCTCCGATCTGATCGCCTTCATCAACGGCTACAGCAGCAGTCCCACCCAGTCCTGGTGGCGCAGCAACTTCGACGTCCAGGAATATTACGCGTTCCGTGCCATCACCGAGGCGATTCACAACGGCGACGTCGGCTACGGCAAAAACTATTTTTATTACCACGACCCGGAAACCAATCGCTGGTCCATCTTTGCGTGGGACCTGGACCTGACCTGGGCCGAGAGCATGTACGGCAACGGCAACGATCCGCTCAAGGCCCGGCTCCTGTACACGGACAAAAACTATTCCGGCGTGCGCGAGCCGTTCATCACGGAGTACCGCAACCGCCTGCGGGAGATCATGGACCTGCTGGTCAACCCCGAGCAGGTGGGCCAGATGATCGACGAGTACGCGGCTCTGGTGGACCGTCCGAGCCCGGGTGCATCCATGGTCGACGCCGACCGGGCCATGTGGGACTACAACCCGATTCTCACGTCGTCGTATGTGAATCCGGGCAAGGCCGGCTGGGGCCGGTTCTATCAGGCGGGCGTTACCAAGGACTTCCCGGGGATGGCCCGCAAGATGAAGGACTATGTCACGTTCGTCTACACCCACACCCGCAACTGGATGGGCGACCCCGGCAACGGCCCGAGCCTGACGAGCCTGGCCGCGGACCCGCTGATTCCCAATAAGCCGACCGTGACCTACATCGGTCCGGCGGGTTACCCGGCCGACCGTCTGAGTTTCCGCAGCTCGGCCTTCAGCGACGCCACCGGCACGTTTGCGGCGCTGCAGTGGCGCGTCGCGGAGATGAGCGACCCCGCCGCACCGGCCTACGACCCGAACGCCCCGAAGAAGTACGAGATCGAGGCGGCATGGGAGAGCCCGGAAATCAGTCCGTTCGCCGCCGAGATCCAGATCCCGCCCTGCGTGGCCGAAGCCGGGCACACCTACCGGGTGCGGTGCCGCATGAAAGACAGCACAGGCCGCTGGTCGAGCTGGTCGGCCGCGGCCCAGTTTACGGCCGGCGAGCCGGTCGGCCGCGGCTCGACTCTGCCCCTGCGAATCACCGAGATCATGTACCATCCGCCCGCCTCGCCCAGCGAAGATGGCTGGGACGCGGAGGAGTTCGAGTTTATCGAACTCGTGAACATCGGTACCACAGCCATTGACCTGACGGGCGTGCACTTCGTGGAGGGCATCCGGTTCGACTTCGACGGCAGTGGCGTGACCCAACTGGGACCAGGCGAGATGGCGCTGGTGGTCGAGAACCAGCTCGCCTTCGAGTGCCGCTATGGGATGGGGCTGTCCGCGCGAATCGCCGGCGAATACAACGGAAAACTGGCCAACGGCGGCGAGACCATCAAGCTGATCGACGACCAGACCGGCCTCGTGGCCCAGTTCGCCTACGACGGCGACTGGTACGCCTTGGCCGACGGCCAGGGCCGCTCGCTGGTCCCGGTCAATCCCAGCCAGGTCAGTCCGGATCAACTCGGCCAGAAGACATCCTGGCGGGCCAGCTATCGCTGGGGCGGCTCCCCCGGAGCGCCGGACGTGCCATAGGTATCCGTCGACGCGTTGTCGAACATCATTCTGCGCCATCAGGAAAGAGGTGAAAGGTGCCTGTGTTGAGAATTGTCCTCGTGCCCGTTCTCGTGCTGTCTGGCTGGCTGATTTACAGCGCAGGAGCGGCTCCGGCCCAGAGAGGAGCCGTGAAAGACCCTACGGTGGTGATCAGCGAGTTCATGGCCATCAACGGCAGCAAGCAGCCGCTGGGCCCGGGGGGACTGCTGGATGAAAACGGCGATTCGTCCGATTGGATCGAGCTGTATAACTCAACGGACACGGCCATTGATTTGAAGGGCTGGTATCTGACCGATGATGCAAACGACCTGACCCGGTGGGAGTTGCCGTCGTTTCAGATGGGGCCCGGCCAGTGCAGGATCGTCTTCGCTTCCGGGAAGAACCGCGACGACCCGGATGGTCCGTTGCACACGAATTTCCGGCTCGACGGCAGCGAGGGCTTCCTGGCTTTGGTCATGCCCGACGGCCAGACCCTGGCGGATGCCTACGAGTATCCGCAGCAATTCGCAGATGTGTCTTATGGCATCGGCAGCAAGAGCAGCACGAGCGTGACGTTAGTGCTGGTGCCGGAATCTGCCAACGCGAAAGCCCTGATCCCGAAGGACGGCTCCCTCGGTCAGAGCTGGACTTCCACCACCTTCACTCCCACCGGCTGGCTGGAAGGCAAAACGGGCGTCGGCTACGGCTCGAAGTATGCCGGTTTCATCGGCCTTGACGTCGCGGCGATGAGAAACACAAATGCGACGGCGTATATCCGTATTCCTTTTGAAGTGAGCGATCTGACGGACTTGGAGGGACTGAAGCTGCTGATGAGATACGACGACGGCTTTATCGCGTACCTCAACGGCCACCTGATCGCCGCTTCCGCCAATGCGCCGGCCAATCCGCAATGGAATTCCGGCGTCGCCGTCAAACACGAGGCCGGCAACTTGGAAGCCTTTGCCCTTTCGGACGACTCCATAGACTATCTCCAGATTGGCACCAACGTATTGGCCATCCAGGGCCTCAACGGCGGCACGGACAGCTCGGATCTGCTGATACAGCCCAAGCTCACTGTGAACAGAACTCATAAGGTTGACTTTGGTTCAGCCGTGGAAGGCTACCTTCTCACACCGACGCCCGGCCGGCTCAACGGCCCGGTAGTCAAGGACCTCGGCCCGGCGATTCGCGACGTCACCGAGAATCCGCCGCAGCCGACTGCGGGCCAAAATCTGGTTGTCACGGCCCGGGTGACGGGGACATTCAGTCCGGTCAGTTGGGTGAGGCTGGCCTATCGTGTCAGCTCTGACCCCGAGGTCAGCATACAGATGTTCGATGATGGACTGCACAACGACGGAGCAGCCAACGACGAACTCTACGGGGGCGCCATCCCCGGCGGTGCGTGCGCCCCCGGCAAGATGGTCCGCTGGTACGTGACCGCATCGGATAGCGCCAACAATACCTCCCGCAATCCTCCGTTTCTCATCAAAGAGGGCAACCGGCAATCGCCCGAATACTATGGCACCGTGGTGCGCGACCCGTCGGTCAATACGAAGCTGCCGATGTTTCTGTACTTCGTTCAGAATACCAATGGCGAGGGGACAGATACCGGCACCCGGGCTTCGGCGTATTACCTGGGGGAATTCTACGACAACATTTTCGTCCGCCTGCGCGGCGGCTATACCACGCACGGACGAAAGTTCGAATTCAACGACGGACATCATTTCCTCTTTGATCCCAATCTCCCGCGCGTGGATGAATTCAACCTCAACGAGCGAGGCGCGGACCCCACCTACCTGCGTCCGATCCTGTCCTGGGAGACATACTTCAACGCCGGCCAGCCGGGCAGTTTTGCCTTCCCCATGCACGTCCGACGCAACGGCACGTATGTCGATGTCCGCATCTTCATCGAGCAGGAAGACCGGGACATGCTGCGGCGCAACGGCCTCGACCCCGATGGCGCGCTCTACAAGATGTATGATGACCTGCAGAACGGACAGATCGACGGTGAGGGCATCCACCGGAAAAAGACCCGTTTGAACGAGGACGCCGGCGACCTGCTGGCCCTGGCCGCGGGGATCAATACCACGAACCCCAAGCGGGACACGTTCCTGTTCGACAACGTCAACATCCCCGCCCTGATCAATTACTGGGCCTCCACGGTCCTCGTGCACGACAACGACTGCACGCACAAGAACTATTATGCGTATCGTGACACCCGGGACCCCGTCAACAATCCCCAGGGCACCAACGAGTGGATGTTCCTGCCCTGGGACAAGGACCTCGCCTTCGGCCTCAACAGCGGGATTGCGGGCGTTATCGCCGATCAGGACTGGCCGGGCGATGTACGCTCACCCAGCCATCCGTTCTATGGATGCTCCGAGCACCAGAAGGTCGATCGACAGTGGAACTGCCTGATCGACGCTCTTTACCACAATCCCGTGGTTCGCCAGATGTACCTCCGCCGGCTGCGGACGCTGATGGATACGCTGCTCCAGCCGCCGGAGACGCCCGCAGCGCAACGCAAATTCGAGAAGAGAATCGACGAATTACAGGCCCAGTTCAGCACCGAGTTGGGCGGCGGCTCCTGGAACAATAATGTGAACCTGATCAAGACGGATTATCTGGCGGTCCGGCGTAAGCACCTGTTCGTCGATCACAGCATCCACAATCCCGGTTACGATCAGAACGCCGGTATCCCCGATGCCCAGCCAGACAACGTTTCTGTCAACTTCGGGACCATCGAGTTCAGCCCCCCTTCCGGCAACCAGGACGAAGAATACATCCAGCTTATCAACCCCAACACCTTTGCCGTCGATATTTCCGGCTGGAAGCTCCAGGGCGGTATCGAGCACGTCTTTCCGCCGGGCACGGTCATCCCGGCCAATAACGGCGCGCTCTACGTCACCCCTGACGCCGTGGCGTTTCGAAGTCGTGCCGCCAGTCCCAAGGGCGGGCAACAACTCCTCGTGCAGGGCAACTACAAGGGACATCTCTCCAGTTGGGGGGAAACGCTCAGCCTGCTCAATGAGGAGGGAGCCCTTGTCAACACCGTCACCTGCCAGGGCAATCCCAGCGAGCAACAGAGATTCCTGCGGCTTACGGAACTGATGTACAACCCTGCGGAGGGCGGTGCGTTCGACAATGAAGAATATGAGTACATCGAGCTGAAGAATATTGGAGCGGCACCGCTGGCGTTGAGCAACGCGAAGTTCGTCGAAGGAATTTCTTTCACGTTCCCGAACGTCAGTCTGGCTCCCGGCAGTTATGTTGTGGTGGCAAAGAATCCCGCCGCGTTTGCCTCGCGATATTCTATGCCTGGCGTGCAAATCCTAGGCCCATACGATGGCCGCCTGTCCAACAGTGGCGAGAATGTCAAGCTGGAAGACTCGACCAACAGTACAATCCTGGAATTCAGCTACCGCGACGGCTGGTACGACGTCACTGATGGGAGGGGTTTTTCGCTGACGGTAAGAGACCCGGTGACTATCGACCTCAACGCGTACGGTGACAAGGCTTTCTGGCGTCCGAGCGCTGCCCCGGGCGGCTCTCCCGGCTATGACGACGATAATGACGGCCCCGGCTCTGCCGGTTGATTGCGACCAAGGGAAAATGCCGGAGAGTCTTTGCTCCCCGACAGCCCGCCGAGTATCCTTGTGTCCGAGAACAACCGTGGGCAGGCCGTAGGGGGCAGGCCCCCGTGCCAGCCCGAACGGATCAGGGCAACCGGGGCGTTGCCCTACCGGGCCAAGGCCTTCCTCGGGCAGGAAGGCCGGACGGGAAGCCTCGAATAAGGGTGCATTCTATGTTCGGAGCGTTCGATGCGGTTTTCTTCTTCGGGTACATGGTGGTCGTTTTGGTTATTGGCTTCGCCGTAGCGCGAAGAGAGAAACCGACAATTCACGAATACTTCCGGGCGGGCAATCGCCTGCCCTGGTACGCCGTCGGGGCCTCCATCATCGCAGCGGGGGTCAGCTCCGAGCAATTCGTGGGCGAGGTGGGATACGCCTACAAGCTGGGCATGCCCGTCATGAACTGGGAATGGATGGTGTTTCCTGCCCTGTCGGTCCTGCTGTTGATTTTTGTCCCGCTGTACGTCCGCAACCGCATCACGACGATGCCGGAATACCTGGAGCGCCGCTACGGCCCGCACGCCCGCACGCTCTACGCCCTGCTGATTATCACCAGCTACATTTTCGCGAACTTCGCCCTGGTGTTCTATACGGGCGGCTACGCCCTGGAGAAAATGTGGCATGTGAACCGGATCGCGGCGGTCTGGTTACTGGCGGCGGCGACCGGGGCCTACACGATCTACGGCGGGATGCTGTCGGTGGCGTGGACGGACTTCTTTCAGTGCCTGCTGCTGATGGGGGGAGGGCTCTACGTATTCTTTGCGGGCATGCACCACCTGGACTGGAATCTGGCGGCGGTCGTGAGCAGCGGGCCGCGCGCCCACCTGATCGCCCCGCAGAGCCATGAGATACCCTGGACCGCCCTGGTGATTCTGGCGCTGTCCACGAACGTGTGGTATTACGCGACGGACCAGTTCATCAACCAGCGCTGCCTCGGGGCCAAGAACGAGTGGCACTCCAAGATGGGGGTTCTTTTCGCGGCGGGTCTGCAACTGCTGTTGCCGTTAGCCACGGCCGCTCCCGGCATGATTTATTACGCGATGAACCCCGCCCTGTCCGACCATAATGCCGCCTATACCTCCGTGGTCGCGGAGTTGATTCCGGCGGGTCTGCGCGGGCTCGTGGTGGCCGCCATCATCGGCGCCATCATGTCCACGATCTCCGGCCTGGTGAACTCCACCTCGACGATGGTGACACTGGACCTGTTCCGCCGCTGGAAAGGCCGGGACTGGCCCGAGCATCGGCTGGTTCGGTTCGGGCAGTGGTCCGGCACCGCCGCCCTGGTGCTGGGCGCCCTGTTCGCACCGGTCGTCATGAAGTGGGACAGCATCTTTCGTTATTGCCAGGACATCTGGGCCCCCATGGCGGCCCCGGCCGTCGTGGTCTTTGTCGGCGGCGCGCTCTGGCGGCCCGCTAAAGAGCGCGGCGCGGTCGCCTGCTTAGTACTGGCCATACTGACCGTGCCGCTGACGTTCCTCAAATCGTTTCTGGCCGATGCCGGCATCCACCTCCTGCCGCCCAATCTGGAGAACTCGCTGATCTTCGGAGGCGGCGTGTTCATCCTTGCCATCGTTCTGCTCGTACTGTTTTCGCTGGTGCGGTCATCCGCCGCCTGCCTGCTGGGCAGCGTAGCGGCCGCCGCGTTGACCTTCTGGCTGATCAACGCCAATCCGGCGGCGATCGCCTTCCTGATCGTTTCGTCGTACATCGTGGCGCTGGCCTACGGCTTGCGTCTGACCCCGGACGAAACCAGCGGCAATTACATGTGGAATCCCTCCATGATGCTGGGCTCGCCCGCCGGCCGGTTGACGCAATGGTACAAGAGCATCTGGTTCTGGTGGCTGGTGAACCTCGCCATCTTCGCGGCGCTCTATGTGAAGTTTTGGTGATCGAAAGGCGTTGAAAAGAGTTCGGCCCTACATTCATCATGAATGGGTTGCTCATGGTGTGTCATGTCGAGCGGAGCGCAGCGAAGTCGAGACATCTGGCCTCGGATATGGCGCATCATCCATTCGCGGCCAGATTCCTGGGACCCCAAACGCGTTGTTTCGCGTTTGGGAACCCTCTCCGCTGCGGCCTTCGGCCTCCGGTCGAAATGACAAGTAGAAAGGCAGGGCTCATCGAATCCTGGCACTGGAGTATGTGTCGGCTCCCTCAACCTGGGCCTGCCCCAATTACTTGCCGAAAGACGCCAGAATCTCGGCGAGCTTAGCCATTTGGCTTGGAGATAGTTTGTTGGGCTCGGCCTTGGCATACTCGTCGGCTTTCTCCCGCGCGAGCTGGTAAACGTCTTTCGCCCCCTTGGCGACCCACGAGCCATACTGCTCGCGGACGGACAGTCTCGGCGCGACGTACTCGTCGCCGTAGAGCCACTTCAGCGTGTGGTCGGCCGTCAGATAGGTCGGGCCTTGCGGGCCGGTTCTTACGATCAAATCCTTCGCAATGGTCTCCTCGTTGACTCGCATGCCCGCGGCAATTCTGCGGCAGATGGCCGATATCTCCTCATCCAGCAACAGTTGCTCGTTGCTGCAGGTCATCCCGGTCGCGAACATGCCGCAGTTCACGATCAGGTCGTGGCCGGCGGCGACGGAGCAGAACTGGCTCAGCGCCTTTTCCCACGCGTTCTGTTCGTCGTGCGCATGGTTGTCCGAGTTCGGCGCCGTGGTGTGGGAAGGAATCCTGTAGAAGTGAGCCAGTTGCGCCGCGGCGATCCGGCACAGGGTCGTTTCCGTCGAGCCGACCAGGGCCGCCCCAGTTCTCATGTCGCACGTCGTCCAGGAGTTGCCGTACATGACCTTTGTGCCCGGCTGGAGCATCTGAATCATCGCCAGGCCGGACAGGCATTCGGCGTTGCACATCGTGAGCAGCCCGGCCAGCGTATAGGGCGCCGAAATCCCCGCGATCGGCTCCGGAAGAATGGCGATCGGGACTCCGGTCGGTACGGTGTCCATGATGGCGTCCAGCACACCCTCTTCCCAGTAGAGCGGACTCGTCGAGGAAAGCTGGCTGATGCCGTACACCTGGTGCGACAAATCGCCCGGGAACGCCGCCTTCAACATCTCGATACAAAGGTTGTTGATCTTCGTGTTGTCCGTGGAGAAATAGACGGGCTTGGTCGTGTTCTCGATCACCGCTCGAACGCCGTAAAGAAGGGTCGCCTTCGGGTTCGGGACATCCTGAGGCATCACCGGCACGCCCACCATGTCGATGCACTCGAGCCGGTCGCAGATACGCGTAAAGAGCTCCACGTCCGCGACGGTGGATTCCCGCCTTTTGCCCGTCTGCGAATCCACCCAGAAAACGGCGTTGTGACCGGCGGCAATCTTCGGATTTCGGTCGCCCAGAACGAAGGCGAACTCGCCGTTGCGGTCGAAAACCTCGAACCGCGCGGGGGTCCGGCCCAGGGCGTCCTCCACGCAAGCCCGCGTGAAGACGACGGTGCGAGCCTCGTCGTCCACGGCAAGCCCCTTCTCCTTCAGGAACGCGAGCATCCGGCCATTGAGGACCTTGACGCCGCACTGCTGGAGAATTTCGAGGGACGCATTATGAATGTCCAGGATTTCCTGCTCGGAGAGAACCTTGAGCCATGGCAATTTCATGGGCGCATGTCTCCTCAGATGGCGACCTGCCGGAGAAGGTCGGCGTAAGTACTGGGCTTCAGTCCAATCCTGCGAGCGTGAGCAAACGTCAATTCGAGCATCTGCATCTCCGGGTCGAACGAATGGAGCGACCACGGATGCCAGATCAGCGAGACGTGCGGCTTGCCGGTCTGCAGGGCCCTTTCGAGAAAGATCCGGTTGACCTCGAATTCGTCGCTGGGCGTCTTGACGAATTGCGCGGGGATGGCCTCGGGCATCGGTGAGGGCCACAGGGTCAGACGCCGGGAGCCCCAGCGGTTGTGGTTCTTCAGCAGGTTCTCGTGCCAGCCGTGGCCGGGCAACTCCCACACATCCGCAAAGCCGTCCGCTCCATAGTGGAACGGCTCCTGAATCAGTGCGGGCATCGAGCAATCTGGTCCCCACAGCAGACTGCTGACATATTTGAACCCGGCTTCCCGGACCAGCTTCAGCACATCGACGGCGCCTTTGAGGGCGTTGTCGAACCCGACGGCCGGCCTCAGCCCCAGGCAGGGACGCTCAAAGACGCGTTCGATCAGCTCCTTGGCCCGGAAAATCTCCTCCCTCTTTTCTTCCGCCGAGGCCGCCGGACCGCAGAGAGCGTTGTCGCGCAGCAATTTGTGACTCCAGGTGTGCGAAGCGACCTCGAAGAGCGGGTCCGCGAGAAGCTCTTTGTATTCTGCGGCGTTTGCTTCGAGAGTCTTGCCCGTAATGAAAAAGGTGGCGGGCATCTGAAGCCGCTGGTGGACCTCGACGATTCTGCGGCATGCTTGCAGGCAGGCCGGCGACTCGGTGTCGTAGGCGGCGATGTACCTCGTGCCCGCTTTCGCAGAGACGTCGGCAACTGCCTGGTCCTGTGATACACCTGCGGCGGCGACGGCTCCCAACGTGACTCCCAGGAGGTCTCTTCTGGAAATGCGACTCATTCTGGTCTCCTCACAACGACAACCATCACTGCTTCAGATATGCGAGCGTTTTTCGCACGGATTCTTCATGGTCGATCGACGGCTGATATTCGAGGCCGAAGACGCCCTGATAGCCCAGTTTCTCGATCTGCGCCAGCAGGAACGGGTAATCCGTTTCGCCCTGGTACAGCTCGTGCCGGCCGGGCACGCCCGCCGAATGGAAATGGCCGATGACGTCGAGATTCCGCTCGATGTGCTTGACCAGATCGCCTTCCATAATCTGCATGTGGTAGCAATCGAACAGCAGCTTCATGCGCGCGGAGCCTATCTTGCGGCAGATGTCGGCCCCCGCATCGCTGCTCGTCAGAAAATACCCGGGATGGTCGTATCGGGTATTCAGCGGCTCCAGGAGCAACGTCACGCCGGCTTTTTCCGCCATCTCGACGGTGGGCTTGAGGCCGGCAAGGACCGAGGCGAGCATCTTGCTGCGGCTGATTCCCTCCACCTCATTTCCCGTGCAGACGATGGTAGCGGGGATTCCTGCCTCTTTGGTGAATGCGATGGTCTGCGCGGCTCGGTCGAGCCATTGGGACCGGTTGGCGGGATTGGTCAGCCCGCCGCCGATGGAGCCGTCGGGAGAGCCGATGACGGTGTTGGTGATGGTGACGCCGTGGGTCCGGGCAATCTGCGCGAGCTGCTGGGGCTTGCCCTGGAAGCTCATATCGACAAACCACATCTCCACGTTCTTGAAGCCGCATCGGGCGGCCTTTCTGATCCGCTCTTCGAAGGGCAGGTTCGCAAACGCCATTTCGATGCACAGTCCGAATACCATATCCATCCCTCTCACTTGAGAATGGCCCGCAGGACCTTGTTGATGCCCAGGGCGATGGCCGAGCAATCCTGCGGCGTGTAATCGCAGTGAATATCCAGCATGATCGCCCGCGCCAGCAAATCCAGCGTGCGCGGGCACATGTCACGCGAGTATGCGGGCAGTTGGGCCGCGGGCACCGCGCTCCAGGGCAGCCCGTCGCGCGCCACCGATTTTCTGTCCAGAATGTGCTCCCAATAATGGTAGACGTGCCAGTCCCGGATTTTGGAATCGTAGATGCCGCCGGCGGGGACGCCCTCGGCCTGCATCGCCGCGAGCGCCTGGCGCGTCTGGTCCGCGGTCGGCAGGAACAGGACAAGACAGATTCCCGTGTCGCCCGCCTCATCGGTCAACCGGCGAAAGCTCAGGCCGGGCACGCGTTCGATGGCTTCCTTGATCTGCTGCTTGGCCCTGCGGTAGCCGGCGAGCATGGCGCCGGTCTTGCGGATTTGGGCCAGCGCGACCGCGCCCTCCAGCTCGCTCATGCGATAGTTCTCGCCGCAAAACAGCTCGCCCTCTTTTCTCTCTTTGGCGAAGCGGTCGGGCCTCCAGCAGGCGGCGCAGTCGTGCCAGCTCTGCGCGCGGGTGTAGAGCCATTCATCGCCGGTCGTGACGAAGCCGCCTTCGCCGCTGACGATGATCTTGTAATAGTCGAAGCTGAAGCAGCCCAGCGTGCCGATGCTGCCTAAGCGTCGGCCGCCGAACGAGCCGCCGGCAGCCTGCGCCACGTCCTCGACCACCGGGATACCCTTGCGGTCGGCAAGGTCCATAATGGCATCCATCTGGGCGGGCGCGCCGCGCATGTGCACGGGGACAATCGCCTTGGTCCGTTTGGTGATAGCCTTCTCGACCTGGGCTGGGTCGATGCACAGGCTGTCGTCGATATCGACAATCACCGGAATCGCGTTGGAACTTGCCACGGTGGCGCTGGTGGCGAAGAACGTGTAGGCGGGCACAATGACCTCGTCGCCCGCGCCGATTCCGAGCGCCCGGTAGCTCGCCACGAGGGCCGAGGTGCAGGAATTGACGGCCAAGCAGTAGCGGGTGCCGATGAGCTCGCGCATGGCCGCTTCGGCGGCCGCCACCCTGCTCGGTTGCGGATTGTAGTAACGGAACAGATGAGGGCCTTTAATCTCAGGCTCGCTCTCAATCAGCTTTTTGAGCTTCTGCGCGGTCGACGGGCTGAACTGCCACATGCTCAGAATTTCCAGAAGCTCCTCTTTGCCGATTTTCGTGGGAAAGGGGCCCAGTTTCGGGACGGCTTTGCTGCCGCCGTGGATGGCCAGTTTTTCCGTGCTCACGCTTTTCTCCTTTTCGAACCAGCAAACTTGCAGTTCAACCGGCTATGCTCGTCACAACTGAGAAATTTGTGCTCCGGGTGGCAGCGGCAAGGCCGCAGGCTTTGCCGATGGCGGATGGGCAAACCATCGGCAAGCTGCGCTTGCCGCTGCCACCCAGGTATTGACAATGCGATGCGAAGGACTCATCCATAGCCGGTATTACTCGTACGATACGATGACGTGCAGCGTCCCGGGGCGGACCGGTAAGGCCACCGCTTCTCGGTCGCTGTCCCACTGGCGCCAGTCCTCACCATTGATCCTGACCGACTTGATGGGCCTCTCGAACGGGCTGCGAACGAACAGCAGGACCTTTTGGCGGATTCGGTCGGAGATAACGAGATTGGCCTCGATGGTGCCGGGTGCGTCGCCGTGATGCATGGCGTAGGCGATCTTGCCGAAAGCCGTCTCAATGTCATGGACCTCAATCCGCCGGCCCGGCTCCAGCCAGCGCCTCGGGGTCCCCGCCGCCAGCCACAATTCATCGCCCACTTCCATCGCCAGCATATCGCACACCCGGTTCACGAAGCGCGCCTCGTCGGGGATCTTGTACATGGGCCCGCTGCCGACCCGCCACCGGCGGTATTCCTCGGTGAAGGCGGTGACGTCGGGATAGAGGCACGACGTCATCGCGTTGTAGATGCTTCGGACGGCCGCCGGCACTTCATTGCGCAGCAGGTACGCCTGAATGGGATTTTGCAGGTTCGGCTGAAAGACCATCCCGCCCCGGCTGAACCAGTATTCATCGTCCACCACGCCGTGAATGTGCTGGCCCAGCGAGCTGGACAGCGTGATATTGTCCTCCCAGTCGTCGAGAATCGCTTCCGACAGGGCGTCGTGAGGGTCGAGCACGCCGGTGGTAATCAGAATCATCGGGCCGTACAGCGCCTCCCTGGTCGCGGACAGACGGAACGTGAGCAAGGTGTCCTTCTTGTAGCGGCTGTAGTATCCCGACCGCATGGGGCCGAAGTAGCGGAAGCGCTGGTACACGCGGGAGGGGACGAAAGGCACATAGACGTTGTTCCGCAGCCGGACCGCGGGGGCCAGTTCGCTGGTCCGCCGCACCGCCGCCCGCAAGTCCTTGATGTAGGCATCGGCCTCCCGCGCCAACCGGACGCCTGCGGGCAGGCCTGCCAGTTGGAAGGCCCTGGCCGTGTCCCTCAATCCCAGCCACGCGTATGCGTTGTTGGCGAACCAGTAACCCCAATCATCGTTATCCTCCAGCCTGCCGGCGGGCAACAGACCGTAATGCAGAACCGGCCGGCCGTTCTCATCCCTCTGTTTTGTCGTGTTTCGTTGCTCGATGATCCAATCCGCCGCTTGAAGCATGCCCGCCGCGGCGTGCTCAAGCCATTGGGAATCGCCGGACATCAGATAGTGCTGAGCGAGCCCCCAGAGCACGGTCCCGTGGTCGAGATTGTAGGGCCCCATGGTGTAGTTGTAGTCGTTATCCACCCTTGTCCCGTGCAAGACGCCTTTCTGGCTGCCGGTGAATGTCCCGGGCATGGGCACGCAGCCTTGGAGCTTCAGGAATGTCTCCAGATAGTTCGCCGACGTCTCGTGGTCGCCGATCCGGTCGAGGAACAGCGTCTGGAAGGTGGACTCATTGGCGAACACCTGGTAGCCGAAGGTGGCGGCCGGAACCATGAACAGGCCGCTTTGGGGGTCTTTCGTCGTGCTCATCCGAATGTGACAGATCACAGACTTGGACACGTCGTTGAACTTCGGCTCGGGCACATCAAACGGCCTGTACCGGGCCACGATGTCCCGCCAGTAGGAAACGACGCGGTTCCGCTCCGTCTGCTCGTCAAGCGCCGCAATCTTCGCTGCATCCTTCTCCGTGAGGTCACCGACGAAAGGAACTCGGACGGACATCATCGTGGACTGGTGGGCCGCAACGGCGAACGTGTAATGGACCGCCCCATTCTCAATTGCCGTAACCGCGCCCTTAGGCGCGTTCACCTGGGCCCGCACAAACGCGCTGCCGCCCATCTTGTCGAGAATAGAAGTATCCTGAAGAACCATATCGTTCAGGCGGTCGGGCCTCAGCCAGATATGGGCAGCCTTTTCACGGTCGGTCGGATTCGAAATGCGGAGCCTGACCATCAAAATCGCCGGCGTCTGCTCGCTCCTTTGCGGGTCATACGGCGACAGAGGCCCCTCCAGGAGAGTCACAAACGCCTCCTCATAGAAGCCGAGCCCGTCGTGATTCCACCGCACAAGGGGCACCGGCAGATAATCGCTGAGAACCGACATCTGCGAGGTGACATCGTTGCGATCATAGACCGGCTTGGCCCCCGTCCCGATGTACCAGTGCAGCTCAGCGCCTTGCCAGTTGCAGCGCTGCAGCTCCTTGCCCTTCGCTTTGGCCTGGTGCTTATTCATGAAAAAGCCACCGCCCCACTCCACCGCGAATTTCTGCCAGCTTGCATCGGCGGCGACGGGCAGATACAGCCGGCCGCCGTCCTCGCGCAACATCACATCCAGAGGCGGTATTTCCCGGCGGGCGCGGTCATACGTCTGCTCCGGCTCCTCGCGCAGCTTCTCGCGAACCGTGCGTCCTTTTTTCAAATTTGCGTCTGCAAAGCTGTTCGGGTCGTCGGCCCGGGTGATGAAAACGCCGTAGGTAGGAATGTAAATCGGGCCGTTTTGCAGGTCGTCGACGAGGAAGGAAAAGACGCCTTCGCTCGAACGGACCGTGACAATGGTCAGGTCATTGGAGCCGGGCAGCCGGGGCTTGGCGGCTCGAAGCTGGGCCACGATGCCCTTGGGCTTTTCTCCGATTTGCATCTTCCAGGAATTGTGGGCCGCCATCTCGTCCCCGCCGTCCCATCCCCAGCCCGTGACTCTTTCAATCCAGCCGTTGTAGATTTCCAGCCGACCCTCAACAGGTTTGCTCGCCGGCCTGCCGCACCCGAACTCGATACGCACAGAGACGCTCTCTGCCTCCGTCGGCGAATACACCCTCAAGGACGAAATGCGGGGAGGTTCTTTGGCATAGAGCAGCCTGACCTTCAGCGTTCTCCGGTAATCCACCGGCTCGGGCAGATTGTCGGCGCGTCCGTTCTCATCCTTGGTAAGAGGTTTGAACGTGTAGGTCGCTTTATTGCCGTCGAGGCGCGCCTCGGTTTGCGCGGTCAGCCACTGGCCCTGCCAGGGATCATCAAAACGGTCCTCGATCGTATGGCTCGTCGGCGGCTCGCCTGGCCACGTCCGAAACCAGTATTGAATCTTCGTCCCTTCGGCAAGCTCGCGCTGGACGCCTCCCTCATAGACGACCTCCATGCTGCGTATGTCCCGCTCCTCCTGCCAGCAAACGCCGAGGTTCCATTCGCCCGCCGTGGCTTGCGGCACGACGATGGTGCCATCGTGCCGGAGGGCTGTCCCGGCCGGGTCTGCGTCGGAGGCCCAGTGGGTCAACTCCCCAAACGCGCTGATGTCCCAGCCGTACCTGCTTTGGGCACAGGCGTCGGTTCCACAGCACGATACGGCCAGGCACACGATGGAAGCAACTCGCCAAATTGTCCGGCCCAGCCGGCTCATTCCGGGTCCCCAAACGCACTCTTCCGCGTTTGAGAGCCCTCTTCCCCTCGCGAACAACTGTCTGTGCATATTCCTAAGGCCCTCCACAGACCCAGATCACTATGTTGCGGCAGGTCCATTACAGCGGTCGGATATACCATAACAGAGGGCACGCAAGTGGGCCATTCATTTTTGCGATCGCTCAGCGGCACCGGTGCGAACGTCGCTGCCAAGCCGCACGGGTGACGACATCATTGACGCGGAGAGGTCGAACCGGTATACGTACGTGAGCGCAATGTCCATCTCTTAGCCGATGTCTTTTCATTTTATGGAGCGGAAGGAACCGGCGAATTCGGGCTGGACCAGCCCCGGCGAGGAACGACATGACGAAACGAATCGACGCAAACCGAACCCGACGCGGCCTGATACTCGTCTTGTCCCTCATGACGCTCCTCACCAGTTGCGCCGGCGACCGCAAAATTCAAACAAGGCTCGGTCCCGTAAGCACTGGCGACGACCGCACGGCCCCCCAAACACTCGATCTGCGCGAGCCGATGGCGCTCGCGGCACAGGCTATTGTCCGGCGTCTCGACCCGGCCGAGGAGTATCGCCCGTGGTTTCTGCTCAGAGGCCGCGGCGGCATCCCGGCGACGGCGGAGCACGCGAGCTGGGACCTGGGCGACATGACCGGGCGCTACCTGGAGGGGCTGATCCTCACCCGCCGCATGGGCGTGAGCCGGCCGGAGTTTTCTGCCGCCGAGGAACGGCTGGGCCGCTACCTGCTCAGGCTGCTCGGTCCCGATGGCTTGGTGCACGACCCAAAAACCGGGGCCGTGGACCACTCCTTTTCGCAGGGCAGTGCCCTGTACGGGCTGCTGGCCTGGTATGAGGATTCCGGCGACCCGGCCGTGCGCGGGGCCATCGAGCGGCTGATCAGCGGCCAGCTCAAACGCATGGAGCGGCACGGCGACCAACTCATGGACCAGACGGTGAAGCTGGAAGAAGCCTCGGGCAGCCATCTCGCCGGCTACCAGATTTGGCCGGTCGTTCGCTTCTACGAACTCACCGGCTACACCGACGCCCTGACATTGGCCGAGGGCCTCACGCGCTGGGCACTGGCCGACCCGGTACTGGGCGCGGACGGCGCGATTACCAAAGCCCTCTCGTGGGAGGGCCACATCCATTCCTGGCTTGAAACGCTGGCCGGCTGCGTGCGTACAGCGCGAGACTCGAAGTCACTCGACCGGGACCGGGTCACGGAGCGCTGCCGCGCAGTGTATGACTGGGTGCAGCGCACGAACGCCACGTCGTTCGGCTGGATTGCCACGTTCCCCACGCATGGCTCCTGCGAGACGTGCGCTATCTCCAGCGCCATCCGCCTAGCACTGGAACTCGCGGCGTCCGGCCGGCCCGAGTACCTCGACGACGTGGAGCGCTTCGTCCGCAACCAGGTGGTCGAAGCGCAATTTCGCGACCTGAGCGCCTACACCGGCGGGCCCCAGCCGCCTACACCCCTGCTCCTCGGCTGCTTCGACAGTCAGTCTCTGCCCGGCGGCCATCTCGGCACGCGGGGCGGTGAGGACGTGGGCACGGTCGAAGGCTGTTGTCTCAACGGCGGCATGAGGGCCCTGGCACTGGCCTGGGGCGCCATTCAAGCCTCCGACGAGTCAGGCCTGACGGTAAACTTCGCCTTGGGCATGAGCGGGCCTGCGGGCCGGGTCATTGGCTATCAGCCCTTCGCCGGCCGAGTGGATGTCATCCCGCATTCTCCCGGCGCCGTGCGGGTGCGGCTGCCGCAATGGGTGCAGCCGAAGGACGTCATGGTGTTCGTCGATGACAAGCCGACCTCGGGAACGCATGAAAACGGATACCTCGTGCTCGCCCACGTGCCCGCCGGGGCGCGTGTATCCGTGCGTTATCCGCTGCGCGAGCTGACGGAGGATGTCACGGCGGGTGGCCAGACCTGGCGAATTCGCTGGAAAGGCGACACGGTCGTCGGTGTCAGTCCGTCGCAGGGCCGCGAGCCGACCTACCAGAATCGACTGAAGCCCGCGATCTATCAGTCCCTGTCCGCGTCGGATTTTGCCGTTCCCGACACCTATGAGCTTCAGGACGCGGCCCGCCTGGCGGCGATGAGCATGTTGGCGCGGATGGACCCGCAGCGCGGCGGCCAGCCTTTCTTCCGCATCTATCCCTTTGCCAACCCGCCGCGGGCCGAGCACGAGAAATGGGACGACGGCGACATGACGGGCCGGTACACCGAGGCGCTGATCATGGCGAGACGTATGACCGGCATGGCGATGGACCCTCGTGAGAACGTCCTCCGCACGTACCTCGCCGGCCTGTTCGACCCTGCCGACGGCCTGTGCTATACGCGCGGCACGGACTGGACGCCCCGCCGCGCCTGCCTGTTCAGCCAGTCCACCGCGATGCTGGGCCTGCTCGCCTGGCACCACGAGACCGGCTCGCCCGATGCACGCCGGCTTCTCGACCGCCACGTCGAGGGCCTGATGCACCTGGCCGTGGACCGCGGTGACTACGCTTACTTCCCAAAATACGAGTTCGACGGCCGGCAATTTGTGGACGAGCCGAAAGGCAAAGACGCCCCACCCTGGTACGGCGGACGCCTGATTCTGCCGCTCGTCGAATACTGGCAGCTCTCCGGGCGTCAGGACGTTCGCGCCTTCCTGGAGAAACTCATCCGCTACCCGGTGCAGGTCAGCCACTTCATCGGGCCCGACGGCGCGGTCGAGCGCGGTGAAGGCTGGTGGGGCCATCTGCACTCGACGATGGACATGGCCGCCGGCATCGCCGAATTCGGCCGGCTCACGAACCGGCCGGAGCTGGTCGAGTGGGCGAAGCGGGTTTATGATTGGATTGGCCGGACGAACACCACGCGCTACGGCTGGGTGGCCGATGTGTCGGGCGGCCGCATCTGCGAGTCGTGCGCGATCGCGTCGCGCATCCGCCTCGGACTCGCACTCTACCGCGCGGGCGCTGCCGATCCATTCGGTGAGATGGACCGGCACATCCGCAATCAGCTTCTCGAAAATCAGTTCGTGGACCTCGACTTCCTCGCGCCGCTCGCGCCGCAGACGCCGCGCACCGACAAGGCCACCTTCGCCGGCATCGACCGCATGATCCGCGGCACGTTCCAATGCTGGGGCACGGCCAACGACCTTATCGGCAACGACGATATCGAGGGCTGCGGCGCGGGTGGTGGTGTGCAGGGACTCGCCCTGGCCTGGAACGCCCAGAGCGAATGGCGTGACGTGCTCGGCGGGAAAGAGCTCCGCGTGCACCTGCTATTCAATCGTGCCGTGCGCGGTCCGGCCCAGGCGCAGGTCACAACCGGTGCTCCCGTCGCGGCACAGGTGTGGAGTTGGCTGCCCCATGAGGGCCGCGTCGCCGTAGTGGCCCATCAGCCGCTGGCCCGGCTCGCGCTGCGGCTGCCCGACGGCGCAGATCCGAACGGGGCACACGTGCGCCGGTTTTCCCCTTCCGGCACGCCCGGCCGAGAATCGGTCCCCACGCTGGAGGGCAAATACGCGATGATTCCCGACGTGAGCGTCGGCGAGAGAGCGGACCTGACGTTCCCGCTGCGAGAATACGAAACCGTCGAGACCGCCAACGGCGTCCAATACAAGGTCCGCTGGAAAGGCAACGCTGTGCTCGCCCTGGAGCCCCGAGGTACAAGAGTGCCGCTCTATGCCCGTCGAGGCTCACTGCGGGAAAGCAAGGCACCGTTGTGCGCGCCGCGCTATCCCTGACCGAGCCAATTGCCGCGACGGGACGAAGTCCTATTTGTGAACGGGACACAAACAGCGGGGGAGGATTCGGGAGCTGGTGGTATCAGAGTGCACAGAAAAGTCATCAAATGAGGATCAGCTTATGTTCCATCGAATTCAGACTGCCGTTTGCTCTGCCGTGGCGGCTCTGCTGCTGTCCGGCCTGTACTGTGTGTGTCAAGGCGCCGGACCCGCGTCCGAGCTGGAGAAAAGCTTCGTCCAACCGCCGGACTCCGCCCGGCCGTGGGTCTACTGGTTCTGGCTGAACGGCAATATCACCCGCGAAGGCATCACCGCGGACCTGGAGGCAATGAAACGGGTGGGCATCGGCGGCGTGCTGATCATGGAGGTGGATCAGGGCGCACCGCTGGGCCCGATCGCCTTCATGAGCCCGCCCTGGCGCGAGTTGTTCAGGCATGTCGTCGCCGAGGCCCAGCGGCTCGGGCTGGAGGTGAACATGAACGACGACGCCGGGTGGAACGGCAGCGGTGGGCCCTGGATCAAACCCGAGCAGTCCATGCAGAAAGTCGTCTGGAGCGAGACGAATCTCGAAGGGCCGAAACGGTTCGAGGGCGTGCTCCCACAGCCTGAGGCGGTCGCCGGGTACTATCGGGACATCGCCGTGCTGGCCTTTCCGACCCCGGGAACCTTCCGGATCGACAACATCCAGGGCAAGGCCGCCTACGAGCGCCGGGGTGTCGCGCTGGCGAGCGAGACGAAGCTGCCACCGGAAATGGTGATCGAGCGCACCCGCATCACGAATCTCAGCGCGCAGATGGACAAAGAGGATCGGCTCACGTGGGATGTGCCGGCGGGCCAATGGACGGTGCTGCGCCTCGGCCACACATCGACGGGCGTGATGAACGCGCCCGCGCCGGAGAGCGGGCGCGGCTTGGAATGTGACAAGCTCAGCAAAGAAGGGATCGAGGCTCAGTTTGCCGGCATGATGGGTCCGCTGATTGCCGACGTGGGCGGTGCGGCGGGCAAGACCCTCGTCGCCACACACATCGACAGTTGGGAAAACGGCTCGCAGAACTGGACCGCCCGAATGCGGGAGGAATTCCAGAAGCGTCGCGGCTATGACCCGCTGCCGTTTCTGCCCGTCTTCTCCGGCCGGGTCGTGGAGAGCCTGGAAGTCTCGGAGCGATTCCTGTGGGACCTGCGGCAGACCGTCTCGGACCTGGTGGTCGAGAACTATGCCGGCCGCATGGCACAGCTCGCCCGGCAGCACGGGCTGCGTCTTTCGATTGAGGCGTACGGCGGCCCGTGCGACGACGTGACCTATGGCGGCCGGGCCGACGAGCCCATGTGCGAATTCTGGATCGGCGGTGGCGCCTTCGAAACCTGCAAGGGAATGGCGTCCTCGGCGCACATCTACGGCAAACGCATCCTGGGTGCGGAAGCGTTCACCGCGGACGACCGGGAACGCTGGCAGCAGCATCCGGGCAGTATCAAGGCGCTCGGCGACCGGGCCTTCTGCGAGGGCGTGAACCGGTTCGTGTTCCACCGCTATGCGATGCAGCCCTGGTTGAATTACAGGCCGGGGATGACCATGGGCCCCTGGGGCCTTCATTACGAACGCACCGAGACGTGGTGGGAGCAGTCGCGGCCCTGGCACGAGTACCTCTCTCGCTGCCAGTACCTCCTGCGGCAGGGCCTGTTCATAGCCGACATCTGCTACCTGCAGCCCGAGGATTCGCCCCAGGGCTTCTCCGGGCACAGGCGCAGCGGCTACGACTACGACGATTGCACCGCGGAGGTCGTGCTCACGCGCATGTCGGTGAGAGACGGCCGCATCGTCCTTCCCGACGGCGTGAGCTATCGGCTGCTGGTGTTGCCACAGGTGACCGCCATGACGCCGCCGCTGCTGCGCAAGGTCAACGAACTGGTCGAGGCCGGCGCAATAGTCATCGGCCCGCGCCCGCTGAAGTCGCCGAGCCTGTCCGACTACCCGAAGTGCGATGAGGAGATCAAGCGCCTTGCGAATGAGCTTTGGGGCGACTGCGACGGGAAAACCGTGAAAGAGCACGCTTACGGCAAAGGCAGAATCGTCCTGGGACTCACACCCGAGGAGACTCTGGCAAAAATGGGGGTGCAGCCGGACTTCACGGCGGGCCTGCCCATCCGCTGGATTCACCGCAGTATTGATGGGACGGAAATCTACTTCGTGGCGAGCGCCGGTCAGCAATCCGTGGAGACGGTGTGCACGTTCCGTGTGAGCGGCAAACAGCCCAAGTTCTGGCAACCTGAAACGGGGCGGATCGAACGTGCTGCGATGTACGAACAAGTCAATGGCGTCACGCGCATCCCGATGCGGTTCGAGCCGAGCGGCTCGGTGTTCGTGGTGTTCCGCGAGACCGCCGAACCGTTCGACCCCGTCGCGAGTGTGACGCGCGACGGCCGGCCGGTGCTGCCGGCTCCCGAGCTCAAGACCAGGGTGGTCATCGAAAAAGCCACTTACGGCGTGTTGAGCGATCCGAGCCGCACGCGCGACGTGCGAGCCAAGCTCCAGGCCATTGTGGACGGCGGCGAGTTGACTTTTCAGGTCGCACGCATGGCGCAGGGCGACGATCCGGCCTTCGGCATCGTCAAGACGCTCATTGTCGAATATACTGCCGGGGGCAAGTCCTTCCAAGTCAGCGGCCAAGACCCTGAGGACATCACGCTCACCACGGCCACGGGGTCCGAGCTGGTAGCCCAGGTCCGTCGCGCCGCCAACGGGCGGCTGTGGCTGGAGGCGTGGCAGCCGGGCCGGTATGAGCTCAAGACCGCTTCCGGCCGAACGATGCGCTGCGAGATGCCGGCGCTGCCCCAGCCGGGGGAGATCACCGGCTCGTGGGACCTGCGTTTCCCGCCGAACGCGGGCGCGCCGGAGCAAGTGACCCTGGAGAAGCTGAGCTCGTGGAGCGAACACCCCTCCCCGGGCGTCCAGTATTTCTCCGGCACGGCGACATACACCAAGACAATCAGCCTGCCGCCGGAGATGCTTGGCGAGAACCGACACTTGTATCTGGATTTGGGCAAGGTCCAGGTGGCGGCCCAGGTGAAAGTCAACGGCAAAGACCTCGGCATCCTGTGGAAACCGCCGTATCGTGTGGAGGTTACCGATGCCGTGAAAGCCGGGGAAAACACCTTCGCAATCTGCGTCACCAACCTCTGGATCAACCGGATGATCGGCGACGAGAAAATGCCTGAGGACAGCGCGCGCAACGCCAATGGAACGCTCAAGGAATGGCCGGCGTGGGTCCAGGAAGGCAAGACGAGTCCGACGGGCCGATATACGTTCACCAGTTGGAGATTGTGGAAGGCTGGTGACCCATTGCAGGAATCCGGCCTCATCGGGCCGGTGACGCTGCGTGCTGCGGAACGGGTGAACGTGAAGTGATACGGATCGGGAAAATTCTTGCACGATAGAATGCTGTCATCCTGAGCCGCAGGCGGAGGATCTGGCCTGGGGATGAGCGGTTTCTTCCCGCGCCGCCCAGATCCTTCACTTCGCTGCACTGCAAAGGCGCAACATCTTGTTTTTTTAGCAAGCATTTTTGGTTGCGGCCGGAGGCCGCGCTGCGCTCCGTTCAGGATGACATGCCGCGCACGAGTTAATCATAGTCCGCATTACTCGTCACGGACGCCCATCACCGACTGCTCGACGAATGGTGCTGATATCTCGTTCCAGACTCTGTTGAAAGAGGAAGAGATCGGAGCTGTGCAAAACAATGTTCAGGCCCCTCTGCGACCATTTGATTTGCAGATCATGGTCTTTGGGAAAGTGAATTCCTATTCCCAAACCCTTTTCGCTCACTTTTGCGATAATTGCCTCCAGCGCCTCTTCAAAGCGCGGATGACCATACTGCTCGGGCAGGCCAAGACTGACGGAAAGATCGTGCGGGCCAATGATGATCCCATCCAGGCCGGGCACAGCCAGTATCTGTTCCAGTCTCTCCAAGGCCGGGACACTCTCCACATTGATCATCAGAAAGTTCTCCGCGTTGCGGCTGCTCAGGTAGTTGTTCAGCTCCGGCCCAAGGCAGTCACGGCTCTGCAAGGCCTCGTCCAGCCGCCGCCCCTTCAAGGGACGCAGCTTGGTTGCCCCGACGAGCCGGCTCACCTGCTCCGGGTGTTCGATGTAAGGAGCAAGCACTCCGGCGGCCCCGGCGTCGAGCACCTGACAGGCCTCATACGGGTCGGGAGAAGGAATCCGAACGAGAGGTGGTAATCCGAGTGCTCCATACGCCAGGCACATCTGGGCCAGAGTCACCCGATCAGCGGGAATGTGCTCCGTGTCGATGAAGACAA
>Ga0315274_10002018_pt1 | contig 31086 bp, 38 predicted proteins | sample YL17G02_20_MG_FD_203700 | JGI IMG/M metagenome (GOLD analysis project Ga0315274, IMG submission 203700) | Sediment microbial communities from Yellowstone Lake, YNP, Wyoming, USA - YL17G02_20 | ecosystem: Environmental > Aquatic > Freshwater > Lake > Sediment | place: USA: Wyoming | collected...
TTTATGGTGGACGTAGCTCAATTGGTTAGAGCCCTGGATTGTGGTTCCAGTCGTTGTGGGTTCGACTCCCATCGTTCACAAGTTTGAGAATGTTAGTGCTTAAATACCACTGAGAAGTCCTTTAGGGTGTAATTGTGGGATCTGAAGGCCCTACTAGCATTCGCAGAGTTTATGGGTCGGTGGTCGAGTGGTTTAAGGCACTGGACTGTAAATCCAGCGTTCGAAAGAACTTCGGAGGTTCAAATCCTTCCCGGCCCATTTATTTATGTTAATAAATATGAAGTGAAATGAGTATAATGGATCATGAAACAACAAGCAATCAACATAGTCAAGAAACTCAGAGATCATGGCTACCAGGCCGTTATAGCTGGTGGGGCAGTTCGTGACATGATCCTGGGCATACCACCCTCCGATTATGACATCGCCACTGATGCAAAGCCCGAGGCCATAGAACAACTGTTTGATAAGACTTTGAGCGTGGGCAAGGCTTTTGGAGTCATCGTCGTAATCATGGATGGTTACGAGATCGAGGTGGCGACTTTCCGCAAGGATTCTCAGGAATCTGATGGTCGACGGCCATATAGTGTTCAGTTCTCTTCCATGGATGAGGATGCATGGCGTAGAGATCTGACGATCAACGGAATGTTCTATGATCCACTCAGCGACCGTATCATTGATTTCGTAGGAGGACAAGAGGATCTCAAGAGTCATCTGGTAAGATTTATTGGTAGTCCGGAGGATCGGATTGCTGAGGACAAACTTCGCATGCTTAGGGCCGTGCGATTCTCGGCCCGGTTTGAATTTGCGGTCGATCCTGCCACTTTTGAGGCTGTAAAAAAACATGCCTCGGAGATCAGTCAGATTTCCGCAGAGCGTATTGCTGATGAGCTCCAGAAGATTCTTCGGGTCAAACATCCGAGGCTGGCTTTTTCTCTGCTCTTTGAAACTGGTTTGATTGATCATATCCTTCCTGAGGTCAGGGCCATGGAAGGGTGCGAGCAGCCGGTTGACTACCATCCCGAAGGCTCTGTACTTTGCCATACTTTACTGGCACTGGATTACTTGCCAGAGAATGCCTCGGACGAGCTGAGAATGGGTGTTCTGCTCCATGACGTGGGTAAGCCCGTCACGCAGACTTTTGAGGACCGTATCCGGTTTAATGGCCATGATCTGACGGGTAAGGACGTAGCCCGAGAAATACTCAAACGGCTGAAGTTTTCTAATGAGTTCTCGGAAAGAGTTCTGGAGCTTATTGGGAATCACATGAAGTTTATGCATGTGGACAACATGCGGACTTCTCGGCTGAAGAGGTTTCTGGCTCTGCCCCATTTCGAGGAGCACATGGCTCTGCACCGGGCCGACTGTCTGTCGTCGCATCGTAATCTGGAGAACTATGATTTTGTGGCTGAAAAGCTCAAGACATACGAGCCCGAGGAGATCCGGCCAACCCGGATAATTACGGGTAAAGACCTTATGGATATGGGGTTCAAACAGGGCCCTGTATTCAAGGTCATCCTGACTGATGTTGAAGATCAGCAGTTGGAAGGAGCCATAAAGAGTCGGGAAGAGGCTCTTGAGTATGTGAAACGGGAACACAATAATAAACTTTAAATAACTTTGTCAGAGTAGCTCAGGTGGTAGACGCGACGCTCTCATAAGGCGTAGGTCGCCGGTCCGACTCCGGCCTCTGACATTTTTAACCTTATCTAAGGGGGACCCATGCTGTAATTACCTTAACAAAGGAGCTGTAGCATGTCACGTTCATACAGAAAGCCAATCGTCACGGATGGATATAAGGGGTCCAGGCGGAAGCAGTTTCATAAGAACTGTGCAAACCGTAGGATTCGTAGGGCTGATAAAGAGATAGCCAATGGAAAGGCTTATCGTAAGTTCTATGATTCTTGGGACATCTGTGATTATAAATGGCACTGTGATTTCAAGCCGTATGTTTATACGAACCGGAAGACTAAGGAATTGGAATGGGTGTATCCGGCAGATGCCGATCGGTCTTGGCGGGTATGCAGAAAATAAAGCGGGTTCATGGTGGTGGGCTTAGAGGCAGCCAATCCATAAATAAGTGGGACGAACCACCGGTCAGCGCTAAATGTCCAACAATAATCTAACGGGTGCATAATAAACGCCTAAAGGAATAACGTGCATTCACGGTTATACATGGATGATGTGCGTCGGGAAAATGGGGATAGTAAAAGGGCACCCCGTAATTGGTAAGGCCTGATTTTCCTTTAGCGTAGTAGCAAACCATGAACCTGCCCTTTTATTGAGAGGAGATTGAATGTCAGATTGTGACGAGGAGCGGGCAACGAGAGATACGGATGACTGGCAAGCTGCCGACTGTAAAAATCCTATGGCACGCTGGGTTGAGATGCATCAGTATGGAATCATTATTCGTTACGTAGAGGGATGCTCTAGCGAGGATCAAAAGGAATGTCTTATAGGAGCTAATGAGTGCCCCCTTATGCAGAGGGAGAAATAAAAATGATAAAAATGAGCACGTGAACTGAATCGTGGCAAAGTCAATCCTACCAGAATCGGGAGGAATTTATGGAAAAAATAAAATCAGCAAAGAAAATTGTTGAAAATGTTTTAGCTATGGCTCGTGGAACTCTTGTAGTGGATGAATGCGTTCAAGAGTTGGCAACGCCTCTCAAAGAAAGCAATATCCATATCATTGTGCCTCAGCCGGGAGAAACAGACGAGCACATTATCGAAAGACTCTTGCCCAATCGTATGATCGTTACTAAGAATCCAGAAGATTTTAAAAGATATGCGTCTTCCTATGACTTTGGAATAATAGATGTCAGTAAACTAAAGTTCATAGATCCAAATCCAAGTCCGACGAAGAACAAAACCGTCCATGCCATTTCTGATGCACTAATAAAATTTTCTCTCTGGAGCAAAAGGCACGGATTCATACTTACTCTTTTTAATAACAAAGAACCAGTATTTAAAGAATTAACCGAATGAATGGGTGAAATTGGGCCTGTGGCGAAGTTGGCAGACGCGCTAGGCTTAGGACCTAGTGAGGGGAACCTCGTGGAAGTTCAAATCTTCTCAGGCCCACGAAATAATGCTCGAGTGGCGGAGATGGGAGACGCAGCAAATTTAAGATTTGCCGGGAAACCGTGCCGGTTCGAATCCGGCCTCGAGCAATTTTTATCTGAAGGGAAAGGAAGATGAAAAAGATCCCGGACACAGTGGATGAGTATTTAAATGAGTTCCAGAAAGATCACATCCCCATGGACCAGTGCAAGGAGGGCTTCTTATACATCATCGATGCCAGGAACTCTAAACTAGGCATATATAACGAGGCCGACAAGTCCTTCACGATCAGCAGGCATAAATTTGGAAGTAATTTTCTGTTTGAAGAGTTTCATTGGGATGCAGATCCGTCATCTGGTACAGCAAAGCCATTAAAAGAGGTCATGAAGGTGCCTGCTATGTCCGATGAAGAAAAGTTGATTTTTTTGAACGCAAAATGGGTAGAATTAAAAGAAGAGGTTAGTAGTTATTTTCCGGACATAACAAAACATTTTAAATGGACTGAGACTGGTTGGATTAAGAAATAAAGCGAGCGTGGCGGAGCAGGTAGACGCACAGGACTCAAAATCCTGCGGGGGCAACCCCATGGAAGTTCAATTCTTCTCGCTCGCATTTATAGAATGGTGGTGTCATATGGTAACAGCAAGCACTCTGGTTGTTCTTCCGTCCTATCAGCCATTCGAGATTGTCTCATGGCAGGACGCTGTCACAGAAGTATACTGTGAGCAGACTGCCCGAGTCATGTCCATATATGAAAACCTGTGGGTACATTCTACTCGGCAAACGATTCCAGTACCGGCTGTTATCCTTCGTGAGGACGCCACATATAAGCCACGGGCTTTCACGAACATCGTTCCCTTTAACCGGGAGAACCTGTTTCACAGGGATGGGGGTCGTTGCTTTCTACCAGAAACTTTGATTTTGATGGCTAACGGTACTCTTAAAACCATTGAGAATATAAAAATAGGAGACACCCTTATTGATGGTTGGGGGAATGTACAATCCGTAGAGTACATTCACAAAGAAAAGATATCTGATCAAGTTCTCCATATTTACCACCGTGGTAACGGGATACCTATTCGATTGACTCAAAATCATAATTCTATAACCTTCAGTAGAAAGAATAAAATAACCCCATTCAGCGTTGTAAACAAGCCTGCAAAAAAAATATTGATGACAGACTATCTAGGGGAAGTCAATCTTAAAAAAATATGGAAATTTGATAATGACGAAAATATTGATCTATTTGAAATGACCCAGGATCAACTAAGATACAATATTAAAATATACAAGGAAAAAATAAAATACTATTGTGGTCGGTTAGTTAATAGATACGTAAAAGTAAATTATGAATTAGGATTGTTCCTAGGGTTATTCTTAGCAGAAGGAAGTATAGAAAAAAAGCGCATCAGATTTACCTTTAATATAAAAGAAACCTATTATGAAGCATTCATTAAAAACTATGTCTTAAAAAGTTTTGGTTTAAAAATTAGAACAAAAAAATATGAGTCAAAGCATACTTTAGTTGTGACTTTGAATTCACGAATAATTCGAGAACTCATCAAAAAATTATGCTATAATATAGACGGTAAATCCATTGTTAATAAGACCTTATCGGAGAGCTATCTTAAAGGTGTACTATGTGGTATCCTATATGGTGACGGTCACCTCAGGAATGATGTACATAAATTTGTAATTGGATTGAAGGAGAATAGACTAATAAAAGATGTTTATGCCATTTCAAACATTCTGGGGATATATCCCACCATATCTAAAATAAGTAACAGAAATGATGGTAGGAAGGGGCGACAGGTTATTTATCAAGGAAATCAATTTAATGCACTTGTGGCTATTTTTGATAACACTTATCCTATAAAGATAAATCTATACAAATCGGATAGAAGAAAAAAAAGTGACCGAATTTTTGTGGATAGGCATATAGTTGGCAAGGTTACCAAAATAGAGAAGATTTATTATAGAGGATTTGTATATAATCTTCAAGTAAGTGGGACACATTCTTATATAGCTGATTTTGTGGCTACAAATAACTGTATGTACTGTGGCAAAAAAGTGACTTTTGATGATTTCAGCTTTGAGCATGTCACGCCTCGGGACCAGGGAGGTGAGGCCAACTGGCTGAATATTGTGGTTGCATGTTTAAAGTGTAATAATCGAAAACGTAACAGAACTCCTGCGGGAGCTCATATGGCGCTTATCCGGAAGCCCTTTGCTCCGAAGTTGGACTACTTCATTTCGAAGAAGCTGGTGAAGAGAATAGCTATAAGGATTCCGCACAAGTCATGGTATGACTATATGTACTGGTTGTCGCCAATAGATCCATAAGTAATACGCCCGTAGCTCAGCTGGATAGAGCAACGTCCCTCTAAGTCGTAGGTTGGGGGTTCGAGCCCCTCCGGGCGTACTTTTTCCTGCCCCTATAACTCAAATGGATAGAGTACCACGGTCCTAACGTGGAAGTTCCAGGTTCGAGTCCTGGTAGGGGCATTTTAATTATGTCTTAATTTTTATCTTGACTCCAGGAAGTCAGTCAGAGTATAATAAAATTAACCCGGAGGTCAGATCATGGACTCATTACTTGTTGCACTGTACAAGAGCACGGTTACCAGTAGCACCTTCTGGTTGATAGTGGTAAATCTGATCGTGGGATCCTTTATCCCAGCCATGATCTCATTGTTTCTTCCCAGGAGAAAAACAATCCAATTTGGAATAATGATCTATCGAGTAGTAGGTGCTTTTCTGCTTCAAAAAAGAAACCCCAAAATATCAGAGGGCAAATGGGGAAGGCTCGTTCACTTTGTTCAAACCACTTTTGTTGACCTATCGTTCGGTATTTATTTGGGTTCAAGAGCCGATCTCAGTACGGAACAGATAGAGGTCAAAATCAAAGAACAAATAGAGAGAAAAGAAAAGGAATAGAAAGATGAAGCGTATTCTGTTTGCCGTTCTCGGTCTGATAGCTATAGTTCTCGGTTTTATCGTTATCACTCGTCCCGTGGAAAGAATAGAAGACGAAGAGATTCTCTGTATCTGATCACTTCACGAGATACTTGGTGTGAATCACATCTGAAAATTCCGGACCTTTGGTGTAATCATCGATCCAAATGGTCTCAGCATACTTATTGTTATTTTTATCACTTCCGTACCACTGGATCCGCCAGTAACCGGCAACCTTGACCTGTTTGGAGAGCTTCCAGGCACCTATCCCGCCAGATTTCTGAATCTCTTCAATCTGTCCATGGACATTAGCACCCACGATGATTATATTTCGTGTAGTTCTTTTTAGCGCCTTTTGTTCAACTTTTCTGATTTTGGTGGCGGATTTGAGACCCTGTAATTTCTTCATATAATCCAAAGGGTCATAGTTGGATAGGTCAGGATTCTTGCTGGTTATGTAGAGGAGGATGTTGAAAACGAAGTTAAAGAGTTCTTCCAGATATTCAACATTCCTTAACCCGCCAAATTTTTCCAAAGATGCCTGGTCATTTTTTACGTTCTCTTCGATGTGCCGTTTTATCTGTTGTTGTATTTTCCCGGGTTCCAGGTCTGTTTTAAAATAGAATACTGTTTCATCTGGAATTTTCCCGTCCTCAATTTTACCCATATGGGCTGCCACAACCCGGATCTGTTTCTTACCATCGAACTCTCTGAGATAAATATAAAATCCTGTTACTGGAACCCGAGTGTCATCTTCTTTCCGGATGAAAAACAGGCCCGGCTCTATCTGGACATAAATTTCTCGAAAAGGGGATTTCAAAAAATATGAGTCGACATCGACTGAGGTCTGAGCCAATCTGGAGGACAACCCAGGTGATATGTAGTAGATCTTCTCACCACACTGGTTCATATGGAAAAAATGAAAAAGAACATTCGTTACGTGTGCTGATCGGTTTGAGAGGGCACTGGCAAATTCAGGGTAGGTTGGATCAGTCATTTTTAAAATAGACTGTGGAAATACCTCTTTCAAATTTACAAGTCTCTCCAGAGATACTTCGTAATGTGTTTTTGGCAGACTAAATTTCATTATATTGTACCCACCCACGTTCTTCAAGTTTAGCTATTCGTTGATAAATTCTGTCCCTTTGATACATGGCATGTTTGGGAAAGACCTTGAATTTCTTCTCTAAACAGTCTTTTATAGCCCCAGGACATGTCTCATGCAACACTCCATTACACATCTTCCCAACACGGTAGGTCACCCCACAAGCAGATATGTCCACCTCGCTCAATATATGATACATATCAGCCTTTAAATCCTCTATTGAAAATCTATCTGTTGGAACCCATTGTTGCCACTTTGGCCTGATGACCTGGATTATTGCTGTCCCCTTGATATATGTCCATGGCTCACAAATTTTTTTGATTCCTTTGTACAGATTTGAGGCTTCTTCTGAGAAGAACTCAATCCGTTTATAACCCCACGTTTTAAGTCTATCTTGAATCTGCCTAGCTGATAAAGAAAGAGCCATGATGTCCACGTCATGGATATCTTGCTCAGCCAGTGAATCTCTAACAGCGCCCCCAAAAACGGATGCGTCACATTCGCCGATTAATAAATCTATGCCATAACCCAGATAACTGGAAATGGATTGTCGAACACGTTTACTCCATAAATCCGAAAGATCCGGAGTCTCTACGACTACGTCCGTGTCAGGAAGTTTTCCAAGGGTAATGTCATATCGATTCATATCTCCCAGGGATCCTTTTTTCGACCGTGTTTCCAGGACTCAGGCCTTTTTTTTCGTCGATCTGCTGAAGATCTTTGTTCGTCTTCCTGAAAGCGCTCTCTGACATATCGCATAACTATAACTTGTGCAGAAGCATGCTCTCGATGATCCGGGGGTGTTAAAATGATCGGCGACTCAGGTAGCACTCTATAGTTAAACAGGCCGATGACAGGTGGGTAAGGCACAGCAGGTATTAGGTCAGGCATAAGGACACGGCTAAGAGCCTCCCCAAGCTGTTGAAAAGCTGAATCCATATTACCGGCCCCTACGACCACAATCTTCTCGCTCGAGTCACTCTGAGAGGTCTGGAAGGGCCCGGGCACGGGAATCTCAGAATCAGTTGCATCTTTTCCAAGAAGTATATCATATCGGTTCATATATTAATTATACAAAAAACCAGCAGAAAATTATACCCCTTTTGATAATCTTCTAATTGTTTCTTCCCTATAGATCTGAATAGAAATAGAAAAAATGATTGAATCTCTCTACTTCTTCTGCTACTATGCCTTTATTCTCGGTAACCTATCCGACACTCAGATGTATTATGGCATGCTCCGGGACGAGTTCAAGACCGCCCGTCCAGACAGTTTAAAACCTCATCAGTATCTCGAACTGAAGAAAATAAAAACCGCCCTAGCCTCCGGGGTCATAGCCAGGAGCTCATGGCTTGAGGGGACTGAGATGATACCACCCTCGATGCCTACCGTCGATATGAAGCAAAAGGAGCTCATAAGAAGGATCCATGACTCAGGACTGACTTCCCTGAAAGAAATCCTCCAGGATGATGTCTATCTGTATAACCTTGAAGCACCCTGCCTGCCTTATGGCTATGTCGACATGGTCTACATGGGCAAGAATACCGTCTACCCGGTCGAGGTAAAAAAGGACACGGGAAAGCATGACCTCATAGGTCAGATATGCAAATATGAGTTATCCCACAAATTAAAAGTGCATTATAAGCTCTACGATTTTGTCAGGCCGCTGACTATCTGCCACACCTATCAAGAGTATGTTGTAAAAGAACTTAAACAGGTAGGTGTTTTACCGCTCCACTATACAATAGGGAATGACAAAAACGTCAACCTGTACACGACATAAAAAATACTGTTGACAACTATTAAAAATAGAAGTATATTAATAGCATGAAATTCTTTTGCCCCAATAATAATAACCCACAGCAACCGAGAATGAACTCGTCGGGGTTATGATTATTTAGGCAAATAAAAGCTGAAATAAACAAGGGACCCCGGCGAGACAATCTCCGGGGTCCCTTTTGTTTTTGGGGTGTCGACCAATGGTAGGTCAACAGACTCTGGATCTGTCCGTTCGGGGTTCAAGTCCCTGCACCCCAGTTCTTTGACATAAGATGTTGATTTTTCGGAGTTTAGCTCAGTTGGCAGAGCACTCGGCTTGGGACCGAGAGGCCCCCGGATCGTGACCGGGAACTCCGACCAAAATTGATTTTAATTGACTTGTAGCTCAATTGGCAGAGCACTTGGCTGAGATTTAAATCGGCACATTAGTCAGTAATGATTAATGGTTATTCTCCAAATTCGGTGAAACCTTTAAAATGGCAATACCGAGCCAAGCAATAGAGAAATCTATGGGCGTGTGTAGAGACTAGACGGAGAACATCCATTATTTTGGTGGATGAAGGTATAGTCCAGACCACAAAATAATCATTAAGCTATGGTTATGTAGTGAAAACTATAGTGGTAAGGTTAACCAAGGGGTTGGGGGTTCGAGACCCTCCAAGTCAGATTTTTGCCTTGATTAATTTTGTAGAATTGAAATAGGGCGTCGTCAAGTGATAAAGTTCGAGGCTTGTCGCCGTTCGAGCCGGGCCGCCTAGATTTTTTGAATTGAGTCTTAATAATCTTCTAATACTTTATATATAGGCATATTCAATTATAGTCAGGCATATCTATGAAACTCTCAGACTGGGCCAAAAAACAAGGAATCTCATACCTCACCGCATGGCGCTGGGTTAAAACTGGTAAATTCCCTCACCCGTTTAGTTACATGCCCTCCGGTACCATCATAGTTCAAGAGGCACCCCTTCAAAAAGAACTCCCTAAAGAAGCCTGGATATACTGCCGTGTATCTTCGCATGATAAAAAAGATGACCTAAATAGACAAGTCCAGCGATGTTCCGATTTCTGCGCCTCTAATGGCTGGATCATTAAAAAAGTCACAAAAGAGATAGCCTCAGGAATGAATGATTCAAGACCACTTCTAATAAAACTTCTGAATGAGAACCCGTCCAGAATAGTTGTAGAACATAAAGACAGATTAACTCGATTTGGTTTTGGGTACTTTGAATTATTACTTCCTAAACTTAATTGTGATCTTGTAGTCATTAATCGAGATAAGGAAGAAAAAGATGACCTACTTAAAGATTTAGTTGCAATCATTACATCTTTCTGTTGCCGTTTATATGGGCTCAGAAGGGCCCAGAATAAAATTCTTCTATTGAAAAAAGAATTATGCGACGTGCCTGCAAAATAACTACTAAATTCCTCACATCCAAGAAAAAACAGGCCCTCTCGGCCCTCCTTCAGGCCTACCGAGCCGGAGTCAACTTCTATGTCCAGTCCCTCTGGTCCTGCCCGGGTAACTTGAATAAAGATACCCTGGCAAGACTCCATAACACAAGACTTTCCGAACGCTACAAGTCTAATGCCCTCAAACAGGCCCTGGAAACAGTCATTGCTACTAAAAAATCTGCCAAAGAGCTCAGAAAACAGGCCTCGTGCCCAGTCTTCACGGGTTCTGCTATCCTGGATAGTAAATTCGTCTCCGTAGAACCAGGAAAAAAGTCCTTTGATCTCATAGTCAGAATCTCCTCCCTGAAAAAAGGGCACAGAATTACAGTTCCCACCCGAAAAACCAAGCCCCTTAATAAATGGCTCAGTCGTGGAAAATTCATCCAAGGCTGTTGCCTCTCGGAGACAGGCCTGGTTCTGTGGGTTGAGTGTGAAGACCAAGAACCTAAGACTTCTGGAAGATCTCTTGGAATAGACCAGGGAGTCAATAAGCTTCTTTCGGACTCGGACGGGAAGTTTTATGGAAAAGACTTCAGAGTTATTAGGGACAAGATCAAGAGACGAATTCCTGGATCTAAAGGCAAGCTCAGAGCTATCAGGGAACGGGAAAATTTCATCAACAAGAATTTGAATCTTCTTCCCTGGACTGAGATAGGTACTCTTGGGATGGAGAATCTCAAGGGCCTTAAAAGAGGCAAGAGAAAAGACAGAGATAAAAATTTCAGAAAAGCTATGGCACCATGGACATACCGGCAGGTACTCAACCGGGCTCAGGCCAAAGCAGAAGAGAACCGTGTTCGTCTTCTGCTCGTGCCTCCGGCCAATACTTCCCGGGCATGTCCCCACTGTAGGGTGGTGTCGAAGAAAAGTCGCATAGGAGAGTACTTTCGATGCGTTGCCTGTGGCCACGCACGGGATTCTGACTGGGTTGGCGCATTGAATGTACTCGCTAGGACTGAGCGGCTTACCAGGAGCGTAGAGTCCCTGGTGCCTCGGGAAGTTGAATGTGGTTGAATTTATCATTGATGATATATTTGACTATTGTTTAACTAACTCTTTATGGACATACACAAAATAGCCAGCATGATTGATATTGGCCTTACACTTGCAGAAGCGACTAAGGAGATAAACGCTCATGCCATTACGGTCGATGAGAATTCGGGCACCATTGACGTGTATTGTTTCAAACCCCATACAGTGAAAGAGATAAAAGTAGAATTAAAAATTGCTCGAAAAATATAGGGGTGTAGTTCAACAGGTAGAACATGGCCCTTTGGAGGCCAGCGAGAGGGTTCAAGTCCTTCCACCCCTGATCTCTTGTTTCTTTTTTTTCAAAACGGTATTAGTGTAGAACGTCGACATTCCTCTCACGCTCGGGTCATCACTCTTCATGGCCTTTTCGGCGCACTCTTTACATGGGCCAGAGAACCGTTACTTGAATCGTAGACAATCCTACACATGTATTACCACCAAGGATTTGTCTGAATTCAAACTAAAAGAAATGCCCTTGAAAATATCAAGGCCAAAAAGAAACCTATAACGGGTTTTAGATTTCTTTAACGATTGGCATAGCCCCTTCCAACTCTTGATGCCTTCTTCCATAGCCCTTTCCTTCCAACGGGTAGGCAGGATACTGACATCAAACTTTGGATAAACTATGCCTCGTGGTTTACGCTTTTCCTTTATCGCTTTGTTACACTATAGTAGATGGGGCATCCTACATGGAACAGGCTAAGATTGACTACATGTACTCTGCACTGGATGGAATTTTCATCTTACTGGGATAAGCTGAGGGCTATCCTTTTTATATGATCCGACAAACTACTTCGAATAGCCATTGTAGGAACTGGGATATTAATCCTATCCCTTTTCAGTTTTTCTTTCTTTTTCCGTGTTCGCTCAAGAGTCTGTTCGTCTTTATTTATGGTTAGATCTTCAGTGGGTAGTTTTTTTGTTGGATCTGAGGCATTCTCCTCGATGTTTTTCTGAATTGTGTTCTTTTTATCCTCAATATCATTCTGAAGTTTTGACTCTTCGTCTTCAAATCTCCTGATTCCAACATCCAAATTTCTCGTTTTACGATCTTGAAGATGGCTATCTGGCTGACCAGTAGGCTTTTCCATCGTAGGTTTAGGGGCCTCTGCAGGGGCCTGTTTCTGAGATCCGGGTGATTCCCAGGGCCTGGGACGCTTAGGAATGGGCTTTTTCTGGCTAGGTGCCCACGGGCTATGAGAGGGTTTGCGGGGTATAAGTCCCCGGATAGCGCCATTCTCTAAAGCGGGACTTCGTATTACATCTAACCTACGAATAAGAGCCGTAACTTCTTGCATTAGCCATTCCATTTTTAAGGGCAATAAAAAATAAATATCAAGAGATTATCATAGAAAAAGCGTATAATATGCTATGATTACTCTCACAAAATCCAATGGCCAGGTTCGAAAGTTTAATTTCCCAATTGGCATCAGGGAAATTTGTAGTATTTTCCGAGCCGGGCGCTGAAAGAGTTATTTATGGGGATAAGCCCATTTCAACACTGGAATTCGTCTTGTATTTGTCAGCCCTCAAAGATTGAATATGTAGATTGTATAATAAAATTACCGAATCCCGATCCTATTAATTTTAAAATATTAAATATATACGATGAGGGATATATTGCAATATTAATTAAATATCCTGATTGTACTAATTATGAAGGTAATAAAATTTTAGTATTTGATAACACAATAAAAATAAAAAACATTATTAATTTAAAAAAAATTGATCCTCATTTTTGTGACGGTGGACATATTTCTCCTATAGCTAGATTTGAGCCAACTGAAAGGGGATGGTCAATGGCTATTGATTTTATTAAATTTTTAAAAGAAAAAGATAGATTTTTAATTCAGTATAGAAAGAATCGAAAGAAAATTAAGGTTTAGATCCTGAGCTCCTGGGGAGGCTCATAGGTATCCATGTTCACTGGCTGATAAACATAGGGACTTCCATAACCCAGTTTCCGGGCATCCATAGCTATCTCTTCCGCTTTATAGCCCCAATTTTCACACTGACCCGCATGCCAGCAGAAAACATTCCTGCAAAAAGCCACTTTATAATGCTTCTGCTGGACTACTTGAGAGATAAGATAATCATCCCCAAATAGTCCTAGCCTCTGTTCTATGTCATAGAAGGGCATAAATTCCCTTCTTACGAGCTTAAAAGTATTACCCACTGCTCTGCAGTAGACTATATCCTCAAGGGTCTTGTAGGGCATCTGGAACCCTGTAGGAGGCAATTGGGGAGTAAGGAAAGCCAACTCAGGGTGATTGTCCATGACCCGGGTCATTTGTACCAGCCAATCCGGATTAAGTTTAGGCGGGAAGACATCGTTGTCCGTGACGACATAATACCGGTCCTTGGACTCAGTCATGGCGTGGTAGACGAGTTTGTTGTAGAGGCATCCGGTGTTTCTTGAATCCAAGTGTAGCGAGGTGATTCTACCTGAATCGAGTAGTTCGTATAAGAACAGCCGAGTTTCTTTGTCGCTGTTATTATCAAAGACATGGATCTGGAAGGAACCAAGAGTAGTTCTCTCATAAATCTTATTGATAGTTTCCTCTGTGAATTGCCGTCTGAAAAAGCTCGTTATGTATATTGGAGTCATGGATTATTTTGGCTCAATGCCTCTTTAGACATCATATTGAGAATACGAATATCTTCATTACTCCTTATCCACTGAGCTATATCACTTTCTGAGCATTCAAAGCCTGGATGAGACTGATCTATAAGAAAAACAAGATCCTCTTCAGTCAATGCCCCCAACTTCTTAACCTCACGGCCTATTTTGAATTCTGATTTCACAGAATAACTATGACCACAGAAACATGTAGCATTTTTATTCGTTTACCTCAATTTTTTTAGCAGGATTAAAAACAGCATCCCAATTTGCGGGCTTCTCGCCAACAATTTCGATTTCGCTCTCTTTGAAGCCATTTTGCTTCAACCAAGTCACAGACGCTTCTGTCTTATCAACAATGAACGGTAGATTTGGACGAAAAATTGTAGATGTCCCATCTACAGCGACACAAATTTGAGCTTTGAACTTCGACACTTCAACTGGCTTTTCTTTTCCCATTGTCTACTCCTTGTTGTGATACGGATTTATATCTTCAAAAGACTAAGAAGCTTCCTTCTCCATTCTTCACTCTCCATAGAGGCAAAAGTTCGTAGATTACTTATGACGAGCTCTGTGGCCTCTTTCTGCTCCATTTTCTCACAGACCATCGTGAACAATATAATGGTTCCCACTGCTCTTTTGGCTTTTTCTACCCGGTCCCGAGCTATGAGCTGTTTGAAAAACCATTTCATGAACCAGTCCATGACGAATGGTTTTTCTTTGGTTGGATGGTCAATCCAATTTTTCAGCTCGGCCATGCTTGTGATTTTAATCATATCAATTCCTTCATATTTTTATTCAGATTTTTCCCCTACCACCGCATTTCTCACATTTATAGCCATAGTCCGGGCCCCTGTACACTTCGGCAAAACCCGTCCCCTTACAGGCGGGGCACTTTTCATCTGTAGATACAGGAGACAATTCTTGCGTATTTTCTGGATCATCTTCAACAGGGCAATCGTTTGGGGGCTTATCTCTTGGATCATTGCCACAATGAAGAGGGCCACCCTCTAATCGGCACTCTCCAGTATCATTGACCCACCATGGGCACTGTTTTTTGGTCGAGAAACGAACGGTAACTTTTTTCAAAGTTTTAACTCCCACGAAGGTTGTTTTTCCATCCAGTCAAAAAGTCTCTCATAAGAATCCTTATGGGTCATAGCCCAGTCCATGATCTCTTTTACCTGAGAGCCATTTTCTGCGATGGGAATGTCTGATTCAGCCCATCTTAAGAGTCCGGTAAGTTTATGAGTATTAACCCTTATTGCAACAAAAGGTGTTCTGGCTTTGCAGGCTGCATAAACTCCATGGTGTTGCCCGGTGATATAAAAATTGGCAGTGCTGAGGCTATTTATTACAACCGACCAATCGGCAATCTCGTAATTATCTATGCTTCCTCCGAGGCCTAACCTAGGCATGCCCTTAAATAATGGGTGTGTGTGATCAACACGATCAGGAGTATTTTTCGGGTAGAAAGAACCTATGACCGTCTGCCCCGTGAAATCAATACCCCTATAACCTTCAATAGGGCACGAATAGCTTAGATCCAGAAATACCTCAGGGGTGATCCCGCTCTTCATCATCTCATCCCGACTTGAAGGCTCTCTAACGGTTACCTGGTCAAGTCTTTTAAGGGTATCCGCCCACCCGGAGCTCATGTTGCACCACACGGTATTAATGAGATAGGATTTTTTCTTCATTAACTTTGCCCGCAGAAGAAAATTCATCAGGATTTCAATTCTGCCCGTTTCCCAGTTCTTTTCCTCATCTCTCATGGTTCCCTCACCATTAACTATGAGGGCATCACACTCTATAAGTAAATCCACATCAGGTTCCTCAAGCCTGGGGCAGGAACCTATAATTTCATGCCCCGCAGAATGAATCTTTCCCCTTAAAGAGTCCATTGCTGCTTTAGAACCTGCATGAAAAGACGAGGTGTCATTAACTATGTAGATGTTCATATTTCTTTAACCACTTATCAAATTCTTCTGGAAAATCAAAATCTTCAGTCAGTTCATTTATCTCTACCCAAGCTCCAGATATCTCATGGGTTCCCATATCAATACCTCGAAGCAGTCTATAAGTCTCCCAGCCCCCGGCTCTTTTTATTGTCCCATCTTTGTGAAGCTGTAGCATATACTCAAGATGACCTCTGATTTCCTGGGCAGCTTCAGGTCGAAAAGATATAGCCCATAATTCCCCATAAGCACATATATCATTGCCCACGCTTCTCCCAAACCAGGTATAGTTATCTGGCTGGTCGTCTCCTTGGACAATCGTAGCCATGGCCCTGTCCGAATACCATACATCTCCAAAGAGCATGACGGTTCTGCCATCAGGATTATAGGGCATGTTTTGTGGTGAGAACAGTTCATAAATTGCTGCAGGGCCACGTCGGGTGCTCTTTAAAAGCTTTGTGCCCTCAAAGACATAACGAGGATCATGTTCGGGTGGCCCAATGATAATTATATCAGAGAGGGAATTCAGAGCCTTTACCTGATTTATCGTTCTTTCAAGCAGGATTTCCCCACCTACAGGAATAAAGTGCTTTGGACCCCCAAGATAATCATTCCAACGGGTTCCATCACCCCCGGCCATTATGATGACTCTTTGGTTCATACTCTCACTCGAACTCCGTGGCTGGTCTATCAACGACATATTGAAATTTAGGAAGAGTCAGAGCATAAAAAGCCCGTTCCCCAGGAGCCGTCTCTATAACCAATTCCTGATTGACTACATCAACGCAGGAGAACCACCCCGGAGCGAAAATTTTCCCGTTTATACTAACAGGCTTTAAATTCTCCTTTATGCTGGTATCAAGACCCATGACCGAGGCCTCAAATTGCTTTATCTGAGGAGGAAGCTTCCACTTTATACGGCTTCCTCCAGACAGATAGATGGCATCTGACACAAAAATCCCATTCAATTTGGATGGAAAGGACGCAAAAGGAAGATCAAAATTATAGAGCTCATAATGAACCATTCCATCTGGAACAGAATACTCCACAGGCTCAAAAGCCGAAGGATGTAGAGTTTTTGGTAATAAACCCACTGTATGATCCACGAGCCTGTAATACTCACTCTTTCGAACCCTCATTCCAATCAGATGAGCACCGTTCTGGTTCAAATACCAGTTCCACATGTTCTCATGGTCCCCGGCCCCATTAATGACCACCTTGATGTTCTGAATATGCGACATATGATCATAGAAAGCGGCATAGGAAATCCCCTGGTCTTCCATTATCATGAAGGGGTCACCAATATGCTTTATCAGGGCGAGAAGAATTTTATCGTAATTCTCTATAGTGGTGGATAATACCCCCGTGTTACATCCCGGATTTTTACCATTCCGTTTAACTCCGAAAAGAGCCTCATATCGATCGATCTCAGGACCCGTGCTACAGCCAAAATCCATCATGGTTATGGCATCCGACATAAGGATCTTCACCAGGTCCGAGTCCCAGGGCCTGTAAAAAAAGACATCTGGATCCAGGACCACGACCCGTTCTGCCTGATATTTCATGAATCCTATCTCAAATAGTTTTAACTTGGCCATATACTTGGCCTTAGGAACTTTGTATAATTCGACAGGCTGTTCTTCTACAAAAACGTTTGTCAATTGACGTAGCTTCTGGAAATCTTCAGGGTTAAGAGAACCGTCATTCACAATGAGATGTGGTATTGAGAAGCCATTTTTCAGATTCACCCTGGAACAGAACCAATTGAATATGAATGTTTCGACGTCTCGGTGCATTAAAAGAGTGGCAAAAAGTAGCTTCATTTTTTCTCCTTCTCCTTTTTAATGGGAACCAATGTCGGAATACAATAAGGGCACTCTCCCCTAAAATGATCAGAGCATTCCTCACAAAATACTGATTGGCAGACTATGCATTTGTATTTTGCTTTTCGTCTTTCACACTCGGAGCATTTTTTCATACCATATGATACTTCAAAGAACAAAATAGTTAAAAGAACTCTTATAAAAAAGTTTCTGATCCGCGTATAATACAAAAGAAAGGAAAAAACTAGTCATGAATAGATATCATGTGGCTCTCACTGATTTAGATCTATATAAACTGAGTATGCAGAATGCCATCTGCACACTGTACCCAAAGATTAAGGCCGAGTATACGTTCAATTGCCGTGACAATCGGGAGTTCCCTGACGGTTTCGCCGAAAAATTGAAAGGAATTATTGACAGATTCCGAGGTATCACCCTCACAGACGATGAGTATGATTTCTTACGAGAAAAATGCTATTACCTGAACCCGGTCTATCTGGATTTCCTCCGTGGTTACCGATATGATCCCAGTGAAGTCTTTATCGAGCAGATCGGCCCTAGATTGAACCTAAAAATCAGAGGAGACTGGTATCGCACAGTTCTGTGGGAAACCGTCCTCATGGCCACGATCAGCGAGCTCTATTTTGAAAAGACTCATAATGTAAAAGCTAAAGACCTCGCCGAGAACGGTATCTATTACTCGGAATTCGGGACCCGTTTAAATCGGCAGGCAACTCGTATAAAGGCTAAAGACCTCGCCGAGAACGGTATCTATTACTCGGAATTCGGGACCCGTCGCCGCTACTCTTTTGAGAATCAGGACATGGCAATTCAGGATCTTAAAAAGTACGGCCAGGGCCATATGCTCGGAACAAGCAATGTCTATCTGGCCATGAAACATAACCTGACTCCACTAGGTACGGTCGCGCATGAATTTTTTGCTGCCCATGCAGCCATGTTCGGCTATACCCTGGCGAATAAGATGGCGAATGAGGCCTGGATAACTGTCTACCAGGGTGATCTGGGAACAGCATTGCCTGATACATTCACCACGGATGTCTTTCTTCAGACCTTCAGTACGAAGTATGCCAAACTTTTTGATGGGATTCGACAGGATAGTGGCCAACCACTGGTTTTTCTCGATAAAGTCGTCAATCATTACAAGTCACTCAGGATTAATCCGATGCATAAATACATTATGTTCTCGGACAATCTGAAATCGATCGAGCAGATCGTGGAGATTCATAAAGCCTGCGAAGGCAAAATTCCCGATCGGTACGGGATTGGAACGTGGCTCTCGAATGATGTTGCTGGAGCCATACCTCTGAACATGGTAATTAAACTTACAGCCTGTTTTTTTGATGGGAGATGGATTCCCACCGTCAAACTTTCGGATGACCCAGGGAAAAATATAGGAGATCCGGCTGAAGTCTTACTTTGTAAACAGATCCTAAGAATAGCATGATTGCCAAAAAATATATTCTCAAATTTCCTAATGGCCTACACGCCCGGCCATGTTCAATGATAATGGGAAGGCTCAGAGGACTTAATTTGGAGAGCACCTATCTACTATGGAGAGGGAGCAGAGCTGACATGCGCTCGATCATAGAAACTCTTCAACTGGGCATGCCGTATCTAGAAGAATTCTCTGTAGAGATATCAGGACCGGATGAAAAAAAAGCCATTGAGTTCCTTGACTCGTTTTTCAATCTGGAAATTCCTTATGAATAAATATACTGTCAGTAAATATTATCTTCCCACGAAGGTAAAAAGTCCAAATCAACCACTATTGGTTCAAGAAAAAAATTTGTAGGCTGTGCCGGAGCAAAGCCGTGACACTTATAGGCATTAAGACTTTGGCAATCAACCGAGGAAATACATTTTTCACACGGCATTGCTATTGTATCAGTAGGGCAATTAGACATATAGTTTCCTCTCTTTCAATTCTGATTTTATAATAGGGGCACAAAGGAGTCAAGTAAAAAAATGAAACCTAAATGGATAGTTGAAGATTTCGCTCAGGATAATAATTATCATCGCCTCATAGAGGAAATCAAAAAACAAGGTTTTGAGTGTGTGACCATTAAATATGAGCCCTTTCAAAGTGGCTCGTTCGAGCACTACGATCCAGAAGACTGCGTCATTGTTCAGGCTTCTCTACAACTGGCCAGCCAGCTTTTGAGAGAGAAGAAATGGATACCCAATGCCTGGCTCAATCTGAGAGCTTATGAATGCCAGGCATACTATGCCCATCTGGGTCAGTATCTTTTCAATGACAATTATGCCATGATGCCTAGGGCAGAGGTGACCAGACGTAAGGACTGGATCTATCGAACATTTGGGGGGCAAAGCAGCGTCTTTATTCGACCCAGCAGTGGCTTCAAAACCTTTACTGGGCAAGTCTTCGATCTGGAAACCTTCGATAATGACTGGCAATGGGTTATTGATTTCACCGATCCCCAGGACCTGGTCGTGGTATCTACTCCCAAAAACATTGAAGCCGAATGGCGTTTCGTCGTGGCTAATAAAACCAATGTAACCGGCTCTCTCTACCGCAAAAATGGCAAAAGAGAGTATCGAGAAATCAATCTGGAAGATTGGGATGTACAGGCATCCCAGCTCGCCACTAAAATTGCCGAGGCCTACCAGCCAGACCCTGTATATGTAGTCGATATCTGTAGAGCCAAGGACGGGAACGTGTATCTGCTCGAGATTGGATCCTTCTCCTGTGCTGGACTTTATGGTTGCAACATGGAAAAAATAGTATCCACGGTTTCAAATATTGCCATAAAAGAATGGGAAGATCTGTACAATATCTCAGAAAGGAAATGTTAAAAGTCATGAAAGTTTCAACAGGCCTCAATAGCATTTTTCTCGAAGCAGAGAATGACCTAGAGCACAAAATGATCATGCCTCTTGTTGGCCATACCTGTGTAGTGCTCAAGGACAATGATAGTAGGATTGAGATCATAGATCTTCGTCCTACAGATACCGAAGATCGTCTTTCAATGATTCTTAACCTTCAGCATGATAATATGCTGGTTACAGCTCCATGGAACATGTTCCTGGGAGGAAAAAAGCCCCTTGAAATCAAACTGGTCACGTCTTCAAAAACCGAACGAACCTTTGAAACCGGCAAAGAAGACGATGTCCAATTAATCAAGTGAAAGGAGTGTAGATGCTGATCTATCTGGCGTTGCTTATCCCGATCATTGCCACGATCATTTTGGCAGTGTTCTTCACCAAAAAAATGGTCTGGTGGGAGTACCTGTTAATTTTAGGTATCCCCACTCTCACCATCTTTATAGGAAAATACGCCTCCGTGGCGAGTCAGACCAATACCACTGAGTACTGGAATAGCTATGCACTGACAGTCGTCTATGAAGAAGCCTGGGACGAATGGGTCCATCGAACCTGCTCCAGAACCGTGTCCTGTGGCAAAGACTGTACCAGAAGCGAGAACTATGACTGTTCTCATAGAGAATATCATCCTGAAAAATGGGCCCTTACCGATAATATCGGGAGAGATTATTACGTTTCAAGAGACTTTTATAATCGCACGAAAGAACTGTGGGGAAACGAAACCTTTAGAGACATGAATCGGCACTACTATACCCAGGATGGAAATGCCTATATTACTACATATGAAAATTCTTTAGGGCTTTCTGGAATAGTTCCAATATGCATCCCCCATACATATGAGAACAAGGTCAAAGTCGCCCGATCGGTTTTCAATTTTGAAAAAGTGGATTCCGCAGATAGGGCAACGTATAAGCTTTTCGATTACCCAGTAAAATTCAACCGTTATAACTTCCCTGCACTCATGGGTTACCCTGATAACAAGGCCCTGGTCAAATTAAAGAGGTATAATGCCCTTCTGGGAGCCTTTAAACAGGTGCATATGATGGTTCTGGTCTTCACAGACCAGCCCCGGGAAGCAGGCCAGTTGCAGGAAGCCCTCCTAAAAGGTAGTAACAAGAATGAATTCATCCTGTGCATAGGTCAATCTAAGAATAAAATCACCTGGACCAAGGTCATCTCCTGGACGGATCAAGAGAAGTTGAAGATCTCAGTCGCCCGGCATGTAAAAGAGATGGACACCCTGAATCTTGAAGCTGTCGTGGATTACATGCATGAGAACGTGAAGAAATTCTTTATTCGAAAAAACTGGCATGATTTCGACTATCTGACCGTTGAGCCCACGTTCCCAGCCATAATCATTACTATGATCGTCACTTTGCTGGTGACAATCGGAGTAGCTATTTTTGCCGTGAAAAACGATTTCAAACTGTAATTTTTATGCCCCTACTCAAAATCAAAGGCACTAAGTTTCTCACACGCTGGGACCCGGCATGGGACAGGATTCTCCGTATGGTCAGCAAAACCTACAGAACTCGTAGTGGTACGATAAACTGGAAAGAGGCAGAAGCCGATGGAGCCCTGAAAGGCATCCCTCTCCTTTTTACCCTAAGAACTCTGTCACGGAGATTCTCGTATATTACTCGTCTAAAGTACAACAAAGAGTACCAGCTGAAACATAAAGAGAAATCAATTGAATACAACAAGACATACTCCTCGAGAAGTATCATGAACCGGGAGGAGCTCTTCCGAAACCTGCCCATGCAGATTAAACTCACACATGGGTACAAACCACGGAATAACCCTGAGTGGACACCCGCACGCATTGAACTTCTAAAAACCCTCGCCTACTGGCATAGAAGAACTGAAAAATCAATTAACTGGGATAGCCTGATGTCAGACCCCAGGATCCGTCGCCTGCCTCCCTATTCAAAAGCCCACATACGTAGCTATTACTGGTCTCTTGTAACCCGAGAAGACCCCGAAATGATAACGAAGCGTAGAGCAGATGCCATTGACTACAAGTACAGGAATTTAAAAAAATACTATAGGAATCAGAAAAAAAGGAAAGAGTTCATTCGTTCGGTGATAAACAATGTCCTACAGGAGAGAATGAAAGAGGTTCGCTAATGCTATTTTGGAAAATTCAAATGTGGTTTTTACTATTCTGTTTCTCTTTTGGCGTCTTCAAGGTGTTCTACAAAGGCTTTGAATGGTACAACTATTTTATGATTCCTTTTTGCCTGCTCATGGCCATTGTTTCCTATATAGTTGCTCATCGAAAATGGAGATAAAGAAATGAACCGGTATGAGATCCTTGTAACTGAAAAATCTTTCCTCGGAAAACAAAAGCTACAGTTTCTGGAACGGTTTCAGGGGTTCAGTAAGAAAATAAAAGGGCTTCCTAAAAGTCTTAAAAATGCGTGGAAAAATCGAACAAAAGACTCAATATGGGATTGGCTGCGATCGTGACCTCAGTCGCATAGCTTTTGTTTCATTCATAGTTCAGATGATTATTTTCAGCCATGGTAGCTTTTATCATGGACGGGCGAACAATTTTCAAGTAATTTTTTGGGGGCTGGTTTTTCTGATCGAGGAACATATGAGCAAAAGATGTAGACAAAAAAAACAGGAGGCACAGCAATGAAGGGTCAAAAATATTGCAGACATACCAGTGATATTAAAGTTGTCTGTCCCAAATGTTCGAAAAGATACTTCTTCCCTGTTGCCGATTACGAAGGCACTGCAATGTTTGAAGCCCTTAAAACCGAGGGGCCTTTCGAACTGGTATGCCCGTGGTGCTGGGATAATTATTCCTCCCCAGAGGGCTCCATGATCATCGACCTATCAAGTAAACAAGAATGGTACGGAGATCCTGACAAAAAACCACCCCTCAAAGAAATCTATGATGTCATGTATTTTGAGACCGAATATGATCTACGCAGGGAATTTGAAACTGAAATACAAAAAGAATTTCCCAGCATCAAACTTGAGGACGCCTCTGATGGTATCCATGGTGCCCGCACCGCCCTTTATTTAGGGGGTGAGCTCAAACGAAAATACATGAAATGGCTGATTGAAAAGGGATACGCCAGTGGCTCTTTTCTCGTAAATATGATCATGACAAATAAAAGATTCAAAGAGCCCATTCAATACCCCGATTTTGAAGAGGAGTTTAAAACGCTTAAAGATATTGTGGCTGAGCTAAAGCTCAAAAGCTAATGATCTTCTAATACAACCGTAAAGGCATGCCAAGAATAAACAAACTATGGTTCGATCCCGAACCAGTCCCTGTGAACGCTACCAAATTCGAATTTGGCTTCACAGATCATTCTGGAGAAAAAAGGCATTATCAAGTAGCCCAAAAGGGCACCGATCGCGAATCCTTCGTTGGCTACGTATTTGAACTCCTAAAAGTCCGGAGAAAAAACTGGATCGACTGGCCCACCCTCAAAAAGCTCTCTGTGGACCTCAAGCCTGTGGGCAAAACCATCCAGGAAGAGTTACCTCTTAAAGTCGCCCATTCATTCCTGACAAAGAATTCTTGACATTTTCAGGCTCTCAGCCTGTATAATATATTATGAAGCACAAAATCTATGTCGGCGTTGGTCTCTACGATCAGGAGATAGAAAATTAAAAGTCATACTCCTGATGTCTATTTTACTCAAAATGGAGAACAAGTCCTGGCCATGGTCCGGGATCATGAGGTTGAGAAAGTCGTCACGGTATTTGACCTGGTCAAGGCTGTTCATGAAATAGATCCAACTATACCTGTTCTGATATTCGGACCGTATAATTATTTAGGGTATTCACGAAGCTTTTTGGTGACACAGATATAGGAAACTGATATCATGACTACAGAAGAAAAACTTCGCAAACTATTATGGCTCCGTCATGGCTGCCCAGTCTCCAGTCTCTATGGAGATGACGGGGAGATGCAGTGCTCCGCCTGCCTTATTGACTTCAAACGAGCCGACCCGGATAAGATCCAGGCCATCTGGGAGAAACAAAGCATAGATTATCTACTGACTCAGCATGCAAGCGGGTAATTTCACAAAAGGAGAAACAATGGACTTTGGTGACACACAAATTGTTGAGATTGATTTTCAATGTCCGAATAGCGCGTTTGATTGGCATTCCAAAAAAACCATAAGAATAAAAACGGACATCCTGCAATCATGCCCTGAGTGCAAGAAAACTTTTACTGTCAGGCATCCTATATCGCCTGAAGAAGCCGCATGGATAGAAAAAATACAGAAAGAAAAAGAAAATGGATTATCTTGAAGAACTGAAAGCCCTTGCCCTAGACAGCCTTGAAAACTCTATCAAAGATAATAGTGGATTCATACCAAGAATCCATATTATTGGTGAAAAGGAAGAAAAAATAGTTTTCCTCCCATTCAAGGACGAGGAGGAGAAAAGAGAAATGTTTCTGACTATGGGAGCTATGGCCTTCGAGGAAAATAGCCATCAAATGATTTTCATCTGCGATACCTACATCAGGAAAATGAGCAGCGCCCAAGAAGCAAAAGAGGTTGGAGAAAATTGGGACACCGAACGACCGAGCACCTACCCTGAGCATCTCAGATCTGAGGCCCTGGTCCTGCATTCAATTGATTTCAAAAATTCCGAGAATGACAAACTACTTCTAATAACCTACAAAAAAAAGGACCAAAAAATAACAGATATCAATGAGGAGCCCATGCCCTTTAACTCCATAGAAGGATCTATTAAGGATTATCTTTCCGAGGGCTTCTGCCAGGCAAAAGTGATTGATTTCCTTCAAAGAAAAGAGCTGACGCTAGAACAATTGAACTCAAAATCTATGCCTGAAATAGAGGAAATCTTTCTGGAAGTATCACGGGAGATCAAAAGGGACTTTCCAAATATAAAACCTTAGGCAGGCTGATCTATTTTTTCTCCCGTAAAATCTGCTTGATCGTATCCAGATTCATGTCTATCTTCTCAAGCACTACAATCCTTTTTTCATGGTTTTCCAGCAACGCCGCCTGCTTGTTTTCCAATGGCAAATAAAAAACTACGCCTGCGACCACCGCTGTAGATAGAGACACTATAATACCAATCATCCACGCCCAGCTTACAAAAATACTTTTGCATTCCTCAACCTGATGAGCACTAGCCATAGTATCTGCTACTTTCTAAGTGTTCATTTCGGAACACTCTGAAATTCCTGATTCAACGACGGTAGTTTCACTCTCGTCCCTGAGAGTCAGAGCTCCCATCTCCACAGGCGTTAATTCGGGGATTAACCATCCCTATTTGTTTCAGACCGTAGTTTCTTATTTATTGCAGCATTCAAGTCACGGTCAATAACTTGATTACAGCCATAACTAATCGGCTATCGGGTAATTTTAGAGATTGTAATTCTTCATCCCCATAAGGATCGTCGCTGTCGTATCCCCCTCGCTATTCGGATAAATCTTGGCAACAACCCTGATATACCTCGGAATCCTTCCAATAGCACTGGTCAAATTATACTGCAAAGTCCCCATCTGACCCGTGTAAGGAGGAAAACTCCAGTTATCAAAATTCGTCCAGGCAACCGAGTCATCCGAATACTGCGGAATAACATCCATTATAGGAGCCTTCAGAAAATCCGGATAATAGCCATGCGGATTATTTTGCTGGACATCCGTCACTTTGTATTTGATCATCCACGGATCCATAAGAGTCGCATCCGGCATGCTGGCACCATCCACAGCAATCAGTTCCGTCGTCCCACTACTGTCCGTAAAAGTCACCGGAGTAACCGAAGTCACATAAACAGGACCAAGTTTTGCATCATATGTACGAATGAGATCTGTAATAGCCATGAAATTCTACTCCTTTTAAAGTGTCAGTATTTCAGATTCAGTCAAATTTTCAACCGAATACCCAGCCCCCGCAAATTTAAGAGCCACGTTATAGGCCATGAAATCCGGTGACCTGCCCTCATCAGCCCTCTTCCCACTCTCCTGGTCCTTTATCCACTGCTGACGCTTTCTCTCCGCCTCTTCCGGACTATCTCGACGCATTTCCTTTAAAAAGTCAAGTTCAGGAATGTGAACTTGTTCCGGCCCTGGCCCTTTTTCCCCTACATCATCCTTCTTCCCAGGACCCGCTTTCTGCTTCTGATAATATGCCAACCAATCCATAAACAAATGAGGCATGAATCTACGTGCCGCCTGGGACTTCGACTGATCCTTAAGAGACCTCTCGGATGGAACCCCCACTGAATCAGGAGCAATGTAATGGTTAATCTCTTTGTAGATGGCCACTATGTGATCAAACACACGCTCCGCCTCTTTAAGGTTATTGATGGGAATGTCAGGCATCCCACCCGCCTGCCCCGGCTTCAATGTCGGAATCTTACCCGGTGCTGAAGGAGGTATCTTCATCGCAGTCGAAGAAGGTGTTATGTTCAGCTTCAAAATAGTGTTGTACAAATTTTTCAGAGAAGAAACTAATGCATCAATGACAGTATCAGGATCAAGATATTCATCATCACCCATCTCCTTAATAAGATCCCTGACCTTCTTCGCATACATCGACAATGTAGTCAAAACAATGTACTTGGGACTCTTATCAAAAATCCTGACCACACTCTCCATTAAATTCTCGTGCGTAGCACTCGGAGGAGGTGGCTTAATAGCTTTCGGACGAGACTTGCCCCCTCCACCACCAGATCCACCACCACCATAAAAATCTTCCCTTAAAGCCCGATTAACCATCTCTTCCCAGCCAAGATCCATTTCAGCCGGACTCTTCAGCTTTAGTTTGATGTCCGCCATCTGCCTCTTTATAGACTCTATCTTTGAAGGCTCCGTCTCCGCCTTTAAATCATCCTGTAATTTACCCAACTCCTTAGTAAGCCTCTCCTCATCCTTAAACATGGGCTTCTTCATCGTAAACGCCTGCTCAATCCTCTCCCGGATCTCCTTCGGCGTCGGAATCCCACGTGCCGGATCTTCCGGCAAATCATCCTGAGAAGGCGCTAACTCAAAAACCTCAGGAATATGAGTCTCTACAAACCGTCCCATCTCCTCGTACTCTTCCCCAGGCCTGTTACCTAAAGAACTCCGCTCTTTCTTTTTTCTCCCCTTCTGCTCCCTGAGATTCTGCCACTTGAGAATAAACTCCGACAACGCCTGCTTGGCAACCGCATCCTCAAGCTTCTTCAAAAGAACCCTGGCCTTGTCAAAAGGAATCTTCTCCCGATCAGCTAGAGCCCTGATCCTGTCCGTAGTAAAACCCTCTTTATAGACCTGAGACACATTCTTAATAATCGTATCCAACTCAGTCTTAGCTGTCGGCGCTAAAGCCTTCACCTTATTCTCATCCGAATTGGACAACGCATGAACCGTCTGCTCAGCCTTGGTCAACTCATCAGCAGGAAAAATCATCTGCACCCGAGCTCGTTCCAAATCACCCTCAGCCGATACCCTGTATATACTGCTGTAAAACGAATCATACGCCAACACAGTCTCAGACTCCTCAGCCGGATTGTATGACTTAATAAATTTATTCAACCTCGTCCGTACCTCAGCTATCCCCGCCTTGATCGAAGCCTTGGCAAAAATATTCTTGGATGCCAACTTGTTAACCGCATGCACCGCCTGAGACCTTAAACTCTCCAAAGTCCCAAGATCCCCCTTGTCCTCCGCACAACGAATCAAAGGCTTCTCATGAAACCACAATATCCGGGTAAGATACCCATATAAAGGAGAAAACATATCCACATTCGCCAGCAATACCTCCGCAGCACCTAACGCCGGGATCTTCTTAAATGTCTCAAGCCCCCGCTCCATCTTGAGAATGTGCCGCTCTAATGTGGGAACCTCCCTCCTCATCTTATCTATCTCTTTAATGTCCTCCGCCTTCTCCTCACTCTTCGCAAGCTCCTCCAAAATCTTTCGTACCTCTTCCTTACTCTCCTTCGACCTCGCAATCTCCCGGTTAATCCTCTGAACTATGGCCGGGTTCGGTGCAACCTCCTGCAAAGGAGCCTCCTCCAAAACCTGACCCAATGAATGCAGACCACTAAGATTAGCCTCCAAAAAGGCCTCCAATGACCTGTACTTACCCTCCTCAAGCATCGTAATACTATCACCCTTGTCCTCAACCTCAACCTTAACCGGCTCTCTAAATATCTTGTGAATCTTGGCAAGCGTCTCAGTTATAGCCGATGGCGTACTCACCCACGTCACATTGTTCCGATGCTCCAAACTCTTATACTGCTCCGGCTCACTCTTCTTAAACCCCTCCAAACGAGACTTGAGATCCTCCGCAACAGTATCAAACAACCCAGTCAAACTCTCCAAATCACCCTTCTGCTCAACCCGCATCTTCTTAACCTGCTCCTCCATCGCCTCTGATGTTATGTCCTTCTCCTTAACCTTCCTCTTCAACTCCGCCGTCTGATCACTAACAAAATCTACCATACCCTTACGAATCGCCCGAGCTAATACCTCTAACTCCTTCGGATCAATCCACTTAGATGGCCATACCTGACCGTATTTCTTGAAAAGTGCCTCTAGCGCCTTGACATTCTTATGCTCAGGAGCCGGGAAACTACCCCGAGGTTTAAGCGCCTCCTCTACCTTAGTAAGAACCGCCTCAGGACTGTCAACCCATGCCAAATCCTGACCACTCTGCTCAAGAGTCTCGGCCTTCTCAGGAGCTGTATCTCTTAACTCTTTCAACCTCACTTTCAAATCCCCAGGAATAGCCTTAAACAACTTCCCAGCATGCTCCATGTCAGACTTCAACTCATCCTGAATCTCCCGAGTCTTATTACTAACCTGACCAGGACTCATCTCCCCCTTACTAATCTCCTGCTTCATCCTCTCATTCAACGAACCCTCAATAGCCTCCCGAATAGTCTTCGCCAAAAAACTCATGTCCCGAGGACTAAGCCACCTGTCCGGCCACTTCTGATTGTATTTCTTAAAAAGAGCCTCAAGCTTCTCTACATCCCCATTCTTCGTCAAAGGAAGAAGCTTAAAAGCCTCCCTATCCTCAAAACTCGCCTGATGAGCACTAAACTCATCCAACTCCTCCTTAAGCTCCTCCATCTCATCCCTGTACTCCTTCATCTTGTGCTCGTCCCGCTCCTCAGGCCCCTTGTTCTGCTCACTCTCCAAATCCTGACGAATAACCTCCATACGATGCCTCATCTCCTTCGCAATAGTATCCTCGTGCTCGTCAAGATCATCCTTCTTAATACCCTTCAAAGCCTCCTCAAGATCCGAAATCAAACCCTCGTACTCCTTTATCTTCCCCTTGTCCTGTTTGATGTCCCTCTTCAACTCCTCTTTCTTCAACTCCTCACGATAGAAAAATAAAGTTCTCTTAATCTTCTCCTCCTCAGTCCGCCCCACCGCAGGCCCCATCTTCTTCTGAATCTGCAACCTCTCCCACGCATGCGTCCGATCCTTATGCACCTTGTCCTCAGTCAAAATCCCCCGGTACGCCTCAACAAACTTCCTCACCCCCACATACTTCTTCTTCGTCTTATCATTTACGTAAATAGTCGAAAAATGACCGTGTGGCAACACCCCCTCAGGTTTAACCTTGTTGTCCATATACCCGTCAAGCAACACCTGAAGCTCATTCTTGTCCGATGGCACTACCTTCCCATCAAGCTTCACCCGAGAATCAAACGTACCCATAAACGTTCCGTCATCATTAAGCCGCTGCGTATACATGTATCCCACACTCCGCTCCACCCGGCCAAACATCCTCGACTCATCCATCTCCGCCTCAAACTTCTCAAACCGAAAATGGGCTGGGTCCCCAGGATTCTTCTTCCCCGCCAACAAATCCCCATTGTCATACTCAGCCGAAAACGTGATCGTCACAATCATGTCCCCACGGGCCAAACCACGAACCACTATCGCCTTGTGACTCTTCATCGCCTCCTGTACCTCGTCCTCAGGCTCAGGTTCCCCAGGCTTCTTCGGAACTACCTTCTCATAAGGCACCCGCACCGTCACCGCCGTCAAACCAACCTCACCCACCTTCATATAAGGCATATCAGGAACCTGAATAGTCATATTTTCTCCCGCTTTACGGATTTTCTCAACCTTGCCCTCATACCACTCCTTATACCACTTGTCAAAGTACCTCTGCTTAGCATTATCAATAACTTTCTTAGTGTACCTCTCACTCTGCAGAATCTCCGCAACCGACTTCCCCTCCCCAAATAACTCCACCACCTCTTTAGTAGTCTCCTCCGTCCTGGGGCTATATTTATCCTCAACAAAAGATTTAAATTCCTTCACATTGTCCGGATCCGAAAAAGCCTCCCGGTAAGGAGGCAACTCAATCTCCTCCCGAGCCATCCCACCCTCCTCAAGAAACTTCCCCCCTAAACCCTTATCCGTCAAATATTCCGCTAACATATGCTTCAATTCATACGAATATCTCTGTAACTGCTGCCGC
>Ga0315274_10002019_pt1 | contig 31080 bp, 30 predicted proteins | sample YL17G02_20_MG_FD_203700 | JGI IMG/M metagenome (GOLD analysis project Ga0315274, IMG submission 203700) | Sediment microbial communities from Yellowstone Lake, YNP, Wyoming, USA - YL17G02_20 | ecosystem: Environmental > Aquatic > Freshwater > Lake > Sediment | place: USA: Wyoming | collected...
CGTCGGTATGTTGATGGGCCTCGGGTTCATTCTGATGCAGGTGAGGAGTCCGATGCTCGTGAGCGTGGGTATGTATCTGCCGCTCGAGACCACGTTCGCGATTTTCATCGGTGGGGTGATCAAGGGACTCGTCGAGCAGTTCGGCGGCAAACGGAAACACAACGACGCGCAGAAAGCGCGCGTGGAAAACAACGGCGTTCTTCTTGCCGCGGGGTTGATCGCCGGTGAAGCGTTGATCGGCCTCTTGTTCGCTGGGCTCGCGGTGGCCGATATCAGATACGACCAGTGGTTGCCCTCGGTGTCGGGGATCTTCCCGTTCCCGTTCGGCGTCAGCCTGCTCGTGTTCGTGTTGATCGGCTGGATTCTGGTGAAGCTCCCCCTCGACAACGCGGGGACTGCTGATCAACCCGCGCCACCGCGTGCAGCGTTTTGAGTAAGCCGACGGGTCGGCGTCACGATAGAGGGGTCTGGCATGTTCAGCGGTCCGACGGCGTCGCTGAGGTGCGGCGCCGTCGGACTGTGCGAACGCGGTTTCCATGTGGGGTTTCCGTCATGCGGCAGCCCCACTCTCTTCCGTGGGTTTGCGGAGTCTATTTCTTGAATCGCGAAGAAAGGGGATAGAGATGTCGGATGCGATCAAAGGGCTGAAACCCGAACGCTTGTGGGAGTACTTCGCCGAGATAGCGAAGATCCCGCGCTGCTCGAAGCACGAGGCAAAGATGACCGAGTACGTCGTCAAGACGGCAAAGAAGCTTGGGCTCCACGCCGAGGCGGACAATGTCGGCAACGTCATCGTCAGAAAACCCGCCTCGCCGGGCAAACAGAAGGTCCCGAGCGTGTGCCTGCAGGGTCATCTCGACATGGTGTGCGAGAAGAACAAGGACAAGGTCCACGATTTCGAGAAGGACCCGATCGAGCTCGTCCGCAAGCAAAACGTTCTCATGGCGAACGGGACCACCCTCGGGGCGGACAACGGAATCGCCATCGCGACGAGCCTCGCCATCATGGAAAACAAGTCTCTCGAGCACGGACCGATGGAGTTCCTCTTCACGGTGGACGAGGAGACGGGCCTCGTCGGCGCCAACAATCTCGGTCCCAGTTTTCTCAGGAGCCGAACGCTGCTCAATCTCGACTCGGAAGAGGAAGGAGCTCTCTACGTAGGCTGCTCGGGCGGGCGCGACACCACAGGTATCTGGAAGATCGATCTTGAAGCGGTTCCCGCGGGGACAAAGGCCGCGGAACTCAAGGTCACGGGTCTCCGGGGCGGGCACTCGGGGCTCGAGATTCACAAGGGGCGTGGAAACGCGATCAAGATCATCACACGCGTCCTCATGCGTCTGACCGATCTCGGTGCGAGGCTCTCATCGGTCGACGGCGGAAACAAACGCAACGCGATCCCTCGCGAGGCGGAGGCGAGGGTTTTCATCCCGAAGAAAAAATGGGACGAAGCCGTCGCGGCCGTCCAGGAGCTCAATTCGACGGTCAAAGCGGAATTCGCCACGGCGGATCCGGGTCTTTCCATCACACTGGCCGAGCTCAAGGGCGGAAAGGGCAAGGTCCTCAAGAAGGGGCTTCAGAAGAAAATCCTCCGGACGGTATTGGGCCTCCCCCATGGGGTGATCAAGATGAGCCCGGACATCCCCGATCTCGTGGAGACGTCGACGAACGTCGCCGTGATACAGTCGACGAAGAAATCGATCTCACTCGCGACGAGCCAGAGAAGCTCCATTGAATCCGAGAACGCTGAGATCTGTCAGACCGTCGCGTCGGTATTCGAACTCGGCGGCGCCGCGGTCGAAGGGGGAAGCGGGTATCCCGGGTGGAAGCCGAACCTCGATTCCCATATCTTGAAGCTCGCGAAGTCGACGTACAAATCGATGCACGGAAAGGAGCCGGAGGTCAAAGCTATCCACGCGGGTCTCGAGTGTGGTATCATCGGGGCGAGGTTCCCCGGGATGGATATGGTGTCGATGGGGCCCACCCTCGAGGGCGTTCACTCGCCGGACGAGAAGATCTACATCGATACGGTGGAGAAGTTCTGGGACTACCTGCTGGCCGTCCTCAAGAATGTAAAGTGACGGGTATGGGCGGGGTTCTCCCGCAAAGGGCTTGGGGCGTCGCCGACGCCTCAAGCCCCGACAACACCTCCCGTGAGTCGCAAACCGAAATGGCTGGACGGGGAGCAAATCTGCTCGACGTGATTCCCGAGCGGACTCGGGCGTTCCGGGATGAGGACAATGGCACGGTCACCGTGCTCATTCCTCGCTTCGGCGACGGCCGTGTCGGTGGCGTTTTGGAGAAGTTTTTCCGGAGTTCGCCCATCACACTTCACCTCGACGAGATGGGGACGGCGGTTTGGCGCCTCTGTGACGGCCAGCGCTCCGTGTACGAGATCGGCGACTGTCTCAAAGCGAAATTCGGCGATCGGATCGATCCGATCTACGAAAGACTGGGAGCGTTCCTTCACCAAATGAGAAGAGTGGGCATCATCGATTGGCGAACATGAGACCGGACGAATGAAAAACTCGCACAGGCGAGAAAAGGAGAGCGATATGAATCGAAGCGTTCTGCCGCAGCTGATGAAGACGATCGATGGATACGCAAAGGAAGTGGTCCGGCTTCAGACCGAACTGTGCAAACTCCCCGCCTTGGGTCCTGAAAGCGAGGGGGAGGGCGAGGAGAAAAAGGCGGATTATCTGAAGTCGTGCCTCGAGACCATCGGTTTCGAGGACATCAGCCGGTGCGACGCTCCGGACACACGAGTACCGTGTGGGTACCGGCCAAATCTCATCGCACTGCTGCCGGGTAAGTCCGCTACGTCGCGGTTGTGGGTCATGACCCACATGGACGTCGTGCCTCCTGGCGATCTCAAGATGTGGTCGGGCGATCCCTGGACCGCACGCGTTCAGGGGGACAAAATCATCGGCCGGGGGTGCGAGGATAACCAGCAGGGGATGATCTCTTCGATCCTGACGGCGAAGGCGTTCAACAAGACCGGCATCGAACCCAATCTTTCCTACGGGTTGATCCTGTGCTCCGACGAAGAGACAGGGAGCGAGTACGGTGTCGGCCATCTCGTCAAGAACCGCAAGGATCTCTTCAGGAAGAGCGATCTGATCATCATCCCCGATGCGGGCAACTCGAAGGGGACGATGATCGAAGTCGCTGAGAAAAGTATCGTTTGGATCAAGTTCCACACAAAAGGAAAGCAGACACACGGCTCGACACCACACAAGGGCGCCAATGCGCACAAAGCCTCCTGCTACATGGTGAGCCGTCTCGAGACGCTCTACAAGAAGTTCGGCAAGAAGAACCCCATTTTTGATCCTCCGATGTCGACGTTCGAGCCGACGAAGAAGGAGGCCAACGTCCCCAACGTGAACACGATACCCGGCGAAGACGTGGTCTATTTCGACTGCCGGATTCTCCCCCACTACAAGCTCGCCGATGTCGTGAGCGTGGTCACTCAAATCGCGCGGGAGACGGAGAAGCGCTACAAGGTCAAGATCTCGATCAGCTACCCACAGAAACAGGCCGCGGCGCCCCCAACGCCGGTCGATGCGCCGGTCGTCAAGGCGATCACCGCGGCGATGAAGGATCTGCGCAAACGGACGCCGAAGCCCATGGGAATCGGCGGCGGCACGGTTGCAAAGTTCTTCCGCGATCGGGGCTTCGCATGCGCTGTGTGGGGCACGCAGGACGAGGTGGCGCATTCGCCCGACGAGTATTCGAAGCTCTCGGCGACACTGGCGGACGCGAAGGTCTTCGCGCACATCGCCATGCAGGAGTGGTAGCCGTCACCGTTTGCCAGGATCGGCCACGCTGGCCCACGGGGATGTATAGTGCCCTTCGCGCTAACTCTGAGCGGCGTCGAACGCCAACGCGCGTCGCGGGTTTTCCGACGCCGCTCCCAACCGCGCGTCGAACACTGTGCATCCCGTGTGTATAGGACAATGAAATTGCGAATGGTTTTCAGCGATGCGGAGGGGCGGTTGTACGACCACCCGGATCTTCTCGCCGCAGGGGCGGATGGACCCGATCCTGTCGCTTTGTCCGAGGACGACGTCATCCCAGTCCCGCGGGGGAGCGATCTCATGATGCTCCCCGGCCGGCATCCGATCGGCATCGACCCAGTGACGCACGAACAAACGGTCTTCTCGGTCTGGGAGGGCAAGGCCGTCTGCGCGGCGGCGGTCTTCATGGCGCCCGCGCACACGCAGAGCCACCGAGCCGCGTACGTCACGCAGCCGGATGCGCCTGTTCTTCCCCTCTTCGGCTACACCGCCCTCGGCTTCTCCGACGGCGGGTTCTACGCGGCGGGGATTCGCGTGGACGACGACCGGCGGCACGACCCCTGGCGGTTCTGCCGGTCCGAAATCGAGCGCGGCATGGAAGAGGTCCTCAGCGACCTTCCCACGAACCGAGTTGTCCAGCAGTTGAAGACGTGCGCGTTGGTTTACAACTGCCGCAACGCGCAGAACTTCTTTCTCGGACGCTACGAAGCGCCTCTTCCCACGAGTGTGGCGTGCAATTCGAGGTGCGTGGGGTGTCTCTCGCTCCAGGAAGACGGGGGTTTCAAGGCCGCTCACGACCGGCTCGAGGTGCCGCCGTCGCCCGAAGAGGTCGCCGATGTCGCCTTGAGACACATCGAAAAAGCGGATCGGGCGGTGGTCAGTTTCGGTCAGGGTTGCGAAGGCGAGCCGCTCCTCAACGGCGATCTCCTCTGCCGGGCCGTCCGTTTGATACGGGAGAAGACGAACCTGGGGACGATCAACCTCAACACGAATGGCAGCCGCCCGGCGGTCATCGACAAACTGATCGATTCGGGGCTCGACAGCATCCGTGTGAGCCTCAATTCCCTCAGGGAGGATGCGTACAACGCGTACTACCGACCCAAAGGGTACGGTCTTGGCGATGTGATCGAAACGGTGCGCATCTGCCGCCGCAGGGGGGTCCGGGTTTCGGTGAATCTGCTCTGTTTTCCAGGCGTCACCGATACGCCGGAAGAGTCGGAGGTTCTTGGCGAGCTGATCGGAAGGGAGGGTGTGGACCTCGTGCAGATGCGAAACCTCAACATCGATCCGGAACTCTACATCCAAGCGCTCCCCGGGGGCGTACACCGACAAGGAATTGGAGTTAGAGGATTCATGAAAGACTTAAAGGAAAAATTCCCCGATCTTCGATTTGGCTATTTCAACCCTCCAAAAGAGAGCTATCGCTCGTCTGTTTCAGCTTGACAGATATGGATTAATCGTTTACTGTACGTTTGTCCGAATTCAAAACGAAAAGGGGTAGCACATGCAAGAGATTGCCTTTGGACCGACGATCAGACTGTTGAGGCAAGCAAAGGGGATCAGCCTCCGCGAGATGGCGAGAAAGCTGGGAGTGTCGCCGGCGTTCCTCAGCCAGATCGAAGCCGGCCGGCAGCACAAGATTCCCAAGGCGCGGATCGTTCAAGTGGCTGAAATGCTGGGAGTTTCGGAAGCGTACCTGTTGGGTACGGCGAAACAGATTCACCCTGACGTGGTTCAATTCCTGCGGGAGACGCCCGAAGCGGCGGAGTTCATGATCACGGCGATGAAAAGCGGACTGGAACCCGAAGATTTCGCCGTTCTGAGGGAGGCGTTGAAAGACAGAGCCGGCAAGGGATTCGTCCGCCGCGCCACTCTCCCCGCGACGGCGAAGAAGAAGCGCTCGCAGAAAGACGTCATGGAGGACCTTTCGAGCTTCCTCGATCCCTCGCTCTGCGTGACGGGGCTTATCGTTCAGAGCCGGGACCGGCTGTTCCAAAGGATTGCGAAGCTCGTGGCGAAGCGAAACAAAAGTTTGGCGACGGAAATAGTTCTCGACAGACTGAATCACAGGGAAAGGCAAGCTCCCACGATCGTGGGAGGCGGTGTGGCGATTCCACACGCTTTTGTTCCCGATCTGGAACATCCTATCGTCGGCGCGATGTGTCTCAAGCGCGCCGTGCCGTTCTCGAGTGAAACCGACGGCAGGGTAAGAACGGTCTTCTTTCTCGTAGGAAACGAGATGAGACCGCAGCACCACATCTCGATCCTTGCACGAATCGCACGGCTCTGTTCGACTCCGGAGTTTCTCGACGCGTTCAGAGGCGCGAGGACGAATCGGGAGCTCTACAAAACCGTTCTCAAGTGGGACAAACGGGTCGGCAACGTCTGAGGCGGACGGGGCAGGTCATCGATACGCGCGCGGGCCCGCGACTGTGGTCGCGGGCCCTTTTCTGTTTGCGGAACCGCACGCGATCGGATATCCTGCAGAAACTGAACCCGCGTTTCGAGTTCGACGACCGGCTCTTTTCGATCCAACTGAACAGGGAAACACGCTTGGGCACGCACACTGGGCTACCAAGTCACCGTTCTCGGACTCGGGCGCCTGGTCTCGTTTGTGGCGCTTTTCTTTATTCCCATCGTCAACGTTCGCACGCTGAGCCAGGTTTCCTCTGGAAGTCCGCGCGGTTGCTCGGCAGGTCGCGGCTTACCGTCATGCCGTGGGGGGCGCTCTCGCTGCGGCTCTTGACAGCGGTTGTCCTGGGCGCCGGGCTTTACGCCGCGTATCGAATCCGCCCGGTCAACACGTTCATCGAGCTTGCCGTAGCCGGCGCCGCGTATCTTCTCGCCTACTTCGGCCTCTGCCTGGCCTTCCGTTTCACGAGTATCTCGGATATCAAGTCGATGCTCGGTCGAGCGAACGCGTAAGCCGGTTCAGGAATTCCCCGCTTTTCTCGATACGATCCTCGAGAGACCGAGGAAACCGGTCTCGAAACGCATGACGATCAACGAAGCGGCGAGGAGGAAGAGATTTCGAAGAATGAGGAGATAGCCCGTCTGCGGCCCGCCTTCGTTGCTGAAACAGCCGCAGTCGATGGTCAAGCCGCGGACGACCGTTGTCGCAATGGCGATCGTGAACATGACGAGGAGGAGAAACACCGCGGCCGCCGCTTTTCGCGTCTGGACGCCAAAGAGGAGCATGACACCCGCGAGCATCTCGGACCAGGAGAGAACGAGCGCGAACAAGTTCGTGAGTGATACGGGTAGGAGTTTGTACGCCCGCGCGGCGATCGCTAACCGCTCGGGGTCGAGCACTTTGTCGGCGGACGAGTACACGAAGAGGGCGCCGATGAAAACCCGGAGCACGAGGACGAAGACTTTGTGGGTGAGGATTGCCGTCAGAGGGTTGGGGCCTCGCAAACTCGCTGTTGTGTTCGTTCCCATTCTCGTCACCTCACTCGCCTGGGTTTGAGCTCTCCGTCGGATAACCGGCCTGCGACCACTCGTCCCATCCCCCTTTGTAGGTGACCACGTTTCTGTACCCCATGAACTTCAGCTCCCGGGCGAGATTCTCGGAGTCTTCGCAGGTTACGCTCCGGCAGTAACACACGACCATCGCGTCGAGGGGGGCTCTCTGCATCAGCCCGTCGTAGTGTTCCGCGAGCGCCTCGTACGGAACGCTGATCGCGCCGGCGATGTGTCCGGTCTCGTACTCGCCGGCCGCGCGAGCGTCGATGAGCACGATCCGGCCGCCTTCGAGGAGCCCTTTCACGCGTTCCCGCGACACCTCCCCCGAGGCGAGCTCTTCCTCGGTGAGCAAAACGGGGGTCGCGCCCTTGCCGACGCGGTCAACGGCCCCGCCTGATTGCTTTGGCGCCGGTACTGAATTCTCCGAAGAGGAAGGCGACGTGTAAGGTTTTTTTGACACCGAAGCGGGGGCTTTGGGAACCAAGGGAATCTTGTCGTCCCGGACGGCGTTCTGGGCGATCGCGATGACGCCCGCCGCGAGAATGATCAAGAATCCACCCATGAGGTCTTCGACGAATTTCATCTTCTGTTCCTTGACGGCGGTCGGCCGGTTGGGAAGTCGGGGGTATCGATGGCAGATCGCCGCGGTGCCCGCGACGTCGCTGTCAGAAAATCTAACACAATTCCTTCGACGAGCGCCACGTATATCACTGGTCGCTTGTACTCCACACAACCCGGCGAGTTCCCCGCTCCCCCGGGGGTCCCCCCACTCGCCGCGTCGCCTTATTATGCGCTTGTCACGTTTGACGGGAGTGGTATATCTTCACTCTGATTCGGCCCGGAACTTGCTTGTTGTGTCTGAAGTTACCAGGGAGCGCTCATGTCGGATTCAGTTGCGTTCTTCATCTCGAAGTTCAAAGAGCCGTTGCCGGAAACGCCTCAGTCGCTCCGATATTTCCAACCCAGGCCGTACCGCAACGCCGCGGTGCGCTTTGCGGCGTCGAAAATCGAAGACTTCGAGAAGCGGAGAGTGGTTGCCGAGGAGACGGGTCTCAACGTATTCAACTTCCCCGCCCGTTTGATCCCTGGATGCGACCTTCTCACCGACTCGGGGACGACGACGATGACGCTCGAGCAGTGGGCCGCGCTCGTCATGGGAGATGAGTCGTACGGGTCGAACGAGGGGTACTTCGAACTCAAGGCGCAAATCCCGGAGACATTCGGACCCGCGTGGGCGCAGAGGAACCTCGATCGCGAGAACTTCTTCATCTTTCATCAGGGAAGAGCGGCCGAGCACAACTTCTTCAATCTCTTTGCCGGGGAGCTCCGAAGGAGAGTACCCGCAAACGACAGAGAACTCCCGAATTCGCTACCCGCGGAGCTCAAGGCGCGAATCGAGAGCCGCCTCGAGGGGATGCGGCAGCCGTATTTCATCATACCGAGCAACTCTCATTTCGACACGACCGAAGGAAACATCGAAGACAACCGGATGATTCCATTGAATCTTCCTGCTCCGGAGCACCTCGCCGGCGACGAAAAGTTTCCTTTCCGCGGCAACATGGATCTCAAGGCGCTCGAGGTGGTCCTCGAGACGCTCAACAGCCGCGTTCCGCTCGTGTACATGACGATCACCAACAACACCGGTGGCGGTCAACCGGTCTCGATGGAGAACATCCGGCGCGTGAGCGAGCTCGCGCAGAAGTACGACGTGCCCTTCTTCTTCGACGCATGCCGGTTCGCCGAGAATGCGTGGTTCATACAAAAGAAGGAACGCGGGTACGAGAACAAACCGATCCCGGAAATTGTCCACGAGATGTTCGGGTTCGTGGATGGTTTTCACATCAGTTTCAAGAAGGACGGGCTCGTCAACATCGGGGGCGGGATGGCCTTCAAAGAAGACGGCCGGTTCGCGCGTAAGTACTCCGATTTCTGGATGAGAATGGTCGACCGCCAGATCCTCGTCGAAGGGCACCCCACATACGGGGGGTTGGCGGGGCGCGATCTCAAGGCATTGGTCCAGGGGCTAAAGCTCGCCGTCAGACAAGAATACCTCGACTATCGGATCACCCAGGTCGTGAAGTTCGGGGCGAAGCTCGAATCGTACGGCGTCCCTCTCGTTCAGCCCATCGGCGGTCACGCCATCTTCATCGATCTCGATCGTTTCTTCGAGGGCACGCACTCGCGGGACGAGGATTTCAAAGGGGTCGCCTTCACGGCGCTCATGCTGATCGCCGGACACCGCCTCTGTGAGCTGGGCCTCTACGCCTTCGGGAAGTACAAAGATGGGAAAGAGATTTTGCCCAATCCACGTGTGAATTTCATCCGCGCGGCCGTTCCGCGCCTCACGTACGAAGATCATGATCTCTTTGCGGTCGCTGAGACGATGAGAGTTCTAGGCGAGCACAGAGACCGTATACCCGCTGTCGAAGTGGTGTACGGGAGAGATCTCTTCCTGCGTCATTTCAAGAGCCGATTCCGCTTCAAAAGATGAAGGGCAGAACGCCGGTGCAGCGTCGGGGGGGTGCACTGGAAATCATTGGCGTCCCACCCTTCAATTCTAGGTGGCTATGGGGAGGGTGACCTTTTTGCCCCATTGGTCGCCGCGAGCCGGGAATCCTTACACGGTTTTCACTGATTTTCCCGGGCGAGCATCTTTTTCATACGGGATTTCGCGTCCGAGGAAAGCGCTGCGTCGAAGACTAGGCCGTCGTCGATCATCGAAACATCTCCCGCGCCGCCTATCATCTGAGAGAGTCCGCGTATGATTTCGAGCTGACGGGCGAGCCTGCGGCAGAAGACGCACAGGGCGAGATGAACGCGGATCGCGAGACGCCGCGGGAACGACAGCCCGTGATCCTGTTGTTCAGAAAGCAGTTTTGCGATTCTCTTGCACGTCATCGGTTGGTTTTTCCCTCTGGTGTGGTTCCTAGCGTGCGGTCGACGAACGGCGCTTCGGCCCTGGGGCGGTATCGTGGAACCAATTGTCCTCCAAACAGTTCCTGAGTTTTCCACGGGCCCGGTGAAGCATTACCCACAGGTTCGTCGCCGTAACTCCCAAAACCTTACAGATTTCCTCCGTCTGGAGCCCGTCCAGCTCTCGGAGGGCAAAGGCCCGGCGAAAGGATTCGGGGAGCCCTTCGAGACACCTCACGAACACCTTCCAAAATTCCTTGTCTTCCAAGACATTATCAGGGCTATCACCCCAGGAGTTCGGCGGACGCCGCCACTGTTCCCAGCGATTGAAGGTGTCGTCCTCGGTCTCCCCTTCGAGAGCGGTCAGATCCGAGGACACGATCTCGCGTGCGTTTTTCCGGAAATGGTCGATAATCTTGTGCTTGAGAATCCCGATGAGCCATGTACGGACGGAAGAGCCCCCTTTGAATGCATCGAGTCCTTCGAGAGCAGAGATAAAGGTCTCCTGGACGAGGTCTTCGGCAACGTGCGCATCCTTGACACGGAGGAGAGCGAACCGGTAGAGCGCGTCTCCGTGGGCATCGACCCACGTCGACGGATCGAGTTTGTTCGTTGATGGGGAATCGGTCATAGGAGCGAAGGGCGCAACTTGCAAGTGCCTATTTTGTTGGGGGCATTATATCACCGCCGTGCCGCGGGTCAATCCATCTTTCTCGTCAAGCGGGCCGTTTTTGCTTGGACGAAAGGACCGGTGTCTGTATCGTGTGGCGGCACGATGGGGGAAGACCGCGGCGAAGCGGCCGTTACCAATGAGCACGAGCCGGGCATATGACCTCGTCTGTTTCGACGTCGACGGGACGCTCGTTCGACACCCGTCGGGGTTGGTGATTTGGGAAGTCCTGAACCTCAAGTACGGGGGGAGCAAGGAGATCAACCGGTTCCGATACCAGATGTACTGCGAGGGCAAGCTCTCGTACGAGCGGTGGGTCCAGCTCGACGTGTCGAGCTGGATCGAGAAGGGTGCCACGCGGGAAGAGATCGTCGAGTCGGTCCGCGAGTTCAGTCTCTTCGATCGGGCGCGGGAAACCGTTCACGAGCTCAAGCGCCGCGGGCTCATGCTCGGCGTCATTTCAGGCACGCTCGATATAGTGCTCGACACGCTCTTCCCCGATCACCCTTTCGACGAGGTGTACACGAACAAAATCTTTTTCGATGAGCGGGGAAGGCTCTCCACATGGGAGGCGACGCGTTTCGACACGCACGGGAAGCCGGATGCGTTGAGGGAAATCGCGAGCAGGCACGGTGTGCCGCTTTCGCGAACCGCATTCATCGGAGACGGGGAAAACGATATCCCGCTTTTGGGAGTGGCGGGATGCTTCGTCGCCTTCCGGCCGAGATCGAGGGAGCTCGCCGATGGCGCCGATGTCGTCCTGGGCGAGGGTGAACTCGAGAAGTTGCTCGATCTGTTCGATTGAACATGAGTAGGTGGACGTCATGCGTGATGAATTCACAGGCACACGGCGAAGGGTATTAAGACAAGAGGAGATCGGAAGGGCGCTGGAGTCGGTGCGATCGGTCCTCACGGCGGAGGACAACTCGCTTCGAGCCGTACTCTGCCGCGAGATCCTCCTCAACTCGCTCGAAGTCCAGGACGACGACCTCGATATCCTCGACCTCAAAGTCATCAACCGGTCGATGCGGGAGATGCGGTACGCGTTCAAAGTGTTCAAACCGTACCGTCACATCCGAAAGGTTTCCATCTTCGGGTCCGCGAGAACACCCGAAGGCAGTCCCTACTACCGGACGGCTGTCAAGTTCGCCCGCCTGTTGTCGCAGAAGGGGTTCATGGTGATCACCGGCGCCGCCGACGGGATCATGAAAGCGGGGAACGAGGGCGCCGGGACGGGAAAGAGTTTCGGCGTGAACATTCATCTGCCTTTCGAGCAGGGCGCCAACGAGTACATCGTCGATGATCCCAAGCTCGTCACGTTCAAGTATTTCTTTACGAGGAAACTCATCTTTGTCATGGAGTCGCACGCCACCGCCCTGTTTCCCGGCGGGTTCGGCACACACGACGAGGGCTTCGAAATCCTCACTCTCCTCCAGACGGAGAAGGCCAGCCCCCGGCCGTTTCTCCTTATGGAACTCCCCGGGGAGACGTATTGGGAACGGTGGGATGACTTCATAAAAGGGCAGGTTCTCGCCCGCGGCTTCATATCGCCGGAAGACGTGTCGCTCTATAAGATCGTTCATTCACCCGAGACGGGGGTCGAGGAAATCCGGCACTTTTACTCGACCTATCACTCGTACCGTCAGGTGAGAGACAAGTTCGTCGTTCGCCTCGATAAGGATTTGTCGCCGAAGGCGATCGATGCGTTGAACGAGCAGTTCAGCGACCTTGTCACCGAAGGAAGAATCGAGAAGACGTATGCCTTTCCCGAGGAGGCCAACGAGCCCGAGCTTCTGGCAAAGCCGAGGATCGCGTTTTCGTACGATCACCGTAGCGCGGGCAGGCTCCGGCAGCTCATCGATCAGATCAACAAGCTCGGGCGGTTTGGGCCGTAGCGCCGCGGGGGCTCACGGGCGGTTTGGGGGGGAAGCGCCGGCGTCTCGAGGCTTCGGCGGCTGGTGTGCATCTACTCCAAGAGCCGTATCAATTCTTCAATCCGCTCCACGATCAAGCGTATGTCCGACCTCAAGTAATAGAGCTGTCTCTTCAGCTTATCGTAATCCGTCCGGCCCCGCTTGGAATTCTTGACGAAGTCGAGCTCGTACGCGGGATCGAGGACTTCCCGGTGGAAACGTCTCAGTTCCTCCTCGTGGAAGAGAGCAGGTGTCGGGCCGAAGTCCAACGCATGGATCTCTCCACTCTTGAGAAAACCCCGGAGTGATTTTTCGGAGATCTTGCAGGACTTCGCCGCGTCCTTTATCGGGATGACGCGTTGGGTGCCATCGGGGAAGCGCGACGTGTTGACGACGACCCACCGCTTGTTTGGGAACTGGTAGGCCCCTTTGATCTTTCCCTCGCGAAGGAGCGTGAGAAGCCGAGTGTGCGGCTGCTTGTCTTTTTCGAGGAGATTCGCTTCGAGGAGCCATTCGGCGGCCTCACCCGCGGCCACCCCGTCTCTTTTGAGCGAGGCAAGGCGCTTCTGGATGTGGTTGCTCATCGCTTGAATGTCGGTCATGGCATAAGTCTGGGGGATAAGAAGCGCGAATTCAAGGGGTTTTTAGCGGGCGGGGGGTTTTGGGACCGGCGCGTAAACAGGAGTTGAAGGCTCCCGGTTGGTCCAGGGTCACACAGGGATCTTCGACTCGATCCGCAGCATCCGATCGGCCTGTTCGACGGTCCGTGCGTTTCCGCCGAACACGATGCCCATCTTCTGCAGCATTTCGAACGGAGGCACGCCGCCGATCTGGACGATGACGTAATCGTTGGCGATTTCCCGGAGCTCCTCTTTCGTCTTGAGCACCGCGGACTCCGGCCGAATCTCAACAACCTGCGAGTCGAAGATCGGCGCTATTTTCCGCTCCTGTATGAGCCGGGTGATCGCCTCCTCGTTCTTCTTTTTGACTTTGTAGAAACCACTTTTTCGATACGAGATGGTGACCTCGTTCGCCGGCTGGCGCGCGAGTCCGACCGCCGCCTCCACGGCGCTGTCGCCGCCTCCCACCACCAGCAATTTCGCAGCGGAGTAAGATTGGGCGTCGATCAGCTGATACATCACTTTTGAGAGGTCCTCGCCGGGGACGTCGAGCTTCCTTGGAGTCCCGCGCCGCCCCATGGCGAGGACAACGAACCGGGCAGCGTATGCGCCGTGACTGGTCGTGATGTCGAAGGTATCCCCTGTTTTCCGAACCGTCTCGACGCGCTCGCCGGTGCGGAGTTTGACATGGAACTTCTCGGTTGTCGTTTTCCATATGTCGAGGAGACGCTCTTTGGAATATTCGCCCTCCTTGAGCCAACCGTGGAGCGGAAGCTCGACGGGTTGGGTCATGACGAGTTTTCGCCTGGGATAGTGGAGGATGGTTCCACCCACATCCCGTTCTTCGAGGACGAGATAATTTAGCTTGTGCTTTACCGAAGTGAGCGCGGCGCTGAGCCCCGCAGGCCCCGCGCCGACGATGACGACGTCGTACAAGTCGTCGCGCTCCGGGCGTGACGATGTCCCCGCAACCACGCATCTGCCAGCGATCTCATCGGCCACCATGCGTCCCTGCGTTATCGCGTGACGGATGAGCGAGAGCCCTCCCAACTCACCGGCGATGAACAAACCGGAGACAGTCGTCTCGTTCTTCTCCGTGAGAATCGGGATATCGGGTCTCGATGTGATGTCCCCGAGGCCGATCTTGATCGCCCCAACGGGGCACACCCCCTCGCAGAATCCATGACCCACGCATCGCTCACCGTTGATCACTTGGGCCCGCCCCCAGACGACACCGAGCACGTCCCCTTCGGGGCAGGCTGCAACGCACGAGCCGCAGCCGATGCAAAGCGACCGGTCGATGAGAGGGTACTGCGCCCTCGGGCGGTCGATTCCCAACGCCTTGGCTTCCTCTTTGCGGCGCGCGTCCGCTCGTTGGGATTTCCTGAACGCTATGAAATACGGAACAAAGACAGCGAGGAAAAGAATGACGGCTGCTATCCAGATGAGTGTCTGTTCCATGCTACCCCTGCTCCAGGTCGTTCGACCGTGTTGTTTTTCTCAACGAAGCGGCCTCTCAGAAACGATATCCGAGCTCCATGAGCCCACGAACGCCCGAGATGGCATCTCCCCAGGCGTATTCGATGGTGGCGCCCGCGAAATACGACCTGCCGATGTCGACCCTCCCCGAGAGCTCGATCCACCGGCTGTTTCGGTGTGCCGCTCCACTCGCGGCGGAATAGGAATACCCTCCATAGGCCAGGTCCACGGAGGGGCCGGTCGAGAAGGTCTGCGTCGCTCGTGCGGAGTAGTTGTACCCGTTCTCGAACGGCCCGTGGAATCCAGCCGCCTGAACCCCGACGGAAGTTCCCGGCGTGATTACGTTGTTCTTTCTCATCATTCCGGAGTAGGAGAACGTCGGATCGGAATCGCCGGATTGTTTGCGGTATCCGAACGCGGCCGTCGTCCAAAGTTGCGGTCCCGGGGAAAGCTCGAGCTGGATGCGTGCCCCCTGGCGGAGCCGGTTGTCGAACAAACTGTCGACGAGACTCTTGTTCTCGTACGTCCACACGTTCGTCCGGTTGTCGTAGCTCAAACTGATGCGGCTGCGATTTCCGAACCGCGTCCATCCGTTGACAAAAAGGTTTGAGAGATCGACGGTCGACCCGCTTTTCTGTTTCCGCCACCCCGTGTTGACGTCCACTTCGGCCAGGTGATCGATTCCCCAGCGTCGGCCTTCTCCCATGCGACCTTGGAGAACGATGAACTCTCGGCTCACCACACCTCCGTGGTATTCGCCGACGGCTCCCACGACCTGTTCCACGCGGAACACATCGGGCGATCCGGCCTCACAGAAAATATATCCGCCGCCTTTTGTGAGCGAAAGCCCGCGGTTGTTGTAGAGCCACCACGGATCTCTCCCGCCAAAGATCCCGCCGCCGAATTTCTCCGAGAACCGCCACTCCCCGAGGAGCCCGTCGACGTACCCCGCGGCGCCGAGACGGCGGGGAAGGATGCGACCGACCAGAAAATTGACCGGCGCCGAGGCGTTCCCGTATCCGGCCGACAACTCCCAGATGCGATTGTCCCAGTCGTCCTCGCTGACGCCCTCACCAAACGCGCGCGCACGCCGGTCGTGCTGGACGCGCGCCCTGAGATTGAACGAGAGTTCTTTGCCCCAAAGTCGCCGCGCCGTCAAGGAAACCCGCCCGGTAGTCTGTATGAAATCGAGGTTCGCGTCCGAATTGTCGTTCCAATCGTTCACAACCAGCGAGACGCCGCCGTTCACGAGAGTCGAAGCGGGCCGGGGCGTCTCCCTCGGTTTTTTCGTCCAGGCGACGGTCGTGTCGGGGAGCACGGGGCGGAGAATGGTATCGGAAGGGGCAGGGGACGCCGTCGACACGTCTGCGACGAGAACGGCCTTGTCTCCCGCAGCGATCCGGCCGGGTGTGCCTACGATCGTGCATGACGACGAATGCTCGGCGGCGAAAACCACCTCGAGCATGGTTTGAGACCCGTCTCTTCCCGTTACGCGAAGCCTGGCGGTGGTCGTGATCCCATCGGCCTTTCCACCGTCGAGGTAGACGTGCTCCGCAGAAAGGTAGGTCACGGTAAAGGTGTCCCTGGCGAACGCCCCAGAGACCCCGGTGGAGAGGATCATGAGGAGCGCGATCAAACTGAGCGTCGTACGCGTCATTCGTGGGTTCCCCGTGGGTGACAGGTGTAACACGCCGTGCTGACGTACTGGTAATTCGTTACTTCGCTGTGTTGGGCGTCCGTCTCCGATTGGGTGTGCGCGTGACACGTGATGCACTCAAAGGTCGCGAAGCTCGAGGGGATGACATGGCAGTCGCTGCACGCAGTCCACGCCCCGCGGTGCGTTCCCGAGTAGATGGGGAAAAACAATCCGTCGTGATCCCAGGTCGTACTCGTCCAGTTCGCGGTCGAATGACATCCTTCACAGGTCGTCGGGAAGCCGGCGGCGATATGGTTGGGGTCGGTGGTCGCCTCGTACGCCGCCCGGTGACAGGCATAGCAGTCGGTCGGCGTGTCGGCGTATGTCGTCGCGTGACAAGACACGCACGTCACAGTCCGGTGCTTGCCCGTGAGAGGGAACGCGGTCGCGTTGTGGTCGAAGGTCGCGCCGGTCCAGTCTGCGGTCGAATGACACCCTTCACAGGTCGTCGGGAAACCGGCGGCGATGTGGTTGGGGTCGGTGGTCGCCTCGTACGCCGCGCGGTGACAGGCATAACAGTCGGTCGGTGTGCCGGCGTATGTCGTCGCGTGACAAGACACGCACGTCACAGTCCGGTGCTTGCCCGTGAGGGGGAACGCGGTCGCATTGTGGTCGTATCGCGCCGGTCGCCACGCGATCGTCGAATGGCAGACGGCGCACTCGTGACCGACCCCCATTTGTTCGTGGTTGGGGTCGGTTGCAGCCGCGAACGCAGCGCTGTGGCAGTCGTAGCACACGGTCGATGTCCCCTTGAACCCGCTCGCGTGGCACTGCGAACATACGGCCTGCTTGTGGCTTCCCGTCAGCGGGAAGGCCGCTGAATGGACATAGTTCGACACCCGCCAGTTCCCCAGCGCAGCGTTGTGGCACGTCTCGCAGTCGTGTGAAAAACCGGCGAGCGCATGATTCGGCTCCACCGTGGCCAGATATGCGTCGGCGTGACAGCCGTAGCAGTCCGTCGGTGTCCCTGCGTACTGCTGTTTGACGTGTTCGGGATGGCAGGCCTCGCAGTCAGCCACTGCATGCACGCCCGCGAGGGGGAAGCCTCTCTCCGCGTGGAGCTCGAGCATGTCTTTTCTGTTCTGCCAGTCGCGCGGGGTATGGCAGCTGCCGCAGTCGAGGCCTAGCTGGCCATTGTGGTGGTCCGAGTGACAATCGACGCAGGCTGCTCCGACGTGGTTGAAAATCAGATCCTGGTGGCAGCCGATGCACGGAGCGGTTCGGTGGCCGCCGGTCAGGTGAAAACCGGTGTCGTTGTGATCAAAGTTCATGGGGCTCCGAAGCTCCAACCAGGATGCCGTGGTGTGACAATCCTTGCAATCCCAACGGAGGGTGCCGTGTGGACCCTGGTTCTTCTGGTCCTGGTTCGTGGTCTGACCGAGAAGCGCTCCGCCGAAGATCATCCCGCCAATCACAATGACAATAGACAGGAATTTCACTGTTTTTCGCTCCCTTCGTGTAAATCGCGTGCGTGGTGGCAGGAGACGCACGCCATCTCGAGCGGCTTGTAACGCACGACGCGGGCGCCGCCCGAGGTCTCCATCGGGTGACACCCGGCGCAGGGAACCTCCCGGTGGGCGCCGTCGAGGACGAAACGAGTATCGGCCGTGTGGTCGAACTTCTCCGCTTTCCAGCCTTGCGTCGTATGGCACCGGTTGCATCGGATTGAGCCGTCGGCGGAAGCGAACTGACCACGGTGAATGTCGTCGTGGCAAGCTTCGCATGTCTTCGCCGTGATGTGAGATTCAAACTCCGGTTTTTGTGGGCCGCTTTCCCGCCCGCGGTGGCACTTGCCACAAGCCACCGAGGTGTGTCTTCCTTCGAGTGCGAATGTCGTGCGGCTGTGATCGAATACGACTTTCCCCCAGCTTTCGTCGTTGTGGCAGCTCTCACAACCTCCGACTGCCATGAACCGGTCGACCTCGCCTTTGTGCGGATCCTTGTGGCAGGTCCGGCAACCGAGCGCCGCGAATTCGAACGCGTACCGTTTCCCCTGGGCTTCGCTGCGCGACAGATGACATGCGTCGCAAGGCACAGCCCGGTGCGCGCCGCGAAGCGGATACGACGTTTGGTCGTGCTGCGCCATGTCGAACCGCGCGGGCCGGAAGCCCTCGACGGTGTGACACTCCTCGCAGGCTCCTTTTGAATTCCGTTTGGCGAAGTCCCCCTGGTGGTAGTCGCTGTGACAGTCCCGGCACTCGCTGAATCGAAGACCACTTTTCGGCCGGCCGGCGGAGTGGCATTTGCTGCACGCGACTGTCGCGTGCATTCCCTGGAGAGGGTAACGTGTCCGGCTGTGATCGAAGCTCGCCTGATCGGTGACGTGCCATCCGGTCTCGTTGTGGCAGTTGGTGCATGCGGGGCCCAGCTGTCCTTTGTGCGCGTCGGCGTGGCAGTCGGTGCACTTCGCGTGAGGAATCGGCTTGAAAAGCTGGTACTCGGCATCACCGCTGACCGGCTGCCCGGTGATGACTCGGTGGCACTTCACACACGTGACGGTCGCGTGTTTCCCCAGCAACTCAAATGCGGTTTTCCGGTGATCGAATTTCGCCGTGGGTTTCCACGCCTCATGCGTGTGGCACGAACCGCACGCGGCGCCGAGCTGGCCGCGGTGTTCATCACGGTGGCAGCTCGTGCACGTGGTGTCCAGACCAAGGAAGGTGCGTGCGGGATCGACCTTCTCACCGGGCGAGAGTGAAGACTCGCGGATGAATCGCGGCTGGTGACAGTCGTTGCACTTGAGTGAGGCGTGTTTTCCCTCGAGCCGATATCCGGTTTGAGCGTGGTCGAACTTGTCCCTGCCGCCCTCCCAGTAGATGAGCTCGGAATCACGCCCCTGGTGTTCCACGTGGCACATCCGGCACTCACGATGGTCGGGCCGGCTGTGGAGGCCGGTCCCACCGCGCCGCTGTCGTTCGATGGCCGTGTGACACGCGAGGCACTTGTCCGGCGCGATCGCCTGCTTGGGGTCGTGACACTTGGTGCAGTTCTCCACCCCTTCGAGAAAAGCGTGCGACCGGTGCAGCTTCCCCGGAGAGAGCTGCGCCATCGCCGACAGCGGTTGAAGCATCATCACGACACATGCAACGATAACCGGTCTCATCCGAACCACCCGTAACCCGTCCAGAGCGCCACACCGACATGGATTCCTACGATGATGTACATGATGATGGCAATGGGCTTGTGAATCACGTGCCAGTAGTGAAAGAGTTGTTGAACTCTGTCGAGCAATGCAATCCGCTTCTCGAGGAGGGCCCGCTCGAACGAAACACCCAAGAACTCGGCAAGCTGTGAATGAGGGAGCCGCACGGCCTGCATCAACTGTCGTTGGTACCGCCTCTTGACACGGAACCGAAACAAATCGTCGCGGGCCAACAGAAACAACGCACGGCCCACCCCGCCTTGATAGTGGGTTCCGAAATTCCGGGCGGCACTCTCGAGCCGACCCATCGTGGTCTCATCGAGTTCGAACTTTTCGCGGAGGTCTTGGGCGCGCTCCTCGCTCAATCTCCCGATCTCCTGGAGGGTCAGTTCGTTTCCCTGTATGTTTCGCGGGATCTGCAAATAAAGGTAGCGCCCGAAAAACCCGCTCAACGCGACGGCCACCATGGACCAAAAGCTGACGGCGACGAGCCCCTGCACCTTGAAGGAGGTGTGGAGGACGATGAAGAGCGGTCCCATCACCCCGAGATAGATGTGGAAGTCGAGAAATGGCCGGAGTGAACTCGATCGCCCGAGGAGACGCGTCCGCTTTCGAAGCGAATAGATGAGCATGAGCACCATCATCGCCGTACCGACCATGCCGCACAAAAGACCGCGGCTTCCCGCGGGGCGAAGGAGCCGGTAATCGGGGTGGTGGAGCCGCTCGGCGTATGGTGTGGTATAAAACGACAGGCCATCGGCCAAAAGGAAAAGGATCGACGCGAGCCCTACAATGTAGGCGCTCCAGAGCAGCAGCGACCGTCGTCTTCGACCCGGCCCCGCCTTTTGATCGGCTTGTCCGGCAGTCGAGGTATTCGCCATTCCTGACCTCGGTGACCTGTCCCCTGGTGACGATCCTTCTTGCCCCAAACGGAGCGTAAAGCGTTCCGGAAAAAGACGAAATGGGCAGCGGATTGCATAAAATATACCGCATCCTATGGGGGGTGGATAGCTTTTAACCCAATGGAAAAAGATTCTCGAGCCTCGAGCATGTTCGAACCCTTTCACATGCCGGGCAGCGGTCAGGAACGAAGAAGGATGGTTTCCGACCGAGATTCCGCCCGTGTTGAGTGATCGCAGTTGCCCGGAAACACGGTCTCAGGTACCTTGATGCTTCCAGCGTCCGTAGCGCCACCGCCATTCGACGAAGAGAGGAAACCCCGTGAGTGCTCCCGAGAGCCTCAAGAACCTCGTCGGTTCCTGGTCCGGGAAGAACCGCCTGTGGTTATCTCCCAAAGACCCCGTCCGTGAATCCGATTCGACCGCGTCGGTGGCCCTCATCGCCCAGGGCAAGTTCATGACAATCGCGTATACGTGGTCCTTCGAGGGCCGGCCGCAGGACGGGCTATTGCTGCTCGGCTGCGAGAAGAACGAGAACGTCGTGAATGCGGTCTGGATCGACTCGTGGCATATGAACGACAAGTTCATGGTGTGCGAGGGCGACACCGACCATAAGGGCGTCATATCGGCCCAAGGCTCGTACAGCGCGCTACCGGGCCCCGACTGGGGTTGGCGGACGGTGATCGACCCGAAAGACGGGAGCTCTTTCCAGATCATCATGTACAACGTTACACCCGACGGCACCGAGGAGCTCGCCGTCGAAGCGACGTATAGGCGCCGGAAGTGATCATCGTGGGACGGTCGGTGCCAAACGAAGGAGCGGAGACATGCGATACATGCTCGTCAGACACAAGGTCAAAGACTTCGCCCAGTGGAAACGCGTCTTCGACTCGCACGCAGCGGCTCAACGGAAAGCGGGACTCACGGTGGAGCACGTCCTTCGCAACATGGATGACCCGAGTGAAGTGTTTCTGCTTTTCGAAATGGAAAACGTGGAGAAGGCAAAAAGCTTCGTGACATCCCCCGACGTCCCCGGCGCCCAGGAGGCGTCCGGTGTCGCCGACCGGCCGGATATCTTTTATCTGCATGAGTGATCGTTGGGCTTCCATCCGTGCGTCCGTCCCGGAGAACCGGCGTCGGGTCTGTGCTGAAAATCGTCCCGGCGGCCACCCCCAACGGGTACCAGCATGCTCACCATACGTCCCGAAAAACCTCAAGATTCACGGCAGGTGCACGCACTCAACGAGCAGGCGTTTGGAGGCGCTGTAGAGGCCGAGCTCGTCGACAAACTGCAGGAGGCGTGCCCCGATGTGCAATCGCTGGTCCCGGAAGACGATGGCGGCATTGTCGGACACATCTTTTTCTCTCCCGTTGCGATCGACGACGCGGAGCGAAAAACTCATGGGGTGGGTCTGGCACCTATGGCCGTCCGGCCGGATCGTCAGCGGCAGGGAATCGGTTCCGCGCTTGTGGGGAGGGGTCTGGAGATCCTGCGGGGACGCGGCTGTCCGTTTGTCATCGTGGTTGGGCACCCCGACTATTACCCGAGGTTCGGTTTCGAGCCCGCCTCGAAGCACAGCCTCAGAAGTCAATGGGAGGGCGTCCCGGACGAAGCCTTCATGGTCCTTGTTCTCGACAAAGCCGTCATGCGAGGCGTCTCGGGGATCGCTCGGTACAGGGACGAATTCAACGAGGCGATGTAGACGCCGGATGGATTGCCGGGGAAACGCGTAGAGCCTTCGTCGCCTTTTTCGCTCATCGTCCTTCCGAGAGTACAAGCTCTTTGCGGCACAACCGAGTCTAGCCGAGTTGAACCGAATCAAACCGAGTTGAACGGGGCCTGGACTCCAGGGTCCCGTCGATGTATACTGAAACCGAGATCCCACCTCCCGGAAACCATCACGCGCTGCTGCGAAAGGGGGAGGGAATTGAAACCTCGCGTTACACAGCTCGTTGGCCTCTCGCTCTTTTTCCTTGTGATCGCCGCGGTTGCCGTGGGTGCGCGTCCAGGGCGCGGATCTCTCGCCGTGTTGAGCCCGGACGTCCGGGGCGCTGTTGAAAGAACCAACGGCGAGCCCGTCAAGGTTTGGATCTACTTCGACGACCACGGAGAGCAAGATGCCGATGACATGCGAACCCTGCTCGCTGGGGTCAAGCTCACGTCTCGCTCCCTCGAGCGCCGCGCCCGGCGTTCACATCTCCAGCCCGTTGACGCGCACGATCTGCCCATCTGCGCGGACTATCTCGACGCTGTTCGTTCACTAGGGTGTCGGATCCGGCACTCCTCCAAGTACCTCAACGCTGTGAGCGCTTTCGCGACGCCAGAACAGATCCTCCGTCTCTCCCACGTATCTTTTGTGACGAAGATCGAAAGGGTGCACACGGCTCGTCGAAAGCTCCCCGATGTGTTCCAGTTTCCGTCGACGATGTCGGGTGAAGACGGTCAGCGAGGCGCTACGAATGGGAACGGTTTCCGGCGGAGAGCGACAGGGGACTCGACGTCATACGGACTCAGCGATTTTCAGAACCGCCAGATCAATGTGCCGCCGCTCCACGAGGCCGGCCTTCACGGTGAAGGCGTTCTCATCGCGATGCTCGACACCGGGTTCAGGCGAATTCACGACGCGGTATCGCACGTCAACGTCGTCGCGGAGTGGGATTTTATCAACAACGATTCCCTCACGAGCGACGAACCCGGGGACCCGGCGTACCAGGACATGCACGGATCGTTGTCACTCGGGACGATCGCCGCGTTCATGCCGGGTTACCTGATCGGTCCGGCATGGGCCGCGGACTATGCGCTGGCGAAGACCGAGCGTTTCAACAGGGAGCTCATGCTGGAGGAGGACGACTTCGTCCGCGCGCTGGAGTGGGCCGACAGCCTCGGCGCCGACATCGTCAGCAGCTCGCTCGGGTACTTTACCTGGTACACTTATCCGGATATGGACGGTGACACGGCGGTGACAACGAGAGCGGCGGATATCGCCGCTTCGCGCGGGATCCTCGTCGTAACCGCCGCGGGGAACGAAGGTCCGCTGCCGTGGCCGGGGATCATCGCACCGGCCGACGGCGACAGCGTGATTGCCGTCGGCGCCGCCGACTCGCTCGGTGAGGTGATGCCGTTCAGCTCACGCGGCCCCACGTATGACGGCCGGATCAAGCCGGACGTACTTGCGATGGGCGAGTTGGTGGCGAGCATCAGGTGGTACGAACACACCGGCCCCTGGCCATTCGGCGGAACGAGTGGGGCGACGCCGCTCGTAGCCGGTGCGTGCGCGCTGATCCTGCAGATGAACCCCGACTGGTCGCCGATCGAGGTGCGGGAGGCACTGTGGTCCACGGCGAGTCATGCGGACCACCCGGACAACGACTTCGGTTGGGGGGTGATCGACGCGTTTGCAGCCGCGCACGCGAGGTCCACGCGGACGGTCGCATTCGACATCCTGCCCGGATCGTGCCGGAACCCGTTCAACCCGGCGAGCCGGGGCCTCGTGCCCGCCGTGCTGTTTGGATCGAACGATCTGGATGTCCGGGACATCGACCCGTCATCTCTGCGTCTCCTCGACCGTGCAGCGCCGGTGAAAAACAAGATCGCGGATCACGGCGCAGGGAGTGTGGGCGACCCCGGAGGTTGTTCCAAGACGGCCCCAGACGGGATCGCGGATCTCATGCTTCACTTCGCGGCCGCCGACATAGCCGGCGCGCTGCCGGCGGTGTGCAAGAGGGAGGTCGTGACGCTGGAGTTAACGGGCAATATGTTCGACGGGACTCGTATCGAAGGCGAAACTGCCGTCACGATCGTCGGAGGCGGAGATGGCCCGGGAAACACCCCAACGTCGCGTGATGAGGCGCGGGTGACGAAGCTGGGTGACGCTATGCCGAACCCCTTCAACCCGACCACACGGATTTCCTACAGTCTCGCGAGCGATGATTTCGTGCAACTGTCGATTTATGACGTCAGGGGTCATCTCGTCGAGCGGTTGATCGACGGCCGCGAGCACGCCGGTGATCATGTCGTGAAATGGGACGCGCGCCGCAGTCCGAGCGGCGTTTATTTCTACCGCCTGAAAGCCGGAGCCTTTGTTTCGACGCGGAAGCTCGTCGTTTTGAAGTGAGCGCCCAGCGAAGGGCGCGTTGTTGTTGTCGGCTGAAAGGTGCCGGCTGGGGTCAATGCTGGTCAGCGAGGACGCGACTCGTCAGCTCAAGGAGGTTTGCCACATGTTACGCACCAGCTACGTCGTTATGATCATGCTCGTCGCGAGCGTGCTGTTCCTCGGATGCAAGGGGGAGGGTCCCACGAATCCGGGGGCGGATCGGGCCGCGTCAATGACCGACGTCACGACGAGCCACCACGAGTACAATCCCGAGATCAACCCCGATGACTTTGTCGGTGTGATCGATAACCCCTATTTGGCGTTCGCGCCCGGAAAAACATTTCTGTATTCCGGTGAAACCGAGGACGGCACGGAGACGGGCGAAGTCTTTGTGACCTTTGACACCAAAGTCATTCTCGGCGTGACCACGACCGTGGTTCACGACCGCGTCATGCTCAATGGATCCCTCATTGAAGAAACATTCGACTGGTATGCACAGGACAAAGACGGGAATGTTTGGTACTTCGGGGAGGACTCGAAGGAGTTCAAGGACGGGGTCATCGTCAGCACCGAGGGCTCATGGGAAGCGGGCAAGGACGGGGCGCTACCCGGCATCATCATGCTGGCCCATCCAAAAATCGGGACGACATACCGGCAGGAATTCGCGCTCGACGTGGCCGAGGATATGGCGAAAGTGCTCAGTCTCAAGAAACCTGTATCGATCCCCTATGGGGATTTCGAGGATTGCCTGCAGACGATGGAATGGACCCCACTTCAGCCGGGGCAACGCGAGTTCAAGTACTACGCCCCGGGCGTGGGCCTCGTCCTCGAATTCGCGCCAAGAGGCGGCGGCACGCGCATTGAGCTCATCGACATTACGTTGTGATAGGGGATCTCGTCGAACGGTCGCAGAATCAGAAGTTGAAGGAGACCCCGACGCCGCGTTTGCCGATGACCAGTTGGTCCACAAACGTCAGGAGCTCGTGATCGCCAACCGCCCAGTAGCCCGCGGCGATTCCGATCGCGGCTCCAAAGAGAACGTCAGACAGGTAATGACGCTGATCCTCCATCCTTGCAGCGGCGGTCAAGGCCGCAACTGCGTACGCAGGCACTCCGAGCCTCCAGCCGTAGTGTTTCTGGAGAACCGGCGCAATAGCGAAGGTCGCGGCAGTGTGCCCGGATGGGAAGGAGTATTTCCCGCCGTTGGGGCGCGGACGGTCGATTGCGACTTTGAGTCCCCAGACAACGGCTCCGCTCGATAGAAGCGAGCGGGTCAGGTCCGCACCGGTTGCGGAAAGGTTTGCGTTCCCGCTCAGACGTCCGGCAATAAGAACGCCGAGGGTTCCCGCTCCGAGCGTCAGTCCGCTTCCGTACAAATCACCAAAATCCGAGAAATCCCCGATGAGAGAACGATCCAAAGTGCTCGCGGCTGAAGCCGGGTCTGGGAAGCTCCAACTGACAGCTGCCGCAATCCCTTCCCACCACAAGCACGCCGAGGCTTCTGTGCGGCACGAGCGGACGCAGCACGGCGGGTTCGGGCGACGCGGACGAAGGGACGACATCGCCGTGGGCGGTCGTCCTCGTGTTGTGTTGGGCGGTTGTAGATGCGGGGACCGATAGAAAGAGCAGTATTACGCTCAGAAACGATACGACCCATTTCCCCACGGTGCCACAAGCGGCGAGACTCGGTTCCATTCGGGTCTCTCTTCCAGGGGATCGTGGGCGGGACGAGGGGTTCGTCGGTATCGGGCATGCAGGCTACATTCAATATCGTGTTCGGTCGGTCGTCTGTAAAGACATCTTTCCGGCAAGAAACAGCGTGGGCGTGGACGAGGCGAAGACACCGAATCTCGGGCGCCCCGATCACGTACAGCAACCACGGGAAATTGCTGCTCGAACGGCGGAGGCCGTTATCAATTGCACCTGTGGCCGAAGTGGGTCGCCAGCCTCGCAACGTCCGCCAACGAAAGCCGAGCGTCGCAGTCAAAGTCCGAACACTGGTCGTACGGGTTCGGCGGGTAGTGCGACGCCAGAAAGCCTACATCGGCGAGGTTGACCAGCCCGTCGCCGTTTTGAGCCGCGCTATGAACCCTGATGTCGAAGCAAAGCTGCCGGCATGTTCCAGGAGGTCCGACCAAAACAACGCCCATCACGACTGCCGACGAAGTCGACGATCCTGAACGAGAACGAGAAACCGGCCTGTATGAACGAATCCGTGTCGCCGGCGGGGCACCCGAAGTAGCATTCCGGGGAAGATCCGTTAAACACGACGGTGCTCCGACACGGGTCGATGATTCCCGCCGTGGCGACTCCCGCGGCCAACACCAGCGACGCTGCCAATAGCGTGGTCTTGAACATCTGTTTCACCTCCAATCCACGCTGAAAAGCGCCGTCAACGCATAGTATACAACGCCGGGCGGCCGGCACCGCTCCGCCGCTCGCTGCGTTCCGCGTCTCGAGCGAAGCCAATAACATGTTTATTTGCAATGTGTTACAATATCGCGGCTGCGTCGCGCACGTTATTAGCGTGTGCTTGCGCTTCCCTGGTTTCGACGTTACTGCTATCATCTGCTCCCTGTGACTCGATGTCCGGGGTGCCCCGGTCCAATCCGGCACAGAGTTGACTCTGCTCTTTTTTCTTCCAAAGACCGGCGAGGTTGAATGGGCATCCAAGATAACTCCCTCAGACAAACCTCCACGCTCGCCTTGCTCCGACCGGTGTCTCCCGAAGCGCGCGTCGAGCAGAAAGGAATTGCGGGGTCTTGATCTGGGTGGGGTTCGCAAGTTTTGTGCTGTTCTTGCTGGCGCTGGATCTCGGTGTCTTCCATCGTAAGGCCCACGCCGTCGCGTTGAGAGAAGCGATGGCGTGGTCGGCCGTCTGGATTCTTCTGGGGATCGGGTTTTCCATCTTCATCTATTTCGGGTACGACCACCACTGGTTCGGGCTCGGCCGTGCGGTCGATCCCGTCGACGGACTCTTGAACAGCGGGCGGACGGCGAGCATCAAGTACCTTACCGGCTACATCGTCGAAGAATCGCTGAGCGCAGACAACATGTTCGTGATCGCGATGATTTTCCGCGCTCTCGCCGTGCCGCTCGTTTACCAGCATCGCGTCCTCTTCTGGGGGATCATGGGTGCTCTCGTGATGCGTGGAGCGATGATCGGCGTGGGTGTCGCTCTCATCTCGCGTTTCCATTGGATCCTTTACGTGTTTGGTGTGTTTCTCATCATCACGGCCGTCCGAATGCTCATGATAAGGACGGAGCACGCCGATCCTAACCGGAACCGGCTGGTAAGGCTCGCCCGGCGCCTCCTTCCGGTGACAACGCGGTATCACGGGGAGCGTTTCATTATCCGGGCGGCCGAGCCGGCTTCGAGCGGGGGCGCGGTGAACGGACAAGAACCGATCCCGGATGAGGCGGTTCTCAAAGCGAACCCAGGGACGCTTATGCTCACACCACTTGCGTTGGCCCTCATCGTCGTAGAGACGAGCGACGTCGCGTTCGCGGTGGATTCTATTCCAGCGATATTCGCCATCACAGCGGACCCCTTCCTCGTCTTCACGAGCAACGTGTTCGCCATTCTCGGGTTGCGGTCGCTGTTCTCGGCGCTGGCGGGAATGCTGGACAAGTTCCGGTACCTGAAGGCATCGCTGAGCATCGTGCTCCTGCTCATCGGTGTGAAGATGCTCACGGCCGAGTGGCTGAAGGCAGCGCTGGGAAAGAACTTCAATTTCTATCTTCTCGGCGTTGTCGTGTTCGTTCTTTTGGCGGGGGTCGTGGTGTCGTGGCTCGCGGGTGCGCGCGAAAAGCGCCGGGCCGTGGACTCAACCGGCGAGTGAAAACAGGGAGCAACGACTGGGGCGCGCCAATGTCCGTTTCGACGAGCTGTTTGGGGCGGGGGAGATTCTTCTACAAGTTCAATTCAAGACGAGCGGCTTCGGACATGCGGTCGGGCGTCCAGGGCGGGTCCCAGACGAGCTCGAGAGCGACACCGCTCACGCCCTCGATCGACGCCACTCTGAGCTCCACCTCTCTTGGAAGAACCTCCGCCACCGGGCAGCCCGGTGAGGTGAGCGTCATGCGGATGTCGACTCTTCCCACGGGGGAAATGTCGAGGTCGTAGACGAGACCGAGTTCGTAGATGTCGACGGGGATCTCCGGATCGTAAACGGTCTTGAGCGTCTCGATCACGAGCTTCCTTATCTCCTCGAGCTTCTCGGGCGTATGGCGCTCGGCGCCTTCCATATGGGGTTCCTACTCCGTCGTCACCGTCTGATCCGATGCCGTGAGAGCCGCCCGCATCGTGTGCCAGGCGAGGGTGGCGCACTTGATCCGAAGGGGAAACTCACGAACGCCCGCGAAAATGGCGAGCTTGCCCAGCGTCTTCGCGTCGACTTCGGAATCCGGGTCGCTCGTCACCAGACCGTGAAACGTGCCGAAGAGCGTTTCGGCATCGCCGAGGGTTTTCCCTTTGAGGAGTTCGGTCATCACGGAGGAACTGGCCGTACAGATCGCACAGCCGCTTCCTTCGAACGCGATGTTCTCGATGACGTCGCTCCGGAGAAGGAGGTAGACGGTCACCTTGTCCCCGCAGAGCGGGTTGTACCCCTGGGCGCGGCGGTTCGCGCCGTCGAGCTTCCCGTAGTTACGCGGACGCTTGTGATGATCGAGGAGCATCTCCTGGTATAGATCTCGAAGCTCGTCCATCACTTGAACACCTCTTTCACCTTGTCGATCGCCGAAACGAGCGCATCGATTTCCTCGCGTGTGTTGTAGAGCCCGAAAGACGCGCGGGACGTCGCCGGGACCCCGAAGAAATCCATGACCGGCTGCGTGCAATGATGACCCGTTCGGATGGCGATACCCTCGCGGTCGAGTATCGTCCCCACGTCGTGCGGGTGCACGCCCTCGAGGACGAACGAAACAACGCTCGCCTTCTCCTTCGCCGTCCCGATCAATCGAATCCCGGGGATCGAAGACAGCCGATCCGCGGCGTACGTCACGAGGCCGTGCTCGTGGGCGGCTATTCCGGGCAGTCCGATGCTCTCGATGTAATCGATCGCGGCGCCGAGGCCGATGACTCCGGCGACGTTGGGTGTTCCCGCTTCGAACTTGTAGGGGAGCGTGTTGTAGATCGTTTTCTCGAAGGTGACCGAAGCGATCATGTCGCCGCCGCCCTGGTACGGAGGCATCTTCTCCAGAAGCGCCCGCTTACCGTAGACAACGCCGATCCCCGTCGGGCCGTACATCTTATGGCCGGAAAAGACAAAGAAGTCGCAGTCGAGCGCCCGGACGTCGACGGCGAGATGCGGCGCCGCCTGTGCGCCGTCGATGAGGACGGGGATCTCTCTCGCGTGTGCGAGCGCGATGATCTCGCCGACGGGGTTCACCGTACCAAGAGAGTTCGAGACATAGACGACGGCGACGAGACGCGTTTTCGGCGTGAGGAGCTTCTCGAATTCATCGAGGAGAAGCTCGCCGCTGCGGTTCATGGGAGCTACACGGAGGCGGGCGCCTCTCTCCTCGCAGAGCATCTGCCACGGAACGATGTTCGAGTGGTGTTCCATTGCGGAAATGAGGACCTCATCGCCCTCCCGTACGCAGCACCGCGTATAGGAGCAGGCGACGAGGTTGATCCCCTCGGTGGTCCCGCGGACGAATACGATCTCGGCGGGATCCGCCGCGTTGATGAACGATGCGACCTTTTTTCGTGCGGCCTCGTAGGCCTGCGTGGCTCTCATGCTCAGAGTATGCACGCCGCGGTGGACGTTCGAGTTGTCGAAGGAGTAATAGCGTGTGAGCGCGTCGATAACCGTCTGGGGTTTCTGTGTCGTCGCGGCGTTGTCGAGGTACACGAGCGGCTTTCCATGGATCTCCTGGTGGAGGATCGGGAAGTCGCGGCGGATCCGCGTCACGTCGTACGCGGTGCTCGCGGTGCTTTCCGGGGTCTGCCGGGTTGGGTGCGAGAAGCGACTCATTTTAGCCTTCCTCTCCCACTCCTCTCGCCTCGGAGAGCCAGCGGCGCAGGTCCGCGGTCAGGTGTTCACGCACCCGGTCGATTCTCAAGTTCTCGAGCACCTCGTTGGCGAAGGCGAAAACAAGCATCTGGCGGGCCGACGCCTTGTCGATCCCCCTGGACCGGAGGTAGAACACGGCGTCGTCATCGATCTGGCCCACGGCGGCCCCGTGGGTACACTTGACGTCGTCGGCGTAGATCTCGAGCTGGGGGTTCGTGTTGATCTGCGCGTCGTCCGAGAGAAGTATGCACCGATTGGTCTGTTTCGCGTCGGTCTTCTGCGCTTGCGGGTGGACGTGGATCCGCCCGTTGAAAACGGCCTTGGCCCGTCCGTCGAGAATCCCCTTGTAGAGCTCCCGGCTCAAACCGCGCGGGT